>Ga0209640_10000297_pt1 | contig 37990 bp, 35 predicted proteins | sample RifCSP10_1_FD_184018 | JGI IMG/M metagenome (GOLD analysis project Ga0209640, IMG submission 184018) | Soil microbial communities from Rifle, Colorado - Rifle CSP2_sed 10_1 (SPAdes) (version 2) | ecosystem: Environmental > Terrestrial > Deep subsurface > Rock core/Sediment | place: Rifle... | reverse complement strand
GTCGCGAGCCGGACGCGAACAGCGGCGTGCCCCGGCGTCTTGCCGTGCTCCCGTTCCGCATGGTGGATCGCGCCGCCGAACGGCGTCGACAAGGTACTCGAGACCGTGGTGCGGAACCTGCAAATCACCAACAACATCGTGCTCGAAGAAGACGTCCGGTGCCGTATCCTTCTCACCTCTCCGCTGGAATCGTTCACCGTCGGTCGCACGATCGTGCTCAGTCGCGGTCTGATCGACGTCCTGCCCGATGAGGCGAGCCTGGCGACCATGCTGGCCCATGAGCTCGCGCACGTCGTTCTCGGTCACCAGCTCATCGACACGAAATTCTCGTTTGCCGACCGGCTGATGGTTCCCGACGACCAGCTGCTGGGAACCGTGCGCTTCCGGCACGACCTTACGGGGGAGCTTGCGGCCGACGCCAAGGTCATCGAATTGCTGAAGTCCTCGCCCTACAAGGACAAGCTCTCCGAGGCGGGACTGTTTCTGAGAGCGCTCACGGCGAATGCCCTGACGCTTCCCAACCTGATCCAACCGCACATCGGCGAGCAACTAGCCGGTGGCAAGCAGTTTCAGCGGCTGAGCGAGCTGATGTTGCAGGCACCACAACTGGCGTCGGAGCGGCTGGATCAGATCGCCGCGCTGCCGCTTGGCGCGCGCGTGCTCGTCGATCCATGGAGCGGTCGACTCGAGCTGTTGCGCACGGCGTCGGTGCCACTGGCATCGCCGCGAGAAAAGGTGCCGCTCGCGATTACACCCATGGTCCCGTACCTCCAGTACGCGGAACGGCCCAACGCCGCGGCGTCGCGGTAGTGGATCTCGCGCCAGGTCTACGGCAACCGAGCTCCGGGGGCGGCGACGGCCTCGCTGCGGAGCAGGTATCGAAACAGCTCGTCCTGGGAGTGGAGGCCCAACTTGCGAAATGCCGATTTGAGGTGATTCCGGGCCGTATGAATGCTGATCCCCAGCACGTCTGCCACCACGGACACGCGCCGATAGCCGATCAGGCACCTGACCACTTCTCGTTCCCGCGGTGACACTCGTCCGGCCCACGGCCCGTTCACAACGTGGGTATCTCCGAGAAACCCACCCCACACGTGCCCCTCGGTGACGAGCCGGTGGAGCTGTCGAAGGCTGTAGAGGGTCGCGTCCTCCCTCCGCTTGTGGAGGGCCACCTTGACCGCTGACGTGACTTGCCCGGCCTGGAAGGGCTTGACGATGAAGCCCACGGCTCCAGACCGAATCGCGTCGTCCACGACTCGGTCGTTGCTGTACGCGCTCATGTAGAGGATGGACGCGTCAACCGACTCTCGGATCGCGCGCGCGACGATCGTCCCGTCCATCTCATCGCTCAGGAATACGTCCATCAATACCAGATCAGGCGACAGACGCCGCGCGATCTCGACCGCTGCTCGGCCGGTCGTGGCCTGTGCCGCGACCTCGTAGCCGCTCGCCTCCAGCGTCGTTCTCAGGTCCTCGGCCACGAGGATTTCGTCCTCGACAATCATGAGCCGGCCCGGATGTCTCATGAGTATCGCGGTGGGCGACGGGACTGTCGCCGCGTGTCGTCGCGGGGGTGAGCGGTGCCAGACGCGTCGACGCCCCGCGACCGGGTTGGAAACCGTACGACCCACTGGACGCCGTGAAGGTTCGTGATCGACACGTGTCCTCGGAGCTGTCGTGTGGCAAGCAGTTGAATAAGTCGTAAACCGAAGCTCTTGGACTCGAGTCGAGCCGACCCCGGCAGCCCGGGGCCGCTGTCTCTGACCGCGATAGTGACCACGCCGGCATCCTCGCCTGCTTTGACCTCGATCGTTCCCGGAGTGCTCCCGGGAAAGGCGTGTCGAAATGCGTTGGTGACCATCTCGTTGATGAGCAGTCCGCACGGCGTGGCCAACGCGATCGGAAGTGAAAAGGCGTCGAGGCGCAGAGACAGCCTGACTGCCGCGCTCGGATGAGCGAGCGTTCGCCTGAGATTCTCCACGAGGGTCGTCACGAACGGTTTCATGTCGACGCGCACACGGTCGTGGCCTTCGTGCAGTTGGGCATGGAGGGTCGCCATGACAGAAATCCTCGAGACGGCTTCCTCCAACGCACGCTTGACGCCGGGGTGACGCGACTGGTCCGCCTGCAGGCGCAGCAACGATGCGAGGACCTGCAGGTTGTTCTTCACACGATGGTGGACCTCCCTTGCAAGGATCTGGCTTTCCCGGCCGGAGGGTCGAACCGCGGTCGTCCTGGCGCTCCGCAGGATCGAGGAGTGGCTACCCGGCCCGTCTGGCATGGCGACGGAACTCGCTCGGTGTTATTCGGAAATAGCGCCGGAACTGCCGGTCGAAGCTCGGTACATGCTCGTAGCCCGTTGCTGACGCAATCTCCTTGACGCTGAGATCGCTCTCGTCGAGCAGCCTGGCGGACTCGCCCATCTTTGCTGCCTGCAGGTGCCGGTTGAACGTGATCCCGGTTTGAGTGACGACGAGACGGCTGAGGTAGGACGGCGAGACCCTCAGGCTGCGCGCGACGTGGGTGAATTCACGCCGATGTCGAATCCGGCCGGTGTGGACACGGTCCAGTACCGCCTGGACTCTGGGATCGAGCGCTGAGGACGCGTCTCCCTGCAGATCCGACAACCGAATCGACGCCTGTCGTTCCCGGTGGCCGGTTCTGTCAGACTGTTCGGACTCGCCAGAGTCGAGCTTGCTGGCGATTCGAAGTAACAGCTGGCGCGACAGGAGCCGGTTCGCGTGCGTGTGGAGTTTCGCGGCGGCGTTCAACAACGTGGGCATCAAGAACGGATCGACGGATCTGGCCAGTTGGATCTCTCCAATCGCCCTCTGACAGGTGTCGACGAAGTGCAACCACGCCGCCATTTCATGAGCGGTGTTGGCCTCGAGATGGGATGGTCCAGAAGCGGTCATGTGAGCACCCAGTCGCCTTCACGAAAAGTCTGCACAGGCAATCTATGCCCTGCAAGGATCAAGAGTTAGCTGGACGTGCTTTGTGTTAGCGAACTCCGGCATTCGCGCGGAAGCCGAATCCGGGCGACGGTCCCGGTGTCGGACAGGCTCACGCCGGACAGACCCGCAGGCACGGAAGGTGCGCGCTCGGCTGTGGACATCATTCGCGACAACGACGACGTGACCCCGACGGGAAAAGCATCGTTCAAGGCCGGACCCCCGACCTTGTGTGACCGCTCGGTAACCGCTCCGGGAAAGGCGATCCCGAGTTGCAAGGGTATTAACGTCGGCGGATGAGAAACCGAACACGCGGGCCCTAGCCCATCCCGAGGCATATCGCATGCCGCTGGCCGCAGCCGATAGGCGGAGCAATGACGACGCTCGCGTGGCCACTGTGGCCGCCGTCCACGGTCCCGCGCCGTGCGGCAGGCATCTCGCTGCTTGCGCTGACGGCGGCGATCAGTGTGGCGACGTTGTGGCCCCAGGAGCTGCAGAATGGCGGGACTCTCGCCTGCATCCTCGCCCTGGCCCCGGCGCTGCTGCTGGCCTACTATCGGGCGTGGACGAGCGTCTCGATGATGTTGGGCCTTGGCATCCTGCTGCTCTCCGCCGCGCATCTCTCTCTGGAGTACTTTGCAATCACGTTCGACACCGCGCCGTTCGCCGTGCTGGTGGTGGGCCCGTATGTCGCCATCGCCCTCGGAGCCGGCTGGTTCGGCGAGATACGCCGCTACCAGGCGGACCTGCGTGCGACGCACCAGCAGCTGATCCAGTCCGACAAGCTGGACTCGGTCGGCCGCATGGCAGCCGGCATCGCGCACGAGGTGAAGAACCCGCTCATGACGATCCTGACGGGCGTCAAGATCCTCTCCAAGCGCATGGCCTCCGCCGACGAGCCGACGCGGCTGCTGCTCGACGACATGGCCGAAGCCGTCGCCCGGGCCGACAAGATCATCGGTGGCCTGCTGGCCTACTGTCGGAACAGCGTGCTGGACGTCGCCCCGGGCAGCCTCAACGCCACCATCGGACGGGCCCTACTCCTCATGAAGCACACGATCGAGGCACAGCACATCATCGTCACGAACGAGTTCGACGACACGCTTCCGGCCATCCCGCTGGACGACTTCAAGCTCCAGCAGGTGTTCATCAATCTGTTCTCGAACGCGATTCATGCCATGGGCGAAGGCGGCCGCCTGTCGGTGCGCACGTGTCGAGAGACGGTCACCCGCGGCCCGCACGTCGGGCACCGGCAGACGGATCGGTTCAGGCCGGGGGAATCTACGGCCGTTGTCTACGTGGACGACTCCGGCCCCGGCGTTCCCGCCGATCACCTGGAGAAGCTGTTCGATCCCTTCTTCACGACGAAACCGACTGGCGTCGGCACGGGGCTCGGGCTGTCGGTGTCGAGGGAGATCGTCGATATGCACGGTGGCACGATCGAGCTGGGCAACCGGCCGGAAGGCGGCGTGCGCGCCACGATTCGCCTGCGCCTGACGCCGTGACGACCGAGGCAACAAACGAGGAGCAGACATGAAACCACGACGGATTCTGCTGGTCGACGACGAGGTTGGCATCACCCGGGCGCTCGCCCTTTACCTGCAGGAGAACGGCGACTGCGACGTGAAGGTCGAAAACACCGGCAGCCACGCGCTCGCCACCGCCCGGGCGTTCCGGCCGGATCTCATCTTCCTCGACCTCGTCATGCCGGATGCCGATGGCAGCGCGGTCGCGGCTGCCATCCAGACCGACCCGATCCTGCACGACACGCCGATCGTGTTCCTGACGGCCCTCGTGTCGCAGCGGGAGACGCGTGGCGCGGCGGCCCAGATTGGCGGCCACCCCTTCCTGGCGAAGCCCGTCGATCCCGACGTCGTGCTCGCCTATGTCGACAAGTACGTGCACGCGTCATAACGTGCGCCGGACCGGCTGAAGAAGCTGCTCGACGTCCCGAAACTTGGCCGGGTGGGCATTGGGAGTTGGGAGTTGGAGCCGAGCTACAGGCTCCGCGCGGCCGTGATGTGCGACGCGTCGATGCTCCCGTCGTGCAGCGCGGTTGCGACGAGCGCGCCGCTGCAGCCGGCCTGCGCGAGCCGCGCAAGGTCGTCCCACCCGCGCACACCGCCGCCGGCGATGAGCGTCAGCCCGGGGGCAGAGGCGCGGACCTGATCCAGAACTGCCAGGTCGACTCCGGCCCCTGTCCCGACGCGCGCGAGGTCGATCACGATCACCGCGCCTACCCCCGCCAGGACGGCGTTGAGGATCAGCGTCTCGACGGATTCCTCCGGGGAAACGCTCCCCCTCCTCATCACGACCGGCCGGCCATTGCGCAGGTCGAGGCTGAATGCGACCCGGTCGCCGCCGACTGCCGCGCAGATGGCGGCGAGCACGTCGAAGGACGGGAGTGTCTCCAGCCCGACCACGACGCGAGAGCCGCCGAACGCTGTCGCGCGGCGTGCCTCGTCCACGGATCGAATCCCGGCGTCGAGCCACAGCGGCGCGCCTAGAGAGGCGAGCTCGCTCGTCACCGCATCCTGTGGAGGCCGGTCCAGGATCGCATCGAGATCCGCGGCGTAGATCTCCGAGATACCAAGCAGGTCGAGGTAGACGCCGGCAAGCGTCCGCGCGTTGCCGGGGTCGATCGGCCACCCGGCCGCGTTCTGTACGGGCGCGTAGCGGTCGCGTGCCCCGGCGCGGGCGTGCACCGCACGTCCGCCGAGCAGGTCGAGGACTCCGATGATCTGCACGCGTGGCCCTGGCGTCGACCCGCTAGTCGTTCCTACCGCCCTGTTTAAACCGCGCTGCTGCCCGTGACACGCGCACCATAGTCCATCGGCGGCTGACGCCCGTCAACTGAGGCCGCAAGAGCGCTGACGTTCGAGTATTCTGGGCCCGGTGTTGTGGCGCTGTCCAGGAGGACTCTGATGCGACTGCCGGTCACCTCGTCAGCCCTTGTGATGGTCCTCGCCTCCGCCGCATGGACGCCTGCCGCGCCGCGAGGACAGGAGGCTGCCGGTCACGCCGGTGACGAGGCGGCCGTGCTGGTGGTCGCGGCGAGCTACGTGGAGGCGCGCGAGCGCCGCGACGCCGCCGCGATCGGAGCGTTGTTCACCTCCGACGCCGATCAGTACAACACAGCCGGCGAGTGGCGCCGCGGGCGTGAGGCGATCGTCCGCGGAACGCTGGCTTCGTCGCAGCGAAACAGCGGAACGAGGCGCATCGCGATCAAGGCTGTCAGGTTTCCCGCGCCGGGCGTGGCCATTGCGGACGGAGACTACGAGATCGCCGGCGCAGGCGGCGCCACGCGACGCATGTGGACGACGCTCGTGCTGACACGCGAGAAGGACGGCTGGCGAATTGCCGCGATTCGCAACTCATTGCCCACGGTCCCGCGTGGCAACTGATAACGCGTTCGAGTTGAGGAGGAAGGCCATGCGCGTGACCATACAGGCGCTGGCCGAGCAGAAGCTGACGTTGCAGCCCGGCGACGCGGTGCTCATTCACACGGGCTGGGGCATGCATTGGGGCAAGGACACCGCGCGCTATCAGCGCTCGAGCCCTGGCCTCGGCGTAGCCGCCGCCGAATGGCTGGCCCGCCAGGATCCCATGCTCGTGGGGGCCGATAATGGCGGGGTCGAGATCTCGCCGAATCCGGATCGACAGCTCGCCGGCCCGGTGCACCAGATCATGCTCGTCGTCAACGGCATTCACCTGCTGGAGAATCTCCGCCTCGACGAGCTGGCCGGACGCCGCGTCCACGAGTTCGCGCTCGTCGTCGAGCCGCTGAAGATTCAAGGCGGCACGGGATCCACGGTCGCGCCCATCGCCATCCGCTGAGGAGGAGCTGCGAGGTCCGGCTGAAGCCGGACACTACGTGCCGCTGAGCACCTGAGAACCTGAACCTGAGAATCCGAACCCGAGCACCCAAGCACCTGAGCACCCGAGCACCTGAGCACCTGAGCACCCGAGCACCCGAGAACCCTACATGTTGATACAATCCGTCGGCACCACTACGGGGAGGCAGGGGCCGTGATCATCGACTCACACGGGCACGTGACAGCGCCTGACAGTCTGTACGTCTACAAGGCGCAGATCCTGGCGCACAGAGGGGCACACGGGCGCGGCGGCAACCTGGCGAACGACGAGGACGTCAGGAAGGCGCTGAATTCGCCGGTGTTCGGAGGCAGCTCGCACCTGGACCAGCTCAAGGAGGTGGGCACCGACGTGCAGCTCATCTCACCCCGCCCGTACCAGATGATGACGAGCGAGCACCCGCGCCTGGTGCAGTGGTTCGTCGAGGAGGCCAACAACATCATCGCCAAGCAGGTGCAGCTCTACCCGGACACCTTCCGCGGCGTCTGCGGGCTGCCGCTCACGCCCGGTGTCAGCCCGAAGCTGATCGTTCCGTATCTGGAGACGTGCGTCAGGGAGCAAGGATTCGTCGGCTGCCTGCTCAACCCGGATCCGGGCGAATGCAGCGGCGTCGAGACGCCGGCCCTTGGGGATCGGTTCTGGTACCCGCTCTACGAGAAGATGGTGGAGCTCGACATCCCCGGCCATATCCACTCGAGCGGATGCCGCTCCGACCGGCTGCCGTACTCGCTTCACTTCATCAACGAGGAGAGCATCGGCGTCGTCTCGTTGCTCAACTCGGACGTGTTCAAGGATTTCCCGACGTTGAAGATTCTGGTGTCCCACGGTGGTGGCGCCATCCCGTACCAGTTCGCGCGGTTCGAGGCCGGCTCGCTGCGCGGGAAGGGCCCGCGCTTCTCGGAGAGGATGCGGCATCTGTACTACGACACGGTGCTCTATTCGAAGGACGCGCTCGAGCTGCTCTTCAAGACCGTTGGCGTGGATCGCTGCCTCTTCGGGACCGAGCGACCCGGCGTGGGCACGGTCAAGGACCCTCGAACGGGACGCTGGCTGGACGAAACGCGGTTCACCATCGAAGCCATCGACTGGTTGAGCGCCGCCGACAAGAAGATGATCTTCGAGGACAACGCGAAGAAGGTCTTCAATCTGAAGGTTCCCGAGAAGGCCGCCGTGTAGCGCGTGATGGGGCACGATCGGCCGAAGGAGTCCACATGAAGAGCGTCACATCACGCGTCCTCGTCCTGGCGGTGGTCGTTGTGATTGGCACCTTGGCCATTGCGGCGAGCGCCCAGGCGCCACAGAAGGTCACGATCAACTATCCGACGCGCAGCGGCGCCTCATGGCACCTGTACATCGCCAAGGAGGGCGGCTACTACCAGAGGTACGGCCTCGACGTGGACCTGCAGTTCGGCGTGCACCCGACGGGCGTCGCGATGCTGACGAGCAATCAGGCCGTCATGGTGAATCATTCGCTCGAGCAAGGCATGCTGGCCGGCACGCGCGACGCCAACGCCTTCACGCTGATGGGGAGCACGTCGAACAAGGGCCTCTTCGCGCTCATCGGCCAGAAGGGACAGACACTCAAGCAGCTGAAAGGCAAGCGCATCGCGATCGGACAGATCGGCGACGCGCCCTATAACTACACCGTCGCGCTGCTGGGCACCCAGGGGCTCGGCGTGCGCGATGTCCAGTGGATTCCAGTCGGCACCGACGTCAGCGGCCGTGCCGCGGCATTGCAGACCAACAGAGCCGATGCGACACTGCTCACGGCGCCCAACTACTTCCGCCTCGAAGAGGCGGGTTTTCCCGTGCTGGCGAATCTGGCCGACCACCCGGTCTTTGCCGCCACCGTGTACCTCTTCGCCAGGAAGGCGACAATAGACAACCCGAAGCTCGCCGAGTCGCTCATCAAGGCTCACGCCGAGGCCATCAAGCGCTTCTACGACGACAAGGCCTTTGCGGTGAAGGCCTACATGGCCTTCGACAAACAGCCGGAAGCCGACGTGGCGCGCATCTACGACCTCTACACGCAGGGCAACATCTTCGAGCGGGTGCCGTACGTGATGGCGGGCGCCGTCAGGGCGATCGTCGCCCAGCAGGTGGACCCGCGGATTGCCGCCGATTTCAAAGCCTTCGACTTCCGCAAGATCGTCGACAACAGCGTCGTCGATCGGCTGGTGAAGGAAGGGTTCTTCGAGCAGCTCTTCGGTCCCGGAGTGAAAGCCGAGGAGCAGAGCAAGGCCACGCTCGCGTTCGGCAAGTGACGCCAGACGACACCGGATGCACAAGCTCGAGATCGATGGCCTGACCAAGCGTTATTACGTGGAGCGTGACGGCCGGCAGGTGCTGGCCCTCTCCAACGTCTCGCTGTCGGTGGGCGACGGTGAGTTCGTGGCCCTCGTCGGACCGAGCGGCTGTGGCAAGACGACGCTCCTCAACATCGTCGCCGGCCTGCTGTCCTTCGACCTGGGCACCGTCGCGATCGACGGCCGGCAGATCGCGGGTCCAGGGATCGACCGCGCCGTCGTCTTTCAGCACCCGAGCCTGCTGCCCTGGCGGACGGTCGTGGGGAACGTCCGCTACGGCATGGAACTGCAGAAGCGGTTCGACCGGGCGACGATGCGCGAACGGACCGCGCGCTTCATTTCACTGGTCGGGCTCGCCGGCTTCGAGCGCCACTATCCGTCCGAGCTGTCAGGGGGCATGCAGCAGCGGGTGAACCTCGCTCGAGCGCTGGCCTCCGATCCGGGAGTGCTGCTGATGGACGAGCCGTTTGCCGCCCTCGACGCGCAGACGCGCGAGCACATGCAGGCGGAGCTCCTCAAGATCTGGAGCGAGGCGAGGAAGACGGTGCTGTTCATCACGCATCAGATCAACGAGGCGGTGTATCTGGCCGATCGCATCGCGGTGATGAGCGCACGGCCCGGACGCATCAAGGGCATCTTCGACGTGCCGTTCGAGCGCCCGCGCCCGCTCAAGGTGAAACGAGACGCGCGCTTCGTCGAGCTCGAGGACTCGATCTGGCAGCTCGTGGAGGAGACCCGAGCGGATCGGCATGTCGAAGACCGCGGGGTAATGCCGTGAAGACGACGAGCGAGCCAGAACTTCTGGAGAGGCCCCGCCGGACGGTCTATCAGCGGTACGAGGCGCTGATCCTCGGCGGAGCCGCTGTCGTCGTGGCGCTCGCCGTCTGGCAGGCGCTCTGGACTGCCGGGAAGATCTCGCCGCTGTTCTTCACGGGACCGTCGGCCGTTGTCACGCGCTTCGTCGACGAATGGACCGGGGGCCGGCTCAGGTCCGACATGGTGTACAGCGGCACCAATTTCGCGATTGGCGTCGGTGCGGCCATTGTGTCGGGCGTCGTAGTCGGCGTACTCATCGGGTGGTACCGGCGGCTGGGAATGGTCTTCGAGCCGTTCCTGACGGGCCTCTATTCGACACCACGCGTCGCGCTGATGCCTCTGATTCTCATCTGGTTCGGCATCGGGATGTGGTCCAAGGTCTTCATCGTCTACATCATGGCGTTCTTTCCGGTGCTCATCAACACGATCGGCGGCGTCAAGGCGATTGACGCCGACCTCCTGCGGGCGGCGCGCGCCTTCCGCGCCTCGGACTGGCAAATCTTCACGACCGTGGCGCTCCCTGGAGCGGTGCCGTTCATCCTCACGGGCGTGCGTCAGGCGGTCGCGCTCGGACTCATCGGCGTCGTGGTCGGTGAAATGTACGGCGGGAGCGAAGGCATCGGCTATATGGTGAACTACGGCGGTCAGACTTTCCAGACCGACGCCGTGTTCCTGGGTGTGGTCATCATTGCCTTTGCGGGCATCGTGTTAACGTGGCTGGCTGAACGGCTGGAGCGCCGCTTCTCGCGATGGCGGCCGGAACGCTGAACGACTCAATGCACAATGCACAATGACCAAGAATTCCAACTCCCAAGGACTCAACTCCTCAGCGTTGGGAAGTTGGGAGTTGGGAGTTGGGAATTGAGTTGAGCATTGGGCATTGAGCATTGGGCATTGATTCGGAGCACAAGATGGCAGAGTTAGTCCTGGGCATCGGGTCGTCGCACGGGCCGCTGTTGTCGACACCGCCGGAGCAATGGGATCTGCGGGCGAAGGCCGACCGCGAGAACAAGGCCCACTGGTTTCGCGGCAAGACGTACGACTTCGAGTCGCTCCTGGCGGCGCGGGCGCCGGGATTCGCGCACGAGGTCACCGTCGAGAAGCGGCGCGAGCGCTTCTTCCAGTGCCGGAAGGCCCTCGAGGCGCTCGGGAGGAAGTTCAACGACGTGTCTCCCGACGCCGTCGTGATCATCGGCAACGACCAGCGGGAGTTCTTCAACGCCGGCCTGACGCCGTCCATCACCGTCTACCGCGGGAGCCGGATCAGCAACGTCCAGCATCTCAACGAAGATGCTCCCGGGCTGAACATCGCCGAGCCCGCCAATTCGCCGGCCGAGGGCGCCACCTACCCGGGCGCCACGGCCCTGGCCGATCACATTCTCGATTCGCTCGCGGACGAGAACTTCGACCTGGCCCAGTCGGACCAGACGCCGAGCGGCGCACCGCGCGGCGGCATTCCGCACGCGTACGGCTTCTTCTACCACACCATCCTGCAGGACAAGACGCCGCCGAGCGTGCCGATCATCCTGAACGTCCACTTCCCGCACAACACGCCGAAGGCTCGCCGCTGCCTGGAGCTCGGGCGAGCGCTCCATCGCGCCATCACGAGCTTCACCGGCTTCAAGCGCGTCGCGCTGATGGCCTCGGGCGGTCTCACGCACTTCGTGATCGATCAGGGTCTCGACGAGGCCGTGATGACGGCGATGCGGACGGGGGACGAAGACGCCCTGGCCAAGGTCCCGGAGAACCTGTTCAAGGTCGGCACGGCGGAGATCAAGAACTGGTACCCCGTCGCGGCGGCGATGAACCTAGCCGGCCGCCGGTACCATCAGGTCGACTACGTGCCGTGCTACCGGTCGGAAGCCGGCACCGGCAACGCCATGTGTTTCGCATATTGGGAGTAAGGGCCGTGACTCACCTCAACCCCCAACGACGGTCTCTCGACCAACTCCCAACTCCCAAAGAGACGGGGCCATGGCCGACGACCTGACGACGCGGCTCAGCCGGGTGGACTCCTGCGCGGTGTCGGATGCGCTCGACACGCTCGGGCTCACCGGGTCGGTCTCCGGCATTCATCGCGTCTCGACCGATCGGCGCATCTCCGGCCGCGTTGTCACCGTGAAGCTCGAACGGGACGACGGCCGTCCGGCGGCGTCGCGACACCTGGGCACGACGGCGATCGAAGCGGCGCAGCCGGGCGACGTGATCGTGATCGAGCAGCGGACCGGCATCGACGCCGCGAGCTGGGGAGGCAATCTCTCGTTCGGCGCGAGACTCCGAGGGATCTCGGGCGTCGTCATCGACGGCCCGGGCCGTGACATCGACGAGGCCCGGCTCTACGACTTTCCCGTCTTCGCGCGCGATCACACCGCCCGCACGGCCCGCGGGCGCATCGTCGAGACCGGCACGAACGTGCCGATCACCATCGGTGACGTGCAGGTCAACGCAGGTGATTACGTCGTCGCCGACGGAAGCGCCGTTGTCTTCGTCGGTGCGTCCGACATCGAGCGTGTGCTCGAGGCCGCGGACGCCATCGCCGCGCGGGAACGGGCCATGGTGGCCGCGCTCAACGAGGGCACGCCCATCAGCCAGGTCATGGGCCGAAGCTACGAGACCATGCTGAAGAGCAGACGATGACCGGCTTCAGCCGGACTGACACCGACGCGCCCGCTTTTCGCAACACACCATCCGAAATCCGCACGATGCTGTAGATTGACTCCGTGTCCGTCCTCGGCTGGGACATCGGCGGCGTCAACACGAAGGTGGCCCACGTCACCCGGGGAGCCGTGCTCGCTGTCCGTAGCCGGCCTTACGAGATCCAGCGCGAACCCGCGGCGATCGTTCCGCTCCTCCGCGGGCTTGCGGCGGGGATGGGGCCCCTCGAAGCGGCTCCACAGGCGGTCACGATGACCGCTGAACTGTCGCAGATGTTCCGCACGAAGCGCGAGGGTGTGGGGTTCGTTCTCGACGCCGTCGAGGCAGCCTTCCCAGCAGGCTTCATCCACGTCTACACGGTTGGCGGCCACTTTCTGTCTCCGGTCGATGCGCGCTCGCACCCGTTGCAGGTCGCCGCCGCGAACTGGGACGCGACGGCACGCGCGGTGGCCATGCATCATCCAAACGCCCTGCTCGTGGACGTGGGCACGACGACGACGGACATCATCCCGATCACCGATGGTCGGGTCGTTGCCGTGGGGCGCACCGACCCGGAGCGCCTTGCCTCGTCCGAATTGGTCTATACGGGGGCGCTACGCACTCCGGCCGAGGCCATTGCCAGTCACGTACCGCTCGGCGAGACGCCGGCCGGGGTGTCAGCCGAAGGCTTCGCGCTTGCGGGCGACGTCCATGTGTGGCGCGGAGACCTGGATCCAATCGACTACGTGTGCCCGACGCCGGACGGCCGTCCCGCCACCCGCGAGTTCGCCGGGGAGCGTCTGGCTCGCCTCGTGTGCGCGGATCGCGACATGCTGGACGAGGCCGCGGTGTCGCGGATCGCTGAGGCGCTGGCACGCGCGCAGGTTCGCCGCATCCAGGCTGCGATTCAGCGAGTGCTCGAGCCTCATCGCTCCATTCGCGTGGCCGTGGTGACGGGTCTCGGCGCCTTTCTGGGTGTCGCCGCCGTGCAAGGATCGGGGTTACCGGTCGTGCCGCTGTCGTCCGAGCTCGGCGAAGCGGGGGGACGGTGTGCGCCCGCGGTCTCGGTAGCGTTACTACTCGAGAGGGCCCTTGCCGGTCCCCTTGCGAGTTAGGGGCGGCAAGGTCATCTCGCAACTTGAAACAGGTAGAATCTGGCGGATTTCGAGGCGCCCGATGCGGACACTCGTCCTGGCGGTACTGGCGCTCTGTTCCGCGGCAGCGGCGCACGCGCAGTCGGCGTGGTTCGATCTGCCCGTGCCACCGGCGGCGCTCGCCCTGCTCGACGTCGGTGTGCAACAGGGGCGGGCGCTGGCTACGCAGCGGGCGATTCGCGTGCTGCACTCGAGCCCTCGCGAGGCCGCCCTGTCCCCGCATGCCGCCGAGTTCGAGCAACTGTTGACGGATCTGGACGCCTTCGAGACCCAGATCCAGCGCGCGGGGACGCGCGGTCTCTCTCTGGCCATGGCGAGCAGTTCGGCGGAGCGCGACGTGCTCCAGGACACACTCGAGGTGCTCGGGTTTCTCCTGCGCGAACGACGCGGAGCGTATTCGGTCGAGCCGCGGCGCGACGACGATGCGGCGGCCCTGAGAAAGAGGTTGGGCTCGGCCGGTATCGATACGGCGTCGCTCGAGAAACGACTGAACGGGGGAGAGACCGTGACGCTGGCGCCATCGGTCATCGTCCTGCCGTCACCCCTGCCGATCGAGACCTGGACCAGCGTGGTGTTCGAGCGACCGCTCCCGCCACGGTCCGTGTTCAGCGCGATCGCGCGCGACCGTCAGGCGTCGCTCCTGTTGTACGGCCTTCAGGCCATGACACCAACGACCCGCGCTTACGTGGCGCGAAATCCGGAACTGCTTCGGCGCTTCTATCGCGACCACCCCGGCACGGTCGCGGCCTTCGGGGGCTCGTTCCGCGTGGACGAGAGAGGCCGTGTCAGCGTTCCTGGAGGCGCGGAGGCGGCTGAACTGTGGGAAGCGCTCGTGGACGAGCCGCTGGAACGGGCCGATCGGTTCGCTCGTGTGCTCTTCGATCGCGACGCCGGACGCCTGGCGTACTTCGTCGACGCGATCACCCGTCTCGACGCTCCCCGCCAGCGGTTTGCGCTCGGGCTCTGGATCGCTGATCCGGGTATCCGGCTCGATCGTTTTCGCGCCCTGTATCGCACGTTCGTCGACGTGGAGCCGCAGTGGTCCGTGGCCGTGCGCCCCTTCTCCCGGCCGCTCTACGATCCGGCCACGCTGCTCGGTGTCGTCGCCGTGGGACCACAAGGCGAGCCGGCGGCCCCGGCGTACCGACGCCTCTGGGCGCGCGCATTCGCCGGCGTTGACCTGCCAGGCCCAGGGGACCGTGTGTTGGGCGACGTGGCCGACGAGGGGGTCGTCGACGCCGCATGGCTCGCCGAGCGCGCGCTGCCCGGAGTGTTCGTCGAACGGCGCACGCTCTTCGAGCGACTGATGTTCGGCCATCGGGTCTTCGCGTCCGCGAAGGAGCAGGAGCTCGATGACGTCCTCGTGGCGCTCCGCGGCTTTGGGCGGTTTCCTGCGCTGATGCTGGCGCTCGAGCGGATGGGCATCCGGCGCCCCGCTCTGTTCGCGCTCGTGGCGCGACAGGCGCGGCAGGTCGAGGGCGTCGGCGACGCCGTGCTGGCGGTTCAGCTCCTGTCGCAGTTTCAGGGCGCGCTCGCGCTGCTGGACCGGCTGGCGCTGACGGGCGCCATCGCGCCTCCGCGCCTCGACGAGCTCGTCGCGTCGCTGGCGGCGCTGCGGATGACCGACGGGCGCTACCTCGGCGCGCTCGCGGTGTGGGTCGCCTCTGATTTGGTGTCGTCGCTGCCGGCGGCGGAGCGGGAGGACGACCGTCCGATGGAGACGCGCCTCCTGAGTGCGCTGGCGGACCGGGCAGAGACCAGCGCGCCCTTCCAGTGGGAGGGCGCCTCCTACACTGCCGATGTCACGGCCGCCTCACGTCGCGATCTCGTCGCGATCCGCGCGAAGCAGGGCGGCAACAGCCTCGATGACCTGTTGGCGCTGTCCGGCGCGGCCACCGCGCTCTCTGGGGAGGGCCTGACGCTCGAGTCCGTCAGGACACACACGACGTCACTCACGAGCAGCGGTGCCAGACTGGTGGCTGGCCGCGCGTGGCCAGACGCGCCGGACGATGTGCCGGACGTTCAGAGGATTCTCGATCGTGCGACACGGGACCTGGGCAGGATCCGGATGCCGCGGGATGTGTCGAGAGCGCCCCGCATCGTGACGCCGGTCCTCAACCTGGTCGACTATCTGCTCGGCGAGACGCTCGTGGCTCTGGTCTATGCACCGCTCCTCGGTGACCCCGAGGAACTGCTCGGTCCTCAGGCCGACCTGTCGCATCGCCACAGGTTCGGCCTGACGGTCAGGCTGGGCACGCCGCACGTGGAGCGTTACGGGTGGCGACGGCCGACGATCGACGGGGCCAGCGACGCCGGGCTCGGTTACACAGGGTCGCTCCTGGGCCTGGACCTTGCCCTGGCGAGGGAGCACCTGCGGCGTCTCTCGACCGACACGATTCCGACCGCTCCTCGACTCGGCTCGAACTTGGGCGAAGTCGTCGCCCAGACGCTCGCCCTGATGAATCCCAGAGATCTCACGAACGACGACCTCGCGTCGATCGGGAACGCCTTGGTCAGTGGCCGCGAGCGAGTGCGCGCGGCCGCCGGCGATCCTGCAACGCTCGACGAACTGGCGGCTGGCGTGCGTATGAGCGATGCGCGCGGCCAGTTGCTCGCCTGGACGAGGGAGCAGGAGCCGGAGCGTGTCGAGCCGCTCTTCTCGCTGTCTGAGCTGTTTCGGATCGGTCGCCGTGAACCCCTGCCCGAGCGGATGAACGCCTGGGGGAGTTCATTCGAGCCGCTGTCGGGATGTTTCTGCCTTCGCTTCCCGGAGGCCGGCGCCTGGGATAGGCTTGCCGGACGCGCCGCCGGCGGTCAGCTCGGCGCAGTCGCGGCGACAGACCTGACCTTGCGAGTCGTGGAGCACCTGGCCGCGCTCGAGGTTCCGGCGGCCCTGGCGACCGGCGTGTTGGCGATGGCGGTGCAGGACTACATCGACAGCGCGCCGCCCATCTACGACGACGACTGGCTCGGGGTGGTCGGTCATGCGCAGCTCGTGTCGCGTGAGTCGATTGAAGACTACGTGTCCGCCCTCGTGGCGGCAGGGCCGGTGCGGGCCGCCTCGACCCAGGAGTCATCGAAGTGATGCGCCATCTCACCGTCGCCATGCTGCTCGCCGTGGCCGCCGTGTCCGGGGGGCAGTCACAGTCGGCGCCGACGCTGCGCTTCATCTCGCCCACCGGCGACACGTACCTGAGCGGCCCAGTGCTTCTCAAGGTCGTCATCGAGGGCCAGACAGGACCGTCGCTCGTCGAGGACGTGACCTTCTTTGCCAACGGACGGCAGGTGTGCGTCGCGCCGGGCACCAGCCCGCAGTGCGGATGGGACGCCGGGCCGGATCTCAAAGCCCACGCGCTCCGCGCAGCCGGGCGTCTGAAGGCCGGTGGGCGTATCTTCGCCAACGTGCGGACAAGAACGGTCGAATACGCCGAGGCCGTGCGGGTCGACGTCGTCCTGGTGAATGCCGTGGTCACCGACGGCGGGCGATTCGTCCCGGGTCTGACGCGCGACGTCTTTCGCATTGTCGATGACAACCGAGAGCGCCCCATTACCAGCTTCCAGTCCACGGACGCACCGCTGGAGCTGGTGCTCGCGCTCGACGCGAGCGGGAGCATGGCGGGTGTGCTGACGGAGGTGAAGGCGGCGGCTCGGGCGTTCGTACGGGCACTGCGACCGCAGGATCGGGTGACGCTCGTCGCGTTCAACGACACCATGTTCACGCTGACGCGCGGCGAGTCGGACAAGGACCTGGTGGCCGCCGCCGTGGACAAACTGAGCGCGTTTGGCGGAACCGCGCTGTACGACGTGATCGTCAGGTCGCTTCAGGCCCTCTCCCGCCGGCCGGGGAAGCACGCCGTTGTGATCTTCTCCGATGGCGACGATCGCTCGAGCCAGTCGACGCTGGAGCAGGTCCAACGTCTCGTGGAAGAGAGCGACGCCATGTTGCTGGCGATCGGCCTGGGACGTTCCTCAGAACAGGTCCTCTTCAGGCAGAAGCTCGAGTCGCTCGCCGACGCGAGCGGCGGCCGTGTGCTGTTCGCCGATCGGAGCGACGAGCTGGCTGAGTCGTTTGCGGAGGTCGTCCGCGATCTGGCGAACCAGTACACCCTCGGTTTCGAGCCGCAGCGGGATGGCCGCAGCCACGCGATCAAGGTGGAGGTGCCCAAACGCTCCGTTCGTGTGCGGGCCAGACGGACCTACATCGCCCCTGGGGTGGCACCCACAAGGAGATGAGCGTGACCGCGTATCGTGGGCTGAGACACATTCTTGGTGCGGCGGTCGTCGCCGCCACGATGTCGGACGCCATTGCGGGGCAGCTCGCCTCGCGACCGGCGGAGGAGTGGATCAAGACGCTCGAGAGCCCGGCACGCGTTGCCGGTCTCAGGATCGACGAGGTCATCGGGCGGCTCGGCTTGAAGCCCGGCGACGTCGTCGCGGACCTGGGCGCGGGCTCGGGCCTGTTTGCGTTTCCGCTCGCGAAGGCCGTCGGGCCGGGACGCGTCTATGCCGTGGAGCTCGACGAGGGATTCCTCGCCCACATGCGCGGCAAGGCGAAGGCCGATGGCGTCACCAATGTCCTGCCCGTGCTCGGCAAGTTCACGGACCCATCGCTCCCGGCGCGCGATGTCGACGTGGCCTTCTTTCACGACGTCCTGCACCACGTGCAGGACCGTTCGGCCTACTTGAAGAGCGTTGCCGGCTACCTCAAGCCCGCCGGCCGCATCGTCGTGATCGACCTCAACGCGGCGACCAGTCCGCACCGGGACCAGCCGGAACTGGTCGTCACCAAGGAGCAGACGACGGCGTGGATGGCCGAGGCCGGCTTCGTCCCGGCCGAGGACGTCAGCCTCTTCGCGGACAAGTGGTTCGTCGTCTACAGGCGACGATGAGCGCGGGTGAGCCGCGGGTCTACTGGCACCGGGAATTGCCGCCCCCCGACGCCGAAGTGATGGGCGAGCATGTCCTCGAAGCCACGAGCCATCACATCGAGGGCACGCTCGCGCACCGGGACGAGCAGTGGGGCGAATGCTACGAGAGCCTGATGGCCCAGGCGCGCGACCGCCTCACACAGGAGATCATCCGCCTCGGCGGCGACTACGCTCACGTGCTCAACGAAACGATCGACGCCCGCCAAAATGACGCCGTCGGCGATGCCTGGCTGCACGGCCGATTCGACTACGTGCTCTTCAAGAAGTCAACTGCGTGATCGTCGTGAAAGTCGGCGGAGGACTGCTGGCGCAGGCCGGGCGGCTCGACGCCGTGCTGGCCGAGGTCGCGCTCGCCAGCCGACAGATGCCGCTGATCGTCGTCCCCGGCGGAGGGCCGTTCGCCGACGCGGTGCGCGAGCTGGATCGCCGGGTGGGTCTCTCCGACGACGCCGCGCACTGGATGGCCGTGCTCGCGATGGATCAGTACGCGCACGTCATCGTCGATCTGCTGGTCGATGGGGCGCTGGTGACGGGGCCGAGCGAGATCGAGCGGGCGCGGGCCTCGGGCCGCGTCCCCGTCCTCGCGCCGTATCGATGGCTGCGAGAGGCGGATCCCCTTCCGCACTCATGGGACGTCACGAGCGACAGCATTGCGGCGTGGGTGGCCGGGCAGGTCGGTGGGCGGCATCTGGTGCTCGTCAAGCCCGCGGACGCCACGGGCAGCTCGCTGGTGGATCCGCACTTTCCACGAGCGCTCCTGGACCACGTCACGTCAGAGACGATTCCCGCCGATCGGATCGAAGAACTGCGGGCTGCGCTGAGAGCCGGGCGGGTCTGAAGACCCGCCTCTACTGCTCCCGGTCAGTCCTGCACCGCCGCGTCGCGAGGCCCGCCGGGATTTCGATTTGCTACCGCCGCCGGTCATGTCTTGTAGCGGCGGGTCTTTAGACGCGCCGGGATTTCGATTTGCGGCACACTCAGCAGCATCGTTGCTTCGACGGCGGCGTCGATCCGGGCTCGCAGGAGTCGTACCTTGCCAGTCGTGACGCGGCCGGTTCGCCCGGCGTTGCACGCCGCGCCACGCACGCCGGCGATGTCGGCTCCGCAGTCGCCGACCCACGGCAGATCGTCGAGCGTCAACCTGCCCGCAAGGGCCACAAGGAGGCCGGCCTGGCGCGCGTGCGCGACCCATGCGCTCAGCGCGCGTGTGCCCATGAGTCCACTCAGGCCTGGCCCGCTCTTGTCCGCCGTGTCGAGCAGCACACCCATCGCTCCCGCACGTGCCGCGACGTCGACGAGGGCATCGGGCGCGAAGCCCGCCACGCGCGCAGCGTCGGCGTAGGCCACGGCCACGACGCCGCAGCGGCTCACGCTCCCCTCGCGTGCCCCGCGCACGGCTGCCGCCGTCAGGCTCGCCGCTCGCGCGGCGCTCGTGATTCCAGCGAAGCCGACTTTCACAAACGTGCCGCCGATCGCGGCGTACTCGAAGGCCAGCCGCTCGATCGCGTCTTCATCCGCGGCGTCGCCGAGCGCGGCGGTCACCGGTCGTGTCCCGGCCACAACTAGGTGAATGTGCCGAAACGTCCCGGGAGAGAGGGCGCCAAGCGCACCGCGGGAAGGGTCCTTGGCGTCGATCAGATCGGCGCCGCCGTCACGTGCGGCCGCCGCGTCTGCCCCGTTCGCTACGCTCACGAGAAGTCGCATCGGAGATTGCTGATCATTCCGCCTGCGCGATCGCAACAGGCGCGATCACGAGGTCTTCCACCAGTTCGAAGAGCGTCCGCCGATGGCTGCGCCGGTCCTCCGCGACGTCCGACGCAGACGTCGTGACGACGACGAGGTCGAGATCGGGAACGAGAATGATGTACTGGCCGCCGAACCCCCAGGCGAAATACGCCTGACGCCCGGCGAGCTCCCGAATCCACCAGCCGTACCCGTACCGCTGGCCGCTGATTCTGGAGTAGCCACGCGGGACGAACGACTGTTCGACCCAGCGCTCGGGCACGATCTGCTTTCCCCCTGCGCGGCCGCCGTTCAGGTAGAGCTCGCCGAACGACAACATCTGCCTCGGCGTCAGCAGCATGTCGTTGCCGCCGAAGTAGATCCCTTGGGGATCCTGCGGCCATCGTGACAGCGTGAATCCCAGCGGGCGTGCCAGCGCCTGCTGTGCGAACTGCCAAATGCTCGTGCCGGCGGCTCTGGTGAGAATGGCCGACAGGAGGTGAGTGTTACCCGTGCTGTAGTCCATCTGTGTGCCCGGTTCGCTCAGCAGCGGACGCCCCAAGGCATGTCGCACCCAGTTGCGGCTCTGTACCCAGGCCCCGTAGTTCCGATTGCTCGTCGACTCGAGCCCCGAGCGCATCGTCAGGAGATCCTCGATCGTGATGGCCTGCTTGCGCCCGTCGCGGTCCTTGGCGAGCTCCGGGAAGTACTTCGTGATCGACGTCTCGGGCCGGGGAAGGAGGTTGCGGTCGATCGCGACCCCCACGAGCGCCGAGATGATGCTCTTGGAAACCGACTTGATGTTAGCGGGCCGTGTGGCGCGCGCGCCGTTGAAGTAGCGTTCGAGAACCAGCTCGCCGCGCCAGCTTGCCAGCAGGCTGTGGAGCCGGGGTAGCTCCCGGGCAACGTCGACGGCCTCGCCAAAGGTCGGCGTCCGGACCTCGGGCACGGCGGGATTGGCGAGATCTCGTGAGGCCGCCACACGGGGGGCTGCCAGGATGACGACCATCAGGCCGGCCAGGGCCAATCGTACGGGCACGCCGTAGTCTCTCCCAGATCTGGTGTAGATTTCACCGGCGAAGCATCATCGGCGCGAGCCAGAGCCCAGAGCCAAGAGTCCAGAGAGAGCCCAGAGCCGAAAGCCCAGAGCCAAGAGCCCAGAGCCCACCCATGACCAGTACCGGCCGTCTGTCCAACGTTGCCACCTGGAACCGCCGCGCGTTCCTGACTGCCACGCTCGGCGCCGCCGGCGCTCTGCGCGCCGCCGCGCAGGCGCCGGCACCGCCGCAGGTCTCTCCAGTCCCGACGCCGCGAGACTGGTCGACGCCCGGGCCGATCGCGTATCCGGATCCGGACATCATTGCCCTCGATCCGCGATTCCGGCAGTACATCGTCTTCAACACGTCGATCAAGCGCCTGCACATCGGCACGCAGTGGGCGGAAGGGCCGGCGTGGAACGGCGTGGGACGGTATCTCATCTGGAGCGACATCCCGAACAACGTCCAGATGCGATGGATTGAAGACGACGCGCGCGTGACGACGTTCAGGAGTCCGTCGGGCTACAGCAACGGCAACACGTTCGACTACGAGGGGCGGCAGTTGTCGTGCGAGCATGGCGGGCGCCGCGTGGCCCGATACGAGCCGAACGGGACCGTCACGACCGTTGCCGAGCGGTTTGACGGCAAACGGCTCAACTCGCCCAACGACGTCGTCGTGCATCCTGACGGCGGTATCTGGTTCACCGATCCGTTCTACGGCATTCGCGGCAATTACGAAGGGTTCAAGGCCCCGCAGGAGTCCAAAGAATCCGTGTACCGCGTGGATGGGAAGACGGGGCAGATCGCCAAGGTGACCGACGACGTCGGTCAGCCCAATGGCCTGTGTTTCTCACCGGACTACCGGAGGCTCTACGTTGCCGATACCGGCATGCCGCGCGACATCAAGGTGTGGGACGTCGACGGCACGCGGCTCCGGAACGGCCGTCGCCTCGTGCAGTTCGACGTTCCGGGCACCGGGACGCCGTCGGCCGCCGACGGCATTCGATGCGACGCCGATGGCAACATCTGGGCGGGCGCGCGGCCGGGTGTTCAGGTCTTCGCGCCCAACGGCGACCGCATCGGCATGATTCGCCTTCCCGAGACGTGCGCCAACGTCTGCTTCGGCGGCTCGAGGAGGAACAGGCTGTTCATGACGGCGAGCCAGTCGCTTTACGCGGTGCACGTCGAGACTGTCGGAGCGCACATCGCGTAGGGCGAGCCCTCGCTCAGCGCCACCGAGGCACGAGGAACGACCGCCGGAGGCCACGCTTCTCGACGTCGGCTCAACGCCGCAGCATCGCGAGGAAGTCTTCGTACCGCATCGCGAGACGCTGGTGAAAGGCGGATTCGAAACGCTCGCCCTGCTGGAGCGCGCGCAGCAGGGCCACCACGGCAGATGCCCCGCGCATGTCGATCAGACGGCGGACCGCCAGTGCGCTCTCGGCATAGGCCATCACGACGGCCTCGCCCTGAAGACGACCGAAGCTCTGATGGAGTTGTTCGAGTCCCAGACGGCCGCTCGCACCCGCGAGAACTGAAGACGCCCACTCCACGCCTCCGGGCTCGAGCGCAGTCGCGAAACCTTCGTTGAGCCAGAACGGTACGTTCCGTCCTCCCACTTGTGCGACCACGGCATGGACGAACTCGTGTGAGAGCAGACGCTCCAGATCCTCCGGATGGTCAAGGGCTCCCTTGACCGCCACTCGAATCTGGCCGTCGTACAGCCCTCCCGACCAGGCGGGCGCCCGCGTGATATCGCGGAACTGCTGAATCGTGTACAGGACCACGGTGATGCTGGCTGGCGGGTAGACGGTCAGCGCGGTGCCGACGCGCCAGTACGCCGCCTCGAGGAATTCGACGGCCCTCCGAGCGATCGCGTCGTCGGCCGGCCCCTCGAAGAGCACTCGAAAGTGGGAGCCGCGAGATTCATAGAGCCGTTCAGAAAATCGTGAGCTCCTTCGCCAGTCGTCCAGCCGTTCGATCAGCGCGCGTTCCCCGGGCGCGTACGTCAGCGCGGCCTCGTAGGTCGCTATCGCGTCGGCGACACGCCCGCTGTGATACTGCAGCTCGCCGAGGTGGGCCGATGCCTGACTGAATCGCGGGTTCAGTTTCAGCGCACGTGTGAACGACGTCTCCGCCTCGTCGTTCTGCCCCAGCAGGAAGGCCGCGAGGCCCTTCCCGAACCAGAGTGACGGGTCTCCTGGCACTGTGACGACGGCCTTCGTGAACGCCTCGAGCGCGTCCCCGAACCTCATTTCCTCCAGTGCCAGGGCCCCCTCGGCGATGATCGCGGCGACCGCAGGCGCGGTCCGCTGGGCCAGCGCCGCGGCGGGAATGAGCAGTGACAGCGCCAGAACGAGGGTGGCCAATGGCGATGACATGTGATCCGCGGCTGCAAACTCGGCACCGGTCACCCACCGGCGTAGACGGTCCGGCCCTGCGTCGGCGTTTCTGAGTGTTTTTGGAGGCGTGCGGTGCAGCGGGAGGCGTTTCGTACGACGAAGCTCGCCGAGATGGCATGCCCGCAGTCTGTGCCTGGACAGAAATCGTTCGCGCGTGGACAAGACTCTTCCGCGGTCCTCAGGGGAGAAGTGTGAATACTCGAATCGTTGAGGCTATGATCGCGAGCGGAGATGTCTGAGTCCACTGCAGCGTCGCTGCGCGGTCGCACTGTGCTGGTCACCGGCGCGTCGAGCGGGATCGGGAAGGCGATCGCGGTCGCGGCCGCGCGCGCCGGGGCCGACGTCGCCACGACTTACAGGGCGAACGCCGCCGGTGCGCACGATACGGACGCACAGATCCGCGCGCTCGGTCGCCGGAGCGCCGTGTTCCGATTGGACCTGACGGACGAGTCGACACTGAGCGCGCTTGGCCCCGCCGCGCGCGACGCCTTCGGCACGATCGACGCGTGGATCAACAACGCCGGGGCGGACATCCTGACCGGTGACGCGAGCGCGCTGTCGGATGTCGAGAAGATGGACCTCCTGCTCGACGTCGACCTGCGAGGGACGATTCTCGCGTCGTGGCGCGCCGCCGAGATCCTGTCCGGTCAAGCCGGCGGAGGCGTGATCATCAACATCAGCTGGGATCACGTGCTGGCCGGCATGGCCGGGACCAATCCTCAGCTCTTTGCCGCCGCCAAGGGCGGCGTCCTGGCGTTCAGCAAATCGCTGGCGCGCTCGTTCGCCCCGCGCGTGCGCGTCAATGTGATCGCTCCGGGCTGGATCGAGACGTCGTTCGGCGCCGATCTGGATGAGGAGCGGCGCATGGCCGTCGCCAGATCCACACCACTCGAACGGTGGGGCACGCCCGACGACGTCGCGGGCGCTGCCGTGTTCCTGGCCTCTCCCGCCGCTGCCTTCATCACGGGGCAGACGATTCTGGTGGGGGGAGGGGTGGTCATGTAGTAGGCAGTAGGCAGATAGTGGGGTCGACCTATGGCGAAGAAAGAACCAACCTACAGCGAGGCGCAGATCGCCGAACGGCTGAAGGAGCTTCCCGGGTGGTACTTCGAGGACGGGTGGATTCGCCGCGTCTACAAGACCGACGGATGGCCGACGACGCTCATGCTGGTGAACGCGATCGGGTATCTGTCGGAGGCCGCGTACCATCACCCCGATCTGTCGGTGACCTGGGGCCGCATCACCGTGAAGCTGTCGACGCACAGCGCCGGCGGCATCACGGACAAGGACCTCGCGCTCGCACGCCGGATCGAGGACGCCGTGCTGTGGCGCCCGGCCGCAGGTGACGCGCTCGAAGGGACGCCGAACAAGTTCGTGCGGAGCGGCGATCCGCGCTGATGCCCCGCCTTCGCTCGCCATCGAAGTCGCCGGCGAGCTTCGGCGGGTCCGCCGAAGCGCTTCGCGCGAAGGCGGAGCCGCGGCGGGTCCTCTTCGTCACCGGCCGTCTCGCCGAGCCGTCGCTGCGGCGTGTGCTGGACGCGATGGCGCCGCCGTTCGCGTGTGACGTGGCCGTGCTGAAGATCACGGTCGCGGCATTGATGACGACGGACTGGATCGCGCGACACCTTGCCGTGCCCGAGGGCACCGACCTCGTGCTGATTCCGGGGCTGTGCGAGGGCGCCACGGAAATGCTCCGGGAGGCGCTCGGGGTGGCAGTGGAGAAGGGGCCCGTTGACTTGCGCGAGATCCCGCAGCACTTCGGCCGCCCGGCCGCACAGGAAGACTACGGCGCCTGGGACATCGAAATTGTCGCCGAGATCAACAACGCCCCCCGTCTGACGCGGCAGGCGATTCGCCGGGAGGCGGAGTACTACCGAGCCTCAGGCGCCGACATCATCGACGTTGGATGCACTCCAGGCCTCGCGTTTCCCGCGCTCGGCGACGTCGTGCGGGCGCTCGTCGATGCCGGCATGCGCGTCAGCGTCGACACGTTCGACGCCGACGAGATCCGGACGGCGGTCCGTGCCGGCGCCAGCCTCGTGCTGAGCGTCAACGGCTCCAACATCGAGGTCGTTCAGCCGTTCGCGGCGAGCCCGGCGCGATGGGTTGCGGTTCCGGATCCCGGTGGCGCGCTCGATACTCTCGAGTCAACCGTCGCGAAGCTCGAGTCGTGTGGCGTGCCGTACCTGATCGATCCGATTCTCGAGCCGATCGGGATGGGCTTCATGGCGTCGCTCGAGCGCTACGCCGACGCCCGCAGGCGATGGCCGCGTGCCGAGATGTTGATGGGCATTGGCAACCTCACCGAGCTGACCGCCGCCGACTCCACGGGAGTCAACGCCCTGCTCGTGGCGATCTGTCAGGAACTCGGCATCCGCGCCGTTCTGACGACCGAAGTGATCCCCTGGGCACGCGGCTCGGTGCGCGAGGTGGACGTGGCGCGGCGGCTGATGCACTACGCCGTGACGAAGCGGGCCGTTCCGAAAGGCGTGGACGACCGACTGGTCACCGTGAAGGACCCGGCCGTGCTCACGTATTCCGAGGTGGAGCTGCGCGCGCTCCAGGCGGCCATCACCGATCCGAACTATCGCATCTTCGCGGACCGTGATGGGATCACGGTCCTCAACAGCGAACGCTTCGTGCGCGGGACCAACATCCAGGAGATCTTCGCGCAGCTCGGCGTCGACGAGCCGAATCATGCGTTCTACCTGGGCAAGGAGCTGGCCAAGGCGAGCCTGGCGGTCGCGCTCGGGAAGACCTACCGCCAGGAGGGTCAGCTCTCATGGGGGTATCTCACGTCGCCGGAAGAGGGAAGGTCGGGGCACGTGCCGTTGACGCACGCCGAGCGCCGGGCGGCCGACCGTTCCGATCCTTAATCGTCCCCGATTCTGCTCCCTTCTCCGTTCGTGTTCAGGTTCACACTACACTCAGCCGATGCCCCCTCTCGTCGAGGAGCTGTCACCACCGCCGGATCCACGTCGCTGTTGCGAGCAGCTCGATGGGCTGCCGTATCGACTGCTTCTGGACAGCGCGAATCGGGACAGCAGGCTCGGCCGGTATTCGTTTCTCACAGCGGACCCCGTCGCGGTGGTGCGCAGCAAGGGAGGCGAGGCCGAGTGGGTCGATCTGCTGACGGGCACGCGTCATCCGGTGTCCGGCGATCCGCTGGCTGCCGTGCGGGCGCTCGTCGAGCCCTGCCTGGACACTCCGGTACCGGGAGTGCCTCCGTTTCAGGGCGGCGCGGCCGGTTACATCGCGTACGACTGGGGGCTGACGCTCGAGCGCCTCCCGTCGCCGCGCTATGACGATCTGGCGCTGCCGGACGTCGTGATCGCGATCTTCGACTGGGTGCTCGCGTGGGACCATGTCGAGTCGCGTGCCTGGCTCATTTCGACCGGAGTGCCAGAGACATCAGCCGCTGCACGCGCGTCTCGCGCAACCGCCCGCGCCTCCGCCGTTCACGATCGTCTGCAGGGCGCGTCACACCAGGCACCATCCTGCCTCCACCGCTCCCCGGCGCCGGCGTGGCAGGTGCGTCCTCGCGTGTTCGCACCTTCGCATGCCGTCGAACGCGGCTGGTGGGATCCCTCGTTCGACCTTCGATCCTCGTTCACGCGCGACGGCTATCTGGACGCCGTCGGCCGCGTTCGCGAGTACATCTTCGCAGGCGACATCTTCCAGGCAAACCTGTCGCAGCGATTCGAGGCGCCCATCGATCAATCCGTCTGGGCGTTCTACCGGCGGCTCCGCGAGCGTAACGCCGCACCATTCGCCGCCTTCCTCGACTTCCCGGAGGTCGTCGTCGTGAGCGCGTCGCCGGAACGCTTTCTCCGCGTCGACGCGGCGGGGCACGTCGAGACACGTCCGATCAAGGGCACTCGTCCGCGCGGGGTCGGTCCGGAGCACGATGCGGCGCTCGGCCAGGCGCTCGCCGAGAGCGCCAAGGATCGGGCGGAAAACCTGATGATCGTCGATCTGATGCGGAACGACCTGTCGCGCGTGTGCGCGCCCCGCACCGTGCGCGTGTCGGAGCTGTTCTCCCTCGAGCACTACGCCACCGTCCACCACCTCGTGTCCACGGTCGTGGGCGAGCTGCCGGCCGGCACCGACGCGATCGACCTGCTGCGCGCGGCGTTTCCAGGCGGCTCCGTCACCGGCGCGCCCAAGCTGAGGGCGATGGAAGTGATTGCGGAGCTCGAGCCGTCCCAGCGAGGGGTGTATTGCGGATCGATCGGCTACTGGAGCGTCACCGGCGAGCTCGACACCAGCATCGCCATCCGCACGGCTGTCGTCCAGGACGGCCGCGTGTACTTCAGTGCCGGAGGCGGCATCGTGGCTGATTCCGACCCGGAGCAGGAGTACCTCGAGACGCTCGACAAAGCCCGGGCGATGATCGACACGCTCGCCGACCGCGCGTGATGCCCGGCCAGCGGGCCCTCACACGACCGCGACCTTGACGTTGTGGATCGGCGGCAGCGAATCGAACAGGCACTCCCACTTCTCACCGCCCTCCCTCCCGATCCAGAGCTGACCGGTCGTCGTTCCGAAGTAGAGCGCGGGTGCCTTGAGCTGGTCGATGTCCATCGCGTCGCGCAGGACGGTGAAGTAGGTCTGCTTCTTCGGCAGCCCGCGCGCCAGGCGGCTCCACGAGTCGCCGCCATTCTCGCTGCGCCACACTGCGGGCGCGGCGCCGGGACAGGAGCGCGTTCCAGGCTCGAGGGGCATGACGTACACCGTGTCGGCGTCGCGCGGGTGGACCACGATGGGAAATCCGAAGTCCGACGGCAGTCCCTTGGCGATCGATCGCCACGAACGGCCGTAGTCGTCGCTGCGCAGCACGCCGATGTCCGGCCGCGGCCCACCCGGACCCGTCCAGTCCGCCCATCCGCCGTGGTTCTGCATGTAGAGCCGTCCGGGCGCATCGTCGTGCCGCACGATCTTGTGCACGCACTGACCGAATTCCGGATAGGGATAGGGCGCGAAGCCGGCGCCGACGCCTTGATTGGACGCCCGGAACGTTTCGCCGCCGTCCTCGCTCAGATAGTGGCCGCCGGTCGAGATGCCGAGGTGCACGCGACTGCCGTCGCGAATGATGGTGTGCAGGCAGAGCCCGCCGTTGCCGGGCTGCCACTTGCGCGCGTGCTCGTGGTTGCTGATGCCCGGTACCATCTCCCACGAATCGCCCCCGTCAGTGCTCCTGAACAGGGACGCCGGCTCCACGCCGCACCACAATTCCTTCTTGCCGCTCCCGGGCTCGAGTGACCAGATGTTGGCGAGGGCGCGTCCGTCCTCCTTGGGGAACGCCGGCGCCGACTTCGTCTCCTCGAAGCTCTTCCCCATGTTGGTCGAGCGCAGCACCTTCATGCCGAAGAACGGATTGCAGCTCGAGGCGTACAGGCGCGGTGCGCCGCGCATGTCGATGAGCGTCGAGTAGACGGGGATGCCCGGACCGAACGGCCCGCGCAGACCGAAGCTGCGTCTTGGTGTCGCGGCATCGGCAACAAAGACGCCCTTCTTGGTACCGATGGTGAGCACGACACGATCCGCCACGTCAACCTCCTGAAACCGCCGGCAGGATCGTGACCACGTCCCCCGGCGTCAGCGTTGTCTCGACCCCGTCGAGGTCGCGCACATTGTCCGCGTTCACGAACACGTTCAGGTGCCTGCGGACCCTGCCCGTTTCGTCACACACATTGCGATACAGATCGAACTGGCTTCTCTCGAGGTCCTCGAGGGCCGCGCGCACGGTTCGAGCCGCGAGCGAGATCTGGGATGCGCCCGCACAGTACGGTCTCAGCGGGCCGGGAACATGGATCGTGATGGTCGGCGTTGGACCCATGGTGTGAGAGGAAGCTTATCGCTGGCGGTCGGATCGACACAAGCTCGCCAGGCCGTACAGTAGAGCTCGTCCTGACTACGGCCCCGCCCGCCGCCGGCAGGATAGCTCGACCCTTGGCGACTGCTCATTACCTATCGTGACCGGCCGCCCCAGCTTCGCCGCGTTTGACATCGACGCGGCAGTCCCTTGATACTGCGGGCAGTGCGCTGACAGGGCGCCACCAATTCGCGGCAAGGGAAGACTCCCACCTGTTTGCTCTGAGTCGTGTGCGTGTGCACCTTCTTTCAGCCTGGTTTCAGCGGGGTACAGGCGATTCATGAAAGGAGGTCGCAATGACCACGTCGAAGTCTCTCCCGGCTCGTCCGTCTCTGGAATCCCTCCGTAAACAGGCAAAGAAGCTCGCGCGCAACATCGCCGCCGGTGACGCCGCTGCCATCGCGCGTGCGCGCGCGCATCTGCCGAATGTCGACCTGCCGCTGACGCAGCGCAACGCGCAACTCGTGATCGCGCGTGAGTACGGTTTCGCCGGCTGGCAGGATCTCACCGCTGAAGTCAGCAAGCGGCTCGGCAAGGGGCTCGAGTGGGCGGTGGCGCAGGCTCGACGCATCATTCACGACAACGACGTCGAAGGCTTGAAGCAGCTGTTGGCCGAATACCCGGCGCTGCTTTCATGGCAAGACGACGACGAAGACGGCGGCTTGCTCGGAGTGGCCACGGGCGCCTACGCCGACGCCGGCGACGCGCAAAGAGAACAGTGGTTCACGCGCGGCGCGTGCGCAGAGGTGCTGATCGATGCCGGCGCGGTCGCGATGCCATCGGTATGCGAAGGCATTCTCCGGTCGCGCGCCAGGGGGCTGCTGCAGCTGTTTCAGCGTAAAGGCCTGCTTCCGCGCACGCTCAAGTTCCATGCGGCGCTTGGTGATCTCGACGCTGTTCGCACGTCTCTTGATCACAATGGGCACGATCTGGCGGCCGTCAATGAAGCGCTCATCTGCGCGTGCCGCTTCGAACACGAGGCAGTCGCATCACTGCTGCTGGAACGATCCATCGCGCTCGATCCCGAACTCGGCACACACGTCGATGGAAGCCTGGGACGCACTGCCTTCATCAAGTACTTCATCGAAAAGGGAGCCCCGAACGCGACGGCGGTTGGACCGTGGAAGGGGTTCGTGATGGAGCAGGTCACGCGCGCGATCCACGATCGCGACCTCTCGACGTTCGTCCGCGGGTTACAGCGAGAGCCCTGGCTGCTTGGTGAAGCGTGGGTGGACTTTCAGACGAGGCTCATCGAGGTCGCAACGCTCAGCGGCCGCGGGGAATTCATTCCCGCCCTTCTCGACCTCGATCCCGCGATACTGCGTCAGCCGCCGCCCCCATCGCAAGCCATCGAGTTCGCGGTCACGTACGGGCACACGGACCTGATTCCTGTTCTCACCCGCATCTGGCCACTACCGGATGATCTGCCGCATGCGGCAGCCATGGGCGACCTGTCGCGGGTGAAGCACTGGTTCGACGAGTCCGGCGCCCCCGCGATGGGCGATCTCGACCATCACTATCCCTACAACGACCCGCGCGCGAGGGGCCACCTCCAGTGGGATCCGCCCACGGCGCAGCAGGTGCTCGACACGGCACTCGCCTATTCCGTCATCAACCGGCACTTCGACGTGGCGGACTTCCTCCTCGAACGTGGCGCAGACATCAATACCAATTGGAACTCGCACGAGCCGGCGAGCATCCTGCACCATCTGGTCTTCTTGCCGAACCCGTACGAGTCGATGCGATTCCTCATCGACCGCGGCATCGACATGACCATCAAGGACTACCGTTGGGGCGGTAACGCAATAGGTTGGGCGCGCGTCGGCAACAGCGACGAGAAGATGGCCCAGTGGCTCGAGGAGGCGGAACGCCAGCGGGAGCGGGGAGCACGATGAGCGCGCTCAGGGGACCTGAGCCACATGCTACTGAGAAACGATACACGATCTTTCTCGGCTCGCAGAGCGACGTGCGACTCGAACTCCTCCAACTCCCATCGTCGGATGGTCGCCTGTCGAGAGTGGCGTCGTTGATGCGCATCACAGTCGCCCTTAATCCGCTCTCAACGCGGCGATTGGATCGACGTGGGCGGCACGATACGCGGGTTGGAAGACCGCCATCACCAGGACCACCGCGAGCGCGAGCAGCGCGCCCGTCCACGACCACGGGTCCAGCGCCTCCACCTGATAGAGCTGGGACTGCAGCGCGCGCGTGCCCATCCAGCCGAGCGCAGCACCCACCACCGCGCCGCCAATGATCCAGCGCCCGGCTTCGCCCACGACCTGTCGCGCCACGTCGCTCGGCGAGGCGCCGATCGCCATCCGCACGCCGATGTCGCGCCGACGTTGCATCACCAGATAGGACGCGACGCTGTACAGCCCGGCGGCCGCGAGTACCAGCGCCAGCGCGCCGAATGCCGACAGCAGCCAGGCCGTGAAGCGTGGTCGCGCGCTGAGCCGTGTGACCTGCGCGTCGAGCCGTTCGATGGCGACGGGCAGCAGGGGATCGAGATCCGCGGAGATCCGCCGAAGGAACGCCTCCGCGTCGGCTGGAGCCGCCATCGTGCGGAGCGCCAGATGACCGTTCGCGCTCCAGCCGTCGCGCGGTGCGACGACGTACACCTCCGGCGCGGGCTCGGCGGTGACGCCTCCGCCGTTTCGAAGGTCCTGCGCCACGCCGACGACGAGGTGCCATGCCCCTTCGCTCACGAACCGAATCCGACGTCCCACCGCCGGTTCTCCGGCAAACAGGATGCGCCTCGCCGATTCCGTGAGCACGGCCACGGGCTCACCATCGCGATCGGTCGCTGCGAACGCGCGCCCGCTCGTCACCTGGATGCGAAACGTGTCGAAGTACCCGGGTGTGATCTCGCGAATGCGGATCGGGTCATGACGCCTCGCGGGATCCACCGGCCGCCCCTCCACGTAGATGCTCGCGTCCGTGCGGGTCGCGCCGAGCGGCGCCGGCGCGTCGCTCAAGGCCGCGACGACGGCGCCCGGCGTCACGCGGGCGTGGGCGAGCAGCTCTTCGAAGAACGTCGACCGGTGCGCGGCGGTCGGATACCTCGTCGCACTGAGTCCGGCTGAGAGCGTCACCACGCGTTCGGCCTCGAAGCCGAGCGGGATGCCAACGACGTTCCAGAGACTTCGCAGCAGCAGGGCGGAGCCTCCGAGCAGCGCCATCGTCAGGGCGATCTGGGCCGTGACCAGCGCGAAGCGGACGCGCGGCCGGACGCCGGGCGACGAGGTGCCCGTCGAGCGCAGCCCCTGCCACCCGCCGGCGCGGAAGACGGACACCGCTGGCCACACGCCGACGGCCACGCCGGTGACGGCGATCAGCACGACGGCCACGACGAACACGCGGATGTCGATCGACGCCTGGGCAATGCCGGGCAGGCCCGCGGGCGCGAGCGACACGAACGCGGTGAGGAGCGCCGACGCCAGGAGGAGCCCGATCCCGCCCGCGGCAAGCGCGAGCAGCACGCTCTCGGCGAGCGCGAGGCGCGCGAGGCGAACCTTGCCCGCTCCGACAGCGGCGCGGATCGCGAACTCACGCTGCCGTTCGGCCACGCGCGCCAGCATGAGGTTCGCCACGTTCACGCAGGCGATCAGCAGGAAGACGCCGACGGCGCCGATGAGCAGCCAGGCCGCTCGTGCGGCGTCGCCGACCCGGCGGTCCCGCAGCGCCTGCACGCGCCAGGTGACGGGCTCTGTCATGGCCACGAACTGCTGCATCTCTCTCAACTGCGGCGCCAGCATCAGCTCCGCGCGTGCGGCGGTGACGTCTCGCTCGAGGCGCCCGAACGTCGTCAAGAACCGCATGAACGGCTGTTTCATGTCCAGCGGGCGCATCTGCATCGGGAGGAGGATGTCGGCCGTTCCGATCGGCATCTCGAAGTCCGCCGGCAGCACGCCAACGATGGGCACGCGTTGGACAGGCGCGTCCGTGCTGTCGAGGCTCAGCGTGCGTCCGACGGCCGCCGGATCAGCGCCATAGCGGCTGCGCCAGAGTGCATGGCTGATGACGGCCACCGGCGGCGCCCCTCGGACGTCGTCCTCGGGCGTGAAGTCGCGGCCTTCGACGACGGGGACGCCCAGCACGCGGAGAAAGCTGGAGTCGACCCTGGCGCACCTCACCTCTGCCGGCTGGGCCTCACCGATGGTGCATTCGCCGGTCCCGCTGGTCGCGGTCACCGAGTCGAACGGCGCCGGCGCAGGGTCCCAGAGCTGCACGTAGGGCTTGTCGAACATCATCTCGATCTGACCGGCCTGGCCGGGGAGCGGCATCAGCAGTCCCACGGAGACGAGGCGATCCGGATCCGCGTACGGCAGCGGCCGGAAGAGCACGCGGTCGAGCGCGGCGAAGAGAGCTGTGGACGCGCCAAGGCCGAGCGCCAGCACGAGGGCGGCGCCGAGCGCAAAACCCGGCTGGCGGCGCCAGGAGCGCAGCGTGAATCCCGCATCCTGCCGCAGCGCGTCCCACCACCCGGCGACCCAGACGCGGCGCATCGACTCGCGCGTCCGCAGCATGTTGCCGAGGCGCCGGCGTGCCGCTGCCGTGTCGATTGTGTCGTGCTCAGCGCGCATCGCGACGTGCGCCTCGAGCTCCTCACGCATCTCCTTGTCGGAGGGTCGCCGGCGGAACCAGTTCTTCACGCTCATCGCAGTTCCTCCGCCTCCCGGTCAGCCGGAGTCACTCCATCCGCAACGCCGCGACCGGGTCCACGTGCGCGGCGCGGTAGGTCGGCCGGAAGACGGCGAGGAGGAGCGCAAGCACCAACACGAGGAACGCGCCCGTCCACGACCACGGATCCAGGGCCTGCACTTCGTAGAGCTGTGATTGAAGCGCACGCGTGCCCATCCAGCCGAGCGCACCGCCCAGCAGCGCTCCGCCGCCGACCCAACCTCCGGCCTCGCCGACGACATGCCCTGCCACGTCGCGTGGCGAGGCGCCCAGCGCCATGCGCACGCCGATGTCGCGACGGCGCTGCGTGACCAGATATGAGGCCACGCTGTAGAGACCCACGGCGGCCAGCAGCAGTGCCAGCCCGGCGAACGCCGTCAGCAGCGAGGTGATGAAGCGCGGTTGCGCCGTCAGCGTCGTGAGCAGCTCGTCCCCGATGTGGATGGTCACGAGCTGCCTCGGGTCGAGGTCGGCGGCGATCTGCCTCAGGAAGGCCGCCGCATCGGACGGACTGGCCGTCGTGCGAAGCGACAGGTGGCCTCCCGCCGTACCAAAGGCCGCCAACGCGGCCAGCGGTCCCCCCCATCGGCCCGGCCGCGCCACGAAATAGACCTCGGGCCTCGGTTCGTCGGTCAGCGCCAGACCGTTTCGAACGTCCGCGGTGACCCCCACAACCGTGTACCACGGGCGCGGAGCCGGCTGGCCGCCGCCGATGGCCGGCAGCGCGCCGGGCCGAATGCGGTGTCCGACCGCGCGCGCCCCGCCAAACAGCGCTCGTTCGGCGGACTCGTTGATCGCCACAGCCGGCTCGCCGGCGACGTCAGCCTCCTGGAACGTCCGACCATGGACCAGTCGGATCTGGAACGTTTCGAAGTAGTGCGGCGTTACCGATCGGATTCGGATCGGAAGATAGGGCTGCGTGGCGCCGGGCTCGACCGGCTGGCCCTCGACCTCCCACCCCGTCGTCACGGCGCCGGACGACTGGAGTGGCGGCGGCGAATCGCTCATCGCCACGGACACCGTGCCTGGCATGGCGCGCGCCCGCTCGAGCAGCCCGTCGAAGAACGTCACCCCGTGCTCGGCCGTTGGATAGCGGACGCGGCCGAGGCTCGCGCTCAGCGTGACGACACGCTCTGCGGTGAAACCGAGCGGCACGCTGACGACGTTCCACAGGCTGCGGAGCAGCAGCGCCGAGCCGCCGAGCAGCGCCAGCGTGAGCGCGATCTGCGTGGTGACCAGCGCGAGCCGGAGTCTCGGTCGCGCACCAGGTGACGACGTGGCCGTTGAGCGCAGCCCCTGCAGCTCGTCCAGGCGAAAGACCGAGGCGGCCGGCCACACGCCGATGGCCACGCCCGCGCCGACGACGAGGACGGCAGCCACGGCGAAGACGCGCAGGTCGATCGACGCATCCGCCACGCCGGGAATGCCCGGCGGCGCCATCGTCACGAACGTCTCGAGGAGGCTGTAGGCGACGAGGAGCCCGAGGCCGCCCGCCGTGATCGAGAGGAGCAGGCTCTCGGCGAGCGCCAGGCGCGCAAGCCGTATTCGGCCTGCGCCGATGGCAGCCCGGATCCCGAACTCCCGGCGCCGCTCGCCGACGCGCGCCAGCATGAGGTTGGTGACGTTCACGCAGGCGATCAGCAGGAAGACGGCCACCGCGCCCATGAGCAGCCAGGCGACGCGGGCGGCGTCGCCGACCCGCCGGTCGCGCACCGGCCGCACGCGCCATTCCTCACGGAAGCCGGATGGCAGTTTCATCATCTCCGGCCACGTCGTCTCGAGCGTCAGCTTCGCCTGTTCCGGTGTCACATCGGGCCTGAGTCGTGCCAGCACGGTCAGCGACAAGCGGGCCATGGCCTTCGGGTCGAGGGGGCGCAGGCCGGCCGGGAGCAGGAGATCGCCGGCGTCGAACGGCATCTCGAAGTCGGGCGGCAGGACGCCGATGATGCGGGCCCGCAGGAGCGAGGATCCCCTCTCGAGACTCAGTGGCCGGTCGATGACGCCCGGGTCCGTGCCGAAGCGCCGGACCCACAGGGCATGGCTGATGATCGCGACCGGCGGCGCCCCGCGCACGTCGTCCTCGGGCGCGAAATCGCGGCCCAGCGCGACGGGCGTGCCGAGGACACGCAGAAAGTTGTGGTCGACGAGGTCGCACCGCAGGCCCTCGGGTTCGCCCTCCGCGATCTCACACGTCCGGGGACCGACGAGGGCCCCCATTGCCGTGACCGACTGGAACGGAGCCGGCGTCGTGTCCCATTCCTGCAGGTAGAACAAGTCGACCATCGACTCGGCCGCGCCTTGAATCATCGGAGACTCGCCACGAAAGGTGACCACCCCGACCGAGACGAGGCGGTCGGGATCGGCGTACGGCAGCGGCCGGAAGAGCACGCGGTCGAGCGCGGCGAAGAGCGCCGTGGATGCGCCCAGACCGAGCGCCAGCACGAGGGTGGCGCCGAGCGCGAAGCCCGGCTGTCGCCGCCACGAGCGCCAAGTGAACCAGGCATCCTGTTGCAGCGCGTCCCACCACTCGGCAACCCACACGCGACGCATCGTCTCGCGCGTTCGCAGCGTGTTGCCGAGGCGCCGCCGCGCCGCCGCCGTGCCGATGGCGTCGTGCTCGGCGCGCATCGCGACGTGCGCCTCGAGCTCCTCCCGCATCTCCTCGTCTGATGGTCTCCGGCGGAACCAGCGGCCCTTCATGCCCATCGCAGTACCCTCCGCACGCCTTCGGCCAGCGTGGCCCAGCTCTCCTCGATCTCCTTGAGACGCTTCCGGCCCGACTTCGTGAGGTGATACATGCGCGCACGCCGGCCGTTCGGCGTGACCGTCCATTCAGCATCGATGAGACTTGCCTTGTCGAGACGATGGAGCGCAGGGTAGAGGGATCCTTCCTCGACCCGGAGCAGCGCCGACGAGGCTTCCTCGATGTGCAACGCAATCCCGAATCCGTGATTGGGGCCCGCTGCGAGCGTCTTGAGGATCAGCAGCTCCAATGCGGCCTGGGGGTTCTGACGGTCCATGCGGCTCACATAGTACGCTAGGGTAGAGTGCTTAGGCAAGCGGGACGGGGCCGGCGGCCCTGGACGTCTCCTGTTGACATTCTAGATGGGGACGATCCATGCTCATGTAGAATGTCAAAAGAAGTCCTCCAGGGCACGCTCGACCTCATGGTCCTCCGGACGCTTGAGACCATGGGCCCCCAGCACGGCTTCGGTCTGGCGAAGCGCATCCTCCAGATCTCCGAAGGCATCCTCGACCTCAACCAGGGGACGCTGTACCCGGCCCTGCTGCGGCTGGAGCAGCGCCGCTGGATCCGGTCGCGGTGGGGCACCTCCGACAACAACCGGAAGGCGAAGTTCTACGAACTGACCGCGCGCGGAAAGCGCCAGATCACCCAGGAGACCGAGAGCTGGACGCACACGGTCTCGCTGATGGACCGGTTCCTGCGCAAACCCGCGCCCGAAGGTCGCTGAGGCACGCCATGCTCGCCAGACTCTGGAACCTGCTGCGCTTTCGACGGCTCGATCGAGAGATGGATGCCGAATTGAGCCACCACCTGGAGTCGCTCGAGGCCGAGTACCGGGCCCGCGGGCTGTCTCCGGAGGCGGCCCG
>Ga0209640_10000296_pt1 | contig 37990 bp, 42 predicted proteins | sample RifCSP10_1_FD_184018 | JGI IMG/M metagenome (GOLD analysis project Ga0209640, IMG submission 184018) | Soil microbial communities from Rifle, Colorado - Rifle CSP2_sed 10_1 (SPAdes) (version 2) | ecosystem: Environmental > Terrestrial > Deep subsurface > Rock core/Sediment | place: Rifle... | reverse complement strand
TCGGTCATCTGATGCTCCTTCGGGGTACTACGTAGCGAGAAACGGGCAAGCCAGAACCGGGCCCAGCGCGAGGGCCACGGGAACGGGTGTCTCAGCTACGGGCGAGTCGCATCAAGCCGCGCACGATAGCAGCGCACTCGGCCGACGGCAACGACGCGATTTGAGCGCAGCGGGGCGCCGCCGGCCAGAACGGCGGCGCCCCATCACCACTCAGCGGAGGGTGAAGGTCACGCTGATCGTCGCAATCGTCTCCTGCTGACCGGGGACGATCGGCGTCGATGCGGCCGCAGACTCCGCCGTAGCCCGATAGACGGGCACGGGCTGTGCCCCACCCTCGACGATCGCCGTGATCTCGCCGAGCGAGCGTCCTGCGGCCTTTGCGAGGACCTCCGCCCGAGCGCGCGCCTCGGCGACGGCTTTGGCGAGCGCCTGGCGATAGAGAGCCTCGGCGTTGCTCGAGCTCATCCCGGGGCCGGAGATCTGGTTCGCGCCCGCCTCGGCCGCTGCGTCGATCAGACCGGCCGCGTCCTCGACGTCGCTCACCGCGGACACGCTATTCGAAGCCGAGTAGCCCTCGATCGTCCCGTCGCCCCGGCTGAACGGGTACACGGTCACCCACTGGGTCGTGATCTCACGGGCTCCGGCCTGGCGCAGCGCGTTGATCACCTTGCGCATGGCATCGGCGTTGACCTCGACCGCCGCTTTCGCGGTGGGCCGGCGAGTCTCGACGCCGAACGACATCTGCGCCTCGTCGGGGACGGCTTTCACCGAGCCGATACCGCTGACGGTGATCGTGTCGTCGGCCGGACCGGCGTCCTGAGCGCCCGCGAGATCGGGCAAGCCGACAGCGCCCGCAAGGGCGACGACGGTGAGTCCAGCGGCTACGAGGAGAACGAGGCGTTTCATGGAGAACCTCCGCGGTCGGTGTCTCCTGGGATACGCCGCCGCAGCGAACCCGCGTCACACCAACGTTGCTACTCCCAGATCCCGCTGGCGATCTCGACCGACCCGGCCGGAGCGGGTCAGGAAGCGCTTCGTTCCCGCTCGAAGGCGGCTCGCTCCGCTTCCGTCAGCGAGCGCGAGCGACCATTCTCCCGGTCGCGTGCGACGAGAACGGCCTCCGACTCCGCGGCTAGCTCACCGTCGCGAGTGCGAATTTGCTCGCGTAGGACGACGCTCGAGTTGCCGATGCGTTCGAGGCTGCACGAGACGACGACGGCCTCGTCCTCGAGGCGGAGCTCACGTCGGAAGTCGACCGCAACCCGCGCGAGCACGAAATCCCACGGATCGCCAATGCCATCGAGCGCGCGCTCGACCCACTCGTCGCGACATTCCTCGAGATACGTCGCGTACACCGCGTTGTTCACGTGTTGGTAGGCGTCGACGTCGCGCCAGCGGATCTCGATTCGCTTCTCGCGCGCCACCGGTCAGAGGTTGTCGACAAAGCGACGGCGTGCCTCGGCGAGTGCCTCGCGGATCCCGCCGGGGCCCGGAGCAGACCGCGCTGCGGCCTTCCGCGGCCGCCGGAACGTCCCCTCCCGAACCCGCGCTGCAACCTCCTCGTGCGCGTCTCGGAAGGGAGCGCCGTCGCGCACGAGCGCCTCGGCAGCGTCCGTCGCGAGGAGGAGTGGGTCCGAGGCCGCCTTCGCGAGCCGCTCCCTGTCGACCTCGAGCCCGCTCACGAGAACAGTGAGCGCCTCGAGCGCGAGCCGCGTATCGCGGCGGGTGGCGAACACGGGCGTCTTGTCCTCCTGGAGATCGCGGTCGTACGCGAGCGGGAGGCCCTTGACCGTCGCCAGCAACCCGGTGAGCCGACCGATCGCGGTGCCGGCCTTGCCGCGCGCGAGCTCGGCGACGTCGGGGTTCAGCTTCTGGGGCATCATCGACGACCCCGTCGCGGCGGACTCCGGGAGGCGCACGAAGCCGAACTCGGCGGTCGCCCAGAGGACTACCTCCTCGCCGATCCGTGACAGGTGCGTGAAGAGCACAGCCGCCGCGTAGAGGTAGTCGAGAGCGAAATCTCGATCCGCGACGGCGTCGATCGAGTTCCGCATCTGCCGAGGCGGCGGCGGGAGCTCGAGCGTCGAGCCGGCAAGCGCGCCGGCTCCGAGCGGGCTCTCTGCGGCAGCTTCGGCGGCGGCGGCGAACCGCGTCCGGTCGCGGTCGAGCATCTCGATCCAGGCGAGAAGATGGTGGCCGAGCGTCACGGGCTGCGCGCGCTGAAGGTGCGTGTATCCAGCCATTACCGTCTCCGCCTCCGACTCGGCGAACGAGAGGACGACCAGCGCCAGGGCATCGATCGCCTCGCGCGCCTCCGCGCAGGCGTCGAGGACGTACAGCCGAAACGCCGCGGCCACCTGGTCGTTCCGGGAACGACCCGCGTGGATCTTTCGCCCGACGTCGCCGAGCAGCCGCTCGATCGCAGTGTGCACGTCCTCGTCTGACTCGAGATAGCCGCTCGGATCCTGCGCGATCTCCGCGAGGCGAGCCTCGACCTCGTCGAGCTCCTCGGTCGTGAGGAAGCCGGCTTCCAGCAGGCGACGAGCATGGAGCGCCGTCGCCTCGCAGTCGTATGGGAGGAGGTCAGCGTCGTCTGCCCGCAGAAACTCCCAGACCTCCGGATCGAGTTGTTGCCCAACCCGCCCTGCCCACGTCGTCACGCGGCGGATTATGCCCGGCTCGTGGCGCGGGCTCTGGCAGCGTGCAGTTCGGTCTCGAGCGACGAGATCTTGATGAACCCTTCGGCAGCGTGGTGCGGGAACGTCTCACCCGTCCCGTACGAGGCGAGTTCGGCAGCGTAGATCATGTGCGGCGACCGCCGGCCCGTGACCACTGCGGCGTTCGGGCGGAGCTCGAGACGTACTTCACCGGTGACGAGCTCCTGCGTCGAGTCGACGAACGCGTCGATCGCCTCGCGTGCCGGACTGAACCAGCGGCCCTCGTAGACGAGCTCCGTCCAGCGCTGTTCGAGCGGGCGCTTGAGGCGTGCCTCGTCCTTGGTCAGGACGACGTCTTCGAGTGCCGAGTGCGCCGTGATCAGCATGATCGCTCCCGGAGCCTCGTACACCTCGCGGCTCTTGATGCCGACGGCGCGGTTCTCGATCATGTCGATTCGCCCGATGCCGTAGGCACCGGCGAGGTGGTTCGCGCGTCCGATCAGCTCGGCGAGCGCGAGCTCCTCGCCGTCGAGCGAGACCGGTAGGCCACGTTCGAAGCCGACGACGACCTCGACCGGCTCGGGGGCACTTGCTGGATCGGAGGTGAGCGCATACGGCTCGTTCGGAGGTGCATTCCAGGGATCCTCGAGAGCGCCTGCCTCGATCGCGCGGCCAAAGAGGTTCTCGTCGATCGAGAACGGCGACGCGGCGGTCTGGACCACGGGAATCCCCTTGGTGATCGCGTACTCGATCTCCTCCTCGCGCGTCCAGATGCGGTCGCGGAGTGGCGCGATCACCTTCACGCCCGGGTAGTGCGCCTTGAACGCGAGCTCGAAGCGAAGCTGGTCGTTTCCTTTGCCGGTGCAGCCGTGCACGACGGCCTCGGCGCCGAGCTCGAGGGCGATCTCGGCCACGGCGCCTGCGATGACCGGACGCGAGAGCGCCGAGACGAGCGGGTACTTGCCCTCGTAGAGCGCGTTCGTGACGATTGCGCGCGCGCACTGCTCGTCGGCGAACGCATCGGTGCGGTCGATAAGGACGACCTCGTCGGCTTCCGCTGCTTTCGCGCGCGCGATCGACTCCTCGAGATCGAACTCCTGCCCGACCTCGACCAGCACGGCGACGACCTCGTCGAAGCCGTACCAGTCCTCCTTCAGCCAGGCGAGGATGCACGACGTGTCGAGCCCACCGGAGTAAGCGACGACCGCAATCCTGCTCATGCCGCTCCCTGCAGAAGATGCCCGGAGAGCTCGTCCCGCAGCGTCGCTGCCGGCGTGCCGTCCCGGGCCGCCACGAAGATCGTGTTGTCGCCGGCGACGGACCCCGCGATCCCGGGATGACCTGCCTCGTCGATGGCCTGCGCGAGCGCGTTCGCGTAGCCCGACGGCGTCGTCAGGACGACGAGGGGGCCGGCCGCCTCGGCGGTGATTGCATACCGACGCATCGCGGCGGCGAGCGCCCTGAGCCGATCGCTGTCACTGGTTCCGGGTGGTGCATAGACGAGACGTCCGCTCGGCGCGCGCACCTTGACGAGACCGAGGTCGGCGATATCCCGCGAAACGGTTGTCTGGACGACGTCGAAGCCGTCCTCCCTGAGCGCGGCGGCTACCTCGGCCTGTGTCGAGAGAGCCCGCTCCTGCACGAGCTCGAGGATGGCGCTCTGGCGTTCTCGACGGTTCATAGTATGCAAAACGCTAGCACAATATGCAGCCTAAGTTACAAGTTGTAACTTGGTCGATCCCGGTCGCGCTGAAGGGTGGATGCGAGAGTCGCAAGCGCTTGGTCGACCTCTTCCGCACTGATGTTCAGGGGAGGAGCGAGCCTCAGAACGTCGTCTCCGGCCGTGAGGACGAGCAGCCCGCGCTCGCGGCAGTGGTCGACCACCTCGCCCGCCGGTCGATCGAGGACGGCGCCGATTAGGAGGCCTCGCCCGCGCACCTCGGCGACGCCCGCCAGCGACGAGAGGCCTTCGACGAGCGCAGCTCCCCGCTCCCGCACGTTCTCGAGCAGCTCGTGGTCGATCGCATCCACGACGGCGCACGCTGCGGCGCACGAGACGGGATTCCCGCCGAACGTCGACCCATGGTCTCCCGGTACGAGGCCCTCCTCGGCCTCGTCGGCCACGAGGAGCGCGCCGATCGGGAGCCCGTTGCCGAGGCCCTTTGCCAGGGTCACGAGATCGGGACGAACACCGAGCTGCTCGAACGCGAAGAAGGATCCGGTGCGGCCGATCCCGGTCTGCACCTCGTCCAGGCAGAGAAGCGCCGGGAGCTCGGAAGCGGTGGCGACGAACTCCGCGTCGAGTGGGATCACGCCGCCCTCGCCGAGGATCGGCTCGAGCAGGATCAGGCCGACCTCGTCGCCGACCGCGTCCTGGAGCGCAGCCGTGTCGTTCGGGGGAGCGAAGCGGACGCCGGGAACGAGGGGCGTGAAGGCATCGCGCTTCGCGGGTTGCCCCGTCGCCGAAAGGGCGCCCAGCGTGCGGCCGTGGAAGCTCCCTTCGAGCGCAACCACACCTGCCTTCCCGGTCGACTTTCGCGCGTACTTGAGAGCCGACTCGACAGCCTCGGCACCCGAGTTGCAGAAGAACGCGCGCGCACCACCGAACCTGTCCGAGAGCTTCGCAGCGAGCTCCTCGCCGGGCTCCGTGCGATAGAGGTTGGACGCATGCCAGAGCCGCTCGAGCTGCTCCTGCGCTGCCGCCAACGGAGCAGGGTGACGGTGGCCGAGGGCCAAGACGGCGATTCCGGCGCCGAAGTCGAGGTACTCGCGCCCGGTGGCGTCCCACACGCGAGCTCCCTCCCCCCGGACGATCGTGAGATCCGCTCGGGCGTATGTCGGCAGAAGCCGATCGAGACCGTGTGCCAAAGCGTCACTCGGCGCTGTCACGCCACCACCGCCGTCTCGCCGATCTCCGCTCTGACACCGAGACGGGCCGCGCGCACGGCCGCCAGGAGCTTCGGAACGATGCCTCCCTCGAACGCACCTGCGTCGAGCAGGCCTTCCGCCTGCACCGCATCGATGCGCCGAGCCACCGAGCCCTCGAGGTACACACCCGGGACATCCGACACGAAGACGATGCGATCCGCGTGGAGACCCACGGCGAGGGCAGCCGCAGCCTCGTCTGCGTTGACGTTCAACGGGCCGACGGCGATCGGTGCCACGACGGGGATGAGCCCGGCGGCAAGAGCCACCTCGATCGCAGCCGGCCGGCACGGCAGCGGGTCCCCGACCTCGCCGAGCTCGGGGACGCGACGCGCATGGAGCCCGATCTCGTCCCCGACGAGAGGGAGTGCCGCAGGGCCGAGCGCGGCCGACACCTCGGCCCCGACGGCGACCAGCGACGCGCGCACGACGGCGAGGGTCGCCGGATCCGTGACACGACGGCCGTTCACGAACTCGACGCCGATCCCTCGTCTCCGGAGCTCGGCGTTGATCTGGGGTCCCGCGCCGTGCACGACGACAACGTCGTTGCCGGCGTCTGCCAGCTCGAGCGCCTGGGCGGCGGAAGCCGCTGCCACGCTTCCTCCGAGCTTGAGAACGATTCGACTCACGTCGTGTACTCGGCGTTGATCCGAACGTAGTCGTACGTGAGATCGGAAGCGAGGTAGGCGGCGGATCCCGCACCCAGCCCGAGGTCGAGCTCGATCGACACCGCCGCACCCGCGAGGTCCGGCACGGCCCCTGTCGGCTGTCCTCGCTCGAAGACCGCGGTGTCGTCGAATGCGACCGTGAGCCGGTCGAGCTCGAGACGCGCGAAGCCGCCGTTCCAGGGAGCCGAACCGGCCGCAGCGAGAATCCGGCCCCAGTTCGGGTCGCGTCCGAACGCGGCGGTCTTGACGAGCGGCGACGTCGCGATGCGCCGCGCGACGGCAACGGCCTCGTCGTCCGACGCGGCCCCGGAAACGCGAATCTCGAGCAGCACGGTCGATCCTTCCCCGTCCTCGACGATCTCGCGCGCGAGGGCTCCGCACACGTCGCCGAGCGCCGAGGCGAACTCCTCGTCCCGGGAGGCGCTCCGCACCGCGCCGCTCGCTCCGTTGGCGAGGAGCACGACGGCGTCGTTCGTCGAGCACTCTCCGTCGACGGAGATGCAGTTGAAGCTCGCAGCGACCGCCGGGCGGAGGAAGGAAGGAGCCTCTCCGGGGTCGAGCGGGTAGTCCGTCGTGACGACCGCGAGCATGGTCGCGAGGCGCGGATGGATCATCCCCGCGCCCTTCGCCATCCCGCCCACGACGAACCCGTCGCCCGAGGTCACGGCCTGCTTCGGCCCACGGTCCGTCGTGAGGATCGCAGCCGCAGCCGAATCTCCTCCGCCGCGCCCGAGCGAGGCCGCAGCCTTCCGCACGCCGGCGAGCACCTTGTCCATCGGGAGCGGGACTCCGATCACGCCCGTCGAGAGGACGACCACCTCTTCGGTCTGGAGGCCGAGGAGCGTTGCCGTCTCTGCCGCGGTGTGCTCTGCGTCGGCGATTCCGCCGTCACCTGTGGCCGCGTTCGCCACTCCGGCGTTCACGACCACCGCCTGCGGTTCGGCTACCTCGAGGTGACGCTTGGAGACGAGTACCGGGGCGGCGAGGACGCGGTTCGTCGTCCAGACGGCGCCGCCGACGGCCGGGACGGTCGACCGCACGATGGCGAGGTCGGGCCCTGAGCGCCGGATGCCGGCGTGGACGCCGCTCGCCTCGAACCCCTGCGCCGAGGTGACAGACATGCCTAGCTAGACCAGCACTCCCGACAGCCGGAGGCCGGCGGTCTCGTCGAAGCCGAAGAGCAGGTTGACGTTCTGAACCGCCTGGCCGGCGGCCCCCTTGCCGAGGTTGTCCAGCGCGCAGATGACGACGAAACCGCCGGTGAGCCTGTCCTCGAAGATGCCGATCTCGACGCCGTCGGTCTGCTGCACACGGGCGAGATCGGGTACGACGCCCTCGGGCAGGACGGTCACCACGTGGCTCGAGGCGTAGTGGTCTTCCAGCAGTCCGCGCAGGTCGTCCCCCCGAGAGCGCACATAGCACGTGGCGATGAGGCCTCGACGCACCGGGAGCAGGTGCGGGACGAAGGTGACGGGGAAACCGAGGTGCGCCGCGATCTCCGGAGCGTGGTGGTGCTCGCCGACGCTATACGGCGTGACATTCTCGAGCACGACGCCGGCGTGGGACGACGCCTTCGGCGACCGGCCGGCGCCGGTCATCCCGGACTTGGCGTCGACGACGACGCCGTCGTGCTCGATCTCGTCAGCGATCGGAGCGAGGGCAAGCAGCGCAGCGGTCGCGTAGCAGCCGGGGTTCGCGATCAGGCGACCGGTGGGTGCGCTCACCTCGGGAAGCCCGTACGACCATGATCCGAGGCCGAGCGGCCGAGGGTGCTCGAACCCGTACCACGACTCGTAGACGTGCTCGTCCGCGAAGCGATGTGCGCCCGACAGATCGACCACCACGCCGCGAGCGGGCGGCTCGAGCGCAGCCGACTCCCCATGCGACAGGCACAGGAAGACGACGTCAGCGCCGCACGAGATCGCTGCATCGTTCGTGATGAAGCGCGGGATGCGGCTCCAACCATTCCGCCCGAGTCGGGGATCGAGCGCGTCGGCCTGCTGCCCGGCAAGCGAGTCGGACCCGAGCGCGTAGAGCTCGAGCGCCGGATGCGTCAACACCCGGTCGAGAGTCTCCTGACCCGCGTACCCGGAAGCGCCGGCTATCGCCACTGTCGCCATAGGGGCGTATTATGCCGAAAGTACGCGCGTTATGCGATACCGACTGACTCCTGTCCTCGTAGACGAGGCTGAGACGGGTGCTACGCTGCGCGCGCGGTGGAGCGCGTCCTCGTCCTCAACGCGAGCTACGAGCCCTTGAACGTCTGCTCGCTCCGCCGTGCGCACGTCCTCGTCTGGAAGGGCAAGGCCGAGATACTCGAAGACCACGAGCGGCCACTCCGCTCCGCGTGCACGAGCTTCCGGCGGCCGCACGTGATCAGGCTCGTGACCTACGTCCGCGTCCCACGCGGCGTGACTCGGAGAATCTCGCGTCGCGTGCTCTTCGCACGTGACGGCTGGCAGTGCGCCTATTGCGGCTCCGACGGAAACCGGCTGACGCTCGACCACGTCGTTCCGCGGTCCCGCGGAGGGACCTCAGTCTGGGAGAACGTCGTCACCTCGTGCGCTCCGTGCAACCACCGCAAGGGCGACAGGCTCCTCGAGGAGACGAGCATGAAGCTGCGGACGACGCCGCGGCCCCCCACGCCCGTGCTGTTCATCCGCCTCGCGGCAGAGCACGTCCCGGACGTCTGGCGCCGCTACGTCCCCGGACTCGAAGCAGCCGCCGCAGCCGCGTAGCGCAACTCGTGGGGGACCTCTGGTAGATGCTGGGGGAACCTCCCGGTTCCCCCAAGACCCCTTCCACTGGTCCGCTTCGCGGACAAGGCGCTCCGCGCCTACCGGGACATCGCGCGCTCGACGGCCTCCTGCTCCTCGGGCGAAAGCGCGACGGACGAGCGTCCGCGGTCGAGGTCCTTGACGTAGATGCGCGCGTAGTCGCGACCCTGGATCGCGGTCACCACGGTGCCGGTTCGCGTCGCGTCGAGAAGAGCGAGCGACGCCGACTGCTGTCCACCCGTCCCCTCGTACGCGTCGTAGCGGACGACCGCGGTGTTCGTCACCGACCCGTCGACACGCCGATCGACCCGAGAGAGCCCGGCCGCAACCTCGTCGACGGCGCGGTGGAGATCGTCGATACGGCCCTGGAGCGAGACGGCGAAGTCGAGCAGGTCGCGGCGGTCGCTCCCCAGCACGACGCCCTGCGAGGCCTGCACCCGCAAGAGCCGGCGCCAGAGCGCGAGGGCGAGGGCGAGGGCGAGGGCCGCCGCCGCGCAGGCCGCTATCGCCACCGCGAGAGAGGCGGTCACAACGTAAAGATGACGGGGTACTCGGCGGTGTTGTTGGCCGTATTCGTCTCACCCGGGACGGGATCGACGTCGACCTTGACCGAGATCTGCTCCCCGAAGGGCACGAGCGCTCCGACCTTGAGGACCACGGCCTTGGTCTCGCCCGGGTCGATGATCGAGATGATCGCGGTCTTCACGATCGCATCCGGCTGCTTGGGGATGGTGAGAGTGACCTTGATCCGCACCTCCTGGCTCTCGCCGGTGTCCTCGACCCCGACCTCGAACGAGAGCTCGTCCGACACCTTGATCGTCGTCTCCGTGGTCGTCGACAAGAGCTGACCGCTCGGCAGGGCCTTCACATAGGCGATCCCACTACCGTGGAGGCCCGTCGGCGTCCCACCGGTCGAAGCCCCCTGGATGCGCTGCCAGATCGCCGCGAGCGAGCTCGGGTTGGTGAGATCATCGGCGCTCACGAACTCGGACGAAGGCACGTCGAGGCCCTCGATGCCCTCGTCCTCGAGAACCGCCTCCGCGGGCACCTTGAACGAGTCCTCCCATACGACGTCGCTCGCGAGCAGCCGCTGGGTCTGCACGGAGAGCTTCTCTCCGGCGGCGCTGGCATCCGTCTCGTCCGTGGTCTGCTGGAACGTGGTCTGGAGGCCACGCAGCCCGTTCACCCGGTACTGGAGGGCCTCGACCGCTCCCTCGTTCGGACCCACCGTCGGCCCCGGCGGATCCAGGTCCTCCGCCTTCTGCACCTGGTTCTCGGCGGTCTGGACGAAGCCCCCGAGCTTGGCGTCGAGATCCTCCTGGTTGAGACCGGGCGTCGTGAGAAGCGTGTTGAGCTCTTGCCCGAGACGCGCGGACGCATTCCCGATCGCTCCGATCTCCGTCAGGTAGTTCGCGTACCGATCGCGCTTGGCGTCGGCGGCGCAGCCCTCGACCCAGACGACCAGGAGCACGACGATGAGGATCGCGAGCGCGATCAGGGCGATCAGCCGCAACAACGGTGTGAGGTTCCCGGGCGCGCGGAAGCGGGGACCGCGGCGGCGAGGGCCCCGGTCGCGCGGCGGACCAGGCCCGCGCTCCGCGGGCTCCTCCCACGACGGTGGGCCTTCCTCGTCGAAGAAGTCGAAGTCGAGGATGTCGTCGTCGCGCGTGCTCATGGGCCGCCTCGCCACTCTAAACGAGGCGCAGGAGCGCAACCGCAACGAGCGACAGGAGCGCGAGGTGCGACGACCCTCGCGCGACTGGGATGCGCGCGAGCAGATTCCGGGCTTGCGCGGGTCACGAGGAGTTCCCGGCGCGGTGGCCAAAAGGGCCTGTACCGGTGTCGTCTGTCGCAATCGCCCCGTCCACCCAAGAGCTCGTGCTCGGCCGCTACCGCCCCGTGCGACCGCTCGGGAGCGGCGGCTCGGGCTCCGTCTGGCTCGCGCTCGACGAGCGCAACGGACTGGATGTCGCACTCAAGATCATCCCGCGAGAGGGAAAGTCCGCTGCGCGCGCGGAGCGCGAGGCGCTGGCAGCGCGGCGCCTCCGTCACGACCGCTGCGTGCGCGCGTACGACGTCGGGCACGACACGAGCCACGTGTACATCGCCTACGAGTACGTGCCCGGCCGCACCGTGCGCGAGGCGATCCGGGCCGGCGCCTTGTCGGACGCCGACGCCGTGGAGATCGCGGCACAGGTGCTCGACGCCCTCGCTCATGCTCACCGTGCCGGAATCGTCCACCGCGACGTGAAGCCGTCGAACGTCCTCCTCGAGGACACCGACGAGATCGCGGTACGGCTCCTCGACTTCGGCCTCGCCCAGTTCGACGGCGCAGACACTCTCACGGCCGTCGGAGATGTTCCGGGAACGCTTGCGTACATTGCCCCCGAGCGCCTCGCAGGCAGTGACGCGACTCCGGAGAGCGACGTGTGGGCGGTCGGCGTGCTGCTCTGGGAAGCGCTCTCAGGACGCCATCCGTTCTGGGGAGTCCCGCTGCAGGAGGTGGCACGATCGATCCAGGCCGGGGCGCCACCCCTTGCCACGGAGCGTCGCAATCTCCCGCGTCGGCTGATCGCCGCGGTCGACGGCGCGCTCGCTCCGGATCCAGCGGCACGCCCACGCGCGTCGGCGCTCGCCGCCGACCTCCGGAGCGCTCTTCGCAAGGCCCCGGGCAGGGAGGCGCGCGCTCCGCGAGAAGTCGAGACCGCCGGCGCAGACGCTCCCGCACGAGCTCTCGCAAAGCGCGTCGTTCCGATCGGGCTCGCGGTGGTGACGGCCGCTCTCGGAGCGACGTTGCTTCCCTTCTGGCCGCCGGCGCTCGTCGTTGCGATCGCCCTCGGGGCCGGGCTCGCCACCTGGGCCGACCCGAGGATCGGGCTGGCCGTGGCGCTCGCCGCACCGGTCTTCCCGCTCGGCAACTACGCCGAGAGCGCAGCTCTCCTCTATGGAGCCTTCGCGCTCGGGTGGCTCGTACTGAGCTGGCGCGACGCGCGATGGGGGCTGCTCTTCGCCTCCGGGCCTCTGCTCGCGGCTGTCGGGCTGATCGCGCTCGTCCCACTCGTCGTCCAGCCTGCGCGGGGAGTCGTTCGGCGCGCTGCACAGGCCGGTCTCGCCGTGCTGGCCGCCCTCCTCGTCGCCGGCGTTGCGGGGGAGGAGCTCCCGCTCGTCAACCGCCCGGCCGAGTCGCTCGGGATCACGGCGCCCGCCCCGGTGGCCGAGGTAGCGCTTTCAGTCTGGGGGTTTCTGGCTCTCAGCCCCGTGGCACTTGCGGGAGCGGCGCTGGCGGCCCTGGCGGCGGGCGTTCTCCCCTGGGCAGGCGGGCGGTCGCGCTACGGCGTAGCGATCGCCGGATTCGTCCTCATAGCAGCATCGATCGCCGTGGGGGCCGGGGCCGCCGGCACCGCCGTCGCCGCCCTCGTCTGGGCGGGTGCGGCCGCCGTTGCCGCCGGAGCGCGCCGCTAGACTCGACGCGCGGGCCACCCCGCTGGATGAGCGTGCTCAGAACCATCGAATCGAAGATCGAAGGCCTGTTCGAGGGAGTCTTCGGCCGTGCCTTCCGCACGCACGTGCAGCCGATCGAGCTCGCACGGAAGCTCGTCAAGGAGATGGACGACCACCGCACGGTGTCCGTCTCTCGCGTGTACGTCCCCAACGAGTACACGATCTACCTCTCGGCGCATGACAGGAAGCAGTTCACGGGCTACGAGGGATCCCTCGTGGGCGAGCTCCAGGAATACCTGGCGGAACACGCGCGGCGGGAGCGCTACGCGCTCCTCAGCGAGCCATGCGTTCTCGTGACGACCGACGAGGACCTCGCCGTAGGTGAGTTCGGGATCGCAACGCGGATCGTGGCCGACGAGACGTCCGGCGAGGCGCCCCCGCCACCGGAGCTCCCGATCGAGCAGCCGGCCCAGACGATGGTCTACCGTGCGCCAGCACTACCGGTCGAGGACGCTCCTCCGCCCGTGCCCGAGCAGGAAGTCGTGACCCTGACGATCGCCGGCCGCAAGCACGAGATCACCGAGCCGCGCGTCGTCCTGGGCCGCTCACGGGAGGCGGACCTCCGGGTCGCGGACGTCAACATCTCGCGGCGCCACGCCGAACTTCGCCAGGAGGGTGCCACCTACTGGATCGTCGACCTGGGCTCGATGAACGGGACGATCGTCAACGGCAAGCGGGTCGACCGCGAGCGGCTCCGGGACGGCGACCGCATCACGTTGGGCTCGACGGAGATCGTCTTCGGACGCTCGCTCCCGAGCCCGTGAACATCGAGGCGCTCGCAACCGACGAGACGCTCCTGATCCTGAAGATCGTGTTTCTCGTCCTCCTCTACGGGTTCATCATCCTCGTCGTTCGAACGGCGACGAAGGACATCGGAAGCGCTCCCCAGGAGAGCATCGTCCTCGGCGCGGCTGAAGCGGCTGCGCTGCGGGCGGAGCTCGGGGCACGCGCCGCGCGGTTTCTCGTTATCACGAGCCCGGAGCTGCGGCAAGGCAGCACTCTCGAGGTGGCCGTGCCCACGGTCGTCGGACGCGATTCCGGATGCGCTATCCGCCTCAGCCGTGACGAGTTCGCGTCGGCACGGCATGCCCGCCTCGAGCCGCGCCTGGACGGCGTCTGGGTCGAAGACCTCGGCTCCACGAACGGGACGTACGTCAACAGCGCCAAGGTCGAGACCGCGCGGCTCCTCCGCGCCGGCGACGTCGTCCGCATCGGTGAGACGGAGCTCGAGCTGAAGCGATGAGGATGGGCCGAGCAGCGGGCGTCACCGACACGGGGCGTCGGCGTCTACGGAACGAGGACGCGTTCATCTGCGAGCCGCCACTCTTCGCCGTCGCGGACGGGATGGGCGGAGCGCGAGCGGGTGAGATCGCCGCCCGGCTTGCCGCAGCGGCTCTCGAGGAGGCAGGGAGCGAGACGCGCGGTGCGGAGGGCGTGGAGGCGCTGATCGTCGAAGCGAATCGCCGGATCTGGGAACGATCGCTCGCGGACCCCGAGACCGCGGGCATGGGCACGACGGTGACCGCCGCGCTCGTGGACGCGGCACAGGGGAACGTCGCCATCGGGCACGTCGGCGACTCGAGGGCATACCTCCTCCGGAACGGCGTCCTGGAGCAGCTCACGACCGACCACTCCCTCGTCGCGGAACTGGTGCAAAGCGGTGTCCTCACGCCCGAGGAGGCCGAGCGACACCCTCAGCGCTCGGCGATCACACGCGCCCTCGGAACCGAGCCGACCGTCGAGGTCGAGGTGCTCACGATCGCGCCCGAGCCGGGCGACCTCTTCCTCCTCTGCTCGGACGGGCTCCCGACGATGGTGAGCGACGACGAGATCGCCGCAGCGCTCCAGGCGGCAGAGCGCGCCCCCGCCGCGGCCGCCGAGGCCCTCGTGGCTCGAGCAAACGCGCGCGGTGGCGAGGACAACGTGACGGTCGTCCTCTTCGAGCTCGTCGAGGGCGAGACGACAGAGGAGGAAGAGCAGCTCGAGGAGGTCGAGCCGGTGGAGCAGGACTCGGGGTCTGACCCCGGACGGGGTCAGACCCCAGAAGCTGACACATCCGAGGCCGATGTCCACCGCCACGGCGCCGGGCCCGGCGGACGTATGGCCGCGCTGCTCCTCGTCGCAGCCATCGTCGTGATCGGCGCGCTCGCGCTCTTCTGGGGAATCTCTCGATGACTGCCCGGAACCGCGAGCTCGCCGGACTCGTCGTCGCGGCCCTCATCGCGTGCGTCGCTCTCGCGAGCGTCACGATCGCTCGCGACGCGGAGGTGGCAGTCAGCTCCATGACCTGGGGCGCGATGTTCCTCGGTCTCTACGTCGTCGCGCACGTCGTCGTACGGCGCACCGTCCCGTACGCGGACGGCGCGCTCCTCCCGCTGACGGCCGTACTGACCGCGTTCGGCCTCGCGTCGATCTACCGCCTCGATCCCGGCGACGGGGGGCGCCAGGCGGTCTGGGTCGCCGCCGGCGTCGCTGTGCTGGCGGGAGCGCTCATCTGGCTTCGCCACGACTACAGGGTGCTCGAGTCGTACCGTTACGTGTTCGGGGTCACCGCAGTCGCGCTCCTCCTCCTGCCCTCCGTGCCCGGCCTCGGGCAGCGCGTCAACGGCGTCCGCCTCTGGGTCGACATCGGCCCGCTCCAGTTCCAGCCGGGCGAGCTCGCGAAGATCTTCCTGATCGTGTTCCTCGCCGGCTACCTGCGCGAGAAGCGTGAGGTGCTGGCTCAGGGCCGGCTCAAGGACTTCGGGCCGCTCTTCGCGATCTGGGGCGCGGCGATGATCGTGATCGTCCAGACGAACGACCTGGGGAGCGCGCTCCTCAACTTCGGGATCTTCCTCGCGATGCTGTACGTCGCCACCGGGCGGGCGCTGTTCGTCGCCGCAGGGCTCGCGCTGTTCGTCGGTGGGGCCGCGCTCCTGTACAACGGGCTCCAGCACGTCCAGGACCGGGTCACGATCTGGCTCCACCCGTGGACGGACGAGCGCGTCTACTGCGCACTGAACGGAGAGTTGGAGCTCCGCCAGGACTGTGCGTCGTACCAGCTCGTCAAGAGCCTCTACTCCATCGCGAACGGCGGCTTCGGGGGCACCGGGCTCGGCGAGGGGACCTTCGCGTCGACGGACGGGACGCAGCTCATCCCGTACCTCCGCACCGACTTCATCTATTCGGCGATCGCGCAGGAGCTCGGGCTCGTCGGAGCCGCTGCGCTTCTCCTCGTCTACATGCTCTTCGTCGTGCGCGGGATGCGAGTCGCGTTGCAGGCTCAGGACGGCTTCTCCAAGCTCGCGGCCGCCGGACTGACGTTCGGCTTCGCGCTGCAGACGTTCATCATCGTAGGAGGCGTTCTCCGCGTAGTGCCGCTGACCGGGATCACGCTCCCGTTCGTCTCGTACGGGGGGACGAGCATCGTCGCCAACTTCCTGCTGCTCGCGGGTCTCCTCCTCATCTCGAACCGGGCGAACACACCGCGATGAATCGCCAGATCGCCAGGCTCACGTATGTCGCGCTTGCTCTCGTCGGCGTGCTCGTCGTGATGACGACGTACTGGCAGACCTGGGCGGCGGCGGGGCTCGCCGACCGGCAGGACAACGCAATCAGGCGGGTCGCCGAGTTCTCGATCGACCGCGGGCTCATCTTCTCGTTCGAGCCTCGGAAGCGGCTTGCGCGGAACATCGAGCGGGAGGTCGACGGAAGGACGCTGTTCTTCCGCCGGTATCCGTACGGCCGGCTCGCGGAGCACGTCGTCGGCTACTCGACCGTCGGACGGTCGCGAACGGGTCTCGAGCGGTCGCTCAACGACTACCTCACGGCCTCGAACGCGAACCTCTCGACACTCGTCGACAAGGCACTCGACGAGCTCCGGGGAAGGCCGGTTCAGGGGAACGACATCGTGACGAACCTCGACCTCGACGCGCAGGCGGTCGCGCTCGAGGAGCTCGGAACGACCTGCGGTTCCGTCGTCGCCCTCGATCCGCGAACCGGTGAGGTTCAGGTCATGGCGTCGTCTCCGGGCTTCGACCCGAACCTCGTCGAGGAGAGCTTCCAGCGGATCTCCCGCATCACCGCGGACTGCACGCCGGCTGCGCCCCTCTTGAACCGGGGGAGCGCAGGCCTGTACGTCCCGGGGTCGACATTCAAGGTCATCACAGCCTCGGCCGCGCTCGAGTCGAAGAAGTACACCCCCGACTCGAGCTTCGTCGATCCCGGCTACTGCACGGTCTACGGGAAGCGCGTGAACAACTTCGACACGTCACGCCCGTTCGGGACGATCGACCTCACGAACGCGCTCGTGAGCTCGGTCAACTCGGTGTTCTGCAACATCGGCCTGAAGCTCGGCGCGAAGCGGATCCTCGATACGGCCAGGCGCTTCGGATTCTACGAGCGCCCGCCGCTCGAGACCCCGGCCGACGAGCGCCTGCCGAGCGGCCTCTATCGAAACGGCCGGCTCTATTACCCGAGGATCGATTCCGACGTCGACGCCGGACGGATGGCGTTCGGGCAGGAGCGGATGCTCGTCACGCCGCTGCAGATGGCAATGGTCGCCGGTGCGATCGGCTTCGGCGGCAAGCTGATGGAGCCACAGGTCGTCGACCGGATCGTGGCGCCGGGCGGTCGTGTGATCGAGAAGGCGCGGCCCGTGCTCATCCGTCTCGCTGTCAGTCAGAGCACCGCCGACTCGGTGGCGGAGATGATGCGGCTCGCCGTCGAGCGCGGCACGGGGACGGCGGCGCAGATCCCCGGCTACTCGGTCGGCGGGAAGACGGGTACCGGCGAGACCGGTGTCCCGGGCTCGAACACCACGTGGTTCATCGCGTTCGCCGGCGCCGACGAGGAGAGCCCGCCCGAGCTCGCAATCGCGGTCGTCCTCCAGAACCAGAGCGGGACGGGCGGCACGACCGCTGCTCCCATTGCCCGGGCAGTCATGCAGGCAATCCTGCAGGGTACGGAGAATCCCTAACCTCTAGCAAGATGGCCACCCAGGACACCCTCTCCGGAACCCTCTTCGCCGGGCGCTACCGCGTCTCCCGGAAGCTCGGCGGCGGCGGCATGGCCGACGTGTACCTCGCGGAGGACCAGGAGCTCGGCCGCAGGGTGGCGATCAAGGTGCTGCACGGGCGGTACGCGAACGACGAGCAGTTCGTCGAGCGCTTCCGCCGCGAGGCGACGCACGCGGCTGGTCTCTCGCACCCCAACATCGTGTCGATCTTCGATCGCGGTGAGACCGACGGCTCGTACTTCATCGTCATGGAGTACGTCGAGGGGAGAACGCTGAAGGAGCTCATCCGCTCCCGAGGCCCGTGCCCGATCCCGGTCGCGATCGCGTACACGCGGCAGATCCTCGCCGCGCTCCGTTACGCGCACCGGAACGGCGTCATCCATCGCGACATCAAACCGCACAACGTCATCGTCGACCCCGAGGGCGTCATCAAGGTGACGGACTTCGGGATCGCCCGCGCGGGCGCGAGCCAGATGACCGAGGAGGGCGCCATCATCGGCACGGCGCAGTACCTGTCACCCGAGCAGGCACGGGGCGCGCCGGTCGACCAGACCTCCGACCTCTACTCCACGGGCATCGTGCTCTTCGAGCTCCTGACCGGTGAGGTTCCGTTCACGGGCGACAGCCCAGTCGAGATCGCCATGAAGCACCTGGCGGAGGTCCCGGCGACGCCGTCGGAGCTCCGACCGGAGGTGCCCGACGATCTCGACCTCGTCGTCGTGCGCGCGCTCGCGAAGGAGCCGGCCGACCGCTACCAGTCCGCCGCGGCCATGGATGCCGACCTCGAGACCGTGGCGCACGGGGGACACGTCCCGGTCGAGACTGCGGACGCGGCGACCGTTGTCCTCTCGGGCGGACGGGGAGTCGACTCGACGGCCGTGACACAGGTGGCCCGCCGCGGACAGCCCGGCGGCACCGGCTATCCACCGCAGTACGAGCCTCCGTCGCGCAGCCGGCCCCTCTGGCCCTGGCTGCTCGGTATCGGAGCGCTCCTCGCCCTGCTCGCGGGCGGGTGGTTCCTGTACGACTCGATTCAGGGCCAGCTGAAGGACGCCGAGACGGTCGCGGTTCCATACGTCGTCGGGCTCCAGCAGGCTCAGGCCGTGAACCTGATCACGGAGAAGGACCTCGTACCGCGAGTCCGGCGTGTGTCCAACTCGGACGTCGAGGAGGGGTTCGTCTTCGCGCAGAACCCCACGGAAGGGACGCGTGTCGACAAGGAGACGGTCATTCTCATCGACGTCTCGTCGGGCAAGCCCGAGGTGACGATCCCGAGCGTCGTCGGCCAGAGCGTCGAGGACGCTGTCGCGGAGCTGACGCAGGCCGGGCTCGACGCCCAGGTGGTCGAGGTCAACTCCGGCGAGGACGAGGGCACGGTGACGGCTCAATCCCCGAGCGCCGGAACGGTTGTCGTCGAGGGAACTCAGGTTCGGATCAACGTCTCGAGAGGCCCGAAGCCCCTGACCGTCCCGAATGTCATCGGACTGCCCTACGACCAGGCGGCGTCGGAGCTCCAGCGCGTCGGCTTCGGCGTCGCGCGCGTCGACGTCGACTCCGAGCTCGCTGCGGGCATCGTCGTCGACCAGGATCCGAACGGCGGCTCCTCGAGCTCGAAGGGCTCGACGGTCACCCTCTCCGTCTCCAAAGGACCCGTGACGTCTGCCGTCCCGGACGTGACGGCCCAGGACGTGGCGATCGCCCAGACGACGCTCGAAACAGCGGGCTTCCGGACACGCGTCGTGCTCGAGGACACGGACGATCCGAGCTTCGACGGCATCGTGATCTCGCAGGATCCCGTGGGCGGGACACAGGCGAAGCCGAACTCGCTGGTCACGCTCTTCGTGGGGCGCTTCACAGGCGAGACGACGACGACGCCGTGAGCAGACGCGTCCGCGTCGCGGTCCTCGCGGGCGGCCGCTCGAGCGAGCACGCGATCTCCGTCGCGTCGGCTCGATCGGTGGTCGACGCGCTCGATCCGGAGCGGTACGAGACCACCGTCATCGAGATCGGCCGCGACGGGCGCTGGGAGCTCTCGGACGGAGTCAGACCCGTAGGGTCAGACCCCGCGTTCCTCGAGGTGGGGTCAGACCCCACGGGTCTGACCCCACCGACGGACACCCTGCCCGTGGTGGCCAAGTCCGCGCCAGCCGCGGTGCTCGGCCAGGTGGACGTCGTGCTGCCGATCCTTCACGGCCCGTTCGGTGAGGACGGCACCGTGCAAGGCCTGTTGGAGCTCGCAGACGTGCCGTACGTCGGAGCCGGCGTCACCGCGTCGGCGGTGTGCATGGACAAGGATCTCTTCAAGGCGGTCCTTCGCGACCGGGGGATTCCTGTCGCACGGAACGCGACGCTGCGCGAGGGGGATCCACCGCTTCACCCGTTCCCGTACCCCGTCTTCGTCAAGCCTGCCCGGCTCGGGTCTTCGGTCGGCATCTCGAAGGCGCACGACGAGGGCGAGCTGGCGACCGCAGTCGCGCTGGCCCGACGCCACGACGACAAGGTGCTGATCGAGGAGTTCGTCCCCGGGACCGAGGTTGAGTGCGGCGTCCTCGGCAACCGCGATCCGGTCGCGTCCGTCGTCGGCGAGATCGTCGCCCACGCGGAGTGGTACGACTACTCGGCCAAGTACGACGAGGGCGGCATGGAGCTCGTGATCCCGGCTCGCATCTCTCCCCAGGCCGACCAGCGGGTACGCGATCTCGCGGTCGAGTCGTTCGTCGCCACCGAGTGCGAAGGCATGGCCCGAATCGACCTCTTCGTGCGCCCGGACGGCGAGGTCGTGGTGAACGAGATCAACACGATCCCAGGGTTCACCGCGACGAGCGTCTACGCGAAGCTCTTCGAGGCGTCCGGTATCCCCTACGCCGACCTGCTCGACCGGCTCATCGAGCTCGCGCTCGAGCGCCACGAACGACGAAGCGGCTTGGAGTTCTAGGCGTGCCGTAGGGGCGAGAAACTCGTCCCTACAGCCCTGCGAGCAGTCGCTCCGTCTGCGCCGCGTGCCAATCGAGGCCGAGCGCGCGGAAGCGCTCGTCCGCCCGCGCGATGAGCCCGTCGTCCCGTCGAACAACGCCGAGCGCACGAAGCGCAAACGGTTCGATGTACGTGCGCGACCGGAGAAACCCTGGAGCCCCGGCCTCGACGGCATCGTTCATTGCGAGCGCCGCCAACCCGTCCAGGCGTGTCCCCCAAACAGCGGGTCCGAACACGAAGTCGCGCTCGAACTTGGTCTCCAGCAAGCGCGTCGCCTCCTCTCGATCTCCCCGAACGAGCGCAAGGCGGAGCCTGAGCGGATCGAGATACCCTCCCCACCCTTCCCCCTCGAACTCGGCCGCGCGGCCCAGGAGCTCGGTCACTCCGACCCGGTCTCCAGCGACCGCAGAAGCGAGAGCGCACGCGATCAACGTTCGCGCGTTACGGACGCACGGCGTTTCGGCGTTGGCCTGCGCCGCTTCGATCGCCGCTTCTGTTTGAGAGCGCGCGTCCTCCCAGTCGGCGATGTTCTCGGCGATCTCTATGCGGACGGCCATGGAGTGCATGCGGTGGTGAGGGGAAAGCCGTGCGGCTGTCTCGGCGTGCAGCGCGGCTAGCCGGTACGCCTCCCGAAAACGTCCAACGGCAACGGCGATGGGGATCCCCGACTCGCACACCTCACACAGGTGGTCGGGATCACCGATGTCGGCCGCGAGCTGCAACCGCTGCTCGGAGAACGTGGAGGCATCGTGATAGCGGGTGTCCACGAAAGCCGCATTGCCACGGGCGCCGAGTGCGTACGAACGGAGCTCCACGTCTCCGAGCCGGTCCGCAAGAGCGGAGGCCTCGATCGCGTCCGGCATCGAGAACTGCTCGAGAGAGCGCGCAAGCAGTCCTCGTGCACGGGCAGGGGAATCGGGCGCGGCAAGGTCGAGCGCCTTGTCGATCCAGCCCGGAAGCGGAGCGAGGTCCGGCCTCTTCAGCCACATTCCCGAGCGGATCGCGGTCTGGAACGCCAGCAGCGCGTACGCATCGGCCTCGGCTTCGGGATCCAGCGCCTGTAGGTCGAGACCTCGGCGCATCGCCTCCCAGAAGCCCTCCCCGTCGTAGCGCAGTGCGTTCGCATGCCCCACCTCGCACCAGAGCTCGGCCTGCTGGCGCGGCTCGTCGGCGAGCTCGGCGGCACGCGTGAAGAGCTGGACGGCCTCCTCGATCTCGTACCGGCGGCGAGCGAGCTCACCGGCCCGGCGCAGCCAGGAGACAGCTTCGTCACGAAGCCGAGCGAGCTCGCTCGGTTCCCCGGACCAGGCGAGATCCGCATCCTCAGGGCGAACCGCCTCGGCGTAGTGGTACGCAAGGAGCGAGGCGTGCTCGTCCTTTGCCCGGTCCGTCGCCGTGAGCCAGTCCGCGAACGCAGCGTGCAAACGCCCTCGGCGGGCCTTTGGAATACCCGCGTAGGCCACCTCCCGCGTGAGCGCGTGCTTGATCGCGTACTCTCGCTCGCCCGCCATCGACGAGCCGCCGCTGCGGCGGATGAAGTCGCGCTCGTCGAGCAGTCCGAAATCCGGCTCCTCGCCGCCGAGGAGGTGGATGACAGGCCCGTCCCAGAAGATCCGGCCGACCACGGAGGCGGCCTGCAGCGCGGTTTTCTCCCGCGCAGGCAGCCGATCCATGCGTGCGGCGAGGACGGCGTGGACGGAGTCGGGAACCGAGAACCCTTCCGGCAGCTCGTGCGCGCGCAGCCTGCCGTTCTCTCTCTCGAGCACCCCCGCCTCCAGAAGCGCACCGAGCAGCTCCTCGACGAAGAATGGGTTTCCCTCGGCCCTCTCTACGAGGAGACCACCGAGTGAGGCGGGCAACTCCGAGCCGAGCAGCTCCTCGAGCAGATGAACGGTCTCCGCCTCCGGAAGCGGCTCGAGCCAGATCGCAGTGGTGTTGCGGCGGCCGCCGCCCCACGCCGGCCTGCGGTCCAGGAGCTCGGGACGCGCCGTCGCGAGTACCACCAGCGGGCGCTGTGCTTCGCGGACCACGCGATCAAGAAGGTCGAGCAGATCGTCTTCGGCCCAGTGCAGGTCCTCGACGAGCACGACTGTCGGCCGCTCGGCGGCGAGCGCCTCGAGGAAGCCGACGACGGCCGCGTGCAGCTGCTCGCGCGCATCGAGTGGATGAAGAGCCCCCGCGACGTCCAGCCCCAACGCAAGCCCGAGGATGTCGTGCTCGCCAAGTCGAGAGAGGACGTCTTCGGGAACATCGCTGTCGAGGATCCCGAAGTGCTCCTTGAGCACCTCGCCGAGCGCCCAGTACGTGATCCCGTCACCGTACGCAAGACACCGACCGGTCCTGCGAAGCGGCACCGGCTCCTCGTCCGCGAGTAGCTGCCAGAGCTCGCGCACGAGTCTCGTCTTCCCGACACCCGACTCGCCGACGATGGTCACAAGGTGCGGCTCCTCCTGGGAGATAGCGCGCCGGTACGTCGCGCGCAGCAGCTCGAGCTCGCTCTCCCGGCCGACGAACGCGAGTCGGAACCCGCTTACACCACGGGGCCGGGCGAGCGTGAGGGCCCGCAGAACGGGACGACACACGAGGCCTTCCGGCTTCCCCTTGGCCTCGACGACGCGGGACTCGCCGAACTCGAACGCGCCGCCCGCAGCCTGAACGGTCCGCTCGCCCGTGAGCACCTCGCCGGGCGCTGCAGCCTGCTCGAGGCGGGCGCAGACGTTGACCGCGTCCCCTGTGACGAACGAGCTCCCCTCGCGCGGCTGGCCGACGACGACCTCGCCGGTGTTGACCCCGATCCGAAGCGTCACCTCACCGCCGAAGAGCTCTGCAAGACGCCGCTGCATCGCAAGCGCCGCGTGAAGAGCTCGCTCCGCGTGGTCCTCCAGCGCAACAGGTGCTCCGAACGCCGCCATGACCGCGTCCCCCACGAACTTCTCCACGGTTCCGCCCGTCCGCTCGATCTCCTCCGCCATCGCCTCGTAGAAGCGTTCGAGCCGCACGCGGACGCGCTCGGGATCCTCCTCCCCGGCGAGTGCCGTCGAGCCAACGAGGTCGGCGAAGAGAACCGTGACGAGCTTCCGTTCCTCTCCTACGGACACGCGGGAAGTCTGGCCGAGCTCCGACGCTCGCGCTACTGCAGCACGGTGGCGAGCGCCTCCTCCCAGACGTCGAGGCCCTCGTCGAGCTCGGCGTCGGAGGTGGTGAGCGGGCAGAGCACCCGGATGCAGTTCCCGAAGATACCGGCCTTCAAGAGGATGAGCCCGCGCTGGAGAGCCTCGTCGATGACGGCCTCGGCGAGCTCGGGCGCTGGTGTCTTCGACTCCGAGTCGCGAACGAGCTCGATCGCGAGCATCGCACCGAGACCGCGTACGTCCCCGATCTGCGACCAGCGGCTTTGCCAGTCGAGCATCCGCATCCGGAGCGTCTCACCGAGGAGACCGGCCCGTTCCACGAGCCCCTCTTCCGCGAAGACGTCGAGCGCGGCCGAGGCGGCGGCGAGCGCTACCGGGTTCCCGATGAACGTGCCGCCGATCGCTCCCACGTGCGGGCCGTCCATGATCGAAGCACGCCCGATCACCCCGGAGAGCGGGAGCCCGCCCGCGATGGACTTGGCCACGACGATCAGGTCCACCTCGGCGTCGAAGTGCTCCATCGCGAACATTCGGCCCGTTCGCCCGAATCCCGTCTGCACCTCGTCGGCCACGAGGACGATGCCGTGCTCGTCGCAGACGCGGCGGAGGCCGGCGACGAAGTCCGGCGGTGCCGGGATGAAGCCACCCTCACCCTGCTCCGGCTCGAACACGATCGCGGCCACCTGGTCGGCGGAGACATGCGTCGTAAACATTCCTTCGAGCGAGGAGAGCGCGGAGTCGGCGTCGGGGCCTCGATACGCGTTCGGGAACGGCGCGCGGTAGACTTCGGGCGCGAACGGTCCGAGGCCTTTCTTGTACGGATGCGTTCGCGAGGTCATGGTCAGGGCGAGCAGCGTGCGGCCGTGGAAAGCGCCCTCGAAGGCGATCACCGCGTGCCGCCCCGTGTAGAGGCGAGCGAGCTTGACAGCGTTCTCGACCGCCTCGGCACCGGCGCTGAAGAGGGCACCCCGAGTCTCCCCGGTGATGGGAACGAGCGCGCCGAGCCGCTCCGCGAGCTCGATGTAGAGCTCATAGGCGACGACGGTGAAGTCGGTGTGGAGGAAGCGGTCCGCCTGCTCGTGGATCGCCTCGACGACTCTCGGGTGGTTGTGACCGACGTTCGCGACCCCGACGCCGCCGACGAAGTCGATGAAGGTGTTGCCGTCGACATCGGTGATCGTCGACCCTCGCGCCTCGGCGGCGATGACCGGCCCATGCACGATGAGCGGTCGGGCAACGGAATGACGCTCCCGCTCCAGGATCGCGCGCGAGCGCGGGCCGGGGATCTCGGTCCGAAGCTCGATCACGCGCGTCGCAGGCACGCGCGGCAGCGTATCCGAGAGCGTCGTCGGCTCCGGGCTCTAGGCGTAGCGATTCTTCGCGGCGCGGGCGCTCGCGGACATGATGTCCACAGCGACGGCGAGCCCGACCAGGATCCACTCCGCCCCTTCGACACCTCCGACGGGGGACCAGAGAAGCGTGTACATGATCCCGGTCCAGGGGAGGAAGATCAGGAGCAGGAGCGGCCAGAGGAACGAGCCATACGCGAGATCCACACGGTCACCGAAGATCCACATCAGCGCAAAGGCCACACGCGGAGCGAACAGCGCAAGCAGGAAGATCAGGCACATGGGCGTGGAGTCTCGTCGCCGCCAGGGGTCAAGTCAATAGGCATCCTGTCCCCGCATGGACGAAAACGATCTCGCGGACGATCCGACCGCACAGCTCCGTGCCTGGCTGGCTGACGCGCAGGAGGCGGCGCCGCAACCCGAGGCCATGACCCTCGCGACGGCCGACGCGGACGGCCGTCCCTCGGCTCGAATCGTGCTGCTGCGAGGCCTAGACGACCGCGGAGTCGTGTTCTTCACGAACCGGACGTCACGAAAGGGCGAAGAGCTCCGGCGAAATCCACATGCGGCACTCGTTCTCCACTGGTGGGAGCTCGGACGACAGGTGCGGATCGAGGGAACCGTCGAGGAGCTAAGTCCGGATGAGTCCACTGAGTACTGGAGTGGACGACCGCGCGCGAGTCAGCTCGCGGCCTGGGCATCACCCCAGTCGCAGCCCATCGCCGATCGCTCCGAGCTCGATGCACGGGTTGCGGAGGCCGAAGCCCTCTTCGGAGAGGACGACGTCCCGCTTCCGCCGTTCTGGGGCGGATACCGCGTGGTTCCGCAGAGCGTCGAGTTCTGGACGCACCACGACGACCGCCTTCACGACCGCATTCGTTACTCGCGCACGTCCGACGGCTGGCGGCGCCAGCGGCTGGCGCCGTAACCGCCGCTACGGCGGAGCGAGGGCACCGTCCGTGTACAGGCCCTCGGCGTTCCAAAGCATGAATCCCTTCGCACCGGAGAGCCGCGCGGCGTCGATCTGGGCGCGAACCTCTTCGAGACCGAACGGCGTCGTGAAGCTGAAGTCCTGCACCCAGGGGACGAGCAGGGTGTCGCGCCCGCGAAGCGCCGTGTGAAAGCGTCGGAGCGCACGCGCCACCGTGGCTCCGGGGGTCGCGCTCGGATCGGCGAGCCCGAGCTCTCCGGGGCCGAAGAGAGACGGGTAGGTCATCGGGTAGAGAGCGTGGAGGTGAGGCGCCATCCTCCTCGGCAGCTGGCCGATCCCGAGGTCGCGCGCTGCCGAGAGTCCGAAGACGGCCGCCGAGACGCGGACCTGGAGCGGCTCGAGTCGGGCGGCTGCGTAACGGAGGAACGCCGGGATCGCATCTCTCTTGCGAAGCGCACCTCGATTCCGGTAGATGGCCGCGGCGACGTCCCCGTCGGAGGGAAATCGCACATAGTCGAAGAGGATCTCGTCGAAGCCGGCCTGGGCAGCGGCGATGGCGACGTCGACGTTGTAGTCCCACACGCGCCGGTCGTAAGGGTTCGTCCAGCCGAGGCCGGCTGGGTCTCGCCAGACCGAGCCGTCGGATCTCAGGACGGCGAGATCGGGCCGCGCGCGGGAAAGGATCGGATCCTCGAAGACGACGACCCGGCCGATCAGGTACACGCCGCGCTCGTGGGCGAGGCGCGCAACCGCACGCGGCGCATAGAACTCGCGAGCAGCTCCGACGGTCGCCGCGAGGCGAGTGGCTCTCGGCACGAAGCCGATCTGACCGTTCTCGTCCTTGACGTCGAGCTCCAGCGCCGTGAGCCCGTTGCGCTCCAGGTCGAGGTACTCGTCGAGCTTGCCGGGGAGCGACGCGAGGCCCATGGAGACGTGGACCCCTCGGATCTCCACCGGGAGCGCCCGCGGCCCAGACGACGGCGAGACAGGGACCGACGCCGACTCGACGGAGCGCGGGGTCCCGGTCCCGGTAGCGACGAACTGGGCGCCGACGCCGAGCAGTGCGACCCCAAGGAGCACGGCCCCGATCGCGGCACCGCGCCTCAGGCGCTTTCTTCGCCTTGCCGCAGCCCGACGCTCGCGAAACCGCTCGTTCGGGTCGATGGGTGGGAACAGCATCGACACCGGGGCGTGGACCTTATCGCAGCCCGGAGCCCGTGCACACCACCTTGCAACAAAGTGTCACAAGCTGCGAACCGGGAGCGGGGCACGCTACTCGTAGAATCGCCCAGTGGTCCTTTCCGACCGAACGATCCGGCGACTCATCGCCGAAGGACGCATCTGCATCGAGCCGTTCGACCCGGAGCTCATGCAGCCGTCGAGCCTCGACGTGCGCGTGGATCGGTACTTCCGCGTCTTCCGCAACTCCCGCTACCCGTTCATCGACGTCAAGGCGCAGCAGGAGGAGCTGACCGAGCTGGTCGAGGTCGCGGGGGAGGAAGCCTTCATCCTGCACCCGGGCGAGTTCGTCCTCGGCTCGACGCTCGAGCGCGTCACGCTTCCTGACGACCTCGTAGCCCGCTTGGAAGGCAAGAGCTCGCTTGGCCGCCTGGGGCTCCTCATCCACTCGACGGCCGGGTTCATCGATCCCGGCTGGGACGGGCACGTGACCCTCGAGCTGTCGAACGTCGCAAACCTCCCGATCACCATCTACCCCGGCATGAAGATCGGCCAGATCTCCTTCGTCCAGCTTTCGGAGCCCGCAGAGCGACCCTACGGCTCGGAGGGGATCGGCTCCAAGTACCAGGGGCAAAAAGGCCCGACGCCGAGTCGCTACTGGCAGAACTTCCGCGAGCCCTGAACTATGCGCGCGACCGCTTCGCGGCCGCGGCGCTCCTGTCTCAAAGAAAGAATTCTTTAGGCGGCAGGCTCGCACACCGCCGGCTCGCCGTCAGCGAGGCGGGTGAGCAACGCGCTCAGATCACCGAGCTCGCCGTCGTCGAAGCGTGCCGCGAAGAAAGCGTCGATCTGCGCGAGATGACTCGCGGAAGCCTCGCGAAGCTTTGCCAGGCCGGAGTCGGTCAGCACTGCGTAGACCACACGTCGATCCGTGTCGCAGGAGCCGCGCGCGACGAGCCCGCTCCCCTCGAGACCATCTAGTAGCCGTGTGATGCCCGATGCGGTGAGAAGCACCTGCTCGGCGAGGTCGACCCGACGCATCTGTCTCTCGGGCGCGCGTGCGAGCCGGAGCAGCACCTCGTAGTCCGAGATGGTGAGCCCGTGGTCAGCGGTCAGCTGGGCATTCAGCTGGCGCGTCGCGGCCGCGTAGCCACGAAGCAGCGCGCTGAACGCCTGGACACCTGAAGTTTGCTCACTCAATACTTGACTCGGCATGTATTTCTCGCTAGAGTTGCTTGCGTGCTCAATAGTAGCGGACGCAAAGGAGAGAGTCCATGTCAATCCTCGCAGACACTTCGGCCACCGTCATCCCGGCGGGCACGTGGTCGATCGACCCTTCTCATTCGGCCGTCGAGTTCCACATCAAGCATCTCGGACTCGCGACCGTGAAGGGACGCGCGCCGGTGGTCGGCGGCACCATCGAGGGCGGCGAGACACCTGCGATCCAGGGAACGGTGGGGGTCTCGAGCATCACGACGTTCGACGAGAACCGCGACGGGCACCTGCAGTCGCCCGAGTTCTTCGACGTCGAGCGGTATCCGGAGCTCAGCTTCGAGTCCACGGGAATCGAGACCCGGGGCCACGATCTCGTGGTCGAAGGCAAGCTCACGATCAAGGGCGTCACGAAGCCCGTCACGCTCCGCGGCACGTTCGTCGGCAGTGGCGTCGACCCGTGGGGCTCCGAGCGAATCGGCATCGACCTCGAGACGACCGTCGATCGCACCGAATGGGGGCTGGACTGGAACGCGCCGCTCCCTGGTGGCGGGCTTCTGCTCCCCAGCGACGTGAAGCTCACCGCGACCTTCTCGGCGGTGAAGGCGGGTCGAGTGTGAAGGTCCTCGCCGTCTCAGGCAGCCTCCGGGCAGGGTCGTACAACACGGCCCTTGCCCGGGCAACCCACGAGCTCGCACCCGCCGGGGTCGAGGTCGAGCTCTACGACGGGCTCGCCACGCTCCCTCCGTACGACGCCGACACGGACGGCGTTGCGGAACCTGTAGCGGTGCACGAGCTGCGCCGGCAGATCGACGACGCCGACGCCGTGCTCTTCGTGACACCGGAGTACAACGGTTCGGTCCCCGGCGTCCTCAAGAACGCAGTCGACTGGGCATCACGACCGCATCGTGCGGCGGCGCTGTCCGGAAAGACGGTCGCCGTGGCAGGTGTCGCGACCGGGCAGTACGGCGCGATGTGGGCGCAACAGGATCTGCGGCGCATCCTCGGCATCGCCGGCGCACGGGTGATCGAAGGCGAGCTTCCCGTCCCGCGGGCGCACGAGGTCTTCGACGCCGCGGGGCGGCTCGCGAGCCCGGTCATCGCGGAGCGTCTGCGAAGCCATCTCGACTCGCTCGTGAGTCAGGCGGCTCCCGTCACTCTCGCCGCCTGAGCGGAGCCTCGACGCCGAGGGGCCGCGCAAGGCGGCCCCTCTCTACGGATACCAGCGCTGGACTAGTAGAGGCGCTTCCGGCACGGACACCTCTCTGACGAGGCGGACGTGCGGCGCGACGTGCGAGCCCCCTACGCTGGCTAGGCGGTTCCCGGTGGTCCCGGGGGCACGCCTCTACCCGCTGGTACCTCCACTGCCCGTACAGTCATCGCTCAAGCCGGACCACCTCCTTTCCGCGGTAGCGTCAGCATACGCGCTTCAGGCGGATGGAGGGCGGCTCGCGGCGGCTTCGAGGAGACGTGCAGCAGACTCGAGCAGCTCGAGCTCGTCGTGCGACAGGTCCTCCAGGAGTCGCGCCAGCTCCTCGGTCCTGCGCGCACGGCCTTGTTCGAGGATGCGACGGCCTTTCGGCGTCGCGCGTACCAGAACCGCGCGGCCGTCGTCGGAATGCGGTTCGCGGACAGCGACGCCGTCGCGCTCGAGCCCGCTCACGAGCTTGCTCATCGTCGGTGCAGAGACCTGCTCTGCTCGGGCGAGCTGACCGAGAGTCCAAGGCCCGCCGAACACGAGAACCGAGAGCGCCGACAGGCGCGCGGCAGAGAGGCCGCTCTCCTCGTCCACACGCCGGACTCGCCGAAGGAGGTGGATGGACGCCGAGTGAAGGCGGTCGGCAACCTCGCGCACATCGGGCCTCGAGGGGCTTGACATGATCTCCTTAGCCGTGCTAAGTAGTTAGTTAGCTCGGCTAAGTATAAGACGTCACGGAGGACGCTATGCCATCCCCGATCGTGAACATCGGCCAGATCTCGATAGGCACCCACGATCTGCCGCAGGCCGTCGCCTTCTACCGCGACGCACTCGGGCTCGATTTCCTCTTCGAGACCGGCCCGCTCGCCTTCATGTGCGGTGAGATCAGGCTGCTGCTCTCGAAACCGGAGTCTGGCGAGTTCGACCACCCGAGCTCGATCGTCTACTTCCGCGTCGAAGACATCGACGCGGCACGTGCGGAGCTCGTCGAACGAGGGGTCTCCTTCGACGACAAGCCACACCTGATCGCGCGCATGCCCGACCATGAGCTCTGGATGACGTTCTTCCGCGACCCCGATCGCAACGTGCACGCCCTGATGAGCGAGGTCGGGCCGAGTGATTAGCCCAAGACCGCTTCGCGGCCGCGGTGTTCGCGTCACATCAGCCCCTGCGAAGAACAACCGTGAGCTCGAGGCCACGGTCGAGCGGCACGGTCACGCTCGAGACGGTCGGCTCCGACTGCCGCGCGGACGAGTAGGCGGCCAACGGCTCGCCGTGAGAGAGGACGTTGTCGGCGACGACGAGCCCGCCCGGCTCGAGGAGAGGCCGCGCGAGCGCGTACAGCGCTTCGTAGTCCTCCTTCTCGACGTCGAGGAATACAAGGTCGAAGACGTCCTCGATGCCTCGAAGCGTGGCGAACGCGTCGCCCTCGATCAGCTCGGCCCACTCCTCGAGCCCGGCCTCGGCGACGTTCGCTCTCCAGGCGTCGCACTTCGCCGGATCGTGCTCGAGGGAGACGAGGCGACCGCCGAGGGTGCGCGCGCCGGCCGCGAGCCAGATCGACGAGTAGCCGCGCGAACCGCCGATCTCGAGTACCTCGATACCAGCCTGCGACGCCGCGAGAGCGAACAGGAACCGTCCTGTCGTCGGTGCGACCTGCCGCGACCGGCGTTCGGAAGGGACACCGGCGTCTCGCTCGGCGCGATCCTCCTCCTCGAGGCGAGTGAGCACCGCGCGGACCCGCTCGTCGAGCACTAGTCCGCCGTCTCGACGACAACCATCCCGTCACGAATCCTCACCGGAAACGTCGGAACCGCCACGAAGGCGGGGAGCGTCATGGGGATGCCGGTCTGCAGGTCGAAGCGGGAGCCGTGACGGGGGCAGACCACGACGCAGAGGTCTGGCTCCCAGTCGCCTTCGCACAGCGGCCCGTCGTCGTGCGAACAGCGGTCTTCGATCGCGTAGAACGTGCCGGCGCAGTTGTAGACGCCGATCGTGCGAGAGCCGGACGGCACGAGCCGCATCGACCCTGGTGGCAGCTCCTCGACCGGAGCGACTTCCAGCTCCGGCACTACTCCAGCACCAGATCGCGGGACGAGGTACCCCACTCCTCGGGAAGCGGGGTCCCTCTTGCCTTGTGGAGTGCAAGCTTGAGCACGCCGAGGCCCAGGATGGCGCACTTGAGGCGCACGGGCGTCAGCGGGATCCCGAGCTCCTCGAGCAGTTCCTCTTTCGGCATCGCAGCGACGTCCTCGGCGGTGCGCCCCCGAACGAGGTCGGTGAGCATCGACGTCGCCGCCTGGCTGATCGCACATCCGCGCCCGTCGAAGCCGACCTCCTCGATGACATCTCCTTCGCCGAGGCGGACGGAGACCGAGATCTCGTCGCCGCACAAGGGGTTCTGGCCCTCAGCGTGTGCGTCTGCCGGCTCGAGCAACCCGTGATGCCGCGGGTTCTTGTAGTGATCGAGGATTAGCTCTCGATACAGCTGGTCGAACTCGCTCACGCCCCTGACCACCTCCGGCTCCCGCCCGGCCATATTCTCTGGGTCCTCAGAACGTGCGAAGCACTCTCTGGGGCTAGAGCCGGGCTCCGCCGGAGGTTGACGCCGCTGGCTGCAGGATGCTGCGCGTGCGGCGCTTGGCCGTGCTCGTGTGCACTGTCCTGCGCGCCTCGCGCTTGCCTTCCTTGCCAGCGACGTCCCGGGAACGTGAGCAACATCGCTATCCGAGCGACTTCTTGGCCTTGTGGAGGCCGTCGACGAGACGATCGACCTCCTCCGGGATGGAATACAGATAGAAGCTCGCCCGTACCGTCGCGCTGACGCCGAGCTTCGCCATGAGCGGCTGCGTGCAGTGGTGCCCCGCACGAACGGCGACGCCCTCCCAGTCGAGCACCTGCGCGACGTCGTGCGGGTGCACGCCTTCGACGTTCAGGGATACGATGCCCGCGCGGCGCTCAGGCGGCGGCCCGTAGACGTCGATCCACGGAAGCTCTCCGAGCCGGCCGAGCGTGTACTCGAGGAGCTCGTGCTCGTGCCGCTCGATCGCGTCGAGCCCGACCTCGCAGACGTAGTCGATCGCCGCGCCGAAGCCGACCGCCTCTGCGATCGCCGGCGTGCCGGCCTCGAACTTGTAGGGGAGCTCGTTCCACGTCGTCCTCTCGGCCGAGACCGAGCGGATCATCTCGCCGCCGAGATTGAACGGGGACATCGCCTCGAGCAGCTCGCGCCGGCCCCAGAGAGCGCCAACGCCGCTCGGGCCGCACATCTTGTGCGAAGAGAGCGCGAGAAACTCGCAGTCGAGCGCCTGGACATCGATCGGGCGATGAGGCGCAGCCTGCGCCGCGTCGACGACGATTATGGCGCCGCGGTCGTGGGCCCAGGAAGCGAGCTTCTGGACCGGATTGACGGTGCCGAGCGTGTTCGAGACGAGGTTCGAGGCGACAACCTTGACCCTTCCTTCCCGCTCGATCTCGTCGAGAGCCTCGAGCTGGAGCTCGCCGTTCCCGTCGATCGGGATCACCTGAAACCCGGCGCCCGTGCGCTCGGCCACGTACTGCCACGGCACGAAGCTCGAGTGGTGCTCGAGATCGGTGACGACGACGAGATCCCCGGGCTCGAGGTTGTCGAGCCCCCAGGCGTACGCGACGAGATTCAGCGCCTCGGTGGCGCTGCGCGTGAAGATCACCTCGCGCTCGGAGGGCGCGTTGAGAAATCCCGCGACCTTGCGGCGCGCTGTCTCGTACCCCGTCGTCGCGCGCTCGGCGAGCCGGTAGACGCCCCGGTGGACGTTGGCGTACGAGTGCTCGTAGAACTCACGCATCTCATCGAGCACCTGGCGCGGCTTCTGTGTCGACGCGGCAGAGTCGAGATAGGCGACGGGCTTTCCGTTGACCAGCTCGTCGAAGACCGCGAAGTCGGTACGCAGACGCTGCGCGTCGAGCTTCGGATGTGCCGTTACCGCCACGGCCGCATCGTACCCCTGGCCGATCGGCTCACCTGAGCTGGACCCGCCCGTTCGTCGCCGCGCGCTCGGCTGCTTCCCGCTGCCGCTCGACGGTCTTGGCAGCGCCCTCGAGAAGCTCGCAGACCCGAGTCAGCCGGGCGCGTTCCGAGATCTCCTCGAGAAGCTCGAGCTTGACGTCGGGCGCGAGCTCGACGCGACCCGCGAGGACGAACGACAGCTGCGGCGTGTCACCGTCAGGCACGTCCACGTCGCTCCCGGTCAGCTCGCGCAAACGGTCGAAGAGGCCGAGCGCAAGCTCGACGGACTCCGATCCTGCGGGGTCTTCCTCGTCGACAACCGGAGACACCGAGCCCGTGTGGAAGCTTCGTCCGGTCGTGAGCTCGCGCAACCTGAACCGGCCTCCTCCTTCGACGAGGATGTCCATCCTGCCGTCGTCGAACCGGGCCAGAACCTCGGCGACACGCGCGTGCGTGCCGATGTGCCGGATCCCGTCGTCGTCGGCATAGACCAGCCCGAACTCAGTGTCGTCGGCAAGGCATTCCCCGATCAGCTCCCGGTACCGGTCCTCGAAGATGTGAAGCGGCAGCCGCTCGGTCGGGAGCAGCACGAGGGGAAGGGGAAAGAGCCCGAGCTCGCTCACGTCGCCCGTCGAAACGTGGCGAACTCCCACGCCACCCCACCGCCGGCGTCCACGAGACGTAGACCTTCCTTCTCGGCGGCCTCGCGAAGCGCCGCGCGGGAGTGAGCGAATACGCGGAAGGATCGGCGCATGAGCCTGAAGCCGACGTTCATGAGGCGGAGCCCGGCGCGTATCCACACCGTGTCGCGCGGAAAGCTGAGGATCAGAGCACGGCGGGCGAGGCGAGCCGCCTCGCCCGTGAGAGCGACGCCGTCGGGCGAGCAGCAGACGACACGGTTCATGAGGACGACGTCCGCCGGCTTCACCACTCCGGGTTCGTCGAGGATGTCTGCCACCCGGAACGACGTTCGCTCCGCGAGACCCTTCTCACGCGCGAGCTCGCGGGCGTAGGGCTCGAAGGCCGCCAGCAGCTCGACCACCTCGCCCGTCTCCGCTCCAGCCTCGAGCAGCTCCGCCTGAAGCGCACCGATGCCGCCGCCGATCTCGAGCACATGGGCGCCGTCGAGGCCGCCTGCGGTCGCGCTTGCAACCATGCGCTTCTCGATCCGGTCGAGTCCCTTCTCCCGATACCTGCGCAGGCTCCGGCGCGCGAACTTCGGATCGAACATCCCCTCGCAAGGCGCTGCGCGGCAGCAGCTCGTCACGCGGCCACGATACAGGGCTGCCCCCGGTTAGGGGGCAGCCCTCGACCGCGGAGTACGGCGTTTCGCGCACCAAGCACGCACGCAGCAGGGACCTCCCTGATGGCGGTCCCTTGGAGGTACCGATTCAGCGGCTCAGTGGACTCGTTCGAGGTCGAGCGCGCAGGAGTTGATGCAGTAGCGCAGTCCGTTCGTGCCGGGACCATCGTCGAACACGTGGCCGAGATGACTGCCGCACGAGGCGCACATGACCTCCGTGCGAACCATCCCGTAGCTCCTGTCGGTCTCGGTCGCGACGCTCTCGAGCGATGTCGGCTCGACGAAGCTCGGCCAGCCTGTCCCGGAGTCGAACTTCGCATCGGAGCGGAAGAGCTCGGCGCCGCACCCGGCGCATCGATAGATCCCAGGCGTGTGCTCGTCCCAGTAGGCGCCCGTGAACGCCCGCTCGGTCCCCTTCTGGCGCAGGATCTCGTACTGCTCGGGCGAGAGCTTCTCCCGCCACTCCTCGTCGGTCAGCCGCATCCGGGTCTCCATGCCGCGAGGGTACCGACCCAGAGTCAGAGCACGACGAGCGAGAGGGCGACGAACTGCGTGACAGCGGCGGCGACCACGAGGAGATGGAACACCTCATGGAACCCGAGCGTCGCCGGGAACGGGTTCGGCCAAGTGGTGGCATATGCCAACGCACCCACGCTGTAGAGCGCCCCACCCACGATCACGAGCACGGCCGAGGCGACGCCGAGTGCCGGGAAGAGCTGAGGCACGAGGATGAGCCCAACCCATCCCACCCCGAGATAGGCGACGGCCGAGAGCCATCGTGGCGCGTCGATCCAGACCAGGTTGAGCACGACCCCGAGCACCGCGCCAGCCCAAACCGTCGCGAGGCCGACGAACCTGACCGCGCCGCTGAATGCGACCAGCGCAAATGCCGTGTACGTGCCGGCGATGAAGACGAAGATCATGGCGTGGTCGAGCCGTCGCGCACGGAGGCGAGCCGCCGCCGTCCGCCATGGAAAGCGGTGGTAGAGGGCGCTCGCTCCGAACATCGCGGCCAGCGCGACTGCGTAGACCCACACTGCGAAGCGCTCTAGGTACCCGTCTGCGAGGACGACGAGCACGACGCCCGCGACGACCGCGACCAAGAACGCGTACTGGTGGAAGACCCCTCGAAGACGCGGTATGGCTCGCTCCATCGCGCGATCTTGCCCGAACTGGGCTACGCCTGCGGAATCCGCGCCTCGAGCGCCGCAGCGAGCGCCTCGCGCACGGGCTCGAGCTCGACCCGGTCGAGGACGTCCTGGAAGAAGCCGCGCACGATCAGCCGCTCGGCCTCGGCACGCGAGAGCCCGCGAGTCATAAGGTAGAAGAGTTGCTCGCGGTCGACCTGGCCAAGCGTGGCCCCGTGGGTGCAACGAACGTCGTTCGCCATGATCTCGAGGCCGGGGATCGAGTCCGCGTGGGCCGTCTTCGAGAGCAGGAGGTTGCGGTTCTCCTGGTAGGCGTTCGTCTTCTGGGCACCTTCCTCGACCCGGATCATCCCCCGCCAGACGGTGCGCGCCGTGTCGCGAAGCGCTCCCTTGAAGGCGAAGTCCGATGTCGTCGAGGGCGCGATGTGCTCCTGGAAGGTGTCGTAGTCCAGGTGCTGCGTCCCGTCCGCGAAGTAGGCGCCGGTCACCCGAGAGGTCGCGCCGGGCCCGGCGAGGTCGTTCTGAATCCGCACCTTGCCCTTCCCGGAACCGAAGCCCGCGGCGACCCAGTCGAGCTCCGCGTCGCGCTCGACCCGTGCGTGGTGCGAGGCGAAGTGCCACGTGCCACGCGAGAAGTTCTGAACCGAGACGTACTCGACCTTCGCGGCGTCCTTGACGACGATCTCGACGGCGGTGTTCGAGTAGGACGAGAGTCCGGTAGAGGCCGAGGCGTACTCCTCGATCAGCGCGAACCGGCTCTCCGGCTCGGCAACGACGAGCAGGCGCCAGAAGAGCGACCCGCCCTCGACGGAGTTCGACACTCGCACGTAGAGCGGCTTGTCGAGAACGACACCCCGCGGCACGTGCACGAGCAGGCCGTGCTTCCACATCGCCGCGTTGTGCGCAGCGAACTTCTCGTCCCACCCGACGAGCGAGTAGAGCAGCTCGTGGTCGGCGGTCAGTGGCTCGAAACGGACTCCCTCCGGCGCGTTCTCGATCTCGATGGCGCCCTCGCCGACCTGCGCGGCGCCGGCCACATCGAGGTCGAGCAGGGAAGGGGACGCGACGACCCCGGATGCGCCGTTCGCCGTCCACGCGTCCGGGTCGAACCCGGCGAGGTCGGTGAAGCGCCAGTGCTCGTCCTTCGTCGTCGGCAGCGGGAGCGCCTGATAGCGCTCTAGAAGGTCAGATCTGGTCACGGTGCACCTTCGGCGCGTAGCGCCGGTGGAGGATGAGGACGTTGCCGTCGGGATCCTTCACGAAGCCCATGTGGCAGACGCCGGTGTCATCGATTCCCACCACCTCGGCGCCCCCGGCGCGCGCCTCCTCCACCGCCGCTTGGACGTCTGCCACCCGCAGCGCGATGCCCGCGGAATTGGGCTGAAACGGCTCGCCCTCGTCCTCGGGAGCCCAGAAGGAAAGGGTGACGTTCGGCATCTCGACCTCGCCCTCCGCGTACTCGCTCTCCGGGAGCCCGAGGACGTCCCGGTACCACGCCACCGCGCGTGCCACGTCCCGCGTCGCGACGGACACGAAGTCGACCTGCTCGACGTGCATCAGGGCATCGAGCCGTCGCGGTACGGCGCGTAGCGATGGTGGAGCAGCAGGCCGTTCCCGTCGGGGTCGGTGAAGATCGCGCCGGTGCAGACACCGGAGTCGAAGCTCTCGCCGACGAACTCGACTCCAGCCTCCTCGAGCCGCTTCTTGGCCACGTCCACGTCGGGAACACGGATCGCGAGCGACCCGAACGGCAGCGGCGCGAAGTCCTTGCCGATCTCCTCCGGAACAACGATCGCCAGGGTGACGTTACCGGTCTCGAACTCGACCCACGTGTCCGACGAGTTCGGGTTGCGTACGAGCCCCAGCGTCTCACCGTAGAAGCGAACAGCCCGCTCTCGGTCGCGTGTCGGAACGGCGATGAAGTCGACGCGCTGCGCGCCAATCAACCGACCGACCCCTCCATCTGCAGCTGGATGAGGCGGTTCATCTCGACCGCGTACTCGAGCGGGAGCTCCTTCGTGATCGGCTCGACGAAGCCGGACACGATCATCGCGCTC
>Ga0209640_10000295_pt1 | contig 38104 bp, 33 predicted proteins | sample RifCSP10_1_FD_184018 | JGI IMG/M metagenome (GOLD analysis project Ga0209640, IMG submission 184018) | Soil microbial communities from Rifle, Colorado - Rifle CSP2_sed 10_1 (SPAdes) (version 2) | ecosystem: Environmental > Terrestrial > Deep subsurface > Rock core/Sediment | place: Rifle... | reverse complement strand
AAAAATCGGCCATTCCCAAAAACGGATAACGCCAGTCATTATTCTTAACCATAATTGACCCGACAAGCCGACTAAGCATTATGTCCCCCACAAAAAGAAGCGTGGCCTGTCTGCCTTCCTCAAAAACCTCCTCAAAAGCTTTCCGAGGCGCGGAATTATCGTCTCGTTCTATAACTGTGGAGTTAGACGGTAAGACAAGTGTTGTTCCCAGCGCTAAAACCAGAAACGTTAGAAAGATTAGTGAATTTCTTCCTTCTTTTCCCTTAAGAAAATTCGCCATTGTTCAAATAACTCAACGAAAATTTGGAGCGGTGTCTCTATCAGGAAATTAAAAACAAATATAATAGCGTTATACTTAAGAAGTTGTTTGGAAAGCCACTTGCCCAGTTCGATTGCCGGCAAGAAAAAGAAGTCTATTAGACCCAAAATAAAACCGGGCTTAACTTCGCCTATCATAAGTTCCCGGCCGCGCTGTTGAATTCTCGTACCCGCGAAAGCGACCAGCGATATAAAGAAGATAAAGACCATAATAGAGAACGGACCAAAATTCAATCGCCACAAAAGCCAATAAATAAGGCCGAAGGATATAATAAAATTGACGAGATAAAAAAGTCTCAAAAACAATCTGCGGGCCAACCTCCTCTTTTTTGGCAGGCTCACATAATAAAGGCTCTTTTCTCCCCCATTCAATAAACCTTCAACTTCCGTTTTTACTTTCTCAAGGTTTTCTTTAGACGTGACTTTGGCATTAATGACCAAAAAGAGCATCAGTATCGGCGGAATAAGCACGCTCATGGATATAGCCGTATAGTTGAACGAACCTTGGAGATATTTATCGATAGGCACTTCCAGTGCAAGCACAATCAGAACCTTAGTAAGAAATATAGAAAGGGTGCTGTAAAAAGCGGCCCGTCTTATTCTACCCTTAAGTTTAACCAGTCTCGTTTTATAAGCTTCCCCGATTTTTATGGCTAACTTCTTCTTATCTTCCACCAACTCCTCGAATAAATCGGGGTTCTCGCTTATCACGTCCCCTAAAATCAAATAGGGCGTATCATATCTTTCGGCTATCCTGTAGAAACTTTCTCGCAAGGGATGGAGCAAGGTGTTTCCTATCAAATCTTTAATTTCGGCAATATGAAGAGCAATATGTTTCAAAGTGGCTTCCGTTGGCGCCGACCAATCGGAATAAAGGCTACTGAATAAGTGATAACTTATAACGGCGTCGTCCATTTTAAATAGGGCCCGGTGAGTAGCCACGTGAATTTGAAGTTTGATTTCGTCTTCGGAGATGGCGTTTTTATCCTCAGGCTTGAGCCTAACCCTTGAAATCAAGTCCTGAGTCATAAACATGACCAAGCCCAGTTCTTTTTCTCTGTTTGATAATGTTATTTCGACTTCGTAAGAAGCTATGGGTAAAAGCCAGCCCCCCAAATTCGCCCCAGCCTTATCATCGTTAGCCTTGCCGGAACTAAGTATAAAGATGTATTTATTTAATATCTGTCTGATGGTTTCGATTTTTTGAACCGAAATCTGACCATTCGGAAAATGGCCTCCTCTTATAAGCTCCTTTAAGAATTGTTCCGAGGCTTCCGCCCCGTTCTCTCCCGATAAAATACTGCCGTCCAAAAGCCCCCTCCTTTTAAGAACTCTTTCTATGGCGGTCTTCCTTAAGAGATGCTCTTCACGCCAATCAACAATACCTCTTATCCTTTCGTAGAATGAGGCAACACGGGCCGCCACCTCATCAACGGTAATTACTTCCGTTTCATGGGCTTTGGCGCTCGTCTCGCCTTTATTGGCCGTTATTAACCTTTTTAGTGTCTCCGATAAAACTGGCATATAAAAAACGTGGTTTTAAACCACTACCCTATAGTATTCATTATAAGATTTTTAGCAACTACTTCCTACTGAAGGTGAGAAAGCTGTAATCATAGAGGTTTTTATCATGAGCTTTGTAATCAAGCCTTTCCGTTTCCTGCCATTCGTCCAAATTAAACTCCGGAAAGTAAATATCTCCCTCAAAGTCGTTATAAACTCTCGTTAAGTAAAGTTTTTGCGCCAAAGGGAGAAACTGCTTATAAATTGATGCCCCTCCTATAATCATAACCTCGGGAAAGCCTTTGGCGACTTCCAGCGCTTCTTCAACGGACTTAACTACTCTCGCTCCGGAAACTTTAAAATTAGCGTCTCTGGATAAAATAATATTTGTTCTCTCCGGTAAAAGTTTGCCAATGGATTCATATGTAGTTTTGCCCATAACGACGGGCTTACCCAAAGTTTTTTCTTTAAAATGTTTTAGGTCTGCCGGCAAATACCATGGCAAGCCGTTTTTCTTACCGATTAAATTATTATTATCTAAAGCGGCGATGATGGAAATTATCATAGTAGATTCTTTATACAGAAATCTGAGCCTTAATCGGCGGATACGGATCGTAATTTTCTAAGGTAAAGTCTTCATAGGTAAAACCGAAAATGTCCTTGACTGCGGGATTAATTTTCATGGTCGGTAGCGTCCGCGGAATGCGGATTAGCTGTTCTTTTACCTGCTCCGTATGATTATTGTAAATATGAACGTCTCCGAAAGTATGAATAAATTCCCCGGGCTTTAGGCCCGTCACATGCGCCATCATTAAAGTCAGTAGCGAATAAGAAGCGATATTAAACGGGACGCCCAAGAACACGTCGGCACTACGCTGATATAATTGACACGAAAGTTTGCCGTTAATAACCATGAATTGGAAAATGGTATGGCAGGGAGGCGGAGCGGTGTGATGCGTCCTTATCAGTTCTTCTATCTCTCCCACATTCCACCCGTTAATAATAATGCGGCGGGAAGTGGGGTCATTTTTTATCAAATCCACTGCCGTTTGAACCTGGTTAACCTCTCTGCTATCCTTGGTTCCCCACCGTACCCATTGCTTGCCGTAAATTGGCCCAAGCTCGCCCCATACAGCGGCAAACTTATCATCTGCCTTCATTTTGAGGATAAAGCTCGTGAGCTCCTCTTTCCAAGCATCGCTGTATCTAGGCAGCTTTTCCCGTAATCCACTTTTTACGACATAGTCCTCAAAAGCCCATTCGTTCCAAATCTTCACGTCATGATCAACCAGAAACTTTATATTGGTGTCACCACGCAAAAACCAAAGCAATTCATAAATAATAGCCTTAAGATGAACCTTTTTTGTGGTAAGTAGGGGGTATCCATCGGCAAGATTCATTCTCATTTGATAACCAAAAATACTTTTGGTTCCTGTCCCGGTACGGTCACTTTTTTGAACGCCGTTGTCGGTAATATGCTGCAGTAAATCCAAGTATTGTTTCATTTCAGAATTATTGTTGAGATGTATTCCCTGTTACTTTATAAATGACTCCGGCCTTGTCATCCGATATGTATATTACTCCTCCCGGTTGAATCATAATATCCGCCGGGCGCCCCAAAGCGTTGCCGTCTTTAAGCCACCCGGAAATAAAATCCTCTTCCCCCAAATATTTTCCTGTCTCATCAAGCTTGTATCTCACAATCTTATAACCGGTTGGCGTAGACCTATTCCAACTCCCATGATAAGCCACCAGTAAGTTATACCAATATTCTTCGGGCCAGCCTTCCTCCGGAATAAAAGCCAATCCCAAAGGAGCCGAATGAGCCGGAAGCAATATTTTAGCCGGCACCTCAAATGGTTCCATGCAAGGATTTCTAAAATAAGTATTTTTATCAAAATCGGTGTCGTGAGTATTTTCTCCGTAACAAATCGGCCAACCGTAATTTTTACCTTCTTTAATGATATTTATTTCATCCGGCGGCGTATCGTCCCCCAATAAGTCCCTCCCCATCTCTGTCGCCCAAATATCTCCGGTTACCAAATGTATCGTCATAAAAACAGAGTTACGCAAACCTCTGGCAAACTCTTTCAGTTCCGTTCCGTCATAATTGGCCGTCAAAATCTTTGCCCTGCGCCAATCCGACTCGTGACAAACATTACAAGACGAACCAACCGATATTAAAAGTTTGTCTTCATTGGGATACGGCATAAACATAATCGTCCTCGAGGTGTGATTGCCGCCACCAGGTAAGTCTATTATCTTCTTCTTATTAAGAGCTTTTAAGGCTTTTGAATCGTAATCATAAATCGCCACTTGGTTAACCTCGGCGATGTAGAGTTCGCATTTATCTCTGCAGCGAAAGGCCAGACCATTAGGCTTGTTTAAGTCGGATACCACAGTTACTGTTTCGTCAGAAAGGCCATCACCGTTCTTGTCCGGTGTTAAAGCTACGACTTTACCTTCGGATGGGATACTAACGAGTATGTTGCCCACGGGGTCATGAAGCATAACCCTCGGTGACACCAAGCCTTTGGCAAAAACGGATATATTGAATCCTGCCGGAATACTCAAAGGCATTCCGGTTGTATTTATTACTTCGGTTATATCTTCATTGGGCTCCGTAAAAACCGGCCATACGCCTTTAAGATTGTTATTATAAAAAATCGCTGCCCAAGCCAGGCCATAAAGCAAACCTAAGACCAGTAAGAAAATTAATAATCTTTTGACTATTATAGGCACCTGCTAAAGCCGCAGCTCTTACAACTGATACACCCCTCAGCCATAGTTAGAGACGAACCACAATCCGGGCATTCCGGCATAAAGCCATAGTTAGCTATATTCTTTTTAACTTCTTTAGGGGTGGTTTGAGCCGCTTGAGACAAAGCCTGGGCTATTTCTACTTTGGTAGTTGCCGCTACTTCCACCAACTTTTCATCGAATAGTCCGTGAGCTCCCGCGCTTTTAACGTGTTCCTCCAGAATTCTGCCGATAGCATCCGGTAGAGAAAGGATTGTGCCTTTCGCGGTTAACGTTGGCATCGGTCCACGAATACCTTTCATATCGCTTATTATTTCTTCAACTTTAATGCCGGACCGTAGAGAAAGAGAAATCAAACGGCAAATTGCTTCCGATTGTTCTTGAAAAAACCCTCCGCTCTTGCCAATGGTCGCAAAGATTTCAAAGGGCACTCCCTGGTCGTCGTTGTTAACCGTAACGTAGAGGTTGCCGTAACCGGTTTTTACTTTATAAGTTTTGCCCGATAACGCTTCCGGTCTCACTCTCGGCTCCAACCTACCCTGATCAATGGCCAATTCCATCGAAGGTTCTTTTTCTGTTTTTTCTTTCTTGCGGGGGTCGGTAACGGTTGACGCAATATTTTCGCCCGTACCCAAATTTAAAATTTGAACATTGCGGCTGCCCTCACGGTAAACCGTGCAACTCTTGCATCCGGTGCTCCATGCCTTAAAGTAAACTTGCTTAACATCTTCCTTAGTAGCCGCGTTAGGTAAATTAACTGTCTTGGAAATTGAATTATCAACATATTTCTGGAAAGCAGCCTGCATATTCACGTGGTCGTCACCGGACATATCCATAGAAATTACAAATGTGTCCCGTAAATCCTGCGGCAAATCGGTTAAGTGTTGGATGCTGCCGGTCTTAATGATTTCTTCTTTTACTTTAGCAATAGTAGCTTCATCAAACTTCCGCCTGTGTAGCTCCTTCTCAAAGTGCTGGTTTAAGTATTGATACTGAATGCCGTCTTTATCCTGTTTCACATAAGCCAAAGCAAAGTTGGGTTCAACGCCTGATGAGGTGTCGTACATCATTGAAATAGAGCCTGTGGGAGCAACGGTAGTTAAGGCCGCATTCCTCATTTTCACCTTCTTACGGAAAACACTAAGGTGAATGTTCGGGAAAACCCCCTTCTCTTTGGCTAACTGCTGCGACATCTCATGAGCTGACTTGGTTATGAAGCCCATAACCTTCTCGCCCATCTTAACGCCATCAGGCGAACTATATTTAATGCCCATCTGATAAAGCAAATCGGCAAATCCCATTATGCCCAAGCCAATACGGCGGTCTTTGCGCGCCAACTCCGTTACTTGGGGCACCGGGAAATCAAATCTATCTATAACATTATCCAACATCCTCGTGGCTGTCTTCGTCACGAACTTAAGTCTGGGCCAATCGACTTTGCCGTCTTTAACAAACTCGGCCAAATTAATGGAACCTAGATTGCAATTGTCATAAGGATGCAGGAACTGCTCGCCACAAGGATTAGAACACTCAATTCTTCCCAATCCCGGCAAAGGATTTGTTTTATTTATAGTATCGATAAAAACAATTCCCGGCTCACCGTTTAACCAAGCATAACTAACAATCTCATCCAGCATCTGTCCGGCTGTTATATCCAGTTCTTCAAAACCATAAACGCTGCCGTTAGGATGCCTTAATATTTTTCTTGGCTTCATTTTTTCTCCGCGCCAAGTCCCGTACCATTGCTTGTCGGGCTCCTCCATCGCCGTTCTCATAAATTCATCCGTTACTTTGACCGAAATATTAAAGTTTCTTATTTCTCCTTCAACTTGTTTGGAACGAATGAAATCCAAGATGTCCGGATTATCAACGCTCATCATCGCCATATTAGCTCCATGTCTGCCCTGTTGTTTAATTGTTCCGAAAGCTTCGTTATAAACTTTCAAAAAAGAAATCGGACCAGAAGAAACTCCACGAGATTTTTTTGTTGTGGCCATCGCCGGGCGAAGTTCGTCCAAAGAAAATCCTAAACCCGATCCGGCCTGTTGCAAAAGCGCCGCATCTTTCAAAGTTTGGAAAATACTTTCCATTGAGTCGTGAATCGGCAAAACTATACAGTTGGCAATTAGAGATGTGCTACCTCCCGCGTTAGTGAGAGTTCGTCCTGCGGGCGTGAACTCCTTGGTGGACATTACGTCGAAGAAATCCTGTTCAACTTTATTAATAAACTTCGCGTCATGCTTATAATCCTTCTCAACTTCGGCTAAAGCACCCGCTACGCGATGAAACATATCGGCTGGCGCCTCTTGCTTCCCCTCTTGATCAGTCGCGAGATATCGTTTACGCATCATCTTCAGGGCGTTCTCCGAAAAACTCTTATTGACCATTTCATCACTTCTCCTCATCGCGACTTTTTTCATGCTTTTCTTCATAAGATTTTTTCGGCGACTCATTTTTCTTTATATTAGCACGGTGCTTGTGGATAACCCTCAAGCTCTCCAAAAAGTGTTACTAAGACCCTTATGTAATTTGAGGTTTTTGATTGATTTTCTTCAAGAACAATAATTTGACAGTAATTGGCAAGACTGAAAAGCCGACCCCAAAAGGCCGGCTCATAACCCAAATTTATACAAACCTATCTTTTTTTCTTCCTCAAGAAAGTTGGTATATCCCAAACGTCATCGTCCTTCTTCGGCATCTCAATCGTAGATTTTTTAGGCTTTTCGTCAATCAAAGAATTATCCTTGGGCTCAACTTTCACTTCTCTGTCTCTCACAGGCATGCTACTGGACTCATTGGGAGCAAATAAATTCATTGAATCGTCACGTTTGACCGATAATCCGTTAAAACCGGTAGCGACCAGTGTAACTTTAATTTGTCCCGCCTTAAGTTTGCGGTCAGGGTAAGCGCCAAAGATTATTTTAGCTCCCGGATCAACGTTCTCGGTTATTATTTTAGCCATCTCGCTTATCTCCACCATCTTTAAGTCCCGTCCACCGGCCACACAAAATAAAATTCCCTTAGCGCCATCTACCGTTGTTTCCAAAAGCGGGGAATTAACCGCTTGTGTCGCCGCTTTAATGGAGCGGTCCTTACCTTCGGCAAGACCAACTCCCACAACTGCGGTTCCCGAATCGGCCATGATGGCCCGGACATCCGCGAAATCAACATTCACCAAACCGGCGGAAGTTATAACTTCAGTGACGCCCGAAACCGCGCTCTTTAAGATCTCGTCAATTTTTTCAAACGCTTTCAAGATTGGAGTTTCATTATCAATCACGCTAAAAATTCTGTCGTTCGGTATCACGAGCATTGTGTCCACTTTATCTTTTAGTCTCATGAGTCCCTCTTCGGCAATGCGCGCTCTTTGCGATCCTTCAAAAGTAAAAGGTTTGGTAATTATGGCAACGGTGAGCGCTCCCGTCTCTCGCGCGAGGTCAGCCACAACCGGCGTTGCTCCGGTTCCGGTGCCTCCTCCGAAGCCAGCTGCCAAAAATATCATATCCGCTCCTTTCAATGCCTCGGCGATGTCAGCTTGGTTCTCTTCCGCCGCCTGTCTCCCTAAATCGGGATTCATACCGGCTCCCATGCCACGAGTGGCAATTCGCCCTATATGTATTTTTTGCTTGGCATCACAATGCTCCAAGTCTTGCGCATCGGTATTAATCGCGATAAATTCCACGCCTCTTATAAAGTCGCTCCCCATTCTGGTAATGACATTGCCTCCGGCTCCGCCTATACCTACTACTTTAATACTCACGAAAGGCTTATTTTTAGACCTTTCTTGGCTAGACACCGAGTAGCTTTTCCTGGCTTTTCTTCTTTTTCTTTTAGGCATAGGCTATGGCAGAAGATTTCTTAAAAAATTGATGAAAAAGTTACCTTGAGTCATTGGCGCTCTTCGTGGTTCGAGCTCCCGACTCCATAATAAGAGGCCTAAAACGGAAACATATTCAGGAGACTCCAGAATTTCTGACATTTCTTTAGCATTCGCCTCAAACAAATTTGGCTGAGGCAAACCAATCTGGGCTGAGAGTTTTAACTCACCCCTTAGAAGTTCAACTACTCCCGGGAGTTTAGAACCGCCCCCGGTAAGCACTACCCCTCCAGGTAATCGCCCTGCTTTACCAACTAATCTTAACTCATTATTAACCAGCTCGCAAATTTCCGTAAGTCTGGCTTCTATTACCTCCGCTATATATTTTCTTGATGGCGACCCTTTAAGGCTTGGGTCAACTTTCTTAAGTTCAACGCTTTCTTTCGCCGAAACTTCCTTAGCCAAGGCATAGCCATAAGCAACTTTAAGTTTTTCGGCCGTCTCAACCGGAATCTTTAAAGCCACCGCCAAGTCATTGGTAACGTGGCCCGCCCCTACCGGAAACATCGTAGTGTGTAATAATTTATTTTCTTCATAAACTGCCATACCGGTTGTTCCGTATCCGATATCAACGAGGAGAACGCCCAACTCTTTTTGATTTTTGGTTAAAACAGATGTGGCTGATGCCAAGGGTCCGAAAATCAGTCCGGAGATACTTCCGCCTGCCATACCGACACATTTCATTAAATTTTTAACTGCCGGCTCGAAAGCATCTATGACCACGCTCGCCACTTCCAGTCTCGCTCCCACCATGCCCAATGGATCTCTGATGTCACCTACTCCGTCAACAATAAATTCTCTCGTTATGGTATGAAGTATCATTCTGTTGGAGGGCAGATGGACCGCTTCCGATGCTTGTACGGCTCTCGTCATGTCATCACGATGTATCTCCGAGCTCGCGCGAGAAACGGCAATTATGCCGCGTGATATTTGCGAATGAACATCGGAGCTCCCTACATTAAGATAAATATTGTTAACCGCGCTTTTGGAAAACTTTTTGACTTCTTGTAGAACCCCGTTAACGGCCGAGGCCGCGTCTTCCATATCAACCACTATCCCCTTTCTCAATCCTCGAGAGGGTCTCTCTATTACGTGAAGTAACGATATTTTGTTCGTTGGGTCTCTCTCGGCTACTACCGCCTTTACCGAACTAGAGCCAATATCTAAACCTAAGATTTGATTTTTTGCCATTTTAAAAGTTTGTTTTCCAGACGTTCCATTTTAATTCTATCATCATAACGCTCATGGCTAAAATCCAACAAGTGGAGAAGCCCATGAATTAATAGATGTTCCAGGTTTTCTCCTCGGCTTTTTATATAAGCCTGGTCAAGGTACACCTCTCCCAGAAACTTTTTGGCTTTCTTAGGAAGCTTAGGGAATACCTTTGACGCCCCAAAAGACAGAACATTAGTAGTCTGATTTTTGCCCCTAAACCTGGCGTTAAGAGACTTCATTACGCTACCGTTCACGAGGTTTACTTCTATATAAGAGTCTTTCTGGCCCAAAAAGACCAAGGCCTCTTTGGCCAAACGGCCGAGCCTTTCCCCCTCTAAACCAATCGAGGCCATTAAGAGGTAAGCTTTTTGACTATAGCGCTCACCCTCCCCGCTTCTGCTTGCCCCTTAACTTCGGCCATAGCAAGCTTCATAGCTTTACCAAAGTCTTTTTCGCCTTGTGCGCCATTAGACAGCGCTTTTTTAACTAAGCCTTCCAGAACCTCGTCGGTAAGCTCGGGCGGCAGATAAGATTGGATGATGGCAAGTTCTTCGACCTCTTTATCTTTTAAGTCGTTTCTCCCTGCTTTTCCGTAAATATCAATAGACTCTCTCCTTTTCTTAACTTCCTTTTTTAGTACATCCATTACCTCTGCCTCGGTTATAGCCTCTTTACTCTTCGCTTTCTTCTCAATCTCACGATTGTGAATGGCGGAGGCCAGTAACCTTAAAGTCCCAAGCTTCATTGCTTGGGCGCTTTTCATAGCCTCTTTGATATCGTTATTTATTTTTTGAACTAGGTCCATTCTATAACAGGCCCAACTTCCTCTCCTTCAATATTGCCTGAGTTTTCTCGGCCTTATACATAGCGGAGATGTGCCTCTTGTTCCTGGTTACCCGCCTATGACTGAAGCGGCGCTTTTTAGCTTCACGCAAAACTCCGCTTTGCTGAATTTTTTTGGTAAAGCGATAAATTAAAGCGGCTGTTTGTTCTCCTTCTCTTTTTTTAACTACCATTTTTAAATTTTAGTATTCTTTCTTTTGTTTCTTTAACCGGCTCCTGGGGCGGATTTTTTACCACCATATGCAACGACCCTCCGCCATCCCCCAAAAACCTTGGGATAACATGGACGTGGAGATGATCAATCGCTTGCCCGCTTACTTTACCGTGATTAATGCCTATTGTAAAGCCTTGCGGAGTTAAAGCTTTCTCGAGCATCTCGGTCACTTTTTTTACCGCCAGGAACAGAGATTCGACATCTTCTTCGTATAAATCGATTATATTCTCCGCATGAACCTTAGGGATCAAGACCGTGTGCCCCAAGGATATGGGATGTATATCCAAGAATCCCAGAACTTCCGCGTCTTCATATATAACATCCGAGGGTATTTCGTGCTTGCCAATCTTACAAAATAAACAATCTGCCATAATTTTATAAATTTTTAGCAAAGCGATTAAATTTATTTAAAATATTGAGCATCGAGCACTCAGTATTGTTCATCATATTATATTTTAATTTCCGCATTGATTAATTTTGTCATAATTATTCATAGAAAATGCTGAGTGCTCGGCTGAAGTTTGATGGATACATTTTGTCGCCCATAACTCCAAAATGTATATCAAGCCTTCAGCCTTCTCTTAACCTCTTCTACCACCTTACTCAAAGGAACGGACTCTTGGACGCCGTTTTCCATATCTCGGATGATTATACTTTCTTCGTAGGCTTCTTTCTGCCCAAAGATGAGCGCTATAGGAGATTTCATTTTAGCTGCCCGCTCAAGCTGTGCCGATAAGGAATCTTTACCCAAAGCTTCCAAAATAGGCATATTCTCTCTTCTAAACTCTTCTATAAGAGCCAAGCCTTTCTTTTTGGTAACTTCGCCAACGTGAATCAGAAAGACTTTAGGCCTAAATCTGTGATTCTGATAAGCCGTATCTGCTCTAACCGTTTCTATAATGCGCTCCATGCCCACGGCCACCCCCGTTGCGGGAGTCGCTCTCCCTCCAAGCATTTCGGCCAGGTAATCATAACGGCCGCCGGAAGCCAAGGCTAAATCACTGCCCTCGGTAAAAATTTCGAATACTGTCCTGTTGTAATAGTCCAGTCCCCTTACCAAATGCGAGTTCAAAGAATATGGAATGCCAACTTCGTCCAAAAATTCCAAAACTTCTTTAAAGTGAGCCTTACACGCGCTGCACAAGCTATCCAAAATACTCGGTGCTCCTATTTTTACCGGAGCGCATATTTCGTTCTTGCAATCAAGAAGCCTCAGCGGGTTTTTATCCAAACGATTGGCGCAATCTTTACAAATCTTCTGTTTTTTATAGTATTCCACCAAACGCCTGCGATAATTGGGACGACAAACTCGACAGCCGATGCTGTTTATCTGAACTGTCATATTTTTAACCTTAACTTCTTCCAAAAACCTGTAAGTGGCAATTATTGACTGGGCATCGTATAACGGGTCGCTTTCTCCGCCCACTATCTCAAAGCCCAACTGGGTAAACTGTCGGTATCGTCCTGCCTGCGGTTTTTCATGCCTGAAAACAGGACCTAGATAATAAAGTTTCAGAGGTTGCGGTAGCTTATGAGAACCGTGTTGCAGATAACTCCTCATAACGGGGGCCGTAATCTCCGGTCGCAATGCCAGCTTATCACCCCCCTTAGTGCGTAATGTAAACATTTCTTTCTCTACAATATCGGTCACCTCGCCAACGCCGCGCACAAATAGCTCTACATTTTCCAGTATAGGAGTTTCTATCTTGGAAAAGTTATAAAATTCAGCTATCTCTTTGGCTACTTTGTAAACCTTATCTCTCAAAATCCACTCCGCAGGCAGAATATCGTGCATGCCCTTGGGCGATTGAAAAAGTTCCGGTTTAACCGCCTCCTTATCTTTTTTGGGTATTTCTTTCTTTATTGCTGGCATTAGGAAAAAGTATAACTTATGGCCTGTCTAAATATTTGGAGCTTTCCGGGAGGCCAAAATCTCAAACGCACCGTGCCAATTATCTCGTCTCGCTTAAGCGCCCCCCAACTCCTCGAATCAAAGCTCTGAGGCCTATTATCGCCCATAACAAAAAATTCGTTCGGCGCCAAATCAAAGACTCTTGCTCCAACCACAGACCCGGCAACCGGTAAATAGTCTTCTTGTAAAACTTTGTCATTTACCTTAATTTCGTCACCGCTTATGCTTACTTCCTCTCCCGGCAAGCCTATTACCCGCTTAATATAAAATTCGTTTTCGTTCCGTGGGTTATGGAAAATTATCACTTCCCCCCTTTGAGGCTCGCGGAAGCGATAGGTTATCTCATCAATCAATATATAATCTCCATTTTCAAAGTTAGGCTCCATGCTCGCCCCCTGCACAATGAAGGGTTGGGCTATAAAGGTATAAATGATGAATATTGAGATTAGGGCTATAGCAAGCGTCTCTAGAATTTCCCAAACGGGCAGAAGAAATTGTCTCATTTGGTGCATTCTAATACAATAAATAAGTGCCTGCAAGCCTTGCCTTTCGGCAGGCAGGCCCGTTTAGTAACAGGAAATTGCGCAAAAACCAGGATAATTATAGTGTAGATACATATATAAAACTTATGATAAAACAATCAAAACTTTCTTTTAAACATAAGCTAATAGTCGGCCTCGGTAATCCAGGGGAGGAATATGCCAATACTTACCACAACGCTGGCCTGCTTTTTTTATCTTGCCTCGCCCCCGGAACCCGATTCAAAAGGGTTCTAGACTTCGCTTATTTGAAAAACGGAGATTTAATCTTGGTAAAACCGCTCACTTTCATGAATGAATCCGGCAGGCCCGTACTCCAGGCTTTAAAGTATTTTAAACTCACCCCGGATAAGTTATTGGTAGCTCATGACGATTCCGATATAGGGATTGGGAATTATAAGATATCTTTAGGGCGCGGGTCGGCAGGACATAACGGAGTTGAATCTATTATTAAATCTTTAGGCAATAAAGATTTTGGCCGGTTGCGACTAGGCATAAGAGGTCCCGAAAAAAACGGTAAACGGCTTAGGGCGCAAGAATTTGTTTTAAAACAAATTTCTAAAAAAGATAAACTGCTTTTGGAAGGCTTGTTCCAAGAGGTAAAAGTTACTCTTACAGAATAACCGTGAATCTTATTTGGAACTTTACCCGGCCGTCGGACAATTTACTGAAACCGGTAATTATTTCAACGTCTTTGAAATGAGACGATTGATTTAACTTATCACGAAAGAGGTATGCAGTATCTTCGTCCAAGGCCGTTACTTCCAAAGTAACCGGTTCGGAAATTGATTTAAAATTCAGTTTGCCGAACACGATAAGCGGTCCTTGCACCGCCGGTTTCTCTACTTTTAAAGCCTCACTTACATTCACCAGTTCCTGACTTACGGTGGTTTCGTCCTGCTTTTTATCGTCCTGAGCTTTGATTTCCTCGGCCGGAATTTGCGCCGGGAAAGATAAACTCTTGATTAAAAACGAGATATCAAATCCTAACTGACCGTTAGATCTGGCAATAATACTCGAGAGTGGTAACTCTACTTCGTCTAACTGTGGCTGTGCCTCAAGTTTTCTTTTGAAGTCAACTATGGTGTTTTCGCTGGGCGCCGTGCCCGATACAACGACCGGTCTCAAGAGCGACTGCAAATAAATCCTATCGAAAGAAACCCGACCCAAAGCCAGTTGATCCAGATAATAGAGTAACGGCGAAAACTTCTGGCTGGAATTTCTGGCTTGAGAAACAAAGCCCACCAGCCTATTGAAATCCTTGGCTTTATCCTCTAATCGTATTACCTCCTGAATCCCCGACTGATTGGTATTTGTTGGGTCTATATCCTTGGTTAAATTGTCCGCAGCTTTTGTAAGATAGATATCGGTTATGGCAAATATAATCAGGATAAAGCCGCCGACCGCGAATAGAACATTGCGCCAAATGGAAGTAAATCGCAAAGCCTGTTCTTGCTCAAAGATGTTGGCGGCCGACTCGCTGGTTAAGCTTATATCCGTATCGTCAGCCCTGGAAATTTTGCCTCTTAAAACCGCGCCGGTCACAACAGATACGTCCTTCGTATCTAAAGTCTCTAGCTGAATACTGGAAAATTTTTCGCCGATAAAAGCTTTGATTTCTTCCCTCAACACCGGGGCGACAACAATAATATTTTTAATCTGACTACCCCAGTGGCCCAGATAGAAATTCAGTACCTTAGCTGTCTCACTCTGAACCGCATCTTTCAAGTTTTCCAAAGAGATGCTTCTGTTGTCCGCTTGTATAAGATTCCACTGATAGAAGTAATTAAAATAAAGATTATTATTCTTAATCACGACAAAGTCCAAACCTTCGGGAATAAGATGTATCACCAAATACGCAGAAGTATTACTTATGGCTTTTAAATACCTCAAATGTCTGACCAAACTCAAAGCGGCAAATTCAACTGCGGCTATACCAAAGCCAGCCCCGTGTAAAGCCGTAACAATCTGGTCAATATTGGCTGATGGCATAAAAGCTCCAAGGATTTCCAAGGAACCTCCGCCTGTTTCCGTTTCGCCCACTTTTTGCCAGCCATAATAAGAAGCTTCAATGGGAATGGGCGATATCATTCTAAGATTAAGCTCAGCCGCCTCAGCCAAACCGGTCTCGGCTACCTTAGGCACATTGAAAGATTGGATATAAGTATTGCTGTCTGGCAAAGAGAGAACGACATTCACTACCCTCTTGGCATCAGCGGATATCTGGGCATGCACTTGTTTTAAAGCGGAGGTAAGATTAGCCACTTGCCCATCTTTTACTTTCCCACCTTCAATTATCCCCGGCGGCAATCGTAAAGAAGCCCGTTGTAAACTGTCCTTCTTTATCTTTAAAAAATGAATAGCCGAATCGGTTATCTCTAAACCCCCGATTTCAGGCATTGGAGATATCAAGCGGCCAAAGTTACTGAATATGTGTTTGAGTTTCATAAAACTAAATCGGTTTTTCGGCTATGGAAATCACGTCTATTTTCCCCGTGGTAGTATCAACTCCCACAAGCGCCTCCACCATCTTCTTTCTACTTATGACTGTCGCCGTAGACCTAACTGTTAAAGTATTAACGGGGGCGTTATCTATAATTTCAACCAAAACCGTTGCTCTACCTAAAGTTATGGAATAAGGCACAGCGCCGCCACAAGAAGTAGGGCAACTCTTATAACGGATTATCTTAACCAGGCCGTCTTGCGCCCCGGCTCGGGCCGCTGCCAATGCTTCGGTAGATAATCTGGAACTAAAAACGGTGTTAGTCAAAAGCGCGGACACCACAACACCAGCTATCGTGAGTTCTATAACGATGCTGGAAATAAGAAGAATAACGGGGAGGGTTGCTACACCAGACTTATTCATATCAACTTATTGAATTTTAACACGGAGCAAGTTTATAAGAAACTTACCGTAAGAAACTATTAATAGACTCTTTGAACCGTAAACCGGGTGTACCCCTCTTGAGCTTGAGTGTTCCTGGTATTAGTAATAGACCAAACGTGTACTTCAACCCATTGGCCGGCAGTCATATTAAGCACATCGGAAGCAGCTATAGTTGGTGTGTCACTAGCACCGCTCGCCTTAAGTAAGGCAATGGATGAATAATTGCCGCTTTTTACAATAGCCAAATCAAACCTATCTAAAGCAGCGGGGTTTTGTATACCAACGCTCGCATTTACAATATAGCGTCCGGTGGCTTGGGCAGTAAATCTGTTGGATGAAAACTCATTTAATCCGTCGTAACTTTCAGTCTGGAAGTTGATCGTGGTTTCCACGCTTTGAGAAAGAGTCTGGCCGGTACTCTGATAGGCTCTCGCGCCCGAAGCAAATCCACCACTCGAGGCCGCCGTCGCCTGCGTCGTTCCATCGGGGAATTTGAACCCGCCGCTCGTTGACTCAATAACTCCGTTGGCGGCAAGTTTGGAAGTATTTGGAACCATGCCTAATCCCCAGTTACCCGTGATACTAAGCGTGGCTTGAGCAGAATTACTTGTCCAAAATTGAAGAGGGGTACTGTTAACCGAACCTATACCTATATTGCCTCCGTAAGCCTCAAATTTCCCCTCACCTCCATCGGTATTGTTTTTCACGTATACTCCACCACCACCGGTCACAACTACGGCCAAACCTTCTCCTAAGGGACCGACAGTAGGAGCAGCCACGTTAGTGACAGTTAAAAGCTTTGCACTGGGGGTGCTTCCTCCTATAGTCGCCTTGCCGGTATTGTAATAAATATCGCTGCCGCTCCCCATCCAGTAACCTACGTCTTTCCAAGAAGTACCATTATAAACTTTCACATTGTTTCCTGTAGTGTTGAAATAGAGGGTACCAGCCGTGGTGGAAACGGGATCAATAGCAGCAGCGCCAAGGCCCAAAAGGTTACTCACAAAAAGATTCTTCCACTTGCGAGTGACACCGGTTATTGAACCAATACTTATTGAATTATCCACATTGGGAATAAGGTCGGAGTCGAAAGTGGCTGCGGAAGCCCGGCCCACGGCAGACCTTAGAGTTTTGGATATCTGGAGATCAGGGTTAGCGGAGTTGTAGGTCAAGCTCGCGTCAATCTGGACCGTGGCATGGCCGCCAAGGACATCAAACTTAGTGAAAACTAAGGAGTTTTCGGGAAGACTCGGGTTATTAACTTTGGAAGTCGTGAGGTCCTTGGCTAGAGTGAGGTCACAGAGATAATCGTCGCTAAGATTGGCGTCATTAGTATGGCCTTCGGCGACCTTAACAACGTTGTTTTCAAGATAGATGCAAGTAGGGTCTTTAGTACCGGTAGGGTCTGTATACCTAAGTCTTAAAAAAGAGCCGGAGGCGGTAGCGGGATTGCAGCTTCCCTGATTCGCGCCCACGCATTCCACCAGAGAAGCGTCTCTTACAAGACGCTGCACGGTCGAGAGGACAAGGTTTAATTCCTGGCCTACTTGAGTCGAGACTATTTCGGTATTTTCTATTCTCGTGGTAATCACGAGGACTGTGGTAAGCAAGCCTGCGGCTACTATAAAAACCGCGGTATAGATGAGGAGTTCAATTAGAGTAAACCCAAATTTTTTATTATTTTTCGTCATAACGATGGCGTTTTCGTCTCTGTCACTGGCGCGGAAAACGCGGTAGTCGGAATTTTTTGAACTTTAGTGGCCGTGAACTCCGTCTCACTCTTTATATTTTGGGCCGCTTCAACTTTAACTTGGTCTCCAACTTTCAAGTCGCTGAATTCTATTTTCTTCTCCGGCACTTCTTGCGGCAAAACACTTCCGCCGGTCGGTACTGGCGGCGCGGTTCTTTCAAAAGTAAATTCGGTAATTTGAGTTTCCGGTCCAACCCTAACTGTTCTAACTTCGGTTGGCGTAGTAGCGCCGGGTTGGGGAGGAAACTGGACAAAAGAGATGATTTCAATCTCAATAAAATCTTTACCAATATCTTTAACCGTGCCCGATAAGCTGAAGACTTCTTCCGGCGGCGGTGGGAAATAAGTTGCCAGGCTGGATTTTAAGTTGGCAATTTCCGTCTCCGAAGATTTTTGCCCGACCATATAACCGTAAAAATAACCGCCTGCCGCCGCAACTACTACCAAGACAACGCCCACAATGTAATAAAGAGTTTTGTTGTTATTCATAAAACGAATTATTTATTTTCTAATACTTGAACCCTCGACTTAAGATCTTCAATTTGTTTTTGTTGTTCCTTAATAGCCTCCACCAAAAGAGCGCTTAACTTGCCGTAATCCATACCATTGGCGTCTACTCCGTTCTCGTCATAAGTTACAACTTCCGGGACAACTTTGCCTACATCTTCCGCTATCATACCGATGTCGTGTTTGCCGCCGTTCTCTTTCTTCCAATCAAAGTATACACCGGTAAGTTGGGTGACTTTAGACAAGGCATTCTCAATAGGTGTTATGTTTTCCTTCCATCTGCCGGAAGACCATATCCACCAGGTGTGAGCGATTCCCTGCCCGCTAGAGTTAGCAACATTAGGTAACTGAAGCCTATAGACAGGCGTAGTACTCATCTGTCCCAGGTAAGTATTGCCACCAACGTTTAAGCCGCTCCAAGCTTGAACGCTCGATAAGTTACTTATGCCATTAGGATCAAGTTGGTAAAATGAGTTGTTGTAATCAACGAATTGAGGTGAGTACAGCCAATAAGATGTGGATTGGCCTCTAGCGGTGACGGTTGCTAGGGTATCTACTTCAGCTCCAGCGGCAGGCCAAGTACTCCGGCAGGTGCCCGCAAGACAGAGAGTACTTAAATTGCTCGTACCGGCTGGGTCAACATAGTAACTGGTGTTGCCTAAATCATAGAAGGGACCTACGGCACCTATAGAACCGGCAAGATATATTGAATAGCCCGTAAAACTCGGGTCTATATAATAAGTGGTATTATTGTAGTCAAAAAAATTCACAGCAGTAAGACTGCCGGTCATAGTGTCCCCGCTTTTCTGCACATATTTACTCGAGAGTGGTGTTGTACTTTCATATAAGGTTGAACTCACACCTGACCTGCCGTAATCGTTCGAGGTGTTGAGGAATGCAGTGGAGTCCAAGCCATCCAAAAGATCGGCATTCGCGGCCGTACCGCCCGAAGAAAGTTTATTATTAAAAGTATTCCAGTCGGTAGCCGAAAGCCAGCCATTAGCAATGCTCGTTGCCTGCGACATAGAAAACGTCGCCGGATTAGTTCCGGAACAAGTAAGGGGCGATGTACAAGAAACCGAACCCACACCACTACCCGTGGCAACATTCCAGGAGGTGTTAGCGCCATCGGTAGTAAGATATTTACCGCTCTGTCCTACTTGAGAAGGCAAAAACACATTTAGAGCGGCGTTAGCGGTAGTGACACCGGTTCCGCCATTTGATATCCCCACTGTGCCGGTTACGTTGGAAGCTCTGCCGGAAATATCTCCTGATATCCTCGTACCGGAAATAGTATTTGTCGGGTTAGCGGTTGGCGGTGAACTTGTCGGTGGGATAAAAGCCGATAAGGCGATGCCATACATGGCCACGAGCCCGAAAGCCATAAATACAATATAGACAAATATAACTCTGCCCGTCTTGAAATTGTTCTTAAACATATTACTTATGTAAGTATATCACGCTCAAATTAAGGGCTCCAATTTACGATTACGTCGTTAACAACCGGAGACGCACCAGTTGATTCCAGATAAACCTTATAGCGATAGTATCGCTTATTATTGTGGTGAGCGGTAACGATTGGCACGGGTGCGCCCTGACCCGTTGTGATATAAAAACTGGAAGAGCTGCCATCCGGACCTATATAGGTCCACCCGCTACCGGCACCCGCAACTTTTACTTTGTAATTAGAGGTAAGACAAACTCCCGGCTCCGCGCAGTTAAAACTTATCCAGCCGATAATATCATTCCAGGCCCAACCGTGAAACTCCGCGGTCGCCTGAGTTATAGTCACCTGGTATGTGGGACTTGCCGGGCAAATCCAAGTAGACCCGTCCCAGGTAGAGCCGCTCGATGAATTGCCGCAAAAACTCACCCAACCATAAGCATCGTTCCAAGCCCAACCGGCCAAATTGCCGTTATTATTAGAAACATAGAAATTACTGGTTGCACATACGTCCCCTACGGCAGTGGTAGCGCAATCCAAGGCAAAATCACCATCGGTTGAAGTAGCCCATCTTGTCATCTTAGCGGTAGCCACTACTGCCGGTCCGCCCGGAGCGCCATAGAAATCAAGCCAGCCGATAATATCGTTCCACGCATAACGGTCCGTCGAATCAATGGGGCCTGTCGGACTGCCTCCGGCCTCGCCAGTTGAGCTGTTACTGCTGGCCAACTGGAACTTAACTGTGCTTCCCCCAGCCGGCACGCCTTTCCACATTAGGGAATTCATAGCTACACCGTCGGTAACTTCCGTGTCAAAAGTGCTTGATATAAGCCAACCGCTACTTGCCGGGACCAAGAGTTGAAGAGCCCCCGGAATAGTAGTAGCGTCCAATCCGCTCTGACTAAAGTAATCCTTGCCAGGCCTGGTAGCCGGTCCAACCACACCGGTTGAACCGCTCCAATCGGTAAATTGATTAATCTCGTTCTTGGACCTGGTTAAATACTCCGATACCGAAACTTCCGCTGTAGTGGCACCTTGCGGCCAAGTAACTTTAGCGGTGATCTTTTGCGTCGATGGGTCCTGAAGAATCCCTGTTTGTAAAGAAGAACAACTGGTCTCCACGGAAGCCGTAATCGTACCCGCCCCGCAAACATCACGATTGACGTTTTCCACGGTGAAATAGCGCGTATAAACTATATTGTTGACCGTTCTTTGCTGACTCGCTGCAACAATAACTAAACTGTCGTCTAAGGAATATGGATAGGTTGTGACACCAGTCGTCTTGGTCAAATTATAAATATTTTGCCATTTACTCTCCGCTATCGATCTAACATTATCTAATAATTCTTGGGCTAAAGGAGAAGCCGCATCGGTCGCCCGATTTTGCTGATTACTGCGCACGGTGAAAATCAGACTGCCGGCTGCGCTGCCTATAATCAAAGCACCGATAGAAACCGCGATAAGTACTTCTATAAGTGACTGACCGCCGTTATTTTTAGTCGAGAAATTTTTCATTTAGAAATCAATTCTGCCGTTGGCATTCACGGTAACGGTTTTGGAACCCGTACCGCCTATTGAGTTTATTATAATAGTAGTGGTGCCAGTAGGCAATCCTGTGGCTTTAGCAAACACTACGTCTTGGGTAGCGGGAGACCCGGGACTAAACTCCAAACCAGCGCTCAAATTTGTTCTTTTGGATTCGGTGCCACCATCGGCAACGCAATTCGCCCCCGAAGAAACATATGCGCCAAAACAAGTAACATAAAAATCATTGGCGCTACCCACCGGATTATTGAAATGTATCCACCACTGGTAGCCGTCTTCTTGAGCGCGGGAGCGTTCCATAGTTAGGTTAAGCTCGCGGACCAAAATACTGCCGGTTAATTCAAGCCGGTTCTTGTTTCTCTGCGCTAAATAATTGGCAATTCCGACGGTTGCAAGAATCGCCATTATACCGATGACGATAATTAATTCTATTAAAGTAAACCCTTTATTCTTCATTATCTGCTTATTTGGGTTGTCAGTTGGTAAACCGGGACAATAATTGATAACGCAATAATACCCACTATGAAACCCATAAACAGTAAGAGCGCCGGTTCCAAAAACGAAACCAAGGTCTTTATGGAAGTATCTATTTCGGATTCGTAAAAACGCCCGAGAGTATCAAGAATACTTTCCATATGCCCCGCTTTCTCGGCAATAGCGATTAAGTTCACAATTATCCTCGGGAAGGATGGCTCGCGGCGAAAGGCTTCTCCAATCGTAAGTCCCTTGGTAATGCCCTCTCGTGAGATGCGGAGAATAGCGGCCTTGAGCTCGATGTGTCCCACCGAGTCAGCGGTAATTTCAAGCGCGTTCAAAATTGGCATACCGCTTCGCAGGAGTGACGAAAGGGTTGTAGCGAATCTTTGTAGGGCGATTTTGTAAATAATATTTTTTATAATCGGGGTGCGAATCATTAACCGCCCCACAATAGTCCTGCCGCTTACCGTTTTACTAAAAAAGAGCCAGGCGCCTACTACCGAAATGATAAGAGCGGGAAAAACTATAAGGGCGTTACCTCCCAAGAAAAGCCCTACGGCGAAAACAATTCTGGAAAAAGTCGGCGGTTGTATGCCGCCGGATAAAAAGACTTCGGCAATCTTCGGCAAAGCAAAAGTTACTAATAATAATAGAATGGATAAAGATAGGACTACGAGCACTATCGGATAAATCAGAGCCGCCCTAATCTTATTTCTTATTTCCTGTTCTTTTTCCAGAGATATGCTCAAATCGTCAAAAACTTTTTCCAGGTTACCGGAGGCCTCTCCCGCTTTAATCAAATTTACGAAAACCGGTGAAAAATATTTCGGGTATTTGATAAAAGTGCTGTAAAAAGGCTGGCCTTTACTTAAAGAGTCTCTCACCTCTATGAGTAGTGACTTGATTGTCGGTTTTTCGAAATCCGCTATTAGAATATCAATAGCCTTAAAGAGGTCCGTACCGACCTTAAGCATAAGCGCCAAGTATTTAGTTAGAAATACTTTATCCGATACCGTAATGGACTGGGAAAACATTCCTCCGAAGCCCCTGGCGTCCACTCCGGCCATAGCCTTAACCGAAACCGGCCTCAGGCCTTGCGAGGCCATCCACTCCAAAACGTCCGCCGGACCCCTTGCTTCCAAGTCTCCTTCTACTACTCTGCCCTCTGGTTCTGAAGCTATGTAATGAAATCTCATATTATTCTCTGATTACTCTTAATAGTTCGTCTATAGTGGTTATACCTCTCTCTACTTTTCTCAAACCGTCTTCAAACATAGTAAGCATCCCCTGTGTTTTGGCTAAAGCGCGCAAATTGTCCAAAGAGAAGTCTGGACTTATTATAAGCTTTCTTACATCTTCTGTAATATTCAAAACTTCGTATATGCCGATTCGCCCCCGGTAGCCGCTACCTCCGCAAACCTGGCAACCCTTACCCAGATAAACAGCGTTAGGCATTTTGAATTCGGCGTCCAACCCTAATTCTTTAACTTGCTTGGTCAAAGCCGCGACTAGTTCCGGTGAAGGAACATAAGAATATATGCAGTCCTGACAAATTTTTCTTACCAGTCGTTGTGCCATGATTACATTTAAGACTGCCGCAACCAAAAACGGCGGGATATTCAAATCGATGAACCTGGGTATGGTTGTAGGAGCATCATTTGTATGGAGCGAAGACAAAACCAAGTGACCGGTCAAAGCTGACTGCACGGCAATTTCAGCTGTCTCGGAGTCTCTAATTTCTCCTACCATGATGACGTTAGGGTCCTGACGGAGAATCGCCCGCAGTCCCCCGGCAAAAGTGACACCGGCCACAGGGTTAATCTGGGTTTGATTAATGAATTTGATGTCATATTCAATCGGGTCTTCAACGGTAACAATATTAACTTCCGGCCGGTTCAAGATACCCAAAATAGAGTACAGCGTGGTGCTCTTGCCGGAACCGGTCGGACCGCAAACCAGAATCATACCGTAACTTTTCTTAATATTTTCTTCCAAGAGTTCAATCGTGTCCGGCATCATGCCAAGTTCCGCCATAGATAAGGGTCTCGTGGTAGTCGCCAGTAATCTCATCTCAACTTTTTCGCCGTAGAAAGTAGGCATAATCGCGATTCTAACATCAACCACATCTCTCCCCACCTCATAGCGTAAACGTCCATCCTGCGGTCTGGAGTGCTCGTCAATCTTGAGCGCTCCCAAAAGCTTGAGCCTCGCCACTATCGCCGGATGAATCTCTTTAGGAATTTTAAACATTTCTCTCAACACCCCATCTATCCGGTAGCGAACCAGAATAAGGTCTTCAAAAACTTCTATATGAATGTCGGAGGCCCGGAGTGCCAAAGCGTAAGACAAAATGTTGTCTATAATGGAAACTATAGGAACTTCTTTGGCGGCTTCCTCTCCGGTAATTCTGCTTCTTTTGGATTCGGAGATAGCTTCGTCAATAAGTTTGCGGTAATCAACCGCGGTTGTCTGCCCATAGAGAGCGAAGCCTTTATCTAAGTCGCTCCCAATAGCAACATAGACTTTGATGCGCTGTTTTAAATATCTTTCCAAAAATTCTATAGCCACCAGGTCGGATGGGTCCTCCATCGCCACCGATAACTTGCCATCGGTTTCTTTGCCGAAAATAATTACTCTTTTTTGCCTGGCTAAGTCCTGCGGTAAAAGCTTTAGAATATCAACGCTTACTTCCCGTCCCTCGAGTCCGGCCGGAGGAACATTCAGATACTTGGACAAAAGGGCAGTATAATATTGCTCGGTTAGTACGCTTTTCGATATAAGCACTTCAGCGGTTTTCTGCCCCAGTCTTTGAGCCTCAAAGGCAACGGCGTCGTATGCCTCGGGAGTCATTAAATTATCCTGTAAAACTATTTCTCTAAACTTCTCTTCGGGAATCTGTAACATTGTTATTAAATTATAACATTACGAAACAAAAAGAACCCTTTTTGAGGGTTCTTTTTAAGAACGGAGGTCCTAAATTAGCATCCTGCGCCTGCAATCAAAACAAGGTTAGTGCCGACTTCGTAACAGTCAGCAGAGGATCCACCATCTGTACTTTCTTTATCTGCACCGCCGGTATTAGAGTATCTGACGCTCTCCATCTGAGCAGTAAGCTCCCAAGTCTTAGCGGCATCATTAGTAGAGGCAGAATAGTGTAAAGCGGCAGTTTGAGTTCCGTTCGGGTCCATGGGCAACGTGCTAAGACCTGAGGTCGTACCCAAGTTTATAGCAACCCAACCCGTACCATCGAGCAATCTAATCTGGTTAGCTATGGCCCCAGCACAAGGAGCAGCTACCGGGCTTAACGTACACCTCCAAGCGGTAGTAAAGGTTGGAGTGGTGTTGGTCGCCAAGTACAAAGCTATCGCGGAATTTATAGTGCCTAAATCATTTAACCTCTGTGTGTCTCGGCTTTCCTGCAAAATCTGAGCTGGGTTCAAAATAAGAACGGTAGCGGAAGCCAATATTGCCAAAATACCGATAACGATTAGAAGTTCTATGAGTGTAAAGCCTTTTTTTGTCATTTTTTTAAGTTTGTAAATCGACTTTTTATTTTCTCGACCTTTTGGAATACTGGTTTAATTATACAATAACTGGCTTAGCGAACAAATGTACTGTGCATAACCCTGGTTTTCGAGCGTTCTGACTCTTTATTTTCAAGTTCTATCAAGATACGACTTTATTTTCTCAACCAATTCATCAATACCGGTTTGAGCTTTTACCAAATATTCCACGGCGCCCAAGGCTTTGCCCCTGGCCATGTCGCTGTCCTGACCCAAGTTAGAAATTACAATAATTGGTCCGCCTTGAAGCATGGGATTGCTGTGAATTTCTTCCATCACTTCAAAACCGGATTTTTTGGGCAGGATTATATCCAGCAACATCAGATTGGGTTTTACTGTTTTTAAAGTTTCTATAGCCGCTTCCCCGTCAAAAACCTTTAATACCTCTACCCCCGCTCTCTGTAACCTGGTAGTCAAAAGTTGAGACAAAAAAATATCATCTTCAACAAGCAATACCGTCTTTTTATTAGTTGGCTCTGCCATTTAATTTAGTTAATTATAGCACGGGAATCATAGGGATTCTAACACGCCATAATATAAATTATAGCATCAATCCTTCAACGTAGTTCAGGATTGTCCTGAGCCCGCTGAAGGACAAATTAAGTAGAAATCTTTTTTAGTTGTCCCAATTTACATCCCACAGTATTGCGGGACGAGTCGAGACACAAAGGCTCCTCGACTAACACCTTCACGTTTAGATAAATCCAAACGGATCAATTCTTAAAAGTTTAATTGTTCCACGCACAGCTTCCGCTACACGTGCCTTGTTACGACTTCGCCCATGTCACCGAACTAAGGCTAACCGCGCCTAAACGCGGCTTCACCTCCTTCCGGCTTCCTTGGCGTGACGGGCGGTGAGTACAGGACTCGAGAACGTATTCACCGTAGCGTTATGATCTACGATTACTAGCGAATCCGGCTTCATGAGGGCGAGTTTCAGCCCTCAATCCGAACTGAGGTCAACTTTATGGGATTAGCTCCACCTTACGGTTTGGCAACCCTTTGTATTGACCATTGTAGCATGAGTGTCGCCCAGGGCATCAGAGGGCCATGCGGATTTGACGTCGTCCCCGCCTTCCTCCGGCAAAAATCCGGCAGTCTCGCGTGACACTTGTAACACGCGACGGGGGTTGCGCTCGTTTCCCCACTGAAGGGAACATCTCAAGACACGAGCTGACGGCAACCATGCAGCACCTGTTCAAACGTCCTTGAGAGACAACAATCCTTTCGGAAAGTCTTCGTTTGAATTTCAAGCCCTGGTAAGGTTCCTCGCTTACCATCGAATTAAACCTCATGCTCCTCCGCTTGTGCGAGTCCCCGTCTATTCCTTTGAGTTTTAGCCTTGCGGCCGTACTTCCCAGGCGGTTTGTTTAATGCGTTAGCTGCGCCACTCCGAGGGTCGATACTCGAAACGGCTAACAAACATCGTTTAGGGCGTGGACTACAAGGGTATCTAATCCTTTTTGCTCCCCACGCTTTCGTGTTTCAGGGTCAGTAATGCACTAGTCTGCTGCCTTCGCCTTTGGTATTCCGCACGATATCAACGGATTTCACCCCTACACCGTGCGTTCTACAGACCTCTTGCACCCTCTAGTCTTGCAGTTTCCCCCGCGAGCTTGCCGTTGAGCGGCAAGATTTTACGGAAAGACTTACAAAACCCCCTACACACCCTTTACGCCCAATAAATCCGGATAACGCTTGAGGCCTTCGTATTACCGCTGCTGCTGGCACGAAGTTTGCAGCCTCTTATTCCATAGGTACTATCAAACCACCTTGCGGTGATCTTTATCTCCATGAAAAGCAGTTTACAATCCGAAGACTGTCTTCCTGCACGCGGCGTCGCTTGATCAGGCTTTCGCCCATTGTCAAATATTCTCGACTGCTGCCACCCGTAGGTGTACGGACCGTGTCTCAGTTCCGTCGTTGGGGAACAGGCTCTCACCTCCCCTACCGGTCATAGCCTTGGTGAGCCATTACCTCACCAACTAGCTGATCGGGCCAAGGCCTATCTAGAAGCGACTTGCGTCTTTCAATGCGAATGACTTTCGTCCCCGCATCCATATAGGGAATTATCTAATCTTTCGACTAGCTATGCCCTACTTCCAGGTAAGTTACCAAGGTATTACTAACTCGTTTGCCACTAAACTATTCAATCCACAGCCCTTGATATAATCTCAAGCTATTTCAAAAATAGTTTCGTTCGACTTGCATGCCTTATCCACGCCGCCAGCGTTCATCCTGGACCAGGATCAAATCCTCAAAATAAATCTGATATTTATTCAATATCAGATAGATTGGGACAACTAAAAAATTTCTCTACTTAATCTATATACTCTACTTACAGAGTTTTAAGGTTTTATTAACTTTTAAAGGGCCAGTCATTACCATAGCGTACCCATTATTATAGAGGTGGGCAGGCTTGTCAACCCCGTAGTAGAACAGCTCATTAGTAATCAGTTTGTTAGCTAAAAAGCTATTGCCCAACAGCGGAGTCTTTGTGCTTCTTGGGAACGTCGCGGAGGGAGTGAAAACGACCGAGCGGGAAGGAATTCGCTAGCACGCGAATATCCTGTTTCCCAAAAGCACAAAGGCGAAGCGAGCTTGCCAATGAACAAAAGTTGTATTAATATGAGCACGCTTAATATGAAAGACACCATCCACCCCGAATATTTCCCTCAAGCCAAAATACGCTGCGCCTGCAAGCATGTTTTTACCGTAGGTGCCACAAAACCAGAAATGGAGACCGAAATCTGCAGTAACTGCCACCCTTTTTATACCGGCAAAGAAAAACTTATTGATACCGCTGGCCGCATTGAGAAATTCAAAGCGAGGCGTACTAAAGCTGAGGCCGTGAAAGCCGCGGCTAAACCGGGCAAAACGAAACATCCCAAGAAAAGCGGCGTGAGTAAAAAGAAATAATCCAAAGAAAGAGGCTACGAACTAGCCTCTTTTTTCTTCTTCGTCTTTCGTTACTTTTAACTCCGTTACCTGAAGCAACTCATTCACAAACTTAGACAAAGTTTCCGTTGAATCGGTTACTTTATCTATACTAGATTTATTTTCTTCCGAAAGAGAACCGTCATTCTTAAGCACGGCAAGATATCCTTTAATAATAGTAAGGGGCGTGCGCAAGTGGTGCTGGGTAGTGAGAATAAATTGGTCTTTAGTTTTATCAAGTTCTTCCAAGTCTTGCCTCGCTTTCTTTTCTACCTCATAAGCTCTTTTCACTTCTTTAGTCTGTTCATCTACTTTTTGTTGGAGGTGCTCGTTTAGATACTTCAGTTCCTCGCGTGCCTTGGTTTCGGAAAGGGCGCTTCTAATCGAAATCACCAATGTGGCGACGAGGCCCACAAACAAAACAGCTTGCAGAACGACACTTGGGGGAGCAAAAGCAGTGGCCAGAAACATAACGGCTATAAAGGCAGCCAACACCTCTGCGGTGATAACTTTAGTGTGAAAAAGTCCGTATCTCACAATAGCATAGGCAATTATGATCTGGTATATGGGGATGCTGATATTAAAGTAGGGAAAGGCATCAACGCGAAAAGTGGGAAGAAAAGAATAGCTTCCGCCACCCCAACCCACGATAATCGCGACAAGAAATAAGGTGAGATGCGTCCTCCTTTCCCCGGTAGCGGCGGCTCTTACTCGCCATACTTTATGAATAGTAGCAAGCCCCAATAAAAAGAAGTACGCTATGAAAGATAAATATGAAATATTGGCTATCTTGTCCGGCGGGAGAGCATCAGGATACCAGAAACCAAATACTGATCTCAATTCGAAAAAATGCGGCGTGGTGAGAGACAGATAGAGAAATAAAAGGCTTAGACCGTATAAGACAACTAAAGTACGCCTCTTGATTTCAGCTCCAGTGAATCGGTAAGCATGGTGAAGCAACAACGCAGGAATAAGAGTTACTCCCGTATAGGCAATCCTCCAGCCAAGTAATCCGGTGTCATAATCCGGACTGTTGGCACTGATGTATATACCTAATCCGTAAAGTGAGATAGCTATATTCAAAAGAAGCCACAAACCGTTAACGAATCTGTCCCTTTTGCGGCTATTCAAGAAAATAAGCGGGGCAATTGTAAGCCCGGTCATTACGGTAAAAAGTCCCGATAAAGCGTAAATATTCATAAAACTATGATATCGGCAGCTCAATCACAAATCGAGAACCCTTACCATCGCCTTCGCTCTCTGCCCAAATTCTGCCACCATGCGCGTTTATTATATTTTTAGTTACAACGAGCCCTATGCCACGGCCGGTCGCGTTGATTTCCTCGGCAATTTTACCTCTTTCAAAATACATGAAAAACAGTTTGGGCAATTCTTCCTTAGTTATCCCCATACCGGTATCATCAATTATTAGTCTGAATACCTTTTTATCCCTTTCTATCGGATGGCTTACCTCTTCACCGGTTACACTAACCGATCCGTTTGCTTTATTATATTTCACGGCGTTATCAAGAATATTCCACAAAGCTTCCTTCATTTTGTCTGCATCCACATTTAAAGTCCTACCCTTAACATCCTTAGGTAAATTTATGTTAATTTGAACTTTATTTTTTTCTATTTCCTCTTTTATTTCACCCAAAACCGATTGTATGACAGCGTTAATATCCGTTGGAGTTTTTCTTAAAACCGCTGCCCCTGTCTCCATTTGAGAAATACTCAAAAGCTCATTGACCAAGTGGTTTAGTCTGTCGGCAGCCAAACTTGCCTTCTTGATGGACTCCAAAGTCATGTTATCCACATTCCCATCGGATACATCCTTATATAAGGATTCCATATAGCCCCTCACTATGGTAAGTGGGGTTCTTAAGTGATGTTGGGTAGCGAGAACGAATTGGTCTTTGGCTTTATTTAAGTCTTCCAGTTCTATACGGGCTTTCTTTTCCACTTCGTAGGCTTGTTTAACCTCTTTAGTCTGTTCGTCTACTTTCTGTTGAAGGTTATGGTTAAAATCATTAAGCTGGTCATTTAATTTCTTTAGTTTATCTTTCTGTTCGCTCTCTTTAAGAATACTTCTTATGAAGAAATAGCCTATTAATGTAAAAGCGAGAAATATAAAAGACCGGCCGATAGCTCCTAAGGTGGCTCCAATAAAAACGTTTCCCAAAAGAACTATAGACATCACAAGCACAAATACCTCTGCGGCTATAGCCTTAACGTCCATCTGTCGATATCTAAAAATAGAGTAAGAAAATATGGAAACCCAAGCCAAGCTGGAAACCGGACCAAACCAGTTTAATTCCTGATAACCCAAGCGAGGCAAAATAATATTCACAATACTTGCCGGGATTAAAGCCACCACCATACTCCAGAACATAAACTTAAGATTGGTTTTATCAGTGCCCTCCGGCCAGCTCAGGTATTTCCTATATAAGTTAGTCAAGCCCAGTATAAAAAAGCCGTTGAAAAATATATCAAAAAGAAACCAGAGAGGGCCGAAGTGCCAGCTCCAATTTTGTATGCCGCCTATATAGAAGGCATCATAACTAATTAATCCGTTGTAATAAATCGGGATAAAAAGAACCTCGATTAATATTATAAGCGGCGCTACCCACCGTTTGGGCTTCTCGTCCATAGGAAAAGTCAGGCAAAAATAGAAAAAACCAGCGGCGATAAGTCCGCCTAAGTAGTAAGTAAGAGGAACAAAAAGTTCGGCAAGATTTTCACCCGCCGAAGACTTTAAAAGACCCACGCCTACCATCCAAATGACAGTAATCATAAGAGTGAAGGCAAATAATCTCGAAGATAATTTCTTACTGCCCAAAAAGATTACTGTTGCCAAACTGGCCACTACGGAAGCTGAGACGAATATTAGGATTGAGTAAGCGTCGATGACAAACATCGTGATTATTGAACGGGCTAATTATCTAGTGTATTATACCATCCGTTATGGCAGTAACGAATAAAATTTTACTTGAGATAAGAGCCGGCGCTGGCCGCCTAAATAAATCAGGCGAGCCTCGCCCATTTTCAATAAAATCAATGTTTAAATAAACTAATGACTATGACGCCGAACAAGATACTACTCGAAATACGTGCGGGGGCGGGTGGCGAGGAAGCTTCTATTTTCGCGGGCGACCTGGCCAGAATGTACGAAAGATATGCTCAAAGACGTGGTTGGAAATTCTCCGTGGTTGATTCTAACCGCTCGGATTTGGGCGGTTATAAAAGTTTTATTGCGAGGCTACAAGGCGAAAGAGTTTACGAAGACTTGCGCAATGAAGCCGGTGTCCACCGCGTTCAAAGAATACCGGCCACCGAAAAAGCCGGTAGGGTTCATACCTCAACCGCGACTGTGGCCGTGCTCCCCGAAGTAGAAGCCAAAGAAGTTCAAATAAATAATGGTGATTTGGAAATAACTTTCTCCAGAGCTGGCGGGCCCGGCGGGCAAAATGTCAATAAAGTTGAGACTGCCGTTAGAATTCTCCACAAGCCAACGGGTATTGTGGTAGGCTCCCGCTCCGAAAGATCTCAACATGCCAACAGAGAAGCTGCGATGAGTATTTTAACCGCTAAGCTATATGAAATTAAAACAGTGGGAGATTCGGAAAAGGTGGGAGCCGAAAGACGCGGGCAAGTGGGCACAGCCGACCGGTCCGAAAAAATGAGAACTTATAATTTCCCCCAAGATAGAATTACCGACCACCGTATCGGCAAGAAATGGCACAATATAGAAGATGTAATGAATGGCAATTTAGACCCCGTAGTCAAAGCTTTCGCTAAAGCTCAACCCCAAACCAGCCCTAATTAATTTTTAGCCAGAAGCTCTATATCGTCTTCGAAACCTTGGGCTCGTTCGGCCACTCTATAACCATATCTTCCTACACGAGTATATAATCTCCAGTTTCCTCCGGCATAATACCTAGCTGCTGCACAATTCTCTTTGGAAAAGATAGTTGAATATATTGCTCCACACTTTGTTAAGTTATCTTTTAATAAAAGTGCCGTGGCCGTAAAAGCATCTAAATTATTGAATGGAGAAGGTGGGCTGCCACCGGTTATAGCACTTATTTTGTCTTTATATGGTACCCAAGTTGTAGGCATAAACTGAGCCGGTCCCATAGCACCTCCATACGAGCCATCCGAAATTATAGGGCAGGAAACGGGTGTAGTATTGGGGTCGGATTTTATTTCGGCCATAATCCCTAAGAAAGCCGGCTTTTGGGAATTAGACATAACTGTGCCGCTCGCGTTAGTCCACGGAGTATTATAATAACACCTGCCTAAATTCCCACCTATCACTCCGTTAACGGCAGATTCCTGAGTAAGGACAGACAGAATAAAAGCGGCCCTCACTCCGGTTGCCCTCTCCGCTATTTGAGCAATTCTAACTGCCTCACCAAAAGGCAACTCTCCTCCACCCAAGAGCCTGTATATTCTGCTCCTAATCTCAGCCGCCTTAGTTTTTGTTTCGGCAAGAAGTTTCTGATATTCGGATTCTTTGCCTTTGGTTGTCTTCAAAATACTATTCTTCTCTTTCTTGGTTCCTTCAACACCTTTCTTTTGTAAAGCTTGGTAAGCTTTTAAAGCGGCCGCATCCGCTCTCTGCAAACCTAGGATTTCCTTTTCATCAAACAATTCATCTTTTAAAGATTTGAGTTGCCCCAAAGAAACTCTCAAACTATCCTGAACAGACAATAAGTCATTAACGTTAGTGAAGAAGTCCGATAGTTGCGGGCTTTTAAGTAGTATCTCCATCATCCCATTATCATCACTCTCATAAACCAAACGCAGAGATTTAGAAAGTACTTCCTTAGTGGAGCCAATGGTAATCTCGGTACTGTTTATTTGAGTGTTAGTGGAAGATATCTCGTCATCCAACTTTTGCAGGGAAAGGCTGACTGCTTTTATCTGAAGATTAAGCTTATTAACTTTCGCGTTTAAAGAATTTATTTCTCCCTGTAAACTGGCGCCCTGACTTTTATAAACACTTATTGTTTTTTCGTAATCTCCGATCTGTTTTTCCAAATCCTGTAATTCCGACTCCAATACTTGGCGCTCCTCGGTTTTATCAACCGTCTGAGCCAAAGTGCCGGAGGCCATAGGAGCGACCACCCGGCCTAAAAGTAGAACCGGAACCAAGGCAAGTACCGGCAGTAAAAACCACCAGCCTAAAGAAAGCTTGGTGGTTTTTTTATAACTTAAATTGATTAACCTTTTGCGATTCTGGTGAACGCTCGTACCAGAAGATGGCTTTATGTCCAGTAAAACTTTTGGTTTAAGACTCATCCTCGCCTTTAGTGGCTTTAGCCGCTTCCCTTACGGCTTTCTTTTCCTCTGTTTCCACAACTACCTGATCAGGCGTTATTTCCGGTGCTGCTACCTCTTCCTCTTTCTCCAGTTCAGCAATACTCGCAATTACGGTTTCTGGGTCAACTTTAATGGTAAATTTACCGGTTACGGATAAATCTTTCACGTAAATACTGTCGCCTACGGCTTTCAAAACAGAAATATCCACTACAATTTTCTTGGGTATGTCGGCTGGGAAAGCCTCAACTTCAATTTCATCCATAGCTTCAATAAATACTCCCAATCCGTCTTTAACAACTTGTGATTCCCCGACGAATTCCAAGGGCACTGCGGCTTCTATTTCTTCGTCCATTCTGACTTCATAAAAATCAACGGATTCTATATCCCCACTCACAGGATGGAACTGCACATCCTGAATTAAGACCGGCTTTACCGAACCGTCAATTGTTACATTTATAACGGTATTTTCTCCGGCTTCTTTATAAATTTTTTCAAACTCCCTCGTGTTTATAGACAAATGTGAATTAGCCACCCCATGTCCGTAAAGCTCGGCCGGTAATAAGCCCTGTTTCCGCAGAGATTGAACTTTCTTACCGAGCAAGTCTCGTTTTTCTACCTTAAGTTCCATATAGGGCGATTATAAGGGCTTTCTAGGATAATTTCAACCTTATATTGAATGTTGAGCCATTTCCCTCTCCGGGGCTCTCGGCCCATATCTCGCCACTGTGAGCTTTCATAATTTCCTTGGCGATATATAGACCCAAGCCCGTACCCTGAATCTCTTTAGCTGCTTTAGAGTCTCTGGTCCACTGTTCGAATAGTCTTGGCAATAATTCTTTCGATATGCCCCTGCCCGAATCGGAGACCGACACCAGCACCTGGTCGGCTGCCCTTTCCATACTTACCCTTATCCAACCCTTCTCCGTATATTTCAAAGCATTATCTATTAAGTTCTGTATAACCTGCCTTAGTTTCTCCTCGTCTGCTTTAACGAGCCATTTTTCATCCGGCAAACTGGTTCTCAGCTCCAATCCACGCCTGTCGGCAATGGACTTAAGTTCGGTGGAGACCGATTTTACCAAAGTGACTATATCCAAATCGGCAAACTTATAATCCATTCGCCCGTCTTCAAGTTTTCTAAGGTCCAAAATGTTATTAACCAGACTCACCATTCTGTCCGAGGTCTCAACAATCCTTTTGGATACGTCTTTAATCTTATCGGAAACAGCGCCGTAGGTGCCATCGGCAATAAGACTGGCGTAACCCTTAACTATAGTGATAGGCGTCTTAACTTGATGAGAGGCAAAAGAAAGGAATTGTGATTTTAACGCATCCAACTTTACCAGCCTATCGTTAGCCGCCTCAAGGTCGCCTGTTAATTTCTCCAGTTTTTTACGCTGTTCCACCTCTACAAATACGCTGCGTATTAAAAGAGTGCCGAAGAAAATAATTAATACCAGGAGTACTACATTTAATAAAACTTCTCTTAGACTTTCTGCCAGAAGCAGTTGGATAAGCAAGAATATCCAGGTCACAAATGTCAGTACCTCGGCGGCAATTATTTTGGCATCGAAAAGTTTGTGTTTCAGGATGGCATAAGCCGAGAAGGCCACAAAAAATATTGAACTTTGGGCATCGTAAGGCGCTACGGGAACTATATTAAAAAACGGCAGAATGAAGTTAACCAAGATGGATGTGCAACCAAAAAGCAGTGAGCCTATCAGAATATACTTTAGTTGCGTTTTTCTTACATCGTTATACTTCCTTAACCCGCCTACAATCTCATAAATTAATACCGCATAAAACACCATTATAAAAATGCTGTAGTAGTCAAAAAGGTAACCTGTAGTCAGAATTGGTGTAACCTGAGAGTTGATATGTAAGCCCTGTATAGTTGAAGTGGGCACAACCTCGGAGCCTACGCGTAAGCCCTTTATAACCAAGCCGTCAATATAGGGCAAGAGGACGACTACCGTGCCGATAACCCATAAAATAAGTACCTTAACGGAAGTAAGCCGCTTTTCTAAAAGAGGAAAAATCCAAAGAAAAGCGGCGGGAATCATAGCTGCTCCCAATGCGTATTGTGTTTTTATGATAAACAAACTCGGCTCTATCCAAAATATAAAGTTAGAAAACGCCCAGGCAGCCGTTATAAAAGAGAAAATCGCGAAAGAAATATGGGCTCGTTTTTTGGGATCGCTAAGAAGAACCAGGGATCCCAGAATTAAATTGGCGATAACGGTAACTAAGGTTAGGGTATTCCCTATATTGGACGTCATAATTTAAATTCTTCTTTTACTTTTCCGAAAGCATGAAGCAATGCGTCTAAATGTTCTTTCTTGTGCGTAGCCATCGGGGTAATCCTAATCCTACTCTCACCTTTTGGCACGGCTGGCCATCTAAAACTAGGTGAGTATATACCGTATTCCAAAAGTCTATCCGCTAATCTGATTGATTTTGATTCCTCGCCTATAAAAACAGGCGTAACCGGCACCTCGCCGTTGCCCACAATCTTGAAGCCCAAAGCATTAAAGTTCTTTCTTAAATAATCCGCATTAGCGGAAAGTTGCGATCTTAGTTTTATACCCTCTTCCGACCGACAAATTTTAATTGCTTCTATTAACCCTCCGGCTAATACCCCTGAAACAGCCGAAGATAAAATATTCGGCCTGGCGGCTACCCTTAAATGTTCTGCCAATTTTTTACCAGAAGCAAGAAATCCTCCCATTCCACCCAAAGCTTTATCAAAAGAACCCATAACAATATCTACCTGACCACGTAATCCAAAGTGTTCTACGGCTCCGCCTCCGGTTTTCCCAACTGCCCCCACGCCATGAGCGTCGTCAACCATAAAGACTGCGTTGTACTTTTTAGCCAACTCCAAAATCTCCGGAAGCGGAGCAAACTCGCCCCAAGGACTGAAAACTCCTTCGGTAACTATCATTTTATGTCTCCTTAAAGAACTCCTCTTAAGTTTTTTCTCCAAATCAGACAAATCATTGTGACGGAAGATAACTTTTTCCGCATAGCTTAATCTGCAACCATCCACTATTGAGCCATGATTAAATTCGTCGCTAAAAATAACACCCTCGCCCTTTCTATACGGGAAAATACCTATTATGGGGTCCATAATCGCTTTGAAAACGGCCACGTTGGCCATGTAGCCGGTAGGAAGGGTAACCGCGTCCTCTGTCCCCACAAGTTCAGCCGTCTCCTTATCCAGCTCATCTAAGATATCTATATTGCCGCACAAGAACCTTGAGCCTCCCGGGCCAAGGCCATGTTTCTCGAGCGCCTCTTTGGCTTTTGCGATAACTTTCGGATGCAAAGCAAGTCCCAGATAATTATTGGAACTAAACATAAGGACTTTTTTGCCGTTTATAATAACCTCCGGCTCCGTGCCCGCGGTCTCTATCTTATGAAAAGTTGGCGCTATCCCTTCTTTCTCCAAAAAATCAGTAAACTCGAAAAGGCGCTGCATCTTATAATCCTCCCCCTTGACCTGAGTTGCTAGCAACCTAAATATGTCCTTAACCCTGCTCATATCGGTTAATTTTAATTATACCAGCTTTTATGGCTTCTCCCTCACTCTCACCTCAGTCGCTTTAAGAAGAACACTAACTGACTTGGAGATTTCTTCCGTTGATTGACTCATCCTATTGAACACCTCCGATGTATCCTTTTCTAAATCCTTTTTGGATTTAAGACCGGATAAGTATCCGCTTATTATGGTCAAGGGCGTTCTCAAGTGGTGTTGGGTAGTTAAAATAAACTGGTTTTTGGCTTTATCTAACTCTTCAAGCCCAATTCTGGCTTTCTTTTCAACCTCATAAGCGCTTTTAACCTCTTCTGTCTGTTCCAAAATCTTTTTTTCTAAATTATTTTTTAAGTACTCTAAATTTGCGGATGTTTTCTCCAAATCCTCCCTTTCGTGAACCTCATTTAGGACGCTTTTGATGAGCAGTGCCCCAAAAACCAATACTATACAAAGGAGTGTGCCATTTACCGCAAACTCCAGCGTTCCGGTTGCAAAGAAAAGCCTTACGAGCAAGAAGCTCCAAATGGAAAACGTCAAAAGTTCTGTGGCAATAACCTTAACGCTGAATAAATGATGTCTTAAGATGGCGTAAGAGGATATGGTCACAAAAATAAATGCACCTAGGTGTCCCACCGGTAAGCTGCCTATATTTCTGGGTATGTAAGCTGAGATAATATCGTAAGTTATGCCCAAGAAGCCGGAGATTAAAGTACCGGAGATTATATACCTCAATTTACTCCTATCCACAATGCTGTCGGTATTACGGTAAGTTACTAGCAACTTACCCACACTCCAAAAGAGGAGAAAGAACATAAATGGAACGAAAAAGAAATCGTAAGCGGGCCCCCTAAATGGCTTAGCCAAGTAATCGCCCGGTAAAAACTCGTCGTACTCTAAAATTGCGCCCGGAATAAATGCGAAAACAATTACTAAAGCTGCGCCGACAGATA
>Ga0209640_10000293_pt1 | contig 38140 bp, 36 predicted proteins | sample RifCSP10_1_FD_184018 | JGI IMG/M metagenome (GOLD analysis project Ga0209640, IMG submission 184018) | Soil microbial communities from Rifle, Colorado - Rifle CSP2_sed 10_1 (SPAdes) (version 2) | ecosystem: Environmental > Terrestrial > Deep subsurface > Rock core/Sediment | place: Rifle... | reverse complement strand
AGTAAAATGAACTTTCCTTTATGAAAAAAATCCTGATAGTATTACTCACCTGTTTTGGTTTACAAGCAAATGATTTTGCACAATTAATGATAAGATTGCAAGGAGCAGCAGCAATACCAACAGGCTATGCGGAAGATGCAGTATCTCTTGGCTATGGCGGTAATATAAACTTTAGCAAGCAATTCCTGTTTCCCAATCTCGAATTAAGCTTAACAACCGGATATTATCATTTTGGGTTTAAGGAAAACCTGCCTGACTATGATTTTTCATTTTCTTCAATCCCTGTTCTTGCGGGTTTAAGGTTCAATCTTAATGATTATGATTTCATTCCATACATCGGTTTGGAAGGAGGAATTTATATTAGTGAATATTTTCTAGAGATAGATTATGGTCTTCTGGGAAAAACTTCAAGTACAACTAAAAAAACGCATTGGGGTTTATCACCAGAACTAGGTTTTAAAATGAATCTTACCCCGGTGTTCGATGTTGACGTTAATGCAAAATACAACAGGATTAATACTGTGTACATAGCCAGGGCCTATTTGTTATTTCAAACTGGTTTCACTTACAAATTTTAGAATGAAATTATTTTTTGCAATTGTAATTGTTTTTTCCTCTATTCTATACTCACAGAACTGGGTTTGGCAAAATCCTCTTCCGCAGGGAAAGTCTCTCAAAAATATTTTTGCAGTAAATGAGAGTATTGCATTTGCTGTAGGTGATAATGGCACGGTCCTAAAAACTTTAGATGAAGGAGAGAACTGGTTAATTCTATCCTCGGGAGTATCAACAAAACTCAACTCATGTTTTTTTGTAACCGAAAATATTGGTTACATAGCTGGTGATGATGGAAAAATACTAAAAACCACTAACGGCGGTTCGTCTTTTACTCAATTAGACAGTAAAAGTTCAGCCGATATTCATACTTTATTTTTCTTTAATGAACTTTCGGGTTATGCTGCAGGTTCGAATGGTACTATACTTTTTACTTCGGATGGCGGAATAAACTGGGTACAAAGGGAAAATGACGATAAAAAAGCTATCTCGGATATTTTTTTTATATCCGATTCTAACGGCTGGTATGTTGGAGAAGAAGGAATTATAAAAGCAACAGTTGATGGCGGAGCTAACTGGACTAACCAAAACAGCAACACAAATAATATACTTTCCTCGGTCTTCTTTATCAGTCAATCAGTAGGTTGGGTTTGTGGAACTAACGGAACTTTGCTTAAAACTACAGATGGGGGAAACACCTGGCAACCCCAGTACACCGGGGTATCAAACTGGTTAAGATCTTTAATATTTATCGATCAGGATAATGGAATTATTGTTGGTGAACCGGGCATAATCCTAACAACAACAGATGGCGGCAGCAGCTGGATGAAAAACGAACAGCCCCGGTTATTTGAGTTATATTCAGTTTCATCATTCAATAATAAACTTTTTGTCGTCGGGAAAAGCGGTATAATAATTTCGAGTTCCGATATGGGACTAAACTGGGAGTTCAGATCAGGCTGGGATATTGAAATAAATGATATTCTTTTTAAGAATGAAAATGAAGGAATAGCTGTTGGAAATGATGGTTTTATAATTACTACTTCTGATGGGGGCAATAACTGGGTGAAAAGAGAATCCGGAATCACTAAAAACTTAAACGCTATAGGATTTAATAAAAGGAAACCTGATCAATACTGGGTTGTTGGTGACTCTGCCACGGTTTTGTTTTCCAGCGATAATGGAATTACATGGAGCGTTGATTTTCTTATACTTCTTGTAACTGAAAACGATTTTTATGGAGTCGTAGTAAAAAGTGGTTTTATTAAAATAGCCACCACTAATGGTAAATATGTTGAAAAAAGATTTTCTGGAGATACTAATTGGCAACAACGTGGAAACTTTTCAATTAGCGAAGATTTTTTCGATATATATGCAGATACCTGGAAGTCAGATTTCGGACTTATAAACAGAACATTGTTGGTTGGACAAGACGGTGTGTTTTGTAATTTCGATCAGGAGAGCTTTAGCCTTGATACCGGTCACGTTCAGGGAGCTGATGATCTCTATGATATTTTCTTTTTGGAAAATAATCTTTATGGTTGGGTCGTGGGTAAATACGGTATTGTTGCACGCACTGATTATGTAATTGCTAATGGGATTTGGAGCGTAATAGCACAGATGGACGTAAATGCACTTTACTCAGTAATTTTTATTAGCCCTCTGATTGGTTACACTGCAGGAACAAATGGTTCCCTTTATAAAACTGCTAATAATGGATATGCCTGGTATAAAATCAACACCGGTGTTACGAATCTACTTCAGAAGGTGTTTTTTATAAATGAAAATACAGGCTGGATAGCCGGAGTTAACGGCATAATTCTTAGGACGGCAAATGACGGACATCTTATCACTTCTAATGAAGATAGAATATCCTCGCTTCCCGATAAATACTTTCTCTCACAAAATTATCCCAATCCATTTAACCCGTCAACAACTATTTCTTTTCATCTTCCGGAACCAGGTTTTGTCTCTCTTAAAATTTATGACCTGCTTGGAAATGAAGTTAAAACATTAATAAACGAAGAAAGACATGCCGGTGAATATTCGGTAAAATTCGATGGGAGCAATTTGTCAAGCGGAGTGTATTTTTACCGTTTAGCGTCAGGAAATTTTTCTGAGACAAAGAAATTACTTTTACTTAAATAATTCATTGGTCTTTTGATTTATACTTGTATAAAATCGACAATCTTTCTTAATCCATCTATTACATCATTTCCCAAATCGAACTGTAAAACTTTTCTTCCTTTGTCTATTAATGCCTGTCTGTCTCCCAAAGCCTGCGCACTTTTAAGTATTCCGAAAGTAATTGACGACTTATCCTCTACAGGTTTATCAGGAATTGGCAAATCATTCTGCGGAGATGATGTAAATTGAATAAACAAACCATTACCTGAGTCTCCTTTGTGAAGTTGCCCTGTTGAATGAAGAAACCTTGGTCCATATCCGGCTGTTACAGCAACTTTATATTTTTTTTGAATTTTAGTTCTTAACATCTGCAAAATATCTGATGAATCTTTACCGGGCTTGATATAAGCCTGCAAAGCAACGTAGCTCCCTTCCGTTAATGAATCGCCGAGGAATTTATTTATTGCTTCCGAAACTGAGTTTATTTTTATATCTCCGTACAAAGTAATGTTTCCTTCTTTAAGCATAAACGTTTGTTCCGGAAGTCTTCCTTTTTCCTGGTATTCTTTTACCATTTGTCTTGCAACAACTTTAGCAGATTCCACATCAGGCTGATCAAAAGGTTGTATTCCTATTCTCCATCCCGCAACTGCGGTAGCAATCTCCCAAATAAAATATTGCTCGCCTAAATCGTAAAGATCATCGGGTGTTAATTCAATTACAGGATGACCAAAATCAGATAATTTATTTACAGCTTTTTTCTCCTTCTCATCATCCTTAAGATGAATGTAAACAAATAACCTGTCGTTAGAATAATATTCCGGCTCTTCAAGTGACTCCCCGTCAACGGGTAAAATTCCTTTACCGTTTTTGCCGGTACTTTCAGCAATAAGCTGTTCTATCCACACACCCAAAAATGAAAGTCGTGACGATATTATAAAGGTTAATTTATCTCTTCCGTATTTTGATAATTCTCCTATCGCAGTTCCTAATACCCCTCCAAAAGAGTCGCTCGTTTTGGAACTGTTTGCAACAGCTTGTGCTTTCATTAAGAGTCTTTCTATATCAACTCCTAATAATGCAGCAGGAACAATTCCGAAAAATGATAACGCCGAATATCTTCCCCCAATGTCAGAATCATTTAAAAAGACTTTTCTAAAGTGTAATTCTTTTGCTGTTTTTTCCAAACCGCTTCCTGGATCAGTAATAGCAGCAAATCTTTTCCCTGTTTCCTCTGCGCCGAATTTTTCTAAAGTCTTGTTATAGAAATATTTCATAAACGAAAATGTCTCAACTGTTCCCCCTGACTTTGTAGAAACAATAAATAACGTTTTCTCTTTGGAAAGTGATTTGTCAATTTCAAAAACAGCACCAGGATCGGTGCTATCCAATACTTTTAATTCAGGATAATCACCTTTAGAGCCAAACATCAGACTAAAAACTTCCGGGGCAAGACTGGATCCTCCCATACCCATTAACAACACTTTAGTAAAACCATCTTCCTTTACACTACTAACAAACAAGTTAATTTCTTCTAAAGCTTTTAACGAAACTTCGGGGCTGTTAAGCCATCCCAGCCTGTTAGTTATTTCGGTTGGCTGATTGCTCCAAACTGTATAATCTTTTTTCCAGATTCTCTCGACAATATTTTGTTTTTTAAGTTCTTCAAAAGCTTTGTTAAAATGATCTGAGTATTTTCCTAATTTCATTTCAAATTTTGATTCCAGCATTTTATAACTCCATTCTCATCATGTTTTATAATTAATTCCGGAAGCAGCTTCCTTATCCAAAAACCATATAAGTTCACCATTTACAGGTTTAATATGAGCTGCCGGAAGGTTTAAGTAATCACTCTTTTTATTTAAGATTTCTCCAACAGCAAAAGATTTACTTTTCCCCGACACTAAAAAATAAATTTTCTTTGAATTATTAATAACGTTCCCTGTTAAGGTTATTCTTCCACGTTTTGTTCCAGGATGAAAAGCGACTTCACATATTTTATCAGATCCAAGAAGTTCCATTTGATTCGGAAATATTGATACTATATGCCCGTCTTCTCCCAAACCAAGCAACATTATTTCAAACTCCGGCAGATTATTAACAGAATCCAAACTATTACGGATAATATCTGAATATCTTTTAGCTTCTCCATGAGGATCATTCTCTCCTAATATTCTATTAATATTTTTGGAAGGGATTTTTATATAATCAAGAAGATGTTTTTTTGTCATTCCATAATTACTTTCAGAATCTTCGGGAGGAACACATCTTTCATCACCCCAAAACAAATTTATTTTTCCCCAGTTTAATTTTTCTTTATACGAAGCTGCTAATTCCTTGAATATTGCTTTCGGAGTATTCCCGCCGGAGAGAGCAATATTAATTTTGTCTTTTTCTTTAAGCTGAGTATTAATCTCATTAACTAATTCTTTACAAAATTCCTCAGCTAAGGTTCTAATATTATCCGACACCCTGATATTATAACTCACAATACAATCCATCATTGGCAAGATTTTTACAAGGGTATCTCCACAATAGACCTTCTCCCTCAATAAGATCATCGGCATGTTCCGGTCCCCATGTGCCGGCAGGATAACCATAAATTGGAATTTCAGGATTATTTTTCCAGGCTCTTAAAATCGGATTAACAAATTTCCAGGCAGCCTCAACGGCATCGCCTCTTTGGTAAAGCGATGAATCACCCATCATACAATCATGTAAAAGCCTTTCATAAGCACTCGGCAGATATGAATTTTGTAAATCCGAATAGTGAAAATCCATATTAACATTCTGCACATTAAAACCGGAACCGGGAACCTTCATTCCGAATTTAAGCAATATTCCTTCATCAGGTTGTATTCTTATAACAAGATGGTTGCATCCATCCTGTAAATTATTCCTGCTGAAAAGATAATGCGGAGTAGGTTTAAAATGAATAACTACTTCGGTTACACTGGTTGGTAAGCGTTTTCCTGTTCTTATATAAAAAGGAACTCCTCCCCATCTCCAGTTATCTATAAAAAGTTTTAGCGCTACATATGTTTCCGTTCTCGAATCCGGGCTGACTCCTTTTTCTTCGCGGTATCCAATTATTTTCTCACCTTTTATTTTTGAAGCAACATACTGCCCGCGGATTACATTTTTAATTATGTCTTCTTCTTTCAAAGGTCTTAGTGACTGAAAAACTTTTACAATTTCGTTACGGATTGAATCTGAATCGAATGAAGAAGGCGGTTCCATGGCAATTAAGCCCGTTAACTGAAGCAAATGGTTTTGAAGCATATCTCTCAACGCACCGGATGAATCGTAATATCCTCCTCTATTTTCAACACCAATGTTTTCAACACCAGTAACTTCAACGTGATGTACATAATTCCTGTTCCACAATGGTTCAAAAATCCCATTTGCAAATCTTGTAACAAAAACATTTTGTACGGTTTCTTTCCCCAGATAGTGATCGATCCTGTAAATCTGATCCTCATTGAAAAATTTCAATAAATTTTTATTTAATTCTTTTGCAGATTCAATATCATACCCAAAAGGTTTTTCAACTACTATTCTTTTCCAGCCATCTCCGGTACTTTTATTCATTCCTGCTTTTCCAACAGCTAAAGGAATAACAGAATAAAGGTTGGGAGGAGTGGAAAGATAGTAAATACAATTGTCTGAGATGTTAAACCTTTCACGAAGCAAATCTATTTCAGTTTTAAGCTGCAAATAATCATTCGGATTTTCAGTATCAATTGACTTGTAAAATATCTTTTTTAGAAAACTATCAAGTTTGCTTTCTTCTACGTCCCTGAAATTAGCAAAAGACTTAATCCCTTCTCCAAGTCTATCCCTGAATTTCTCTACTGAAAAATCCGTCCTGCTCACGCCCAAAATTATAAATCTATCGGCAAGCATATCCTGATTGTATAGATCATACAAAGAAGGAACTAGTTTGCGGTAAGTTAAATCCCCGGAGGCACCAAAAATTACAAGTATTTGATTTTCAGGTTTGCTCATAGAATTCATTACTTAGAACTAAAGTTGCTTTATATCACAAATCTTATAAGATTAAAAACTTCTTTGTTGATACGCAAAAGTTTCGTTAAATAACATGGTTCATTAACACTAAATCATAAAATCTATCATTGTAGAATATTTTAACATATAAACTTACTATTTATATTAAAGTAGTCAATTATTTGGTATTCTCATTTTCTGGCATTATAGTTGTCAAAATGAGACTGTTGAACAAAATGTTTTACTCATATATTGTATCGGAGCCAAAATGAACGGATTTAAGAAAGTAATAATACTTTTTTTCTTTTTAACATTAAATATATTTCCCCAGCTTGCTAGGGACAGTTGGAGTTTGGGTTTCGGAGTTAGTTATCCAAGATTGATGAGTATATCCAGTTTACAAACCGGAGCCTGGGCTGGAATTGGCAACTACGGAGGGTATTTAACATTACAAAGAAATTTTTCAGAACATGTCGCTTTAAGACTTTCGGGAAATTACAGTTATATGATAACTGAATCCATAAACCGGACACAAGCTATAAATCTTGCTGCTGCCGATTTTGATTTACTTTATTATTTTGTTCCATGTGAAGTTCTTACTCCATATTTAGCTACTGGTTTCGGCGGAATCTTATTCGCTAACGATAATTCCCTTTTAACAAAACTTGATGTAACGTATCTCGAATACCAGTTCAACTTAGGAATAGGAGCAGAATGGCGTTTCTCAGAAAATTGGAGTTTAAGAGCTGAAGGAATTTATCATACATCTTCAACAAATAAACTTGATGGATACGATAATCCCGGCGAAGATAAAGGTCTTTTTGGTGGAAATTCTGATACTTACATAACACTTAGCGCTGGAGTTCAGTTCTATTTTTCAAAAGGAGAACCTTCTGCCCTTTGTGATCTTTATGATGGAATTACAATTAACGAGTGTCCGTCACTAGACGAAATAGAAGAACTTATTATAAAGCATACTCCAAAGGAAATAGTAAAAGAAGTTGTAGTGGAAAAACCGGTAGAAGTTAAAAAATCACAATGGGTACTGGTTGGAGTTAATTTCGAATTTAATAAAGCCCGGTTAACTCCTGAATCATATCCGATCCTGTTTTATGCAGTTCAAAACTTAAATGAGAATCCCGATACAAAAGTTGAAATTCAGGGACACACTGATAACATTGGATCTGAACAGTATAACATGAAGCTATCTGAAGAAAGAGCCCAAACTGTAAGAGATTACCTTGTAGCTAAAGGAATTGACCCATCCAGGCTAACCGTAAAAGGATATGGCGAGTCAATGCCTGTAGCAGATAACAGCACTCCGGAAGGAAGATTGCTTAATAGAAGAATCGAATTTAAAGTGCTTGAAAAATAATTTATAAATGCCGATAAACTAAAAATGGGTCTTTTCCTTAGACCCATTTTTTTTAACAAGTCTTGCCTTCTCTTCTTGCAAAGTTTAAAATAAGATGCGAATTTGTACACATCATTTTCATTTTCCTAAAGGAATCGGGAACTTATAATGTCGGAAAAACAAATAGCAGCAGAAAAAGCAATAGAATTTGTCAATAACGGAATGATATTAGGATTAGGGTCGGGTTCGACTGCAGCTTTCTTTATAAAAAAATTAGGAGAGCAGGTAAAGCGGGGGTTAAAAATAACAGGAGTTTCAACTTCAAACGCTGCAACTAATTTAGCTCTTTCAAATAATATCCCTTTAGTCTCAATCGAAGAAGTCAGCGAAATAGATCTTACCGTAGACGGAGCTGACGAAGTTGACCCTGAATTTAACGGCATTAAAGGTGGTGGTGGTGCACTTCTTTATGAGAAGATTATTGCATCTATATCTAAAGAAATTATCTGGGTTGTTGATTCCACAAAACTTGTAAAAAGACTAGGAAAATTTCCTTTACCTGTAGAGATAGTTACCTTCGGTCATACTCACACTCTGAAAAGATTAAAAGATGCAGGCTATAATCCTTCATTAAGAGTCAGGAACGGAGAATTATTTCCATCGGATGGAAACAACTTTATTGCAGATTTAGAACTAAAAGTTATCGACAATCCTGTTGAACTCGAAAAAAAATTAAAAATATTACGGGGAGTAATTGAAACGGGTTTATTTGTAAATGCCCCTGATAAAGTAATAATCGGAGAAAATAATACTATTAAAATTCTTGAAAATAAGGGGAAAAATAAATAATAATTAATTAATCATTTTTCTTTAAGGAGCGTGAAACTTTCCTAAAGTTTTTCCTGGCAAGGAATAAAAGGACAAGCAAATACGTAACTACACTTACCTCAATAAAACCCATCATATCCTCCTGAATAAACAAAATCTTAAATTATTAACACGGTCTTCATTTCTTTTCTTAAGGATCTGTAATGCTTTCAGATTGATCATCACTGTTAGATATAGTTGCATAAATAGTATAAGCCCCCTCGTTAAAAGTACTTGAAAACACAACTAAAATCCTTGTAGAGGCTTTGAAAATAACAGATCCCTCAACATCGCCTTCCGAAGATGTTGTTTCCGTTCCGACTGGAACTTCATAAGTAGTAGTATAACTATAGGTTCCTTTAGGGACGTCATTAATTGTAAATGAAACCCCCTGGTTTACTTCATAAAGACTACCCCGGAAGTTAATTAAAACCTTTCCGGCAGAATAATTTTTGAATGTAAACTTATTTTCAAGATCGGAATCGCAACTTGTTAACACCAAAGCGAATAAAAAAAGTATACTTATTATGATTATCTGCTTTTTCAATTTACTCTCTCATTTTATTTACAATTATATTATTCGACAACTGAAAACAAGTATAGTGCCATCAATGCGAGATAAATTTATTATTTCTAATCTTTGACACTTAAATAAATCGGTAAAGATTACATAAGTAAAGGTGAATTTTTGCAATAAAAACTACAAAAAAATGAGTTGTCCTATGGGGAAGCCGTTTGTTTTTAATGAAGAAATAACAGGAATCTTCCGTCGAGAAACGGAAAACAGAGCTATCGATATTATGGATCGGCTTAGGTCTGAATAAAAAAAATCTGGTGTTTCTTTAATAAGTTTTTGAAATCTCTCTAAAATCTATTTATCATTTTCAAAATTCATCTTCCCTTCCGAATTAAAATAACCTACGACAAAAACGAGAGCAGCATTCCAGTTGATTGCGTTTTCATTTGAAGCATAACTGTTAACATGATCAACATAGCATAAAGCCGGAGGAGTAGAATTATTAAAGAGCGAATCAAGAAGAGCATCCTGAAGATTCTGGTTTGGTCCTCCCGCAATTATGCCGGGAACAGGGTCAGCTACTTTATCAGCCCCGGAAGGACGATGATGTGGATTCATAACCGGTTCAGAACCTACTCCCGTAACAAAACACTTGTTGAGTGCATTCGCTCCGAGAATATAGTTAAGCTGGTTCAATGCTTTATTATAAAAATCACTATTACCCGACCGTTCAAAACCAAAAATTAATAAAATGGCATTGTTCAACACTTCAGAATTGCAGCCCCATACATATTCTCCAGGATTAATTGTTATTCCAAATCCATTACGATTCGATCTCTCTTTAAGTGAATTACAATAATCCAAAAGGCTAATACTGATATTGTCTGTAACTTCCTGCAATACAGAAGATTGTTTGCTAAAAAGATATGTGATTTGTGCAAGAGCTTTCACATTTCTCCACCACATAGTAGAATCTAATATAGCTGCATCGTTATAATGATCGATAAAATAATTATGGAATTCTGTTTTCTCCGTTGATTCAAAAAGCTCAACTGCTGCCCATAATCTTTCATCACTATCATCATAATCATAATAATAACCTGTATTCGTTCCTATTGGATTTCTAAATCCGCCCTGAGGGAAAATATGAGGATGTTCTGATAAAAATTTCCAGGCTAAAATGGATGCTTCAAGACAGGTTTTTGCAAAGCTGCTATCATAAATACTAAATATTCTCGATGCTCTTGCCATAATAGCCGCGAAGTTTCCTGTACCTGGGCTTGAAACCTGGTAAATGTATCTCTCTTCCTTATCTTCCTGCGGCATAATGAAAGGTTCAAAAAATTTTCCTGTTAATTTGAAATAAACTCCGCCGTCGGCTCTTTGCATTTTAAACAACCATTCAAGCTCAAATCTTACTTCATCAAGAATATCAGGAATACCGTTTCCAGTCTCAGGAATATTTAAATTATCAGAATCAAATCTTTCAGGAAAATATTCATAAGCCATTAATAATGTGCCGACTGTTATTCCGGCATTAATAACATACTTCCCGTAGTCCCCAGCATCATGCCAGCCTCCTGTATTTTCAATAAAGCCGGATTCACCGGTACTTGAATGCAACACAGCATCACTGAGATGACAGGCAGGATGATTATATTCTCCGGCGTATTCCGGTGTTAAAGCTATTCCGCATCTCTGGTAATAAAATTCTTTTAACGATTTCTCCATCGCTGAACGGAAAACATCAGAAGAAATTTCAAAAGAGAATGAGCTATCGCCGTTATCAAGTTTAACAAAATAGATTCCTTCTCTTTCTAAATCTGAAAAATCACCTTTGTAAAGAGTAAGCGCTGTGGCAGGATCATCTTTTATTGAAAAAACCAGCGTACCACTATAATAAATTGTGCCGGTCGATTTTTCAATAATGTAAAAACTATCTGCCTGTCCGGAATAATAAAAATATTTGGGAAGGTTTGGTAAATATCCCGCCTGGTTAATAAAAACATTGGCAGCAAAAATCTGAAATGAAAGCAGATTTAGAATAAGAAATGATTTGAGTGTATTCATTGTTTACTCAATTTTAATTTTGAGCAAAATAATAAACTAAAAAACTTGTACCCACGAAAGGATTCTACCAAAGGTATTCCTTCGGAAGAACCTCCAACCAATATAGATTAGCAATTATGCTCTATTCTTGTATTTTGTACCCACGAGAGGATTCGAACCTCCGACCTGCGGTTTAGGAAACCGACGCTCTATCCTGCTGAGCTACGTGGGCTTAAATTATTTAATATTGATTTTAATTTTCTCCTACCTGCTGCCGATTTATAATATTTCTCCCTTTCTCTCGCATTTGTTCTATCTACTGCTTCTTCCTTATAAATGATCTTCCAGGGTTTGTATTTACTAGTATAAATTGTTTTCCCGGAATTATGTTCGCTTAATCTTCTTTCAAGGTTGTTAGTAAAACCAACATAAGTTTTATCATAAGCTAAGCTCATTAATATATAAATCCAATATTTCATTTTCTTGTTCAGGAAACCGACGCTCCCCGCCTTGCCCGACTCATTCCGGATTCCTGCAAGTCGGGCAGGTATCCTGCTGAGCTACGTGGGCTTCTAATAAACAGTACACACCATATGGCAAAAAACTAATATACAAATTTATTTATAAGCTGACTTATTTACTAAGAATTTTGATGAGTAAATTTGATCCTTTCCATAAAAAAAAGTATAACCCGCGGTGACAGGTTATACTTTTTAGTGAGGAAGAGATGAAGAGGAAATCTTTACATATTAAACCAGTATGTAAACTTTACCATAAAAATATTATCGGCTTCAGTATCGAGCAGTCTGCGAAATGAACGACCTAAACGGAATTGACCTGTTTCTTCATCATCGGACCTTGATTGTGTCCATACAAAATATACAACTGAGCCGGGAACAAATTCCCACCTCAATACAGCATTTCCTCTTAAAGATTTAAAGTTGAAATCGGGATTATCAATTTGAAAAGAATTTGCTGGTCCATCTCCATCAGGATCAGCAGCTAAAGTTGATTCATCAAAAGTTGAGTTGCCTGTCCCGTAAATATTGTATTCATAAGTTTTGGGTGCAGATAATTCTTTGAAATCGGAATAATCGCCACAGGAAATCAATGGCTGAGCATAAAGCTGCAAGCTTAATTGAGGTGTGAATGTCCAGTTTAATCTTATCCCTGCTCCAAATGTTTTTTGATCGAGCTTTGCAAAAACATAGCGTTTGCCAAAAGTATTCACTGCTGTTTCGTCCGTAAAAGAATCAACCCATTGAATCATTTGTTTGTTAGTATAGTAATAGGGACTAATGGTAACCGATACATTTGAAGACGGACGAATTTCAATTGAGGTATCAAAATCAAGATTATATGAATTGTCTGCCTGGCGATATGTATAGAAACCGGCACCGATAACGATATCCCTTTTATCATCCGATGTAGCATAAGCATTTGCCTGGTAGCCCGAATGATTAAGTGTTAATGGACCACCTCTTGTTCTCCGATTACTGACAGTTTCCGGGTTGTAAGCAAGATTCCAGTTTATAGTATAATAATTCAAAAATCTTATAAAACCGAAGTGGAATATACCTTCCCAGGTTATGTTGCCGTCGTAATCGTAATTCCTGAATATTGCGCCCCCTGCTTCAAGATATCTATAAATAGAAGTTTGTTCTGTCCAGAAATATCCTGCACCAACATGCATGTTTACAACATCTGCTCTCCATAAAAATCCAAGATCATTCAGATCAAACTTAGGAGAAATAAAACCGAATGCGGAATTGAAAAAGAAATTACCTTTCTGCCTGTTGAGTACAAATCTTCCGGCATAACCGGTTAAACTCGAAGCAGAGCTATCTAAAGAAAAACTGACAGCATCTGGTCTTTGGAAGTAATGTTGCGAGTTACTTTGCAAATCCAGAATTCTTGATTGGTTCCCGGTAATATGACTTAAGCCCGACCAGCCGGCTACAACCCAGGTTTTGGATGAATCAAGAAAAGTCCATCCATCAACGCCAAAAATGTAAGCCCCTTCATTTATTTCATCTCTCAGATCATTATTGTGGAAAAATCTGTTTGTAACAGTTGAAATAAAACCAAGCCCCTGCTTTCCGTCGTTGATTTCATTTTGCGCTCTAATTATTCCATAATAAGTTAAAGGTTCCACTTCCATTTCTGATCTGACCCCGTCAGTTTCCAGTTTTGCAAATTCTCTTGACGTTAAAGATTGAATAGCCCCAACATTCCAGTTATCACCAATCTTACCTGTTATTTTAGCAGCGCCAAGAATGTGTGTTCCGTCCGGATAATCTGTGAAGTCGGTTTCATCCGGAGTTTCTCGCTGTGGTGTTCTTCCGATTCTTCTGCTGTAAAAAAAATCGGGATTAGACCAGTTAAATCCCCAATAATTAGAAGCTCCTCCCTGACCAAAATTAAAAATAGTCGAGCCTTCTACAAAGAAAGGTCGCTTCTCATCGAAAAAGGTTTCAACATCACTAAGATTAATAACAGCAGGATCAATTTCCACCTGACCAAAGTCCGGATTAACAGTTGCATTAAGAGTAAGGTTCGTCCCCAATCCCATTTTAAAGTCTGCACCCAAACCCGGCACATAGTGAGAACTGGAGTTAAAAGGATCGTTCGGCTCAGGATGAGTATATTCCGCTCTTGTTGTAACATAAGGAAGAATTTCAAGTCTGTCCGGAGGAGTTATATTATTTATTCCATTAAGTTCTGCAAATCTTGAAACAAAACCATTTTCATTCTTTGGCACATAAATAAAGAAATCCTGTTCGTTATTACGTGCGATATCTCTTCTTAAATTTATTCCCCAAACATTCTCAGAATTCTGATGAAACCTTAGTTGAGAAAAGGGAATTCTTATTTCTGCCGTCCAGCCCCCATCATCTATATTTACCTTCCCCTCCCAAACGCCATCCCACGTATTATCATCCCACGTATCATTATAAAGTACCCCATCATAAAGAGTTCCTGCTGCGTTAAGTCCAAAATAAAAGCCGCTTCTTTTATCATTGTAGGGATCGAGAAAAACAGCAAACAAGTCTGAAGTTACGTCAACATCTTTTCTTGCAAGCCTTGCAATTATTGAATCCGGATATGAATCGTGCATCCTTGCACCGATGTATAATGCAGCATCATCGTAAGCTATTTTTACTTCTGTTCTTTCTGTCGGTTCTTTCCCTTCATCCGGATCCCTTTGAGTGAATTGTGTTACAGGTGTTATTCGCTTCCAGAATTCTTCATGTAAATCTCCATCAACAGTTACAACCTGATTAATTCTTATCGCCTTTATTTCCTGTTTTATACCCACAGTATCTTTAACAAAGGAACTGATATTGGTTACAGTAAAAAGAATTATAAGAATTGTAAAAAATGATTTCATTAAATTATTTTTTTAGTTAAGACGCTAAAACAACCTGATATGTTTCAGTAATAAAATCTCTTATTAAATTAAAATAATCCAATTAATTTAGACGTGCGGTTATTTTAAATGATTAACGCTTTGATTTTTTTATTTCAATATTCCCTATTGATGTTTCCAAATCTATTCTTGTTCCGCCTCCATTAAGATCATAAACGGCATGATACTCTCCTCTTTTCTTATTATAATCTTCCTTAGAAGGTTTAAAATCTGATAGTATGTATTCGGAGATATCTTTTTTATCTGACCATACCTCTGCCCATTTTACCGTAGCTGTTATCGTTGCTTTCGCATTTCCCGGAATATAAAGGGTTATATTTCCATAGCCAGTTGTAATGTAACTTTTATTATTTCCTACCGACACAAATTCAGCCGAAATATCCCCGGCACCCGAAGTAATCTTAACATACCCGGAAAGATTATTCAGGTTTACGTTCCCCGCGCCCGTCATAATACTTCCACCTTTGCTAATACTATTTCCGTATATATCCCCTCCACCTGTTGTTACAGACATTTCACCTGAAATATTATTTACTGAAATATTACCACCGCCGGTAGAAACTTTTATATCGCTGCCAACATTTCCACAATCTACATTACCGCCGCCGGTAGAAACGCTTAACGATTTAGTTACGTTTTTAACAATTACATTTCCGCCGCCGGTATTTAATATACACTCCCCTTCCACTGAACCTGCGACAACGTCCCCACCACTTGAATTAAGCTTAGTATCCCCTTTTACATTTCCGCAGCTGATATTTCCGCCAGCTGTTGTTGCAGTCAGTTCCCCGCTAACATCCTTTAATTCAATTTCACCGCCGGCTGTACTTATTCTTACTCTTCCCTTAATATTATTTAATACTTGAACGTCACCGCCAGAAGTATTCAAATTAAGATTGAATTCTGAGGGAACGGTAATTACAAAATCGGTATAATAATCGGACCTGATTGTGATATTATTTCCATCCTGGTAAATTGTTACATTGTTGTAATCATCGTCTTCGCTGTTAGAAATTTTTACCTCATTATCCTTGCCCGTTTTCACCTGAACGTCTCCACCGGAAATCTCAAGCTTTATGTTACCGCCTTTATTTACTTTAAAGGACTGTGTATTATATTCATCCTGTGCAAAAGTTTTTATTACAAATATTAATAAGCAAATTGAAGTTAGTATGACTGTAAACAGAAATTTATTTTTCATTTTTTGGAATCTCCCTTAAAGCAGATCTTATCTGATATTTTACATATTTGTTTTCTTCTTTACTAAGATTCTCCCGGAAAGCAGAGATCTCATCTTCGTTAAAACCATTTCCCTTCTCACTAATCTCTTTAAGACTCGTTATTGCCTCTATTCTCATCGAAGAATTTTCATCATTCAAAAGAATATAAAGCAAAGCTTCTCTTACCTCAGTGTCAAACGCAAAATTTCTCAATAGTTTTAAGGCTTCCCTTCTCACACCGAGATTCGTATCATACTTTGCAACTGTAAGTAATGCACCTGTAATTTCTCTATCGTCTTTAGTAGTATTTGTGCTAATTACATTTACTGCATTCAAACGCACGCCGGGATTTTGTTCATAAAGCATAGAATAGGTTAAAATATTCTGTATTTGCGGATCGTTAACATTTCCTTTAATATGAATCGGCTTTGTAGCATCAACGGTAAATTCTATTTCACCATCTGAAGGATCCTTGTCGATAAATCTGACGTTAGTAATCCTTGTATTTTCTTCAAGAGCAGAAACATTTTTATCCTGGTTAAGTGGTTGAATTACAAGCTCGGTTTCTTTATTAAACAGGAAATAACCAATTAATATTCCTGCTGCTAAAACAGTTGCTCCGCCGAATGCAATTTTTGATGGAGAAAAGAAGAAATTAGAAATGTTAATTGAAGGCAAAGTGAACAATCTTCTTTTCGATTTCTCTACTTTTAATGCAGCTTTAAATTCTCTTCTTGCTTCAGATAAAAGATTCTGGTCAGGTTCGGGTAAAACAATTTCCTTTAATGACGAATAAAATCTTTTCTGTTTCTCGAATTCAGCACTACATTCATTACAATTTTTAAGATGATTAAGAAGCTCGTCTTTTTCATTCTGACTAAGCTCATTATATAAAAAGAGCTGAATCCATTCCTGATATTTTTTGTGACTCATTTTTATTTTCCTTTCTCAATGTCTTGCCGAACTTGCTCGCCTTGCTTCACGAAGTCGAAGCAGGTTTCGGCATCTTTTTTAAAGACGCTGAAACAAGCCTGCCTGCCGGCAAGGCAGGTTCAGGGTGACAAATTCTATGCATATAATTCGCTCAACTGATCTCTGAGTTTATGGTTAGCTTCAAAGAGATATTTTTTTACTGTTCCTTCACCGCAGCCTATCATCGAAGCAATCTCCCTGATTTTATAACCTTCAAAATGTTTCAGAACAAAAATCATTTTTTGTTTTGGTGAAAGTTTCTCCAAAGCTTCTTTAACATTATCTGTAAATTCATTTCTTGAAAGAAGTTCGTCGGGCGAGTTTGCTTTATCATCCGAGCCGACAATGTAATCAATATCATCATTTTCCATATCGCTGTTTATTCGTATCATTGACTGCTTTTTACCTGATTTTATAAAGGTTAAACAAACATTCACTGTAATTCTGTAAAGCCATGTTGAAAACTCACTTTTGAATTTGAAATTTTTCAATCCTCTGAACACCCGTAAAAAAACTTCCTGGTAGATATCTTTTGCATCGTCGCGATCATTTACATACTTTAACGTGAGCGCCAGAACATTGCGGTCGTACCTGCAAACCAGTTCGTTAAATGCAGATTCGTCGCCGTCTTGTGCTTTATTTATTAAATCCGTATCGCTCAGAGCACTCATTAAATTTTCCAATAACTGATTATTTAGACTATCGAAAAATCAGAAGGTTGGGGATGAAAAGAAAGGCAGGTATTATTTTCTTTTAACCAAATCAAATACAGAGTCAAAAATATATGTCGGCTTTATATCCTGATTCCCATTCGGGAAATTTTTAACACCTGTTAAAACTAACGCCGTATCCAATCCGAATAAATTCCCCATTGCAATATCGGTTTCAAGCCTGTCGCCAATTAACAGGGTTTTTGAAAAGTCATGCCCAAGACGTTCTTTCACTTCATCCATCATATATTGAGAAGGCTTGCCGAAATTTTTTTCAAGCTTTCTGTGTGTTCTTTTTTCAAGTGCCGAAATTGTTGCCCCCGCATCAAGAACCTCTCCATTATCAACCGGACAGGTATCATCAATATTTGCTGCAAAAAATCTTGCCCCTTTTTCCAGTGCCCGTGCGGCAATTTCAAGCTTCTCATAATTAAGAGTTCTGTCGAGTGTCACGAGAAGTATATCAATCTCGTCAGGATTTTCAGAAAAAATTAAACCGGAAGATATTATTTCATCAATGAAAATTTTCTCGCCTATTGCAAAAAACTTTTCTCCATCATGGTTTTTACTCAAATATTTCGAAAGAACAACTGTTGAATTAATAATTTCATTAGGTTCAATTTCCAAGCCTTGCTCTGTAAGAAATTCAAAATAGTCTTTAATGCTTCCGGTCGTTTTATTTGAGATAAATACAATTTTTTTACCGGATTTTTTCAACATACTAATTGTTTTATCGGCATTCGCAATAATGCTATTTCCCCTGTAAATTGTTCCATCGAGATCGAAGATGAATGAGTTGTAATTTTCTATATCCGGTTTCTTCATTGCAGTTTATAAAGTTTATAAATACGAACAGACTGAGCTGGGATTTTAATTAAAATCTTACTGCTTGCTTTATCGGAACCTGAAAAAGTTCCTTCTTCATTAGTCATGATTTCTTTATACTGCCCTTTCAGAATATTTACCGGAACCTCAAAGTCGTCTTCTTCTTTTCCAATATTGAAAGTGATTATTATTTTGCTATCGTCTAAAACCCGTTCAAATGCGAAACTCTGTTTTTCATCATTGCTGTATAAGAAATTAATATCGCCTTCCTGCAAACATTTGTTATCATCCCTTAAATGAATCATCTTTTTATAAAACTCAAGAAGATCTATATTCCGGTTCACAGGAAATGAACCCAAACCTTTCTTAAATCCATTGTCTTTAGTAATAACTTCATTGTCATACTTTTCAGCCAAAGGCTGATAAGCCTTCGGTTCAAAATTATCCCACAGCATCGGTTTCCTGCAATGGGGATCGTCGGCGCCCCACATTCCCGCTTCATCTCCATAATAAATCATCGGCGCACCGCGGTAAGTTATCTGGAATGCAAGTATCAGCTTTTGTCTTTCATAAACTTCTTCTCCCGGTTTACCCGGATTATAATTCGAATTACCTTCGTTTGCATCTCTATCAAATCTCCTATCGGGATTTAATATTAAAGATGATAATCTTTCCGTATCATGGCTATCAACTAAATTTTGGAGAAGGTTAAGATTATCTTCGGGATAAGTATTGTCGATCTTTTTCAGGCTATCGATAAATTCGGATGCCTTAATTTTATTTTTATCGGCGATGAAGAAATCAACTACAGCATAAGCAAAATTATAATTCATTAATGAATTGAACGCTCCATTTTCCGAAATGAAATCGGGAGAGAATTCCCACAATTCTCCCACAATAATAGCATCCGGGTTTACCGATCTTACCAGTTTACTCCAATCTTTCCAGAAACCCGCAGGCACATCTCTTACAACATCGAGTCTCCATCCGTCAATTCCATCTGAAAGGTTACCATCATTATCCGGGTCAAGCCATCTTACAGTTGAATGAAAAACATATTGCTTGGGACCGGGATAAAGATCTTTTTCAGTCCTGTTAAACTGGGGAAGTGACTTTGCATTCCACCAGCCTTTGTAATCAAATTCATTTTCTTTTGTCGCGGGATCATCAAAAGAATTTATCATATACCAGTCTTTGTAGCTGGAATTTTTTCCATTCTTAATAATATCCTGGAAAGCCCAGAATTGAACCCCGGTATGGTTGAAAACACCGTCGATAATAATTCTCATTCCTCTTAAGTGAACTTCTTCAATCAATTTAAGAAATAACTTATCTGCTTCAGTCCATACCCAAGTTGAAGGGTCATCAGGAATTTCAGAAGAAATTAATTTTCTGTCTCCATCGGGATCAGGACCAAAGTTTACATCGATATGGTGAAAAGTGGAACCATCATACTTATGAAGCGATACTGCTTCAAAAACAGGATTAAGATAAATTGCTCCAACACCAAGCTCTTTCAAATAATCGAGTCTGTCCAAAATTCCCTGTATGTCGCCGCCGTATCTTCTGTCATAAAGATGATCTCTTACTTTTCCTCCAAGTTTTTTTTCCCAAGCCGAGGCTTCAAACCAATTGCTCGCCCACTTAGTTATTTCCCACCCTTCGGGGATTCTTTCGCTGTTTATAAAAACTTTAGAAGCTTCAGGTTCATTTGTTGTATCACCATTGGCAAAACGCTCGGGAAAAATCTGGTACCAGACAATTCCCTTTGCCCATTCGGGTAAATTTTTCTGAGGAAAAATCTTAATACTCAAAGTCAATAAAAAAAACATAAGGAGAATAAAGTATTTGTTTTTTTTCATATTCGGATTGTTGAAAAGGCAGTTTAACAAAAGTTTAAAATTATTTTGAAACCTTTAGGAATAAAGAATTATCTTTTCCGTCCATTATATCATTTGCAATCTGCAATATTTCTTTCTTAAAAATTTCCGTATCGGGTTTTTTTATCCACTTTATTAAATCCAACTTATTAACAGGAAAAGAACTAAGAATTTCAAATATCGCTACAGGGTCAACGCCCACCTCTTTATTTCTGGCTTCTTCTGTGATTTCTCTCAAGTTACATTTCAGATTTTTACAGATAATCCAGATATCAGCAATATCCTTGGCTTCGTATCTAAATATAGCAGACATTTTATTAGATAATATATTTCTTAGGCTATCGACTTTCCCTAGTATACTATCCTCAAAAAAATTTCCATAGTGTGGAGCAACATCATTGATCAGGTCAACTTTTAGTTCTATTTCATTTTTGTTAATAAAGAACTGCAAAAAATTTTCACTTCTTCTTACCCTTTGGTTATCAATCTTAAACATGCCCCCTTCCTGTTTTTTAAGTAAAGTTTTATAAAATACTTCTATATATTGATTAAAATCAGCATCACTATTTACAAACAAATCGATATCATCGGAATAGCGATGTTGAAAATAATACCTGCTAAGTGCGGTCCCACCTGTAAGATAAAAGGGTAGCATTAATTCTTTTACGATATTCAGGATCCCATCCTGAAACGGGTAAAGGTTCTTCGAATAGTATTCGCCTGATTCTTTCATATCTTTCCTTAAGTTCATTATTCCTGAGTTTACTTATTATTTCAGGTGTCAGCAATCTTTTTATTAAGTCAATGCCTAATATATCCATAAGCTCATACCAATTCAGTCTTTCAAGCATGCGGGTCAATATTAACTTAAACTCATAATCATCAATCGCATTTATATCTCCTTCAATTAGTTTATCGAAGGGAAGCAATTCGGTATTATAGTCCCAAAAAATACTCTTCAATACTTTATTTTTTTCATCAACAGACATATTTATTTATATAGTTCTTTCTTAATAATTGCCAATGTTTCTTTTATCGAATGTGGTTTATACCCGAGCTCTGTTTCAGCCTTAAGTGTTATCAAACCGGATTTAAGAGGTCTGCGAGCAGGTTGGTTTAATTCCTCGGTCGTGATAGGTTTAATCATGTTTTTGTTTAATCCGAAATAATCGGCAATAATTTCTGAGAATTGAAACCTCGTAAGAAACTCTTTGCCCCCTATATTATAAACTCCCGTCTTATTGTATTCAATCACTTTGCTAATTGCCTGAACAAGATCATCGACGAATGTGGGATTATTAACCTGGTCAGTAACGATTCTGACGTCTTTCCCATCTCTTAAAGCATTAATAAGCCATCTTACAAAACCGGTCTTGCCATTTGAGTCTGCACCATAAAGAACATTTGTCCTTAAAATAGTATGAAGCACCCCGCTTATTCTTAAAGCATTTTCACTTGCAAGTTTTGTACGAGCATAATAACCAAGCGGGTTAGGCTTTTCATCCTCTGTGTAAGGTCCATCTTTGCCGTCAAAAATATAATCTGTGGAAATATGAATAATCCTTGCATCAAGAATTCTCGCTGCCTCTGCAAGATACTCCACTCCTTTTACGTTTACCTTCCAGGCCAGTTCACGATCGGTTTCACTTTTATCAACGTTTGTATATGCGCTTGCATTAACAATGTAATCCGGATAAAAATCAAGGACTACTTTTTTTACTTCATTTCTTTTAGTAATGTCGCATTGAACGTAGTCGAATCCATTGAGAAAAGATTTATCTTCTATTGAACAAGCAAGAAACAAGGAATTTTTTTGCCTGGAATAAAACCTGCACAAGCTTTGCCCCAGCATTCCGTTTGAACCGACAATTAATATTCTCTTTTTAATTATATCGTGAGAAAACATCTTTCTTCAGATTAATAAATTCACTTATTTCCGCATAAGAAGCAGTATAGCCTGCAGCAAGATTTGCTAACTGTAATGCTTTGTTAATACTTTTATATCCCTGTGAAATATAACTATAAAAAAACACTGCCCCAAAAACATCTCCACATCCTACTTTATTTTTAATATTAACGGTAATTGCTGATTCATGAAAATTTTTAAGTACGTTGTTTTCCTTAAAAAATACTTTAGCTCCTTTTTCCTCAAGAGTTACAATTAAATATTTAATTCCATGATCAAGCACTTCATTAATTATTGCTTCTTCATTCTTTTTATCGCTCAATGTAAAAAGTTCATTCTTATTTACCTGCACAATATCCAGGTTTGAAGCCCATTCTTTAAATCGGGGAATTACTCTGAAACGTCTTTTAAAATCTTCATCGAGCCCGCGCGAAAAGGTATGAACATCAAAATAGATCAAGCCTTCATAATTTTTTCTTATGTCTTTCAGTTGTTCAAGAGTTATGTCAAAACCTGTGATCATATTGATTAAAATTCCGTCGTATGAATTCAAGTCTTTGATATTAAAAGAAATATTTTGGTTGATGTTCTCATACTTTTCATGTCTTTCCGAATGCTTTTCTACTTTTAACCAGACTTTAGGAATAGACTCGACATAATTAAAAATTTTCCCGTCTAATTTTTCATATTCATCTTTAAATAAAAGATAATGTTTTTTATCAACAGCAGTTACCAAAGAAATTTTATCTTGATTCTCTTTGAAATTATTTAATGCCGTAACCGTATAAAAAATCCCGCCTGGCTTTGTTTTTATTTCCCCGTTAAAATCAATAGTATCAACAACAGAATTTCCAATAACTAGTAATTTTATATTTTTTCTTTGAAAAGACATTTTTATGATGTGAATTTAACGAGGTAAGATATAAAACCAAAGAAAAAGGGGAACAATAAAGCGATCAATCCGGACTGGCTCAGTAGAAACTTTTGAGACACGCAACTATTGCATTAAGTTTATTTGATGGTTTTAGTTAACAATAATTTTTATCTTTCAGCAGTATGAAATCGAACGGTTTTCTTTACAGAATTCCAAAAGAGCGGATTCCCGCCTTTTTCATTCTCGCGTTATCAATGGAATGTATTTCAATCTAAAATACAGGGAATTATTGTTTCATAATTTTAGAATCCAAACCACATGAAAATCGGAATTACGTGTTATCCTACTTACGGCGGAAGTGGAGTTATTGCTACCGAGCTTGGTAAAGAATTAGCTTTGCGGGGTCACCAGGTTCATTTTATCAGCTATGCTTTACCCTTTAGGTTGAATAATTTTATTGAGAATGTGGTATTTCACGAAGTTGAAATGAGCAATTATCCGGTATTCGAATTTCCGCTTTACTCTCTCGCTCTCGCAAGCAAAATGGTTGAAGTAGCCGAATACGAAAAGCTCGATCTTTTACATGTTCATTATGCTATTCCCCATGCGAGCAGCGCTTTCCTTGCCAAGGAAATGCTCAAAGGAAAAAACGATATTAAAATAATTACAACTTTGCACGGTACGGACATAACACTCGTGGGACTCGAACCTTCTTTTCTGCCGCTTGTTAAGTTCAGCATTGAAAAGAGCGATGGCGTTACTGCTGTTTCAAGATTTCTAAAAGAAAAAACTCTTACTAATTATGATATTGAAAAAGATATCCAGGTAATTCCGAATTTTGTGGATACTCAATTGTTTACACCAAATCACGATTGTTCGTTTAGAAAAAATATTGCCGGTAAAGGTGAAAAGATTCTTGTTCATACTTCGAATTTCAGGCAGGTTAAGAGAGTACCTGATACAATAAAGATATTTGAGCAGGTTCAAAAGGAAATTCCATCCAAGCTCTTGCTTGTAGGTGATGGACCGGAGAGATCGGAATGCGAAAGACTTGTAAGGCAGCTCGACCTTATTGACAAAGTTAAATTTTTAGGTAAACAGGATGGACTGGTTGAGATATTAAATGCCTCGGATGTTTTCTTAATACCTTCGCAATCAGAAAGCTTTGGTCTTGCAGCTCTTGAAGCTATGGCTTGCGGAATCCCCGTTGTCAGCTCGAGTGTCGGTGGTTTACCAGAATTAGTAGGGCACAATGAATGCGGCTTTATAGCAGAAATAGGTGATATAGAAAGAATGACAAAGTATGTTATCGAATTATTAACCAATGAGAAGAAGTACCGCATCTTTTCCCAGAATGCAAGAGAGAGAGCCGTGAAGAAATTCGACAAAAATAAAGTCGTTCCCAATTACGAAGATTACTATCAAAAAATATTAGATTCATAAAAATGATTGTTTATTGCGCAGCCCCTATAAAGGGGGATCAAAAATTTCATAACTACTGCCTGGATATTATAAAGCAAGTCTCTTCTTTAGGACACACAGCATTATCGGAATTAAATTCTGAATTTAAACCTGCAATACCTTTAACGGACTCTGAAATTTTCAGCAGGGATATAAAGTGGATAGATAAAAGCGAAATAGTTATTGCCGAAGTTTCCGGTCCCAGCCTCGGTGTAGGTTTTGAAATTGCTTACTCGATCTATAAAAAGAAAATGAACGTTCTGGCTCTTGTTAACAGCGAAGCACTGGACGTTTCAGCCATGGTCACCGGTTGCCATTCTGAATTACTTACAATTAAAAAATACGCCGATACTGAAGATTTGAAAAAGTCGGTCTCGGTTTTCATAAAAAAGTTTGAGAGTACAAAATAGAGCTGGATGAGCGAAAAGGAATTCGTTAGTTTAAGTGCATCAAGGCTTGCCTCAAACGGCATCAAAAACTTTCCCCATGATTTTACCGAATTCAAAGAATACACAGAATTTAGGCTCCCGGGGAAAGCTCTCCTGGTCGGTGAAGAATTTTTCGGCAAACATGAAATACATACTGCTGAAGGCGTTTCGGTTCTTCACGCTGAAAGTTATTTACATGCCAAGTATATTCTTTATGCAAACAGAACCACTCCACAGATAATTCATATTCCTTCCGACAATAATGAGCTAAAAGCCGGGGTTCAAAAATATGAATCTTACCTGGACAGGATAATAAAAGATATAGAAGCAGATTATAAAAAAGCTTTCCCGGAACAGAAGAACTCAAAGTATGCTGTTAATGAAGTTTTTAAATTGCTTAATCTTGTAAGAGTCTGATTAAGAGTGACTGAACTAAGCGATAAAATCCAATCGTATGTCGGATCATTATTCGGAAAAGAAAACCTTAATAAATTTATTGAATATATTAACTCCTCTCCTTCCCAGTTCATAAGAGTAAATTCACTAAAGACCACACCTGAAAAAATTATCAAAGTTCTTTCGGATAAGTATGGAATAAAAACTGAACGTGTGCGCGGTTTGCAAAATACTTTAAAAGTAATTAAGGGTAATGAACTTGCCGGTAAAACAATAGAACATATTCTTGGGTTTTACTACATACAGGGACTATCTTCAATGCTGCCTGCATTGGTGTTATCTCCCGGTAAAGATGATATTGTGTTAGATCTTTGTGCGGCTCCCGGTTCAAAAACAACCCAGCTTGCAGAACTAATGAATAACAAGGGAATCCTGATTGCAAATGAAATCCAGCTAAGCAGGTTAAAAGCTCTTGTTCATAATATTGAAAGACTAAATATTATTAATACCGGAGTAATTCACCAGAAGGGGGAATTGTTAAGCAAGATTTATTCAGATTATTTCGATAAGATTCTTGTTGACGCTCCCTGCAGCGGGCTCGGAATTATTCAAAAGAAAGGCGAAGTTATTCAATGGTGGAATGAAGAAAAAGTAACTGTGCTTGCCGGTCTTCAGTTAAAACTTCTTATTGCTGCAATTAAAATGTTAAAAATGGGAGGCGAAGTCGTTTATTCTACCTGCACTATGACTGCGGAAGAAAATGAATCTATCATTAATAAAGTTCTCTCCAAGTATCCGGTGGAATTAATTGATGTGACTCTTCCAATCTTATCAGGCAAAGGTTTAACTTCATCTGTATCGGAAAATTTCAGACCCGAACTTCAAAAAAGTAAAAGGATTTTCCCTTGGGAAACAGGGAGTGATGGATTTTTTATTGCTAAGCTTAGAAAAACAGAAGGTACAACAAATCCGGAACAAATCATACCACAAAAAAGAAACATAAAGCTACTTAACCATAAGCATAAAGATATCAACGAGAGATTAAATTATATTAGCGATTATTTCGGAGTGGAAGAAAATATTCTCGCCGGATATAATTATCTCATTAAAAATAAGGATATATATTTCGTAGCCCTTGATTGGTACGATAATAATCCGGGAATTTTTGAAAGAATCGGTACAAAGTTCGGGTCGTTAGACAAATCGGGCGAGATTACTTTACATACACAGGCTGCCCAGGTACTCGGTAAAAGTATTAACAAAGCAATAATAGAAATAAGCAATATGGATGAGCTAAAAACTTATATGGAAGGGGGCATCATTAAAAACAAATCTTTTACAGAAGGACAATACGTTATAAAATATGAAGATTATATTTTAGGAACTGCAGTTGTTACAAAAGGAGGAATTAAAAGTCGTTTTCCAAGAGCCAAAAGAACACAGGAAATTTATTTTGATTGACCGGCAATGAATATTCAAATCTTCGGAACAAAAAGCAGCAACGATACAAGAAAAGCTGAAAGGTTTTTCAAAGAGAGAAGAATCCCTTTTCACTTCCGTGATCTTACTGAAAAAGGTATTTCAAAAGGTGAGCTCGAAAACATTAAACAGGTAATTCCGGTTGAAGAATTAATTGACAAAGAGGGCACGCAGTTTAAGAAAAGAGATCTCGCTTACATGGTTTATGATATTGAAGAAGAATTGCTGAATGACCCTTTACTATTCAGAACCCCGATTGTTCGCAACGGCAGAATGGTGACTGTCGGCTACGAACCTGAGGTATGGAAAGAGTGGATTAAAATAACCTGAATTATTTTTTCCTGCGTGAAGATTTTGCCTTTTTATTATAATCGAGAGCAAGACCAACCCAGTAGCTCAGATCCTTTTTCGATTTAGTTCCTTCCGGACTAACAAAAACAAATCCTTTCATCGGTTTGCCGGTAAAATCCATTTCCCTGCACCCTTTTCTTTTAAGTACCGAATCATAAACATCTGGATCGATACGAGCCATGAGATCATCTTTAAGAATACCGACACACATTTTATTGTTAATCATAAAAGTTAAACCGCCCATCATCTTCTTTTCCTCAACTTTAGTGATGCCAGCAAAAGCTTCTCTTACTCGTTCTGCTAATTTTTCATTATATGCCATATAATTAACTCATTTAAAAATTTCATTAAAAAACTTCTGCATTTCTGCCCAGCTTTTTTCATCAGCTTCTTTGTTATATGCCAAAGGTAAATTGAATTTTTTACCAAGACTGTCTGCACCCGGATTTGTAAAGCTGTGCACCGCACCGGGGTAGCTAAAAAATTTATAATCAACACCAGCATCGTCCATTGCTTTTTTAAAGCCGTCAACAAGTTCCACAGGCACAAAAGGATCGTCTGCTCCACTGCATACTAATAATTTTGCTTTTACACCGGAAGGATTTTGAACTGAATCGGCAGGCAAACTGCCATGAAAACTTACAACCCCATTTAGATTGTCTCCCATGAGAGCCATTCTTAAAACTACTCCACCACCAAAGCAATAACCTATTGCCGCAATATTGTTCGTATCGGTCAACGAATTTTCTTTAAGAAGGGCAACACCAGCATCAAACCGGGCTTTTGCTGTTTCCATATTTTGCATTACTGCCATTGCAAATTTGCCGGCATCATCGGGATGGTTTGCTTGTTTACCATCGCCGTACATATCTACTGCAAGAGCTATGTAACCAAGACCCGCAAGCATCTTAGCTCTCTTCCTTGCATATTGATTATGTCCCCACCATTCGTGAACGACAATTACTCCCGGTCTTATACCTTCCAGGTTTTCATCATAAGCAAGAAATCCCTTTAGAGTTGTTCCCCCAGATGTATAACTAACTTCTTCTGTCTTTATAGATGGAGCATTATTTTTTTGATTTGAACAGCTGAAAGAAATGAACAAAATTAATAATGTGAGAATTGCGTACTTCATAGCCTCTCCATTAGAATTATTTTGAAAAATCTGCCTTAGATGTAGGGAAAATATAAAATATATGCTTAAAAAGTGAGGGCGAAATTTCAATTGTAATTAAAATCTATAAATAAATAAAACGTTTTGTCCCCTCCTTTGGAAGAGAAGAAGGGTGGGTTTGTGTGCACAAAACATACTTGCTAACAATAAGCCAGAGTTCACTTTTAATAACAAAAAAGGCGTCTTAAAGACGCCTTACAGAAATCAAAAATAAAATATCTTTTTAGCTGCGTGCTTTTGCTTCATTAACTACGATATTTCTTCCGTCTAATTCTGAATTGTTCAATGACCTGATTGCTTTTTCAGCATCAGTCGGGTTCTCCATTTCAACAAAACCGAAACCCCTTGACCTCCCGGTATCACGGTCGGTAATTATCTTTGCAGAAACCACTGTTCCGTGTGCTTCAAATGTTTGCTGTAATGTCTTGTCGTTAACCGACCAAGGGAGAGAACCCACAAATAATTTAGTACTCACTTAAGAACCTCTAAAAAATAATAAATAAAAATTCCGGTCTAATTACCGGATAGGTTAAGTTATAGATAAAACGAGTGATAACCTAATAAATAATAGGGATTACGCTTAAAACAAAAGAGGCGTTATTAAAACGCCTCTAAGAAACTTTATTCTGCCCGAAAATGCAGGTTCTTCTACTTTCTTGTTCCGACTACTTCACTGTAAATTTCATCGGAATGCATACCGGCATATTTATTCCATAGAGCATCCCCTTTATCTAGTTCCTCTTTTGGAATTGCTTTTTCCAACATTGGACCCAAATCATCATAGAATGAGAAAAGGTCTGCTAAATTTTGAAACTCAGTAACCATAATCAGGTCACGGCTGTCGGCACCCCAGAAATGCCTTAAAACAAAAGACCGGATAACCCTCGAATCACTATTGATAACTTCCGCCTGCTTTCTTAACATATCGCCAAAAGCTTTTCCGTCATCTCCCGAAGGTAGAGAATTCATCTTCCAAGTCTGAACGTGAACGACACTAAGGCTGTCGGAAGACTGTGCCGATGATACTGGGGAAAAAAGAAACAGTGCAGAGAATAGAATAGTGAAAACAATGACTTTACGCATTGTGACTCCTTATAATTTGATTGGGTATTGAAATTAATCTGCCGGCATCATAATACAAGATTAATTGCTGAAGGGCAAATTTTGAGTACCATTTAGCCCGATATTGCGGTAAAAGTTAACCCTTGACTTTAATTAGTTGAATATATCAACACTTTTGAATAATCTACCCGTCACGGGAAGTGACGGGTATTTAATGTGGAAACCGAAATACTTCTATTCCACCGGATGAAGGTTCAATTCCTTCAAACCGGAATAAAGTTCATCATTTGTCAGCTCGTGATCAACAAGCTTACCGGCAAAATAGTCCTGGTAAGCACTCATATCAAAATGTCCATGCCCACTCAAGTTAAAAAGTATTGTTCTTGATATACCTTCTTCTTTTGCTTTCTTTGCTTCTTTAAATACCTGGACTATTGCATGATTTGATTCGGGTGCAGGAATAATACCTTCAGCTCTTGCGAACTTAACGCCGGCATCGAAACATTCAAGCTGATATACTGCTGATGCTTCAATTATTTTGTCTTTGAGAAGCTGGCTTACAATAGCACCTGCACCATGGTAACGAAGCCCGCCGGCATGAATAGGAGCCGGAATGAAAGTATGTCCTAATGTATACATAGGAATAAGAGGGGTAAGTCCTACCGTATCTCCAAAATCATAACGGAACTCTCCTTTTGTAAGCTTGGGACAGGATGCAGGTTCGACAGCTATACATCTGATATTTTTCCCTTCAGTTAAATTATATTTAAGGAATGGAAATGAGATGCCGGCAAAGTTTGAACCGCCACCGAAACATCCAATAACTATATCTGGAAAATCTCCAGCTTTTTCAAACTGCTTAATTGCTTCCAGACCTATTACAGTCTGGTGCATTAGTACATGATTCAACACACTGCCAAGTGAATATTTTATATCATCATTTGTAGCTGCTCTTTCCACAGCTTCGGAAATGGCAATGCCAAGACTTCCCGGCGAATCAGGATTCTCAGCAAGAATTTTACGTCCGCCTTCTGTTTTATTTGTAGGCGAAGAAAAAACATTAGCACCCCATGTATTCATCATCAGCTTCCTGTAAGGCTTCTGTTCAAAACTTATTCTTACCATGTAAACTTCAAGGTCAATCCCGAAATGCTGGCAGGCAAATGCAAGGGCGCTTCCCCATTGCCCGGCACCGGTCTCGGTAGTTAATCTTTTTACTCCTTCTGCTTTGTTATAATATGCCTGGGCTACAGCGGTGTTCGGTTTATGCGAACCGGCAGGACTTACACCTTCATACTTGTAGTAAATCTTTGCAGGCGTATCCAGCAGCTTTTCAAGATTATATGCACGGTATAAAGGTGTGGGGCGCCACATTTTGTAAACATCTCTTACTTCTTCAGGTATTTCAATCCATCTTTCTTTTGATACTTCCTGCTTTATCAACTCTATCGGGAAAATCGGCGCAAGATCAGCAGGACCGATAGGCTGTTTTGTTCCCGGGTGAAGCGGGGGTAGCATAGCATTAGGCATATCAGCCTGAATATTATACCAGTGTTCGGGAATTTCTTTTTCAGTCAGCAAAATTTTTTTTGTTTTTTCCATTACTCTGTCTCTGTTTATAGTTGAAAAAAATAAGATTTATGCCTCGGATTATGCATTAAACAACAGCCGGTTGGATGAAGTAATGATATTTTCAGATGCGTCCCGCTTTTGGCGGAATATCGTTTTCATAGCCTTGTTCAGGCTGTAATGTCAAATATATTTTAATTCAGGTGCAGTTTCAAGAAAACTGAAGATGTTATTGAAAGAAATTTTAAAAACATATTCGCCCAAAAATAAAAAAGGCGCCCTTTTGGACGCCTTTAGAAATTAACAAATACAGCTAATCTTATACATCGTAATACAAGTGAAACTCGTAAGGATGAGGCTGTAAAGCCATTGGCTTAATCTCTTTTTCAATCTTGTACTTAACCCACGTTTCAATTACATCCTCTGTAAAAACGTTTCCTTTCAGTAAATATTCGTGGTCATCTTCTAAAGCTTTTAATGCTTCATTCAAACTTCCGGGAGTTGAAGGAACGTTTGCTAATTCTTCCGGGGGAAGATCATATATATCTTTATCAAGAGGGTCACCCGGATCAATCCTGTTCTGTATACCGTCAAGTCCTGCCAGCATTATTACAGAAAAGGCAAGATAAGGATTGCAGGAAGGATCAGGACATCTGAATTCAACCCTCTTTGCTTTAGGGCTTGGAGAATACATCGGGATTCTTACAGATGCACTTCTGTTCCTTTGTGAGTATGCAAGATTAACAGGCGCTTCAAATCCGGGAACAAGTCTCTTATAAGAGTTTGTTGTAGGATTTGTAAATGCAAGAATTGAAGGGGCGTGCTTTAAAAGTCCCCCTATATAATACAAAGCAGCTTCACTTAAACCTGCATAACCGGAACCTGCAAAAAGAGGCTTACCTTTCTTCCATAAACTTGAGTGAACATGCATACCGCTACCGTTATCACCAAAGATAGGTTTCGGCATATAAGTTACCGTCCTGTTATTTTTCTTAGCAGTATTCTTAACAATGTATTTGAAAAGAAGAAGCTCGTCTGCAGCTTTAAGAAGCGGTTGGAATCTCAAATCAATTTCACACTGTCCGCCACTTGCAACTTCGTGATGCTGTGCTTCAACATCAATCCCGGCATTAACAAGGTTAATAACCATTTCATTTCTCAGGTCGACCAATGCATCCGTAGGGGGAACCGGGAAGTAACCTTCTTTATATCTTGGTTTATACCCTAAGTTAGGTCCTTCGTCACGACCACTGTTCCATCTACCCTCAACAGAATCAACTGAATAGAAGCTGCCGTTAGGAGACGAAGCAAACCTGACATCATCAAAAATAAAGAATTCTGCTTCGGGTCCAAAGTATGCTGTATCAGCTATGCCTGTAGAAATAAGATACGCTGCGGCCTTCTGAGCAATACTTCTTGGACATCTTTCATATTTTTCCTTTGTTGCCGGTTCATACACATCACAGGTAAGGCTTATAGTAGGAGAGAGAATAAACGGATCGAAAAACATTGTTGTAGGATCCGGGATTATAAGCATATCGCTTTCATTAATTGCCTTCCAGCCCCTGATGGAGGAGCCGTCAAAACCAAATCCATCAACAAACGATTTATCATCTAATTGAGATGAAGGCACTGTAAAGTGCTGCCATTGTCCGGGAAAATCCATAAATTTCAGATCTACAAATTGAATTTTGTTTGCCTTAATATATTTTAAGACATTCTCAACGGGGGTAGGAGCTTTTGCCATATCCTTATCCTTTTTGTTTTTGTTAATAATTATTAAATAGCTAATGCAGTTGTATCTTTAAGTGTGGAAAGAACAAAAGTTGTTTTTGTCGATACCACACCAGTCCACGCCTGGATTTCACTTAACAATTTTTCCAGCGCTTCAGAATTTTTTACGAGTGCTTTAAGAAGATGAGAACCCTCGCCAAGCACCGAATGACATTCGAGTATCTCCGGTTTCTTTTCCACATGCGTTATAAGAGACCTATAATGCTTTGAAGATTCCATTACGACTAAAATATAAGCCATTATATCAAAACCAAAAATTTTCCGATTCAACTTAGTGTAATATCCTTCTATAACTCCATTTGTCTCCAACTTATGCAGTCTCTCACTAACGGACGGAATTGATAGTTCAACAGCCTCAGCAAGTTCATTTCTTTTTGTCCTGGCTTTCTTCTGAAGCATGTTGAGCATTTTAATATCTAAGTCGTCCAGCATAATTTACCTTATTTTTTAATAAATATTTAAAATTATTACTTTAAACATAAGGTAAATTTAAAGCAATAACAAGCCTGTACTCTCAAAGTTAAAAATACTAATTCAAGAAGAAGAAAATGCCTTACCTCGTCCCTTTTACCCCTTTTCGCAGCTTATCTTTCTCTTTTCTACGGTCGTAAACCTTTTTATTTTTTTCCACTTTAGGTGGCTTTTGAGGTAAAGGTATTCTTTTCTTTTTTGCAGGAATTGAGATTTGAATACCTTTCCTTTTACTCATATTTCTCTAAATCAGAAGATGGCATAAATAAAAGGCGCAAGAGCCGAACCCTGGGTAAGAACAATCAGCCCGCCTAAAAGAAGAAGTAAAATAACAATTGGTGCAAGCCACCATTTTTTACGGACTTTAAGGAATTCCCATAATTCTGCTACAATTGAAAGTTTACTCATTACAGCATCCTTTGTGAAAATGTTTTTATTCCTGAACAAGATAAACTGATGATCCTAAAGAATCAATTTCAATTTCCCTGCTATCAATTTTTTTGTTAGTTAAAAGATTAACCAGGCTTTTGACATTTTTCAGAAACTCCTCCTGAGGAAGTCCTATTTTTTGTTTGGTTTCACCGTTATTTAATATAACAAGAATTTTCTGATTATTATATATTCTAAAATAAAAATAAACCTCATCTTTAGGAGGATAATGAATTAATTTACCAAGGCTAAGTGCCTGATATTTTTTCCGCATTTCTAATAGACTTTTGGAAAAATCAAACAATTCATTTTGCTTGGCAGTTCTACCCTTCCTGGTAAAGGCACTCAAAGTATCACCGGGAAATCCACCGGGAAAATCCTCTCTTAAAGCTCCGTGACCTTGCCCCCCTGTTAATCCGATTTCAGTCCCGTAATAAATTTGAGGGATTCCTCTTGTAGTAAGAAGAAAAGTTAAAATCATTTTAAAATGTGCAACATCCCCCTGAAGAATATACATCAATCTCTCCATATCATGATTATCTGTAAATGTCAGCAGGTAATTGGGATTAGTATAAAGATGATCTTTTGAAAGAACATCATATAGAGACGAAATCCCTACTTTATCAATAATCATTTCCCGAATCGCATTCGATAGACAAAAATCTGTCATTGATGGAAGGTTAGTGTCAAAGTCTCTCTTGTAAAGATTTCCTTTTTGATATGGTGCAAGATAAGCTGCTTCCTCAATCCATATTTCCCCCACGATATTAAAATCCGGATACTCGCTAAAAATTTCAGAAACCCATTCCGATAAAAATTTCTGGTCAGAATAAGGATAAGTATCCTCACGAATTCCATCTATTCCGCTAAATTCAATCCACCAGATAGTATTCTGAATTAGATATTTAGCAACATAATTATTCCTTTGATTCAGATCAGGCATTTCATCAACAAACCAGCCATCTGTATTTTCTCTTAAAATTAATTCGCTCGAATGAATGTCGGTCATCGATTTTTTGTGATGAGTAGTAAGAAAATGATTATACGCTTCGCCGTTAAACCAATTGTGCATAGGCGTGTTATTTACCCAGTTATGGTTTATCCCAATATGATTGTTTACATGATCTATTATAACTTTTAATCCTGTGTTATGTGCTTTACCAACCAGTGTTTTATAAAGTTCATTAGTGCCAAACCGAGGATCAATCTTATAAAGATCGGTGCATGCATAACCATGATAACTAACTTTGGTATTATTCTCGAGCAGGGGATTAATCCAGATTGATGTAACCCCAAGTTCTTTGATGTAATCGAGATGATCAACAATTCCCTGTATATCACCTCCGTGCCTTCCATAATCATCGCTGCGGGCAAGCTTGTCAAAAAGTTCAGGACTATTATCATTGGTTAAGTCCCCGTTTGCAAAACGATCGGGAGTTATTAAATATACAACGTCATCGGGGCCAAAACCTTTAAAGGAATTGGAATTATCTTCCCTTTTAAGAATAGGATACTCCCATTCAATCTTTTCTCCTCCTTTATTCAAAATTATTTTATAATTCCCTGGGGTTGCATCTTTGGCGATTTTAACATCAACAAAAAGATAATTACTGTTTTCTGTTTTGTGCACCTCCAGCACTTTAAATTTAGCATCAGGTGTACTAATGCTGACATTACCTAAATTCTTCCCATAGAACATCAGCTGAATCGAATCGTGTTTCATTCCTGTCCACCAGTTAGGCGGTTCTACCTTCTGTATACTAAGATCTTGAGAATATACTAAGAATGTTGTCGGCAGCAGCATTAAAGTTAGTATAAGACGATTCATTTTATATTTTATTGTTATGTTGATTTCAACCTACGTTAAAAGGATTATGCACAAGAATCTTAAACAGACATATAAATATAATTAATTATATGTCTATTTAACTTTGGGAGAAAAATAATTTTACCTATTTTAATTTGTTTTATAAAACGTAACATTGAAGCTGCCAGATAAAAAAATAAAACAAAAAAAACCTGAAGAGGAAACAAAGAAAAACCCCAAATGGTTTTTTCTTGTACCCATAATAATCCCTGTTATCTTTTTTATTTTACTTGAAATATCGCTAAGAATTTTTAATTATGGGTTTGATAACAGGCAATGGGTGGAGGCAACAGAAAATAAACTCATGCTAAATCCTGAAATAGCAAGGAGATACTTTTATGGTGTTGAGGGGGTTCCCCAATCAAACCAGGACTTGTTTGATATAATAAAGAAAGATAATTCCTTCAGGGTTTTTGTTTTAGGTGAAAGCAGTGCTGCGGGTTATCCTTTTTCTCCGCTTGGTTCCTTTTCACGATATCTGCGTGACAGACTAAAGCTTTTATATCCCTCAGCCAAAATTGAAGTAATCAACATTGGATTAACAGCTATAAACAGCTTTACATTAAGAGATTTTTTCCCCGGCGTACTTGACCAAAATCCGGATCTAATCCTTATTTATACCGGACATAATGAGTTCTATGGTGCACTCGGTATCGGCTCAATGGAATCTCTTGGTACTTCAAGAGATATTGTAAATCTACTTCTATACCTTAATCAGTACAAGACAGTTGAGCTTTTAAGAAATACGATCAAAGAAATTTTGGAAATATTCTCTGATGATGGTGATAGAAAAGGCGGAACTTTAATGTCCAGAATGGCAAAGGATCAGTACATAGGTCTGAATTCTGATACTTACTTTAATGGAATTTCTCAGTTTGAAGGAAATATGCGGGATATAATTGATATGGCAAAAGAAAAAAAAGTTCCTCTTATTTTATCCACAATAGCTTCAAATCTAAAAGATCAGACTCCTTTTGTATCAATGAAGTCAGAAAAATTGCCCCGTGCCGATATAATTTATATTCAGGCAAAAAAAGAATTTACCCTTGGAAATTATTTAAAAGCAGATTCTTTATTCAGATTTGCAAAAGATCTGGATGGACTTCGTTTCAGAGCACCGGAAGAAATTAACCGGGTAATTAAATTTTTAGGGAAAGAATTTCATTTCCCTGTTATTAATACTGACTCGGTTTTTGCATCTGTAAGCACCGGAAGAATTACAGGAAGTAATATAATGACAGATCATCTTCACCCTACTCTTGAAGGCTACCAATTACTTGGAAAAATATTTTTTGATAAAATGAAGGAGAAAAATTTACTCCCTGATTCAGAACCTGTTAAGCTAACTGATGAAGAGCAGGATAGCATTACAATCTCAAATTTTAATTTTACCACACTAGATTCCGTATTAGCCGATTTCAGAATAAAATTATTAAAGAACGACTGGCCTTTTGTTACAGGAGAAAACCTGCCTGACCGGCAGGCAGGTAAAATTCCAACATCAACTCTTCTCCCATTAAAAAATATTATTGATTCACTTGCTTCACAGGTTTTAACTGATGAAATAATCTGGGAAGTAGCTCATAGAAGATTAGCAGGTTATTATCTGGCAAGAAGAGATATTAATTCATTTATTGAAGAAATGGACGCTCTTATTTCTCAGTACCCGGTTGTTGTTGAATATTATGATTATGTCGCTAATGCTTTAATCCCTATAAATAATTACGAGAAGGCTTATAAATATTTAGAAATGGGTTATGAAATAAAGCCAACTGCATTTACTACAAAATGGCTGGGGACTATTAATCTCTACAAGAATAAATTAGACCCTGCTGAAAGATATCTTAAGGAAAGTCTTAATTATGATTCAAGAGATGCACAGGTTTGGTATAACCTTGCAGGAGTTTATGTGAGAAAGAATGATTATGAGCTTGCACTCGAAAATGTAAATAAAGCAATAACTCTAAAGCCCAAATACCCGGAAGCTGTTAATTTACAGCAACAATTGCAAAGTGCGGTTGGAAGAGTAAATTGATAGAATAAGCGAAGCTCACCTTAAACCTGCCTTATGGTAGGAATCTCACTTTTGATAAGATTATTTCAAGAGCATCATCTTTTTAGAAGCAGTATAGTTTGCAGCTATTAAAGTATAAAAATAAACTCCGCTTGCAAGAGCGGAAGCATTAAATGTTACTTCATAATCCCCTTCCGGTTTTTCTTCATTTACAAGAGCAGCAACTTCATTTCCAAGAATATCATAAACTTTTAAAGAAACAAATTTCCTACTACCAACCGCATACCGAATACTAGTACCTGGATTGAACGGGTTAGGATAATTTTGATAAAGAATAAATTCTTCAGGCAA
>Ga0209640_10000292_pt1 | contig 38197 bp, 40 predicted proteins | sample RifCSP10_1_FD_184018 | JGI IMG/M metagenome (GOLD analysis project Ga0209640, IMG submission 184018) | Soil microbial communities from Rifle, Colorado - Rifle CSP2_sed 10_1 (SPAdes) (version 2) | ecosystem: Environmental > Terrestrial > Deep subsurface > Rock core/Sediment | place: Rifle... | reverse complement strand
CCGATTGTGTTTCTGTTTTCGGCGATCGTTTCGGGCATTGCACTGGTGATCATTCTCTACATGGTGATAACCCCGTTCAGAGGCCAGAAGATTGACATGGCTTGCCTGGATAAGATGGCGTCGTTCCTCTTCTACGCAGTCATTGTCGACTTTTCTCTTGAGTTGCTCGACTTCATTCACCGTCTCTATGAGAGTGAGGAATCGATCAAGATCCTTTCACAGATGGTGATGGATAAGCTGTTCGTCAGCCTGGTTATCATCCAGGTACTTCTGGGGATGTTGATACCTCTGGGGATAATCATCGGGGTGAAGCTCTTCAAGTTTGAGGAAGAATTGAGGAAGCTTCTTTACTTTGTCTCAGTGATCCTGATTCAGTTGGGGATTTTTGCCACCCGGTGGAACGTTGTGGTTGGCGGCCAGATGTTTTCAAAGAGCTTCCGCGGTCTCACCGCATACAAGATGGATCTGACAGGGATCGAGGGATTGTTAATGGCGCTGGTTCTTTTGGTTTTGCCCTTGATTGTTCTTGCAATTTTGACGAAAATATTGCCGCCTTGGGATTCGACCAAGAAGCCCGCTCTTGGTCAGGCGTAAGCTGATTGCATCACAAAAACCTCAACTGGACTGAGTCACCTACGAGTTTCTTGATGAACGAACACAACGCATCACCACGCGAGCAAGGTAAGCGTGATTTCCTAAAGTACGTCCTCGGCGGTGGACTTTTTGCCTGGGTTGTATCTATTGTGTACCCGCTTCTCGCGTACCTGACCCCTCCCAAACAAGCTGAAGTAGAAGTCAACAGTGTGAAGGCGGGAAAGTTGAGTGAGATTGAGAGAGACACTGGAACCATCGTCCGGTTTGGCAACAAGCCAGTCATCCTTGTGCGAACGGCGAGTGGTGAAATGCGAGCGTTCTCGGCAACATGTACTCACCTCGACTGCACTGTCCAGTACCAGAAAGATATGGGTGTCATCTGGTGTGCGTGCCACAATGGTAAGTATGATCTGAACGGACGCAATGTGTCCGGCCCACCTCCACGCCCGTTGGATGAATTCAAGGTCATACTTCAGGGGGAGGAGGTCTCGATTTCGAAAAACGCATGACAAAGCTATGGATCAAACTCTATCGCTGGGTCAACGAACGAGTTCATCTTGAGGACCTGGTCGAATTCCTCGGCAAGAAGTATGTGCCCGTCCACAGTCATTCGGTGTGGTACTACTTCGGCGGAGTATCGCTCTTCCTTTTCATCATCCAGGTCGTCACGGGAATTCTTCTGTTGCTCTATTACAAAGGGAGCGAGCAGCTTGCGTTTGAAAGCATACAGTTCATCATGTCGAAGGTGGAATTCGGCTGGCTCATCCGCTCCATCCACAGCTGGGCGGCAAATCTCTTTGTTCTTTCGGCGATGATCCATATGTTCAGCGTCTATTTCACCAAGGCATATCGCAATCCGCGCGAAATGACCTGGCTGACCGGTATGCTCATGTTCTTCTTGGCGCTCGGGTTCGGCTTCAGCGGCTATCTGCTCCCGTGGAATGAGCTCGCGTTCTTTGCAACGAAGGTTGGCACCGACATTGCCGGGGTGCTGCCGATCATCGGCGAGCCGATCATGATCTTCTTGCGTGGTGGTGAGGAAGTGACGGGAGCGACTCTCTCACGATTCTTTGGCTTCCACGTTGCTGTTCTTCCTGGCATTTTCACAGTACTGCTCGGCATTCATCTCATCCTCGTTCAAAGACAGGGGATGAGTGAACCTATTGATGTGGAAAACTCGCAGACTGCCGAACGGAAGACCATGCCTTTTTTCCCCAACTTCCTTCTGCGAGATTTGCTCTTCTGGCTGTTGGTGTTGAACCTTTTGGCGATTCTTGCTGTGTTCTTCCCGTGGGAATTAGGGAAGAAAGCCGACCTCTTTGCCCCGGCACCAGCCGGTATAAGACCTGAGTGGTATTTCATGTTCATGTTCCAAACGCTGAAGTACATCCCTGCTCAATTGTGGATCGTCGATGGTGAGGTGTTCGGCATTATGGCCTTTGGCATCGCTGGATTGCTGTGGACGCTTGTCCCGTTCTGGGATCGGAAGAGCTCGCGGGGTGAAAAAAATCTCCTCATTACGTACTCCGGCATGTTTGCAGTGATGTATATTATTATTCTCACAATCCTCGGATGGAGATCATAAGAACCATACCTATGCTCCTGCTCTGTCTTCTTCTACCTCTCATGGCATCATCCCAGTCACGCGTCGACCAATGCTTGACGTGTCACGAGACTCTGGGCGACAAGCCATCCGAATTATTTAGACGTGATGTCCACTTCCAGAAGGGCGTCTCTTGCGCTGGCTGTCACGGGGGTGATGCGTCGGCCGAGGAGATGGAGCAGGCCATGGCAACCGAAAAGGGATTCATCGGTGTTCCCAAAGGAGACGGCATTTCCAACGCGTGCGCGCGATGTCATTCCAATGCGACCATCATGGTGAAGCAGTTCAATTCGACCCTGCCGAGAAACCAGTTGGAGGTGCTTTCGGCGAGTGTCCATGGAAAACTCTCCACGACGGGGAAAGAGCACATTGCGCAGTGTACGACCTGCCACGATGCGCATGGAATCGTCTCGACGAAAGAACCGGGCTCGCCCGTCTTTCCGCTCAATGTTACGAAGACGTGCGCGAAGTGTCACGCTGATGCTGCCTTCATGCGCATGTATAATCCCGCTTTGCCCATTGACCAACTCGACAAATACCGAGCGAGCGTTCACGGCATGAAAAACGCCCACGGTGATGTCAAAGTCGCAGCCTGCGCGAGTTGCCACGGCAGCCATGACATCCGTTCTGCGAGTGATGTGAAATCAAGAGTATATGCCCTAAACCTCCCCACAACCTGTGGGGCCTGCCACGCCAATGCGAAGTACATGAAGGGTTATAGGATCCCGACCGACCAAGTGAAAAGATTTTCCAGTAGCGTTCATGGAAAGGCGCTTCTTGAGAAACACGATCTTGGTGCACCTGCGTGCAATGATTGTCATGGCAATCATGGAGCAGCGCCACCAGGTGTGGAATCAATTTCCAAGGTATGCGGAACCTGTCACGCCCTGAATGCAACGCTCTTTGCCTCAAGTCCGCACAAGAAGGCGTTTGACAAGCGGAGGCTCCCGGAATGCGAGACGTGTCACGGCTATCACGAGATTGTTGCTGCGACAGACGACCTGCTTGGTGTGTCGCCGGAGGCCACGTGCAGCCGGTGCCATCGCGAAAACCAAAACGCAAAAGGATACCTGGCAGCGAAGACAATGCGGCACTTGATCGACAGTCTGGAATCATCCGAAAAGCGAGCAGATTCGCTCGTTGCTGATGCCGAGCAGAAAGGGATGGAAGTCTCTGAAGCCAGGTTCAAGCTGCGCGATGCCCGGCAAGCACGGCTGCAGTCGCGCACAATGGTACACGCTTTCAATGAAGAGAAGTTCCGTGAGGTCATTGGCGCAGGACTGAACGTATCCTCCATTGTTGCCGGCGAAGGACAGGCCGCCGTCGACGAGTATTTCTTCCGAAGGTGGGGGTTGGGAGTGGCGACGCTCATTATTACCATCGTAGCGGGATCGCTCTACCTCACCATACGCATGATTGAAAAGACACAAGAGCGCCAAAAGTAGTTCTGCTCCCAATTTTGAGAAGGTTGCTTGGAGATTTTGTCAATTCTGAAAATCTAACTGCAGTACACAACCAGTTCGTAGAGAACCTATTGGCACAAGTCTTGACGCTTCTTGGTCTTTAGACCTAGAGTACTCTCTGAATGTCATCATGGATGACAAGTCCAAATCGGTTCAACAGAAAATGGTCTTTCTCGCCCAGGTCGTGAGTGTCTCGCTCATTTGGGTGTTTGTCATTGGCATCGGTATCTGGATTGCGAATCTCATCTCCCTATCTCTTGAACTCCATGATGTTCCCGGAGCCTCGGTCGGGATCAGCATAGTTGCGATTCCGGTCTTCTTCGCGCTCGCAGGCATCCTGACATACGTTTTCATCGGACTACAGAAGAAGCATCCATCTTCGCACACATCTGAGGAGAAATAGCATGCGCCTCCCAGGATTGTTCAGAGGTCTCCTGTTCGTTATTCCTGCCTCGCTTTCAGCCCAACAGATCGAACTTCCCGATAATCCGCTCAAAGGTCAGATTATTTTTGAAGAAAAAGGCTGCATCGAGTGCCACGCAATCGGTGGCTACGGTGGGACAGAGGGGCCTGACCTCAGTCAGGAGTTGTACTTCGGGAGTGTCCTCGAATTGGCCTCGATCATCTGGAATCACACTCCTCAGATGAACCGGAAGTTCCGCCAGATGAGGAGTGATCGTCCACAATTCACAGAAGGTGAGATGCTTGATCTTTTTGGGTTCCTCTACTACCTCCGTTACCTCGGAGAGCCTGGCAGTGTGGCGAAGGGGAGGAAGCTGCTGGAGACAAAGGGATGCATAACGTGTCACGCGATTGCTGGAGAGGGCGGCACAGTGGGACCCAACCTGGAACACATCCAGCACTACGCTTCACCCTTGTACATCGTGCAGGCAATGTGGAACCACGGCCCGAAGATGCAAGAGCAAATCAAGAAATCCAGTATGAAGTATCCGACACTCAGCGGGAGAGACATCAACGATATCACTGTGTATATCCGCCAGGCGACGGTGGGAGGTGCAGAAGTTCGGATGTCACCCGGCGAGCCGACCAAGGGGAGAGAAGTTTTCAAGAGCAAAGGGTGCATGAAGTGTCACCTCGTCGAAGGGAAGGCGAAGAAGATCGGTCCTACCCTCTCGAGCATTGAGTTGAAAAAGGGAGTTACCGAAGCCGCAAGCCTGATGTGGAATCACGGACCCGTGATGATGGAGCGCATGAAGAAGGAGTCGATTGACTGGCCACGCTTCGAAGGAAACGAGATGGCCGATCTGATTGCGTACCTCTACTTCCTTGGCTTCGAGGATAAACCCGGTGACGCGGCAAAGGGTGAGAGCGCCTTCCGGGCGAACGGGTGCAACGATTGTCACAAAAGCGGCACTGGAAGCAAAGCACCCGATTTCGCGACGGGCAAGCGCTTTAAATCGCCAATCCAGATGATCCAACTCATGTGGAACCACGCAACCGACATGGAAGACCTGTTTATTGCACAGAACAAGGAGTGGCCACAGCTCGAGACGAAAGACATGCGCGACATTTACGCGTATCTCAGAAAGGTTACGGAGAAGTAGAAGCACGAGATGAATTCCAACACGTCAGTCCGTGAACATATGCTCTCAGCCTTGGGTCCATGTCGAGAACGGTAAGAACATACGTCACCATCGGGGTCATTGTCAGCATCGTCGGTCTGCTTTCGCTTTTCCTGCGCGCCGTTTTGCCTGCCAGCCCCAACGTAGTCCAACCGATCGCTTACAATCACAAGATCCACATCGAGACCGTCGGTTTGAACTGCAAGGACTGTCATCTGAACGTCGAGACGATGGCGAAGGCGAGCATTCCTGCACTCGAGGTATGCCAGGCCTGCCACAACGAGGAGCCGATCTCGAAGTCACCCATAGAAAAGGAACTTCTGCAGTACGTTTCGGAGAAAAAGGAAATTCCATGGGTGCAAATCTATTCCGTGCCTGAGCAAGTGTACTTCTCGCATCGGCGACACGTGATGATCGGTGGCCTGGAGTGTTCGAGCTGCCATGGCGAAATTGCTGCAATGACGACGCCGGTATCGTACCAGGCTGTGCCTGTGACAATGAAGAACTGCATGGCCTGCCACAAGCAGAACAAGGTGACGAACGATTGTCTGACATGCCACCTGTAACACAAATGAGCGCATATGGAGATTAGACGGCGAGATTTTCTGAAACTGTTTGGCGGGCTAACCGGCAGCGCCGTTCTCGGCGGCTGCGCGCTCGAGGATGTCTTCGAGATGCCAGGGCGACTTATCGCGCAAGCAAAGAGCGGTCCGGGTATTGAGACGTGGAAGAACACAACATGCGGTTTGTGTCCGGGCGGGTGTGGCATTCGTGTCCGTCTGATCGACGGTCTTCCAGTCTACGTGAAGGGAAATCCAGCGTATCCGATCAACCAGGGTGGAATGTGCCCGTTGGGACTCAATGCACTCCATCACCTGTATCACCCTGATCGCCTCAAGGGACCGATGAAGCAAGTCGGCAAACCCGGCAGTGGAAAGTGGGAGCCGATCAGTTGGGATGACGCTCTTAAAATTGTCTCTGACAGACTCACAGAACTGCGGAACGAAGGAAAGCCTCATCAAGTTACGTTTCTCGGTCACGAAACGCGCGGGTTGATGCACCAGCACATTGCGCGATTCATGCGCGCGTACGGATCTCCGAACTACTTCCAGTTCTCCTCCGATCAGAATGGTGGTGTTCCCTACATGCTCCTTCAGGGACGTTCACAAATCCCGGCGGGTGATCTTCTGAATGCGAAGCTCATCGTAAGCTTCGGCTCGAACTTTCTGGAGGAAGGCTACTCTCCAATCTACTACACGAAGCTGTACAGTCATCACCGGGAGACGGAGACGCGCTACATTCAGATTGAGCCACGCTTGAGCCTCACGGCATCGAATGCTGATCGGTGGGTTCCGATCCGGCCGGGGACGTATGGTGCGTTGGCACTTGGGATTGCGTACGTCCTCATCCGCGAGGAACTCTACGACAAAGAGTTCGTGAAGGCGCACACGTTTGGGTTCGACGAGTGGGCAGATCGGAATGGCCAGAAGCACCTCGACTTCAAGAGCTTCATTCTCGGGAATTATTACCCCGAACGTGTCGCGGAGTTGACGGGTGTTCCCAGCGCGACGATCCTGGAGATTGCTCGTGAGCTGGGGAACACACGCCCTGCGCTGGTCATCGGAGGTGAAGGAGTGATCGGCAATACCAACGGCACGTTTGCTCTTATGGCTGTCCACAGTCTGAACGCGCTGCTGGGGAACTTCGAACGAACAGGCGGTATCTACACTATCGACGAGCCGCCGTTTGGAAAACTGCCGACAGTTCAAGAAGATACCGTGGCGAAGCAAGGCAATGGTCAGTCGCTTGTAGCAGGCTCTTACGACACAAGTTTCCCACTCACCGATTTCTCCATCGAAAGCTTCACGAAGAATGTTCTGGCTGATCGTCCGTATCCGACCAGCGTGCTCTTCCTCCACGATGGCAATCCGCTCTTTCAAACGCTGAACCATCACGAGTTTGCCAAGGCGCTTCAAAAAATTACTCTCGTTGTCAGCTTCGATTCCGTCATGAACGAGACGAGCGAGTATGCACACCTTATCCTGCCTGACCATACGTTCATGGAGACGTGGGATGAAGTCTCGAATGTGTCGTCCGTGGCATTCACACATGTCGGGATCCAGCAGCCTGTCATCGCACCACTTTACGAGACGCGCCACACGGGCGATGTGTTGATCGACCTTGCCAAACGGGTCGGCGGGACTGTTGCAGCTTCGTTCCCCTTCGAGAATTACCAGGATGTTCTGAAACACGGGTTGAAAGGCGTTTATGAATCGGGTGGAGGTGCCATTGTTTCTGAAGGCGTGAAGCGAATGTGGCTGGAGTACCTGCAGCAGCGGGGATGGCACATAGGCCGGTACAGCTCGTTCGACGAGTTCTGGACGCTGCTGCTTGAGCATGGCGGGTGGTGGAACCCGATCCGCAAACCGAGGTCGTGGGAGAAGGTGTTTCAGACACCCTCAGGGAGGTTCGAGTTCTACTCACAGCGATTGAAGTCAACTGTCGATGCTCTGGTCGAGGAATCCGGCGGGAAGAGTTCTCCTCAGAATCTGGAACTCATCCTGAACCAACTGAATATTTCTGCTCGCGGCGACAGCGCATTCCTTCCTCACCATGAACCTGTCCCCTATGCGACAGATATGCCGCTGCACCTTGTCACGTTCCAACCGCTGACAGTTCGGGATGGTAACGGCGCACATCTGCCGATGATGCAAGAGATGTTCGGCTACACTGTTCGACGATACTGGGATTCGTGGGTGGAAATCCATCCCAAGACGGCGGCAGAGTATGGCATTGCCGACGGCCAGTGGGTGTGGTTGGAGTCCTCCGTGGCGAACATCAAGGTGCAAGCAAAGATTAGTCCCGGCATCCTGCCGAACGTCGTCGCTGTTCCATTCGGCTTGGGACACACGTCCTACGGTAGATACGCAGAAGGGCATGGTGTGAATCCGAACTCCATCATGCGAAACGCGTACGACCTTGTGAGCGGAAAACCGGCCCTCGAGTTGACCAAAGTGAAAATGTCTGTAGCCACGTGAGAGAAGGAGCAGACTGAATGCCGAAGTGGGCAATGGTGATCGACCTCGATAAGTGCACGGGCTGCGGTGCGTGCATGGCAGCGTGCAACATGGAGAACAACGTCGCCATCGTCGCACCGAAGGAGGCGCAAGAGGGACACGTGATGTTCTGGATGGATATGATCACCTCCTACGAGGGTGAGTATCCGAACATCGAAGTGAAGCGGATGCCGAAACCGTGCTACCACTGCGACGATCCTCCGTGCATCAAGGTGTGCCCCGTGGGCGCTACGTTCCGGAACGAAGAAGGGTTGGTCGGCCAGGTGTATATGCGCTGCATCGGCTGTCGCTACTGCATGGCGGCATGTCCATTCACTGCAAAGGTGTACAACTGGGGTGAACCACAGTGGATTGATGGTGCGACGACGTGTTTCAACCCCGATGTGTCCCGTCGGATGGTCGGTGTGGTGGAGAAGTGCTCGTTCTGCGCCCATCGTCTCATCAAGGTGAAGGAAGATGCAGACCAGGAAGAGCGAGCGATCCGCGATGGTGAGTACGTGCCTGCGTGTATGGAGAACTGCCCAGCTGATGCGATCTACTTCGGTGACATCGAAGACAGGCAGAGCATGGTGCACAAGCTTTCCCGCAACTACAGAGCATTCCGGGTCATGGAAGACCTGGGTGTCGAGCCGAAACTCTATTACCTCTCGAAGAGGAAGGCGTAATGGATAGGAACGCGGAACACTACATAGACCAAGACGAGCCATTGTATAGGCCTCTCTACCAGACGGGAAAGGGATTCTACATCACTGCTGGAATTCTCGTTCTGGTTATTATCTGGGCGGCGTACATGTATTTTAACCAGATACGGTACGGACTTGCCGTTACAGGAATGAATCAGCCGGTGACGTGGGGCTTCTACATCGTGAACTTTGTGTTCTTTATTGGCATCAGCCATGCTGGTACGCTCATCTCGGCGATCTTGCGTCTCTCGAAAGCGGAGTGGCGCCGTCCCATTACCAGAATGGCGGAGGTCATTACTGCAATCGTGCTGGCGATCGGCGGGCTTCACCCCATCATCGATCTCGGTAGACCGGATCGCATGCTGAATCTGTTTGAGTCGGGGCGGCTGCAGTCGCCACTGTTGTGGGATGTCACCAGTATTACCGCGTACTTTACGGCGAGCACTGTGTATCTTTACATCCCGATGATTCCCGACATCGCCAAGGTACGGGACCGGGGCGGAAAGCTCCAGTGGCTGTACGCGTTCATGGCATGGGGATACCAGGGCACTGAGCATCAGAAGAAAGTCTTGAACCGTGCGATTAACATTCTCATGGTTATGGTTATCCCGATTGCAGTGTCCGTCCACACGGTCATCTCATACATTTTCTCGATGACGCTCCAGCCAGGCTGGCACAGCACGATCTTCGGACCGTACTTCGTGGTCGGTGCAATCTTCTCCGGGATCGCGGCGTTACTCATAGTCATGATCGCATTCCGGAAGGCATATCACCTTGAGCGATACTTGCGGGAGATTCACTTTCAGTATCTCGCAACCCTGCTGCTCATCATGTCGATCATCTGGTTCTATTTCACATTCTCGGAATACCTCACTGGTGCATTCGGCGCGGAACCGCACGAGATGCAGATCATCATGTACAAGTTCACCGGACCGTTTGCTGTCTTTTTCTGGGGGATGGTTCTTTGTAACTTCGTGATTCCGGTGATCCTGCTAAGTTTCAAGCGGTTCAAGACGATTGGGGGTATCCTCATCGCATCCTGCGCGGTCGTTGTCGGGATGTGGCTCGAGCGCTTGATCATCGTTGTGCCGTCGCTGGCGAATCCACGTATGGATATTCCGTTTGGAATATATATTCCAACGGTAACTGAGTGGGCGCTGTTTGCCGGCGGGATTGCGGTTTTCATCCTCGGGTACATGGTCTTTTCGAAGTTCTTCCCGATCATTTCTATTTGGGAAATCGAAGAGGGCAGAACAGAAGGACTCAAGGAAGTAGAAGAACGCATACACAGCTATCTCCCTGCCCAGACAAATCCCTGATCGCTGAAAAAGACAGGGGATCAGGTTTCAGCAGGGAACGGGGACGAGTGAGTGAAGTTCAAGTTTGAATACCGTATATTGGCAGTGACGTCATACCAGTCGATCCAATGAAGGAAGCAGTAACTACCAATTCACACAATTCATAAACTCCGAGGAGGATAATCATGCGGCATCTACGCATTCTGAGCGGTATCCTATTACTCACACTGATTGTTGCCTTCACCATGCAGGCAGATAACAAGTATGTTGGTGCAAAGAAATGCATGGCATGCCACAAGACGGAGAAGCTGGGTGGGCTTGCTTACACCGTTTGGGAGAAGAGCGCCCATGCAAATGCATACAAGACACTATTGGGTGAGAAGGCCAAGGCGATCGCTAAGGAGAAAGGTATGACGACGGCTCCGGCGGAGAGTGAAGCCTGCTTGAAGTGCCACGTGACCGGAGGCGGTGCAGCAAAGAACATCGATGCAGGCTTCAAGAAGGAAGAAGGCGTGACATGCGAGGCGTGCCATAATGCGGCTTCCGGCTATCTATCAATTCACAACAAGAAGACTGAGGCGGACAAGGCGAAAGCGAAGGCAGCGGGGTTAGTGAAGCTGGCGAAAAATGAAAAGTCCTGCACAACGTGCCACAACTCCGAGAGCCCCACATCCAAAGCCTTCAAGTTCGAAGAGATGTGGGCAAAGATTGAGCACAAACTTCCGCCTAAGAAATAACGAAGAACCACTATCGGATTTGATGTTGGGCCGTCATTCCGGAACGACCCGGTTTTGATTCGGGAAGCGATTGAGGACTTTTTGCCCCGAGATTTTTCGTTTGCAAATCTGATAATTCAACTGTCCAAATTCCAAATGTTGAAAAAGAACACAACTCATCGCTCGCAAACTCTCGTTTTCGGACGAATTCAACGGTTTCATTCATCAGGCCTGTGGCACATAGCTTGTCGCTCAAAGGCAAAGCAATAGCAGCTTCAATTCTGTTCTTACTTATATGCATTCCATGAACTGACTGGATAACGAAGGGTTCCAAGTGACCAGAGGCGTGTACCTGCACAAGCTTGGGGCTGGCGATAACATATCGTTGACAACGAAAATGGTCCTTTTGAAGCAGGCTGTTCCACGGAGGCGGGTATCCACAACCTATCCCTGCCTTCGGTCTTTTCACAACGCATAGAACGCGACATACAAACCACAGCGAAGTGAAGACATGACCACTCACAACAAAATCTTCCCGAGAATATCTCCGGCCTTTTGCGTCTTACTCCTCATCCTATTCAGCTCATCAGCTGCGATCGCTCAACTGATGAACGCACGCTTTATGTCCTCTGTGTATGGTTGGAGACAGTACGATACAGTGGGCACGGCCAAGCAATTTTGGCGTGGATACCAGTCGGTGATGCTGGATGTTGCGCACGGAGATTTCAGCGTGCACGGGCACTTCCAGGGTGCGGTAATGCTGCAAAGGAAGCTGGACGAGCTGCCCGATTATCGTCTGTACTACGGCTATGCCAAATGGAAGAACATTGTTGATGTTGCTGACCTCTCATTTGGAAGGCTGCCGTTCTTCGCAGGGGTTGGGGTTGGGACGATCGATGGTGCGCTCACCACATTCCACACCATGTCCAACGATTTGCGGTTTACAGCATATGGCGGGGCCACAACGCCTGTCGATCTGACCGTGAAGAATTGGGGACCGCTCAAGAGGAATCTCACATTTGGTGGGCAGTTTCTTGCAACAGCGGTTGAGGATTGGCGGTTTGGTGTCAGTTACCTGAACCGTCGCCGGGAACGAACGGGATATTGGACTCTTCGTGCCGACTCTCTGTTCAATCCAACAACCCTTTACGTCGATCCAGAAGAGACAAGGGAACAGTATGCCAGCGGCGACATTTCGTACTGGCTGCCGAATGTCGGCTTCCGCGCGCGGTACGACTACAACATAGACTACTCCAAGACTCAGCGTGCACAGCTTGGTCTCAAGTATTATCCCACGGAGTGCTGGGTGCTAAGCGCCGACTACATCCATCGGGCACCGCGGTTTCCGTTCAACTCGTTCTTTGCTGTGTTCAATATTCCTTCATCAGATGAGGTGGAAGGCGGACTTGATTACACACTCATGGCATCAACGAGGGTGTTTGTTCGCGGTGCCCTTGTGAAGTATATTGATGACGAGAGCTTTCGCTATACGGTGGGCGTTGCAAATGAATACGCATCAGCATCGTACCGGGGAAGCAGTGGATACGCAGGCGAGTTGAATGCCGTGTCTTTGCAAGGCTCGTATGCACTGTGTAACCGCATGCTGATTCCGACGCTCGGGGTTTCCTATACATCGTACAGGCTGAATGCATCCGCAGCAACGGAGAACACCGTCGCTGCTGCCATTGGCCTGATTGCCCGACCTCTGCAGACGCTCTCCGTTGATGTGCAGGGGCAGTTGTTGAACAACAAAGTGTATAAGAACGATGTTCGACTGTACGCCGGAGTGAACTTCTGGATATCTGAACAACTAAACCTGTTTGAGTGAGAGGTCCCGTATGACACGCCGATACGCAGTGCTTGCTGTCTCGCTCATCATGTGTGTTGGTTTTACTGCATTTGTTGATCTGCCCGCGCTGATCGCTGGGCATGCGCCGTCTCTTGCGGCGGCAGAGGATTCACGGCCATCGCAGGTGAAATTCTCCCACAAGATGCACATCAAGGATGTTGGTGCGGACTGTGCAACATGCCATCCTGAAGGCTCAACAAGCAAGCTTTCATCCGATAACCTCGCGAGCACGCATGATCAGTGTTCCTCCTGTCATGAAGATCAGGTTACCAATGACTGCGGTTTCTGCCATACGACTCCGGACAACATTGTCGCCCGTCCCGCAGCCAGCCGCACCGTAATCTTCTCCCACGAGAGCCATGCAGCCAGAAGTGTGGAGTGCATGACATGCCATAAGGGTCTGGATGAGGTTGAGCTTGCGAGCGGAAAGAACCTTCCGGATATGGCCACATGCAACACATGCCACAACAATGTGAAAGCAACCAACGCTTGTGAGAATTGCCACACGGATTTTGTGACGCTTTTTCCGGCAGACCACAAACGATCCGATTTCCTGCGCAGCCACCGTGATGAAGTTCGTCTTGGAGCCATGACAGCCAGTTGCCAGACGTGCCACAGTGAAACATTCTGCCAGCAGTGTCACCAGGGCGCAGGATTGAAGGCGTTCCGTCCGAGGGACTTAATGGTGGAACCACGGGCGAAGACATCAACAAAGGACTCCCCGAGACGAACTATCCTCCAAAATGTGCACGAACTGAACTACCGGTTCTTACACGGGATTGATGCCAGGTCGAAACAGGCAGAGTGTGGATCGTGCCATTCCACAGAAACATTCTGCGCTCAGTGTCATCAGGCAGGCGGGAACATCACACAGGCAACATTCAAGCCAAAGTCACACGACGTTCCAGGCTTCACAACGATCGGTCGTGGATCAGGTGGTGGCGTGCATGCTGAGGAAGCGAGACGCGACATCGAAAGCTGCATGAGTTGCCACGATGCAGAAGGACAAGACCCAACCTGCTTCACGTGCCACACGCAATCAGGTCGAGTGAGGTGACATGAGTTTGCCACAAGGTAATAACTTATCCGGAGGAACACGCACTATGAAAACTCTCACCGTTGTTTCCGTTATCCTGGCCATGTTCGTTGTCACGCTCATTGTGTTTGCCGGATGCGAGGGGCCGGCGGGGCCTGCAGGAAAGGATGGCAAAGATGCTGTCTTGCCGCCCTTCAGCCTTGAAGGGTTTGCGCCGGGAATCAAATGCGGGTCGTGTCACACTGAAGATCAAGATACGACCTACTACGTTGCCGGACGCAAGTATGAGTGGCAATCATCGAAGCACGCGGTTGGCGGGGACATAGATAGAAATACCAACCTCTGCGCCGGATGCCACACCACGGAGGGTTTCGTGCAGCGCTATAACGGTGGCTGGCAAACCCAGGTTGTTTCTCAGGTGGAGCATCCGAGTCCACCAGGTTGTTTTGCATGTCACTCTCCGCATGCACGCGCCAATTTTACCCGGCGTGACACTAACGCTGTTATTATTACTTCATTCATTACCGGAGTCCCGGATGCAGTGTTCGACTATGGGAACGGAAACATTTGTGTGCGGTGCCATCAGACCCGAGTGTCATCGCCAATGAGTCCGAAACCAGATCCGACCAAAACGGCTGTAACGGATACGTTAAGGATCACCTCGAGCAGATGGTATCCTCACTACGGGGTAAACGGCCAGATGCTAATGGGTACAGGTGGGTTCCAGTTTGTTGACTTTACTTACACCGGCAACTCGAACCATACCAACAACACCGTTATTCGACAGGAAGGATGCCCGAAGTGCCATATGTCTGAGCCAATAGGCGGTGGCGCTGGCAGAGGCGGTGGTCACACGATGTGGATTGCCTATGATAATGAGGGTGTAACAAATTATGTCCTTACCGGTTGCAGAGATGCCGGGTGCCATGGGTCATCGATTACCACTCCAGATATTCCAGGTCCGTCGACCGGTGGCGTGGGAGCTCAAACACTTATGCTGCGGAACCTTGACACGTTGGCGCAGTTGCTGGCCGCACGCAACTGGCTCGACACTACAACCGGTCTGCTTAGAGCCAGCACCTCCAATCCATTGCGGATTGTGCCTGCTTCGCGTGCGGGTGCCATCTACAATTACTTTTTCATTGAGCATGAGGGAAGCGAAGGGGTCCATAACACAAAGTATGCTCTTGAACTACTGCAATCATCAATACGAGAATTGAGAAAACCCTAATGCTGACCACTGGGGAATGAGGCCATCAATGAGGAACAAGAACTCCATACTCGCTCTCGCGCTTGTCGCACTGGCCCTTGCAATCTCAGGGTGTTCAGACCTGAAGCATGATCTCCCCTCGCCGGTTGCCCCCGGGGTTCAGGTACACAGACCATCGTGGGTCGACACCTCTTCCGCCAGTTTTCACGGGAAAGTAATCCGTGCTGCCAACGGCGATGCACAAGAGTGTCTAAAATGTCACGGCCTGAACTATCAGGGAGGAACCTCTGGAGTGTCCTGTGTGGCATGCCATCAAACCGCCGGGGCCTCTCTCCATGGGAGAGGTTGGATAGATCCATTGGCGCAAAACTTTCATGGCAACACCATACGCGCTGCAACTTGGGATATGAGATCGTGTCAGACTTGTCACGGTCCGCTTTATGATGGTGGGAAGGTGGGAGTCTCCTGTCGCGATTGTCATCGTGGTGGAGCTGGCCCGGAGAACTGCGCTACATGTCATGGTAGCTCGAACAATGCTGCACCTCCGCGTGATCTTGGCAAGAATACTTCTCGTTCTGCCCGCGGTGTTGGCGCGCATCAAATCCACTTCTTAGGCAGCTCAATCGCCACGTCATTGCTTTGCTCCGAGTGTCACGCAACGCCTACTGCTGTGTACGTTGTGGGGCATATAGATTCAACAACCGGGGCAGAAGTGCGGCTCAGCAGTCTGTTAGCAAACACAGTGACAAACAAACCTGGGACGATTGATTACGATCCGGAGTTACCAACGTACACTCCTTCACCCTCGCACAGCCAGGCGGCTCTTACATGTTCCAACACCTACTGTCATGGCTACTTTAAGAACGGCAACCTGACGTTCGCCCCAACTTGGAACGACACGACAGGAACGCAAGGCTCGTGTGGCACTTGCCATGGCAATACTGCCGCCCCGCTTGATACATTGGGAACGCGATATCTTCCCAAAACTGCTTCGCAGGGCGGAACACATCCGGCAGTGGCTGGACTGGGGATACGATGCAATGTTTGTCATGCTGAAGTTGTGGACGCGAACTTCCGTATCATCAATCCATCGAAACATGTCAACGGCAAGCTGAATGTGCTTGGAGGCGAACGTGATTGGTGAGGCGAGGAACCAGAATTCGTAACCCACAGTATGACCCTGAAACGTTGAGATGTAGTAACTCTTATTGTCACGGCAATTTTGAAGTAGCGGGGCGAGTAGCTGCCATCCCGGGGTTGTTGGTGCTACAGGCAGAAGCTCAGACAAGTCCAAGCACGTGAATGGTATGATCAATGTGGCGGGTCAGGGATATTCGTTCCGATGATCCGTCTTATCCTCCCGGAAAACCGGGGGACGAACACCAAATAAGGAGGACGAACAGTATCACGCCAACCTCTGAAATAGACGACAACGAACAGGCATTATAACTGCCTTTGAGCCCATACAGATGGGTCACGTCGTTCTTCAATTCCACAGCCCCGCGCAAGTTTTTGGCGGGGCTTTGCATTCCTTTTGTGGCAACATTTGGAAAAGAGCGCCCCGCATTCCCACTGCTGGGAAGCAAAAGAACGAGAGTTCGGGAAATACGGTGAGAATCATTGAATAATGGTGGCACGACAGTTGTGATTTTCTACACTGGTGAACAAACAATCAATCACCATCAATACACATGAAAACCCGGTTTCTTCTTCTCACACTGGCGATCCCCATGCTGTTCCTCTTGCTGGTGGCTGCTACGTATAGCCAGATGTAACATAACGCTCATTCCTATTCCTGCGCGTATCCCCTCCGTGGCTCCGATTTAGCACAGCACCCGTAGTTATTGAAAATCTCAACAGTCTCCTTCTTCCCACGGTTGAGAACTGCATTTCCTTGCCCATCTCAAATCAGCCCAGGACGCTGGTTTTTCAATGGAATTCCTCTGGCATGAGGGTTGTCCCTTTCTCCAACAAGGAAACACTGCAAATGCTGTGTTGCCCACTGGAACTGAAGGAGGCAGAGCAATGAACAAAGTCATGAATGTATCAACTGAGGGGATCCTTGCCCCCTACGGCCGATCAGAAGTGAAGGCGGTTCTTCAGAAGAATTTCATGCGTGGACTGGTAATTTCCGTTGTCATCCACGTTGCCGTTATCAGCACACCCTACATCGTGAAGTTCCTCGGTGGTGAAGAGGATGAGGTGCCGATGGTCGCGGTGAAAATGCTGAAGTACAGCGACCTCGGACCGCCGCCCTCCATCTCTGCTGCGCCACCCCCACCATCGGTAAGTGTGGCAGCGATCGCGAAGCCCACCGTGGGTGTACCGGTGCCGGTGCCTGACGCGGAAGTCAGCCCCGAACAAACAATCGCGACACAGCAGGAACTCAGTTCCACTCCATCCCCGATGATCGAGCAGTTTGACGGTGATGGCGGTGTTCAGATCACCCAGGACATTGTGATTGACGACGAACCAGGAATGGACGAATTCATTGCTGTTGAGAAAGAGCCTCAGATCGTGAGAAAGGTGATACCAGCCTATCCCCCCATGGCGTTGCGGGCCGGGCTTGAAGGGACTGTTTGGGTAAAGATTCTGGTCGATAAGGATGGTACACCAAAGAAGACCGTCATTATCAAATCCACAACGGAGATTTTCAACGATTCGGCTCTGGAAGCCGCTTCGAAATTTCTCTTCACGCCCGCGGTCATGAACAATGGCCCGGTGCGTGTGTGGGTGGCCATACCGTTTAAGTTCCGGTTGAAAGACCAGACACCAAGCTGATCGTTGTGTTCTCACACGTCTCACAGCATTGGGAGGACCGCCACATGCCGACCGAGCAACAGTATTGGGAGTTGATACGGGATACCGTGTGCAGAAAATGTGTGGACGGCGACGGACACAGGGGATGCCACCTCTCCCGTGATCGGGAATGTGCGATACGGCACTACTTCCCTCAAATCATCGAGGTGGTGAACTCCACGTACAGCACTGCGATTGGTCCGTATGAAGACCAGCTCCGGAGTAAGGTATGCGGTGTGTGCGTCCACCAATCGAAGACTGGAGAATGCAGTATTCGGAACGACGTGGAATGTGCACTGGACAGGTATTTCCCTTTGATTGTTCAGGTCATCGAAGGAGGACAACTCCGCGAGCGGTTCAAGACCGGAGCACGAAGTGGGTGAGATTCGTGTTTTTCCCTGGGGATGATGGGAGGTGTGCCGTGATTTATCAAGTTGGACTTTTCTTACTCAGCTTCATTGTTCTTTTTGTTGCCTTGGCCCTGGTCCTCCCGGGCGCTGTTGAAGTCTACACCCGGTGTCGCCGCGGGCATTTTGTCATCTGTCCGGAAACAAACAAGCAGGGGGCGGTCGCATTGTCGGCCGGCCTTGCTGCGGTATCATCCGCTCTCCTGCCAACCAAACTCCATATCAAGGACTGTACTTTGTGGCCCGAGCACAGACCCTGCTCGCGTCGCTGTCTCTTGCAAATTCGCAACCTTACCCGGTGAAACCCCGCCTTATCGGGGTCCACTCAGATGCGGCGCGGCTGCGGCACGGGAACGTAAGCGCTCACTAAGAGGTGACTGATGATGAAGTCATGCCAACGGTCCGTTCTCTCAATCTTTTCACGGTTCTTCACAACGGCATTGTCTTGTCCGTATTGTTGCGGTCTATCGCACCGCAGTCTGTCGTTTCTCCCGTTTCTTGCACAGCAACAGGAGTACCATGGTTGCAATTGACGTTGAAGGCTTCGATCACGTGTTACGTGCGCTTCAGGCACGCGGCTACAGCCTACTCGGTCCCATTTACCGTGAAGGAGCGATCGTTATCGATGCGATCGTCTCTGTTCATGACCTTCCCAGAGGGTATGTGGACACCCAGGCGCCCGCCTCATACAGCGTGACGCGGAATGACGATGAGGCATTGTTCGGGTTTGTCCTCGGCCCGGTCTCGTGGAAGAAGTTTCTCTATCCGCCGCGTTTGAAACTCTTCTCGATGACAAAATCGGGAAAAGGATTTGAGGTCAGTCCGAATGAGACACCTGAAGTTCCGAAGTACGCCTGCATCGGAATCCGGCCATGTGAACTACAGGCGATCGCGATTCAAGACAAAATCTTCTCGGATGGACAGTACACGGACCCGGTGTATAGTAGTGTGCGGAAGCAGCTTTTCACCGTTGTGGTCCAGTGCGCACGGCCGGCAGGAAACTGCTTCTGCGCGTCGATGAATACGGGCCCGAAGGCCTACGGAGGATATGACCTTGCGCTGACGGAGATCCTCCATGACGATTCCCATTACTTTGTGGTTGACGCGGGAAGCGGCGCCGGAAATGAACTCCTTGCCGAGATTCCGCATCGTCCGGCGACCGAGGTTGATATCGAACGAGCGAACACGGTCACTCGGTCGGCAGCGGAACAGCTGACGAAGTCCATGGAGACTACAGACCTGCCCCGGATCCTGAACGAGAGTTTTGAACATCCGCTCTGGGACGACATCGCCCGGCGGTGTCTTTCCTGTGCAAATTGCACGCTCGTGTGTCCGACATGTTTCTGCTCCACGGTGGAGGATGTTACCGATCTGACCGGCGCGCACGCCGAGCGGTGGCGACGGTGGGATTCCTGCTTTACCTCCGACTTCACACGGATTGCCGGTGGTAACATTCGCATGTCCACTCGCACGCGCTATCGCCAGTGGCTGACTCACAAGGTGGGATATTGGGTTGACCAGTTTGGAACGTCCGGTTGCGTCGGGTGCGGGCGATGCATCACCTGGTGCCCCGTAGGGATCGATCTCACGGTGGAAGTCCGGAAGTTCCGTGACAGCCACACCATGCAAAGTTAAAGGAGACCTCTTATGGAAAAAGAAAATCTTGTCGACATTCTCCAGCAGCACCCGTTTCTTCTCGGTCTGTCGGATGAGCATATGCAAACTCTCGTCGGCTGTGCCTCCAACGTCCGCTTTAACGAAGGAGCATATGTAATTCGGGAAGGAGAACTTGCCAATTCATTTTACCTCATCCGTACAGGCCGGGTGGCGCTCGAAATGGACATGCCGGGACGCGCCGGTCTCCGGATCCAGACGACGGGAGCCGGGGAAATTCTCGGCTGGTCATGGCTCATTTCTCCGTATCGCTGGCATTTCAACGGGATTGCCGTTGCCGACACACGGGCAATTGCGCTCGACGGAGAGTGCCTTCGGCGCAAATGCGAGGAGGATCCTGTGTTCGGGTATGACCTTTTGAAAAGACTGGCTCAGGTGATGGAGCGCCGCCTCGAAGCGACCCGACTCCAGTTACTAGATCTCTATGGTACCACTGCGAGCGGGGTAGGTGCATGAGACAGATGTCGCAGGTAGCTCGTTCCAGTGCCGGGGATCCGATGACTCCCCATCCTGTAATGATTCGCAGGATTATCTGGGAGAATGACGATACCTTCACGCTTACAATCGACCCGAGTGATGAGATGGAGGGATATCAATTCCTCCCCGGTCAGTTCAACATGGTGTACGTGTATGGGATCGGTGAAGCCGCGATCTCGATCAGTTCCAACCCATCCCGCACAGGAACGCTTGATCATACCATCCACCGCGTCGGTACCGTGACCACAGCACTCGCACAGAAAAAGCGTGGCGACATGATCGGACTGCGCGGTCCATATGGCTCAAGCTGGCCCATTGATATAGCCCGTGGAAAAGATGTTTGCATTGTCTCCGGAGGGATCGGTCTTGCCCCGCTCCGGCCCGTGATCTACACACTCTTGGCCGAACGGGCTGCGTATGGGCGCATCATCGTCCTGTACGGCGGACGCAGTCCGCTGGACTTGCTCTACCGTGTTGAGCTGGAGAAGTGGGCAAATGAGCACAACATCGAAGTACTTGTCACTGTTGACCGCGGCGATTCATCGTGGAAGGGGCACATTGGTGTAGTCACAGCGCTCTTCTCCTACATCAAGCTTGATGCACGGGCAACGGTTGCCTATGTGTGCGGTCCGGAGATCATGATGAAGTACACCCTTAATGAGCTGGACCGCAGAGGTCTCGCGCCAGACCAGGTGTATCTTTCCATGGAACGCAATATGAAATGCGCCATCGGGATTTGTGGCCACTGCCAATTCGGCCCGACGTTCATCTGCAAAGAGGGCCCGGTGTATCCGCTACCACGCGTCCGCGCATTGCTCGACAGGAAGGAACTCTGATATGCCCGCCAAAAAGCCGAAAATTGCTGTGTTCAAATTTGCCTCCTGCGATGGATGTCAACTGTCTCTCCTCGACGCCGAAGATGAACTGCTGATCGTTGCTGGCGCGGTAGAGATTGCAAACTTCCCGGAAGCCAGTAGGCGAGTCCTCAAAGGGCCATACGATATCGGATTGGTGGAAGGAAGCATCACAACGCCGCACGACGTTGAACGTGTCAGGGAAATCCGCAAGTCATGCAAGATACTGATTACCATCGGTGCGTGCGCGACATCCGGCGGCATCCAGGCGCTCAGGAACTGGAAAGACGTCAAAGAATACACGCGGCTTGTGTACGCGTCGCCCGAGTACATCTCGACGCTGGACCGCTCCATGCCGGTCGGGTCGTACGTCCATGTGGATTTCGAGTTGCGAGGATGTCCGATCAACAAGTATCAATTGCTCGAGGTCCTCAGCGCGTTTCTCAATCACCGGAAGCCGAACGTCCCGGCGCACAGTGTATGTGTTGAATGCAAGATGCGCGGGACAGTCTGTGTGATGGTGGCGCAAGGGATCCCTTGCCTCGGGCCAGTGACTCAGGTAGGCTGCGGGGCGATTTGTCCGGCATACGACCGTGGGTGTTACGGCTGCTTCGGCCCCATGGAGAACCCGAACGCGTCATCGCTCGGAAAGCAGTTCGTGGAGATGGGCCTGAGTCGTCACGAGGTTATGCTTGCATTCCGCGGGTTCAACGCCTATTCCGAGGCCTTCAGAAAAGAGAGTGAAGCCCATGAACAGTAGAGTGATCAAAGTCGACCAGCTCGCACGAGTAGAAGGGGAAGGAGGCGTCTTTATCAAAGTCAATGACGGAAAGGTAGCCGACGTCAAACTGAATATTTTCGAACCGCCACGCTTCTTTGAAGCGTTCCTTCGCGGTCGGAAATATTCCGAGGCCCCTGACATCACCGCGCGCATCTGCGGGATCTGCCCGGTCGCGTATCAGATGAGTGCTGTCCATGCGATGGAGAGCGCCTTTGGCGTTACGGTGGGTGGACAGTTACGTGCATTGCGCCGCCTCCTCTACTGTGGTGAATGGATCGAGAGTCACGTTCTGCACATCTACATGTTGCATGCACCGGACTTCCTTGGCTATGAGGACGCACTTGCCCTGGCAAAGGACCATCCGGAGGTTGTCCAGCGGGCATTGAAGATGAAGAAAATCGGCAATGACATTGTTGCACTCTTGGGCGGAAGAGAGATCCATCCGATCAACGTCAAAGTTGGGGGCTTCTATCGCCTACCTGCAAAACACGAGCTCGATGGACTGATCGATCGTCTGCAGTGGGGTCTGGACGAAGCAGTAACAACGGCAAAACTGGTTACCACGTTCGAGTTCCCCGAATTTGCCACAGACTATGAATTCGTCTCACTCCGGCATCCGGAGGAATATCCGTTCAATGAAGGGCGTTTTGCCTCCAGCAGCGGGTTGGACATTGCGGTGAAGGAGTATGAGTTCCATTTTGAGGAACGGCATGTACCACACTCCAACGCGCTGCATGGGTTTGAGCGTGGCCATGGTGCGTACTGCGTCGGTCCTCTCGCCCGATTCAACCTCAACTACAACAGGTTGCCCGAAATTGCCCGGCAGGTGGCGGAGGAGATCGGTTTGCGGCCTGTTGTCAAGAACCCCTTCAAGAGCATCATCGTGAGGGCAATCGAAACAATTTTCGCCTTCCATGAGGCACTCCGAATCATCCGTGAGTACGACCCACCGGCGCAACCTGCTGTGCCTTTCGTGCCTGTTGCCGGCATCGGGTTTGGTGCAAGTGAGGCGCCGCGGGGGACACTCTACCATCGCTACCGGATCGGTGACGACGGATTGATCATGGACGCGAAGATCGTTCCCCCAACGGCCCAGAACCAGCCTACGATTGAAGGTGACTTGAGAAGGTTCGTCGCTGCAAATATCGCGATGCCACGAGAAGAGCTCACCTGGAAAGTGGAACAGGCGGTGAGAAACTACGATCCGTGCATCTCTTGCGCGACCCATTTTGTGAGACTGGAAACAACGTGAGGGTTTGGTTGCCCGGTCATTACCGAGTTCGTGATGCAAGCAGGGACTGGCGACACACTGCTCTTCATTACTTGCAGATGAGGAAACACCACAGGAGGTCGCAGCCATGGAATCCGCAGATCCAGCTGCACGCATTCTGATTATAGGCGTTGGGAACGAGATGCGGGGGGACGATGCGTTGGGGATTCTCGCTGTGCAAGAGCTCCGGCATTCCGTGCCGGAGGGGGTTGATTGCGTGGAAAGGGACGGGGAGGGAGGCGAGCTAATTGAAACCTGGCGGAACTACCAGCGGGTAATACTGATCGACGCATTTTCCTCCGGGGCAATACCGGGAATGCTTCACTGCTGCGACGTCTCCATCACGCGGATTCCACCACTGTTCTTCCGCTATTCCTCCCACTCGTTTGGCGTTGGCCACGCAGTGGAGATAGCCCGCAGGTTACAGTTGTTGCCGCAGGAATTCACCATTTATGGGATTGAGGGAAAGTCGTTCAAGACCGGTGAGCCCCTTTCGCAGCCGGTGCGGAGCCGAATGCCAGAGCTGCTGGAGAGTGTGACATTGAAGACGCATGCGCTTCTGATGGCGCATCCGGGTCATGAACATCGCTACACCGAGGAAGCTCAATGAAGGTGGGGGGCCGGGTCTTGTATGTGGGATGGAGGGGGAGTATATTCATGGCATGTCCATTCCGAGAATACTCTCTGCGAGAAGTCTATGTCGTTGGCGAGACAACAAGCCCTGTTGATTTCCTTCCTTTTGCTTACCCTGATACTTGTGGGATGCGCAAAGAAGGAAGATATCATCGTCGTGTCGAAGGAGTTCCAGAGAGAACGAGTTGATGATACAGCAGTGCCGCTCGGGCTCGGCATGAGTTCTCCGGGAGCAGGGAATCAATACTACGTGGTGGGGAAGCTTAGAAACGTCGGATCGGAAGAGGTCACCAAGGTCATGGTCAGCTTCAAGTGTGTGCAGGGAAAGGAAACAAAACTTCTGACGGCGGAGATCGATAGGATCGCTGCTGGTGCCACCGTGGGTTTCCGGACCCGGGTGTACAAATCTGTGAGGGATGTGAAACTGCTGGAACAAGAGCCACCAGAAATCACCTACGAGTAACGCATTTCGTGGAGTTGTGATGTTTGTTCTGTTTTTTCTCATGTTGATTGTGCCGACACTTTCTTCCATGTGCTTCACCGAAGGAGAGGGTGGCTTCCTCGGGTATAGCTGGGGAACACCGTTGGCGGAAATGCGAGAACGGTTCGGTCTTCATCCCGTTGAAGCGGAGAACGGACGTGTGACGTTTCGTTGTCACCTTGAATCTCTTGCCGGCGCCAATCTGGAAAGTTGCGAACTGGAATTCTTGGGGGGCCGGTTCGCCGGAGTCGCTATTACCACCAAGGGGACATCCAACTCGCACGAACTTCTTTCTTACCTTGTGCAGCTCTACGGCCCGCGACCCAGGGAACGCGTCGTAGCCTACCAATGGCTTACTGGCGACACACATATTTCCTATGACATCGACAGCGCCGGAGATGGATATGCCTACTGGTACTCTCTTCGTCTCCAGCAAACCCCGGACTCATCAGGAGTGAACTAAGGACTGGTGGTTCTTAAACCCCATCATTAGTATCGCGATTGCTCAGATATTGTATCGCCCTAAGCTGCATGGTGTGATTCAATTCCCACTTCTGCGAATATGCCCATCCCTTTCCTCAAAATTCCGCTGTTTTTCCAAAGGCATGGTTCTTGAAGTCTTGATGCAAACATCGGTCCGTTTCGGGAAAAAGATTCTCCATACATGAACTCTCCACACGTCAATCTTAGTGGCGGGCCGGAGCGGCGGTGCGCTCTTCAAGAAAAGCCACCGTTGCGGAAATGGAAAAACAGACCGGCTTCTTGAAGTACATCGTCACCGCGCGGCAAAAGAAAGAATGGATCAATCAAGATATCGATGAGGAGTGAAGTGTCTATGAAACCACACGTTGCCACAGCATGGCTCGGGGGATGTTCCGGATGTCACATGTCGTTTCTTGATATGGACGAGCGCCTCATTGAACTGGCAGACAAAATGGACCTTGCCTATTCTTCCATTGCCGACATCAAGAAGTTCCCGGTCAACGTGGACGTGACGCTGGTGGAAGGTGCAGTGTCGAATGTGGAGAATGAAGAACTCGCCCTTCTTATCCGGCGGACTCACGCTACGTGGTTTCCTTCGGCGACTGCGCGACGACGGGAAACGTAACCGCGATGAGAAACAGGTTCAGCACCGACGAGATTACGCACCGGGCGTACGTGGAACTAGCCGACGGCGAACCCGACCATCCCGATGGGAGTTCGTGACCATAGGTAAGCTGCTGCCGCAAGCGCGGCCACTGCACGAGATCATCCCGGTGGATGCGTTCATTCATGGTTGCCCCCCCACGACCGACCAGATCTGGTTTGCCATCCGTACCGCAGGTAGACATTCGTCTTCAGTGAGTGTCTTTCTTGATCCATCAAGAGGTGGGCCGGGTTGTTTTGCGTGATCCGATCCACCCCGAAGTCCCGCAAACCTCCAGCATTTTCCACTCCTGCAAATCCATTCCCACAGATTGGAAGAAAGCCCGCGTTGCAGAATTCAACGGGGCAGAAACCGCTGTTTAGCCGTTTGTTTCGTTGATCTTACCCATCCGGTGCTGGCACGTATGTTGACTTTCAAGGGGATGGAAAACAACTTGGAGGTAGAATGACCGTTCTTGGAAATCTGGTTGTGCTGCTTGCGCTCATTGCTTCAGTGCTGGGCACAGTACAGTACTACCGCGCCGTTTCGTCAGCTTCTGTGCTCGGCTCCGCCCGGCTCTGGGTTAGACTCAGCGGGGTTGGAGTGCTTCTTGCCTCAATCCTGTTGCTCATCCTGCTACTTCGTCATGAATTTGCGAACGGCTATGTCTACAGCTATAGCTCTCGCTCTCTCCCGCTCCATTTTTTGATTTCGAGTTTTTATGCGGGACAGGAAGGGAGTTTCCTGTTCTGGGCGCTGTGTGCGGCTCTAATTTCTTTTGTGTTGATGCGCTCCATGCGTCGGCACAAGAACGAGGCATCGGTAATGGCCGTGTACATGGGCGTGCAATCGTTTCTCTTGATGTTGCTATTTGTCAAGACACCGTTTATCTCGGTGTGGGATAAGATTGCTCAGATCCCCGCAGGTCAGGTACCGGCTGATGGAAGCGGACTGAACCCGCTCCTGCAGAATTTCTGGATGGTGATACATCCGCCGGTGCTGTTCATCGGCTTTGCGGCCATGGCAGTCCCGTTCAGCTTTGCTGTTGCCGGCTTGTGGAAGAAAAACTACACACTCATTGCGACGCAGGCTTTTGCTTGGGTTTTGGGTGGTGTTCTGGTACTCGGTCTCGGGATTATGCTGGGAGCGTACTGGGCGTATGGTGTTCTGGGATGGGGGGGCTACTGGGGGTGGGATCCAGTGGAGAATTCCTCCCTCGTTCCGTGGATCACCGGGGTGGCGCTCATCCATACCATTCTTGTTCAGCGACGGTCGCAGAAGTTCATCCGGACGAGCCATTTCCTCGCGCTCGTGTCGTTCATTCTTGTCGTGTATAGCACGTTCCTTACACGAAGCGGGGTCCTCGGCGATTCATCCGTGCATTCATTCACTGACCCCGGTGCCGCTGCATACTGGCTCTTGTTGGCCTTTCTCGTTGCATTGTCATTCGTCGGATTTGGGTTACTGCGTGCACGGTGGGATCAGTTGAAAGTGGCACAGACCGCGGCACCCATGATGAGCAGGGAGACCGCGCTCGGCGCCGGTGCCATAGCGTTAATCCTGAGTGCGATCGTAATTCTGTTCGGGACAAGCCTGCCGATCTTCTCAGCCACAACGGTTGAGCCGTCTTTTTATGACAGCACAAACCTCCCGATCGCCATTGCCATGGCATTGTTGATTGGACTGAGTCTGTATTTCCAGTGGGGGGTGGATGAGGCGAGAGAGGTCCTCCGGCGTGCGTGGAAGACATTTCTAGCATCTGCGGTGGTTACGGGCGCTCTGTGGTTTCTTGGTGTGCAGGATGCAGCAGTCCTGGTACTTGCATTCACCTCGATCTTTGCGCTTCTGGTGAATCTTGAAATCGGTATGAAGATAGTCCGCGGAGATCCCCGGTTTCTGGGTGGCAAGCTCGCGCATATTGGCCTGGCGCTCTTCTTCCTCGGAGTGATTAGCACAGGAAAGTACGGCGAGACGAAACACCTGTCGCTGGAAATCAACACCCCGCAGGAGGCGTTTGGCCAGACATTGACATACACCGGCTATTCGCCCATCAGCAACGGAAAGTTTGCCTTTCACGTGGTCGTTGAAAAGGACGGCGAGAGATTCGACCTCGCACCTGTCATGTTCGAGACGGGGGACCAGGGTCTCATGCGAAACCCGGACATCAAATCATTCGCGACCTGGGATTTCTACCTGTCCCCGGTGTCACTTCAACAAGCGGACAATGGCCATGGGGAAACGGCAGAAACGTATACAATCCAGAAGGGAGAGACTGTGTCGATAGGGACGGTCAAGGCCACGTTTGTCAAGTTCGACATGGGACAACATGACAAGGACGCGATGGCCCAGGGGAGTAGTGGAATGTCCGTCGGCTCCGTCCTGCAGTTGACGAACGGTTCCGCGACAGAGATGGTCACGCCTGTCGCGGTCTATTCCATGGATGGGGCGCCGACGTACAAAGCCACCCAGTCCAAGTTGATGAACGCACAGATTCAGCTTGTGTCGATGAATGTTGGAATGGGTTCGGAAGCCTCTGCGGTTACTGTTGGTGTGACTCGTGAAGATGGGCACATGCATGCCCCTGAGGCGTTAGTGGTGGAAGCAAGCATCAAACCATACATCAACCTTCTCTGGGGTGGGACGCTGGTGATGATGTTCGGATTCGTTCTCTCAATCCTCAAACGCGCGAAGGAGTAGCGATGGAATCACTGGAAGAGACAAAGCTCCCAAAGAACGTGTCAGGGAAGTTCTTTGTGGGCGACGAGTGTGATGGGTGCGCCTACTGTGGTGCTGTTGCGCCAGACAATTTTGATTTCGACAAGCCTACCAACACGTACTACGTGGCCATCCAGCCGCGCACGAAGGACGAAGAGGAGATGGTGCGGGAGGCCATGGAGGACTGCCCGGTGGATGCCATCAAAATGGATGAAAAGCTGTAGCAGTGGAGATCAAATGAAAACGTCACTCTACAACATGGAATTGGACATCGAGGCAAACCCCGCAATGCAAATGGAAATGGACATGCCGACTTTCGACCCGTTCCGCACTCCTTATGAGCTCTTCGAGGAGGATTTCCCGAATATGGGATCACGTGTAGAGCAATTGACTTTTCTCGTCCGCTACGCTGTCCTTGCGCCATCGGGGCATAACACACAGCCCTGGAAATTCGCGGTGACCCAGGAGGGCATTGCTGTGTTCGCCGACTATACGCGCCGCCTTCCCGTTGCCGATCCGGACAACAGGGAGCTGCAAATGAGCATCGGTGCTGCAGTGATGAATCTCCGGGTTGCGGCGCTGCACTTCGGATTTGTGTGCCGTGTGGACTACAATCACAGCAACGACAGCGAGTTGCCGGTGGCGCGTGTGCTCCTCTCCCGTCAGAAAACCGATTCTGTGGTTCCGGCGAAGGAATCGCTCTTCCCGGCCATTCTCAAACGGCGCACGAACAGGAACCCGTTTCTGTATGCGCGGATTCCCGATCGGGTCGTCTCCGCACTTCGCTCGGCAGTTGGCGGAAGTTCTGTGTCTGCGTGGTTGTCGACCGATCCGTTGCTGAATCAACACGTGGCGGATCTTGTGGCGGAAGCCCATCGCGTTCAGCAGGGGGATGTGCAGTTCCGGAAGGAACTGGCAGAATGGGTGAGGCCGAACTTTACGAAGAAGGGGGACGGTATTCCCGGCGCATCGATCGGGCTCGGAAACGTTGCATCTGCGATCGGGCCTCTGGCGACACGGATGTTCGATATGGGTAGAATAACAGGAAACCGGGATCAGGCGCTTTGCCGGGAAGCACCCCTGCTGGTCATTCTCCATGGCGAAGACACCGTACCTCAATGGTTGGAAGTCGGCGAGATGCTGGAACGCTTGCTTCTCACGGTGACACGTGAAGGTCTGAACTTCAGTTTTTTCAATATGCCGATTGAGGTGCCGGCACTCCGGGCAGAGTTGCGCGGCCTCCTTGATATTCCTTCGTGGCCCCAATTGATAGTACGGATAGGATACTGTCTGAAAGAAGTACCCCCAACGCCACGACGTCCGCTGGAGGAGGTGCTGATCGCGACAAGTGACATCGACATTCATTGACCATCGATAAAGGCATCACCATGAGCGAGCACGAAAACAATCACCAGGTTATTGAGGATGCAACCTACTCAACGGAGACACATCTTATCTATGGCCAGTCACAGGATCCGCGGTGGGACTACAGTCACCACCTCCTTCCTCCGATCTCCGCTTCCGCCACGTTCCGTCTCGACAGCGCCCAGCGGGGCGCTCAGGGGTTCACCGAGTTCGCACACTCGAGTGACGGAGTGACCGTCAAGAGTAAGGCGCCGATTTACATCTATGACCGGCTGGGCGAGCCAAACAAGGACATGCTGGAAGAGAACCTGGCCTACGCCGAACATGGAGAGATTGCCGTCTCGTTTGCCAGCGGCATGGCAGCCATCTCGGCTGTCCTGGGGGCGTTGACCGGTTCAGGAAGTGAGGTGCTCGCGCACCGGACGCTCTACGGATGTACCTATTCCTTGTTGACCAACTGGTACCCCCGGCTGAAAATCGGCGTTCAATTTGCAGACTTCAGCAACCCGACGGAAGTGAAGAGGAAGATCACGAAACACACGCGGGTTCTGTACATGGAGTCACCGGTCAATCCCACGTTGAGACTTGTTGACCTCAAAGCGATCGCACAGATTGCTGCCGAGGTGAACGTTCGCCGGTCCCCTGAAGAAAAGCTCTACACCGTCGTTGACAGTACGTTTGCGACCCCGTTCTGCCAGCGGCCCATCACACTTGGAATTGACTTTGTTGTTCATTCACTGACGAAAGCAATCGGTGGGTTCGGTACTGACATCGGAGGCGTTGTGATCGGCCCGAAGTGGAGTTATGACATGTTGATGTTGTACCGGAAGGACTTCGGCGGCGTTCTCTCCGCAAAGAGCGCGTGGCCTGTGCTGGTGCAGGGGCTTCCTTCGCTCGGTGTCCGGATGCGGCAAATGCAGGAGACTGCGATGAAGGTGGCAGAGTTTCTTACGAGGAGACCTGAGATCGAATGCGTTCACTATCCCGGCCTCCCCACGTTCAACCAGGCGGAACTGGCCCGGCGCCAAATGGTGGACTATGATGGCAACTTTGCTCCCGGTGCAATGATCTATTTTACCATGAAGGGATCGACAGCGCACGATGCGCTTGCGCGTGCAGAGCGGTTCATCAATGACATCGCTACGAACGCATATTGCATCACTCTTGCAGTGAGCCTCGGGAACATCCGGACATTGATCGAGCATCCGGGATCGATGACGCATTCTGCCATCCCGCCGGACGAGCAGGTCGCCAAGGGGCTCGACCCTGGCGGCATTCGGCTCGCGATTGGTCTGGAAAAGCCGGAAGATATCATCACAGATCTCCGCCGGTCGATGGATCGCACACGGTCATAATCTGACGAAGGAACACAATTGCATTACAGTACAATTTCAGACGTGGTCAAGACTAAGTATGAGCGCAAGTTTGTCGGCGCGGCAGAAGCTGTGTCGGTCATCCGGTCCGGTGATAGGGTGTATATCCACCCCGGGTGTGCCGTTCCCCAGATATTGGTGGATGCGATGGTCGCACGATATGAAGAACTGTATGATGTTGAGGTGTGCCATCTCCTCGGGGTAGGAGAGGCTGAATACGTTCGTCCTGAAATGAAAGGCCACTTCCGGCACAATGCTTTCTTCATTGGCAAGAATGTCCGGCAGGCTGTTGGTGACGGAAGGGCGGACTTCACGCCCATCTTCCTTTCTGAAATTCCCTCGCTGCTGTACGGGAAGCATTATCCCATTGACGTCGCGCTCATTCAGGTGTCACCGCCTGATGAGCACGGGTATTGCAGCTTCGGGGTGGGCGTCGACTGTACCAAGGCCGCCACCGAAGTGGCAAAGATCGTCGTCGCACAGATCAACCCCAATATGCCCCGATCGCTGGGCGACAGCTTTATTCATCTCAACAAGATCGACTACTGCGTCGAAGTCAACACGCCCCTCCGCGAATTGCCGCAATTAGAGGGGGATGAAACGGCCGACGAACTGGAGATCTATCGGCAGATCGGCGCGCACGTGGCGAGCCTCGTGGAAGATGGCTCCACGCTGCAGTTGGGCATCGGCAGAATCCCTGATGCAGTGGTGAAGTTCCTGGGCGACCGGAAACATCTGGGTATTCACTCGGAGATGGTGTCCGATGGGATCATCCCGCTGGTGGAGGCAGGAGTGATTACGAACCAGCAGAAAACTCTCTTGCCCGGGAAGATCGTCACCTCGTTTGTCCTCGGCTCGCACACACTATTCAATTTTGTCGATAACAACCCGTTGATGGAATTCCGCCCCACGCAGTTTACCAACGATCCTTTCACGATCGCTCGCAACAGGAAGATGGTGGCCATCAATTCCGCCATCGAAATCGACCTTACGGGGCAGGTCTGCGCGGATTCGATGGGGCACCGCTTCTACAGCGGATTTGGAGGACAGCTGGATTTCATCCGTGGTGCGGCGCGGTCGGACGGGGGAAAGCCAATCATCGCGCTGCCTTCGACAGCCAAGGATGGGAGCATCTCGCGCGTTGCCACACACCTGCGCGAGGGAGCCGGCGTCACCACCACACGCGGCGACGTTCACTACGTTGCCACGGAATACGGCGTGGTAAACCTGCACGGCAAGACAGTGAGGGAACGGACCGAGCTGTTGATCAACATTGCCCACCCCCAGTTCAGGACCGAGCTGGAAGAGTTCGCAAAAGAGCTTCACTATCTGTAAGGAGACGAAACGATGGCACGAGGTACCGTCGAATTCAGTATTGAAACCTGTAAAGGATGTGAGTTGTGCATTGAAGCGTGTCCGCAGGAGAGTCTGCAACTCTCTCCTAAGATCAACGCCCAGGGATATCACTATGCGGTCTTGATCGAGGACAATTGCACTGGTTGCACCAACTGCGCACTGGTGTGTCCTGATGCCGTGATCACCGTGTATCGGGAAGGCAAGAAGAAGCAAAAAGTGCAGGTGGCAACTATCAGTAACGTGACAGAGAACATCACTGTCACTATCAACGATGGCGGTAACAGGGTGTCGTAACCCGGCAGGAGGTCGCATGGGATTCGCTCAGTGGTTTCTCATATTCTTTGCAACTGGGTTGGTAGTTGTTTTTGGATACGTCGTGTGGGCGCTCCGGCATGGCCGGGGACTTCTGAATGATACTCATCGATCGATACACGCGTGACACGCGTGAGGAGGAATCATGGAATTCTCGGGGCTGATACATATTGCCATCATGATGGTACTGTTTATCGGACTAGTCGTGGCAATCGCCTGGGTCTTTCAGGGTGTGACGGAGGGTGAAGAGAACATCGAGCGGCGTCGAGGGGCACCGTGGGCTCCCCGGAAACACAAAGTACATCGTTACCATGCGCACCGCACGGTCACAAAGTAGAAATCGGCAATGCTCATCAAGGAAAGGACAACATCAGTGAGCGACATTCGACTCATGAAGGGGAACGAAGCCCTTGCTGAAGCGGTGATCCGCTCCGGCTGTCAGGGGTACTTCGGCTATCCCATCACACCGCAATCGGAAATCCTGGAATACCTTGCCGATGAAGGGCGCCAACGGGGGATGATCGTATTGCAGGCAGAGAGTGAGGTGGCATCCATCAATATGGTGTATGGCGCTGCGGGCGCCGGTGCGCGGGTTATGACCTCCTCCTCAAGTCCCGGCGTCAGCCTGATGCAGGAGGGGCTTTCGTATATCGCATGTGCTGAGCTTCCCTGTCTTGTGGTGAACGTGAACCGCGGCGGACCCGGGCTGGGAACCATCCAGCCATCGCAGGGGGATTACTTCCAGTCCACCAAAGGTGGGGGCCATGGCGACTATCGTCTGATTGTTCTCGCGCCGGCGAGCGTCCAGGAGATGGCGGATTTTGTCTTTGACGGATTCGATCTTGCGGACAAGTACCGAAACCCGGTACTGATACTTGCGGACGGAGCCCTCGGACAGATGATGGAGAAGGTGGAGTTCCGCGAGTACAACCCGGCAGAGCACATGCTTCCGAAGCCCTGGGCAACGGTAGGCAAGCCAAAGTCCCGTGAGCGCAACATCATTACCTCGCTCCACATCCAGCCTGAAAAGATGGAACAAATCAACATTCACTTGCAGGATAAGTACAGGAAGATATGCGAGAATGAAGTCCGGTACGAACGTGTGTACACAGACGATGCGGAGTTTCTTATTGTTGCGTACGGACTGGTTGCGCGCATCGCTCACCGAGCCGTGGAATTGGCGCGCGCAGAGGGTATTCGTGTAGGCCTTCTCAGGCCACAGACGTTATATCCGTTTCCGCAAGCGGCGCTCCGCGATCTGGCAACGGAGCAGATCCACGGCATGCTTGTCGTGGAAATGAATGCAGGTCAGATGGTGGAAGATGTCCGCCTCGCGGTGGAGGGGAAAGTACCGGTGGAGTTCTATGGACGGATGGGTGGGATTATTCCTTCGCCGGAAGAAGTAGTGCAGGCATTGGAGAAGTTGGTCCGCAACGACGTCAAACATCATGCGGAGGTGTACTAGGATGGACCATGAAGTCATGAACCCCGAGATCGAAGCACTCGACTGCGTGTATGAAAAACCGGGCACGCTGACCGATACGAAGTTCCATTATTGTCCCGGCTGCGGACATGGTGTCGTCCACCGCGTCCTGATGGAAGTGATCGAAGAACTGGGCATCCAAGACCAAACTGTTGGCGTAGCACCTGTTGGATGCTCAGTCTTCGCTTATCATTACATGAACATCGACATGCAGGAGGCCGCACATGGCCGTGCATCTGCAGTGGCAACGGCCATCAAGCGCATCCTTCCTGATCGATATGTGTTCTCGTATCAGGGGGACGGGGATCTTGCCGCAATTGGGACGGCAGAAACCATTCATACTGCAAACCGGGGTGAAAATATACTCGTTGTGTTCGTTAACAACGCGATCTATGGGATGACCGGCGGCCAGATGGCCCCGACCACGCTCCTCGGGATGAAAACAACAACGTCCCCGATCGGCCGTACCGTGGAGACGGCCGGGTTCCCGTTGAAGATGGCCGACCTCGTTGCGATGCTTCCGGGGACATACTATGTCACCAGGCATTCGGTCCATACCCCGAACGCGGTCCGCCAGTTGAAGAAGGCGATCACAAAGTCCTTCCAGTACCAGAAACAAAAAAAAGGAACATGCTTCATCGAAGTTGTCTCCAACTGTCCCTCGGGATGGAAGATGACGCCGTTGCAAGCCAACAAATGGATGGAAGAGAATATGTTCCCAATGTACCCGCCAGGAGATTTGAAAGTGCCGAAGTAGGAACGATGTGCAATGCAGAATGAATAGAGCAAAACAGGCAAAGGAAAGACATGACACACGAACTCTTGATTGCAGGCTTTGGCGGACAGGGTGTCCTCTCCATGGGAATGACACTGGCCTATGCCGGGATGATCGAGCAAAAGGAAATCAGCTGGATGCCGTCGTACGGACCCGAGATGCGGGGGGGGACGGCCAACTGCATTGTCATCGTCTCTGACAGCAAGATCAGCTCGCCGATCGTGACCAGGTTCGACACGGTGGTGGCTCTCAACCAGCCTTCAATGGACAAATTCGAGAAATCGGTCAAACCGGGAGGGTTGCTTCTCTACGACTCAACGAATATCATCTCCCCGCCAAGCCGGACAGACATTCAGGTTGTTCCGGTCCCGGCGAGCGAAGAGGCCATCAAGCTCAAGAACTCGAAGACGATGAACATGATTGTGCTCGGTGCGTTTCTCGAACGGACGAAGGTGGTGGAAGTGGAGACGGTCATGGAAGCGTTGAAGAAAGTATTGCCGGAACGGTATCACCATCTCCTTCCGCTGAACGAACAGGCGCTCCGCCGCGGAATGGAGCTTGCATCGCTGGCGGTGGTAGAGGTGTAAATAGTACCCTGGGGACGTTTCCGAATTACGAGTTGACGTCTCCGTTTCCCGGTCGATTTGAAAATCGGCCTACAATTACTGGAGGTGCCATCATGAAACCACTCTGCGTTCACTCCTGCAAAGGTCTCTGCAATGCACTTGAAGTGGCAGAACACAGGGAGTGTGAGGCAATCAAAGAGTACAAAGCCTTTGCTGAGAACTGCGATTACCCGGACGTCCGTGTACTCCTGGAAGACCTGGTAAAGGAGCGGGAACGCGCGCTGAAGATCCTCCAGGAAAAACGGCAGATCCTCTCGGTCAAGTTCGAGATGACCGACAGGATTAATGATAATTTTGCATGACGGGGGACGCAATGCCACACCAACGTGATGATACCGTCAACTGGGCGGAAATTTCGCTCGAAGAAATCCTTGAACGCGCAATTGCCGACGAGGAAGAGGCCCGCGACTATTACAAGCACGCTGCTGATCTGGCAGGCAGTGTCCACACGCGGTATATGCTATTGAGTCTGTCGGAGATGGAACAGGGACACGCTGATACTCTCCGCAAGGAACTGGAAGATCTCTTGTTGCAGCGAGACCTGGAAACAGGAATGGCTGATTGATCGCTTGGGAGTTGTACCTAGAGACACCATCGAAGGAGGTTGTCATGAGAAAGTATATTGCACAGCTCTACAAATTGATCCTGCTGACCGCGATGGGATCAGGGGCGAGTATTGTGATCGGGCTGATGATGTATGGTGGTGAGGTGTTCAGTATGAGTTCAATCGGCTTTTCGTATGTGTCGTTCGGACTCAGCGGGGCTTTTATCTTTGCGTTCTACCATGTCCGCGGACTTTCGGAGACAATTACCGCCGCTGTGGTTGTCAGTGCGATCCAGTTTGCAGTTTCCACGGCGTGGATTACCGTACTCAACGCCTGTGCCTGGTCGTTCGGTGTAAACCTACCTCTTATCCTTGTCGCATTTCTGTTTGAGAGGAAGCTGGCGCCATTCAGGCAGTTCAAATTTGTTGTCGTTGCACTGATTTACGGCGCCATGTTCGTCGTGCTGACGCTGCTGGTGGCCTGGTGGACTGCGGGGAGTCTGCTCCCTGCCGCCGTGTACCGGCAGAATTTCGTCGATGGTCTGTTGATTGGGTTGGGTGTTGCGCTCGGCATCGAAGCCGGCGAGGCACTCATCCACTCGATCGAACATCATTCGACGCCTGTGCAGAAACACGCGTAGCTTTCGCGCGGCATGTTTCATCGTTCCATGTCAAACGCTTGCATTCGCGAGACTGAAAGAGGAGTCGTGGTCGCTGGCGTTTGCATTTTCTGACCATATTGTGAAAGAAGAAAGGTATGAGCAAATATAAGATCGCATGGTTGCCCGGTGATGGCATCGGGAAGGACGTTATGGATGCTGCCAGGATTGTGCTTGACCGTGTTCGGCTGGATGCAGAGTACATACAGGGTGATATCGGGTGGGAATTCTGGCGCAAAGAAGGCGATGCATTCCCGCAGCGGACGGTGGATCTCTTGAAACGGGTTGATGCAGCGATGTTCGGCGCGATCACGTCAAAGCCGGTAAAGGCAGCAGAGGCTGAGTTGGTCTCCGCATTACAGGGGAAGGGACTCGTGTATCGGTCCCCCATCGTCCGTATGCGACAGATGTTTGACCTCTATACGTGTCTTCGTCCGTGCAAGGGATATCCGGGCAATCCGCTCAATTTCAAGGAAGGGATTGATCTGGTTGTGTTCCGCGAGAATACAGAAGATCTTTACGCGGGAGTCGAATTCAATCCTGTTCCTCAAGAATTGAGGGATACACTTACGCGACTCTCCAAGCCATTCGGCGCATTCAAGGATCTGCCGGTCGATCAGTACGCCATCTCATGCAAGGTGAATACCAAGAAAGGATCGGAGAGAATTGTAAGGGCGGCGTTCGAGTTTGCCAGAAAACAGAAACGGAAGAAAGTCACCATTGTGCACAAGGCAAACGTCGTGCGGGCAACTGACGGCCTCTTCTTCGAAGAGGCGAAGCGTGTGGCAAAGGAGTATCCGGAGATCCCCATGGATGACGCCAACGTGGATGCGATTTGTATGTGGCTCCTGAAGAACCCGTACAATTACGACGTCCTTGTGGCACCAAATCTCTACGGCGACATCATTTCTGATCTTGCAGCACAGATGGTAGGCGGTCTGGGATTCGGATGTTCGGGAAACATCGGCACGAAGCTCGCGGTGTTTGAGCCGTCGCACGGGTCAGCACCGAAGTACGCGGGGCAGTACAAGGTGAATCCCATTGCCACCATTCTTGCCGCAAAGATGATGCTGGAATGGTTGGGAGAAACAGAAAAAGGAGGACGTGTCGAACGGGCCGTGGCGTCTGTAATCAAAGAGGGAAAGGTCCGCACCTACGATATGGGTGGCAACGACTCCACGATGGAGATGGCGGAAGCAATTGCAGGGCACCTCCCGGACTAACGGGAAGTACATGAGTAAAAAGGTGTTGGAATGAACAGTGAGATTTTGATCCACGAAGTGGGGCCCCGGGATGGGCTTCAGATGGAGAAGATGCTTGTACCTGTCGAGCAAAAGGTAAGATGGATTGAAGGACTCATCGATGCCGGTGTGGA
>Ga0209640_10000291_pt1 | contig 38278 bp, 38 predicted proteins | sample RifCSP10_1_FD_184018 | JGI IMG/M metagenome (GOLD analysis project Ga0209640, IMG submission 184018) | Soil microbial communities from Rifle, Colorado - Rifle CSP2_sed 10_1 (SPAdes) (version 2) | ecosystem: Environmental > Terrestrial > Deep subsurface > Rock core/Sediment | place: Rifle... | reverse complement strand
CTCGGCGAAGAAGATCGGCGACGAGCGCCGGAATGACAGCGTGTCGTCCTGCGGGAGATTCAGAATTCGTCCCGTGTATCCGTGATTGTAGTGCGCCCAGTCGGTCACCGACCGCAAGGCCGCCCCCGCGCCGAACTCCTTCGGCGCCGTGAACAGCGCCATCAACGTGATGAATCCGCCGTAGCTGCCGCCGTAGATCCCCACTCGTTCGCCGGGGATGCCGAATTCCCTGCGCAGGTATCGCGACCCGTCCACCTGGTCCTGCAAGTCCCGGCCACCCATCCATCTATAGATGGCGGTGCGCCAGTCACGGCCGTATCCGGCCGACGCGCGGTAGTCGATGTCGAGCACCACGTAGCCCTTCGACGCGAGGAAATGGTTGAACATGTACTCGCGCGAGTAGCTCGACCAGAAGTTGTGCACGTTATGCAGGTACCCCGCGCCGTGCACGAAGATCACCGCCGCCCCGTTAGGCCGGGCGCCGACGTCGCGCGGACGGTAGATGCGCGCGGGAACCTGCACTCCATCCGACGCCGGGATTCGGACGATCTGCGGCTTGAGCCAGTTGTAGCTCAGCCACTCCGCGGTTGGTGACGTGGTCAGCTGCGCGAGCGTGGTCCCTGGCTGGTACGGGCCCACATGCAGCTCGGGCGGGCGATTCGCCTGCGAATAAACATCCGCGATCAGCTCGTGATTTGGCGACACAATCACAGAATGCCCGCCGACCTGTGTCGTTATGCGCTCGGCGGGCCCGCCGGCGATCGGCATCCGGTAGAAGTGCCGCTCGAACGGCGATACCTCGCTGGTGTGCAGCTCGAAGTAGCGCCGGTCCGCCGAGATCTCGACGTCCTCCACCTCCCAACTCCCCTTCGTGAGCTGCTGCCGGTCGGTTCCGTCGGAGTTCATGGTGTAGAGATGCGCGTAGCCATCGGCCTCGCTCACCAGCCAGACCTTGTCGCTCCCCGGCAGGAATCCGCCGCATGGGTAGCAGGGACCGCCGACCCACGCCGTGTCGCGCAGGACATCGATCGTCGTCAGGCGGCCGCCGATGGCGTCGATGCGGTGCAGGTACCGTTCCTTGAAGTCCTTCCGCTCGGCGAACAGCAGCGCCATCGTGCCGGCGTCGTTCCAGCCGAGAACCGCGGTGATGGAAGGCGTCTCGGTCGAGTCGCGGGGAATGGGCTGGAGCCACTGGACGTCGCCCGAAGGGAGCGCGACGAACGCCGCGCGCCCGCCGTTCTGGACGTCACCAACCTTCGTGCGGACGGTGAGGTCCTCGGTGTAGCCGTTGAGGGTAATCCAGTTCGGGACGATGGTCTGCCGCGAACCGGGTGTCGTGATTGTGGTCGTGACGATGAGCGCGTTGCCGGTGGGTGAGACGGTGAGCCCGGTGACGCGCTCATTCTGCCCCAGATACAGGGTCCTGGTGCGCAGCGCTTCGCGGGCGAGGCGCTCGGCGCGATTGATCGAATCCTGACGTGCCCGGTCGCGGATGACGCCGAAGAGTTGCTTCTGCTGTTCCTCGAGCGCGGCGCGCTGCTTGTCGGTCGTTGCGCGCGGCTCGGCCGGCGCGGGGCCGGGGCGGATGTCAGTGACCTGCCGGATGAGGGGGGAATCGAGGTCCAGCGAGAGGACGTTGCTGCCGTCACGGACGAAGTAGATCCGATTGACGTTGCCGGCGAAGGTGGGATTGCTCTCGGTGATCGCCGGCGTGTCGGTCAGGCGACGAGTGATGCCGCTGCCGAGATCGATCAGGTACAGGTCACCGCCGTAGGAGACCACCCTTCGCTGTCCGTCCCGCGACAATGCCCCGGGTGCCAGGGATGGCCCAACGCTGTCCATGTGTGCATCCGTCACCCGCTCCGGCTGGGCGCCGGCCTGGGCGCGAACGCGGTACGGTTTCGTGGTCTCGCGCCAGTCGGTTCCCGGCGGCAACCAGTTGAAATAGAGGTACTCACCGTTAGGCGTGAAACGGGTATTCTGGGGCGCGCGGCCGTACAGCTCGGGCCCGCGCATGATGTTCGGTATGGTCAGATCGAATCTGGTGGACTGCGATTCTGTCACAGCGGGCAAAAGCAGTGCGTATACGGTGAGAATCGACGTGATCTTCATGGTCTTGTGGGGCACGGATGGCGCGGACCGGCGGAGCCGGGCACGGATATGAGCAGATCGGACAAGGTCATTTGTGACTGCAACCCCCGATCGGATCTGGTATGCCAGAATTTGCGGTCGGCCATGGGCGGTCGCCACTGCAAAGTGGGATGGGCCGTTCGTGCAATCGCCCGAACGGAAACGTTGGGAGCCCTGGCTGCCGCGCATGCCCGGGGCGGGCATCGCCGGCGCTGACGACTCAATCGCCCGCGACGACGGCCCTCGCGCGATCGCGAAATGCGGTCCGATCATTTCACTGCCTGGAACCGCGACCTCCAGCTCTTGAACTGGTGCGGCGTGAGGCCATAACGCGGCGCCGAGCCCTCATGCAATTGCAGGACGATTTCGAAGGCGGTTCGGCTGAAGGCTTCGATGTCTGCGTCGGGAACGCCGAGTGCCCGCCCGCGTTCACTGAGCAGACTGGCGCTCGGCGGTTCGTCAGCCAGCACTGTGTGCTGAACAACATCCGCCAGCTCGGTGCGATATCGGAGGCGGATCGGGTTGGGTATACCGAGGGATTCCCGGATTACGCGATACTGTGCGGCGGACCGCTCGTACGCGAATACGAAGACATCGCGCAGAAGTTCGATGCGTCGCTGCTCGTAGACCGCCACGGTGCCCTCTATGTAAACGTCCTCCGGGACGTCGACAAACGACAGCGGAGAAAAGTTCGCGGTGATGAGCGGGATGTTTGCGGCCAGCCGCGACGTCCGTTTGTTGACGTCGGCGAATGGCTGCAGGTAGGGGATGTGCACCATTGCAAAGAACGCCTGCTCGAACGGGTCAGGGATGCGTGATCCCGTTTCGATGATCCGGTCGAAGCATTCGATGATGACCTGGGGAATGGCAATGGGCGTGAAGACCGAGCTGGTGATCATGACCGGACGTTCTCTCAGACGCCCTTCGTCGGATGGTTCGGACAGCAGGTTCTCCGACAGCGCCGCGTGAAGGGCAAGCAGCGTGTGCCTGTTGAAGCCGACGTAGTCGGCGCCGGAGACCAGGTACTCAATCGCTGTCTTGTGGTTCAGGATCATCTGCGCGTCGAGCACGTCCTTCCCTTCAGCTCGTTGGCCGAACTCGAGCAGGTTCTGCGTGTCGAGCCGCGAATAGGTGTTGCCCTCGAGGCGGCTCGAGGCCCACGCGAGATCGATGAGCAGGCGGCCAAGGATATCACGCGCGAACGTTCCGGCGGGGCGTTCAGCGTCAGGCGTCTTTCCGAGTTCCAGCAGATGCGCACGCTGCGCGGAAGTCAGGTACCAACTCTTCCCGGGCTGGTAGTCGAACAGCCAATCCCGATCGTAACCGACGGGAGTCCTCTCCGAGATCGGCTGGCGAACAAGGGCCCGTACTGCCACCGCGTCCCTCGCGAGGGGAACAGACTCGGTCAGGGTCCCGATACCACGACTCGGTGTCGCTCGACCAACGCCCGCAAGCGCCTGTTTCATGGGCCCGGCGGCTTTGTACAGCGTGGCTGGACCTCGTCCCAGAGAGACGATGTCGCCGAGCCCGATCAGGTACGCGAGTCGACGAGCGAGAGTTCGATTCGCGATCCTGAGACCGGTCTTTTGCTGAAAAGCAGTGGCAATCGCTCCTCGGCTCAGTCCGTCAGAGCGATCGTGGAGGATCTGACGGACAAGCGATAGCTGCTCCTCGATTTGGGCGTCCGAGAGCTTTGGCATTGGTATCTCGCCAGATACGATTGGATCGAGTCAAAAGATGAGCTATCGCGCCATAAACTCCAGATCGCGCCATAAGAACAATGAATCGCGCCATAACACTATGAATCGCGCCATAAGAATGCCATACTAGCGCGACATGCCACGACTTTCAAAAAAACGCGCGTCGCTCCCGTGTTCGACCAGTTGCTCGCCAGAGATCCTTCCGGAGCGAGTTGGCTGAGCAAACTCCTTGCAGTCGCGTCACGGCACGCGGATCCGCTGTTTCCGCTGCGACCGACACTGGTTGGCGACGTGCGTGCGAAACGCCTGTCACTCGCGCACAAAGATCCTGGGACCGTCGCCTTGGCGCTGAAATACCTTCGCAATGGAAAGCGCGGACGCCACTGGTTTGTTCTGGAAGGTCCCTCGCGACCGGATGCGCTCCTCGAGACGACCGATATCGTGGTCTGCGTCGAAGGCAAGCGCACCGAAGCCGGCGGCACAACTCAGACAAGTTGGATGCCGCGCCGTAGTCAGCTCGTTCGCCACATGGACGCTGCGACGGACAAGTTCAAAGGCAAGTCCGTGTTAGGATTACTGATCGTTGAGGGCAGCGGCGTCGATCCACGTGAACCATTGCCGCATTGGCATACTGAATGCGAGAAGCAATATGCACCCAAGATGCTCGCCGACAGCCTGCCTCATCGTTCTCGGGAAGAACAAACCGCAATCGGCAACAACATTCTGGGAGTTACAACCTGGCAGGCGGTTTGTGCCGCGACTGGCATCGACTGGGCAGCACTGCCCGATACCGCGTGACGATCGTTAGGTCTGGCGAACCATTCAATCAGTCGGCCGAAGACGTACGCCGCCTCGATTGCCCAATCGATAGCCAGAGGGCGCGTGCCGAAAGGATGACGGCGAACGAGCCGGTGACACCAACAACGATGAGGCTCCAGATGAAGAAGAAGCCGCCGCTTGACGTGGCGATCGCAGGGTACCGCGACCCCGTCATGTGAAGGACCGGCATCGCCGCCGCAAAGAGCCCGCCGAGCAGCATGATGACATACCCTGATCGCCGCTCGGTCAGCACCACTGTTCCCCAGAGCCACACGAGGAAGATGACGACGGCGAAAACATTGTCGGGCGCTGCCAGAGAGATCCCGCGCACGATGTCGTCCGTTACGTGCAACGTCATAAGCAGGACCGAGAGCAGTGACATGATCGTCAACAACGTGTTGTGCTTCATCTGCAAGGGTTGCTCGAGGGTGGCTTCATATGGGCAACCTATACGGCAGAGGTTCGGCCAGGTTTCAGACTGCCTGCATATCGAGATGACCGTCACCACCGGGAGCGGCGGTCGTCGTACCGGACAACCTGCAGTTCGAGGGGGGCGCGGGCGAAATGGTGCGCCGGAAGCTGCTCCACGAGTGCGACGTGCAGACGCTGCTCCGTCTGCCGACGTCGCGCGACATCTTCTGGCTGCGGGACGAGTCGCTCGAGGATTCAGCCAACCTCCCCCCACCAGACGTGCTCGTCGCCGAAATCATCGATGAACTCCGGGCGGCACTCAAGGAGTTCGAGCAGTTGGCCAATGGTCTCGCGGACAAACCAGCCGCCGAGTAGGCGAGGCCATTCTCTCTCGTCAGGCGGTCACGTCAATCACCCGCGATGGCAGTCCTCGGTTCGAACGGCACTTCGGTGGACACCGCCGGCATCCGCCCGGACACGACGCTGTACCAGACCCTGGCGCTGTCGGCGATGATGATGATGACGGAAATCATGAAGAATGCCGACACGGCCGCGTCGATCCGATCGTTCAGGATGAAGCGCTGCGCGGCCTCGATACTGGCGACACCGGCCGGCAGGTTCCCCGCGGCCAGCGTCGTCTCGTAGAGATTCGCACGCGCCAGGAAGCCGAGTTTCGGATCGGCGGCGAAAATCTTCTGCCATCCCGCGGTCATGGTGACGATCGCCAGCCAGGCGAGCGGGGCGATGGTGATCGGCGCGTACTTCGCCTTCCCCATCTTGATGATGACCGTGGTGCCCACGCACAACGCGACCGCGGCGAGTAACTGGTTCGCGATCCCGAACAGCGGCCACAGCGTGTTCACGCCGCCTAACGGGTCTATGACCCCCTGATACAGGAAGTATCCCCACATCATGACGAAGATGCCGCTGGTGATCACCACGCCCGGGTACCACGACACCCTCCCCAGCGGCGCCCACGCGTGCTTGAGCAGGTCCTGCAGCATGAACCGGCCCACGCGCGTGCCGGCATCGAGCGTCGTCAGGATGAACAGCGCCTCGAACATGATCGCAAAGTGGTACCACAGCGCCAGCGCCGTCGGACCACCGAGCACGCCCGAGAACAGGTGGGCCATGCCGACCGCGAGGCTGGGCGCGCCGCCGGTGCGCGACAGCAGCCGCTCCTCCCCGATGCTGGACGTCAGTTGCTTGAACGCTTCAGGATCGAGCACGAATCCCCAGTTTCGTATCGCCTCCGCGGCCGATTCCGGCGACGTCCCGATGATTCCGACCGGCGAGTTGATCGCGAAGTACTCACCCGGCGTCAGCACGCAGGCGGCGATCAGCGCGAGCACGGCGACCAGCGACTCCGTCAACATGGCCCCGTACCCGATGAATCGCGCGTCAGGCTCGCGCTGGAGCAGCTTGGGCGTCGTGCCTGACGAGATGAGGGCGTGGAAGCCGGATATCGCGCCGCAGGCGATGGTGATGAAACAGAATGGGAACAACTTGCCGGCGAATACCGGACCGGTGCCGTCGATGAACTGCGTCACGCGAGGCATCTGCATCGGCGGAAGGACGATGAGCACGCCGAGGGCCAGCGCGACGACAACCCCGATCTTCACGAACGCCGACAGGTAGTCGCGTGGCGCCAGCAGCAGCCAGACCGGGAGTACTGAAGCAGCGAAACCATAGATCATGATCAGCACGGCCAGGTTGGCGCGGCTGAGCGTGAACATCGGAGCCAGCGCCGGGTTCTCCGAGACCGAACGTCCGATGTACAGCGCGACGACGAGCAGGACGAGACCGATCAGCGTCGCTTCCAGCACGCGATGCGGCCGGATCCAACGCATGTAACCGCCCATGATGAGGGCGATTGGAATCGTCAGTCCAACCGTGACCACGCCCCAGGGGCTCTCGCCGAGCGCGTTAACGACCACCAGCGCGAGCACCGCGATCAGCACGATCATGATCCCGAGCACGGCGACGAGCGCGGTAAACCCGGCGACCGGCCCGATCTCCTCCTTCGCCATCTGGCCGAGTGATTTGCCGTTTCGCCGGAGCGACGAGCAGAGAATGACGAAGTCCTGCACGGCGCCGCCGAGTGCGACGCCGACGATGATCCAGATGGCACCCGGGAGGAATCCGAATTGCGCGGCGAGCGTCGGACCGACCAGCGGACCGGGCCCGGCAATGGCGGCGAAGTGATGGCCGAAGACGATCCAGCGATTCGTCGGCACGTAGTCGCGGCCGTCGTTGAGTCGTTCGGCGGGCGTGGCCCGATTGGCGTCGAGCGCGAAGATGTTGGCGGCGATGATCCGGCTGTAGAAGCGGTACGCCACGAGGTACGTGCACACGGCGGCCGTGACGAGCCACGCGGCGCTGACGTGTTCACCGCGACCGAGCGCGAGGAAAGCAAAGGAACCCGCGCCCGCGAGCGAGACGAGGATCCAGATGAGGACGGAGAGCGGCTTGGGCATTCGAGGCGGCTGAAAGTGGGTTTCAGTGCTTCGTGCGATGAGTTACGGTGACGTACCTGCTGGTAGCCTCCGGCCGGCGGCCTTGGCCATTTTCGGTTGCAGAACATGGGCTCCGGTTTTCAGGCGGTCAACGCTGAATCGCAAGTCGATCATGGCGCCTTTCCGGGCTCAGCGTACTCTTGGTCGCAGCCCCGTCTCCGCCGCCGCCAAATGATCCGACCATTCCGCTGGTTCACCACAGTGCTCTGCCTGACGACGATCACCCTGTCGTGCGGGCGGCATGAGGCTCCCGACTTCTCCGGGTTTGTCGACCGGTACCTCGACGACTTCGCTCGACGTCATCCGTCCATAGCAGCCGGAAACGGACTGCACCAGCACGACGACCTGCTCGACGACTTTTCCGCGACGGCCATTGCGACCGAGATCGAAGCGCTCAAGCGGGACGCCCAGGCCCTCGCCGCATTCGACACCACGACGCTCACGCCTGACGAACGCGTCGACAGGCTGATCCTCGCCGGCATCATCGACGGCTGGCTGCTGGAGCAGGAGACACTCCAGAACTGGCGTCGGAATCCGATGCTCTACGCGTCGGCGCTCTCCGATGGGGTGCACAACCTCATGGCGATGGAGAGCGACGCCGCGCCTGTCCGCATGCGGCGCATCGTCAGCAAGCTTGGCCAGGTGCCCGCGCTGCTCGACGCGGCGCGAGCGAACCTTACCAACCCTCCACGACTCCTCGCCGAACGCGGCGCCGTCATGATGCGCGGTGCGGTCGACATGCTCGGCCGCGACCTCGATCTCGCGTTCGCGTCCGACTCGAACGCTGCCTTGCGCGACTCACTCCGGCGAGCCGCCGACGCGGCCATCCCGCTCATCACCTCGTACGTGACCTGGCTGGAACAGGAGGTCATCCCGCGCGCCACGGGCGAGGTGGCGATTGGCGGCCAGAATCTCGCGCGACGCTACCTGGCCGAGGACATGATCGACACGCCGCTCGACACCATGCTCGCCATCGGGGAACGCGAACTGGCGGCGGCGCAGGAGGAGTTTCGCGCGGCGGCGGCGAAGCTGGCGCCGGGGCGTGATGCGCTCGCCGTCTGGCGAGAGGTTCGGCGGAACCATCCGCGGCCCGGAGGCGTCGTCGCTGCCACGCGTGAGATCGTGGACTCGCTGGCCGCGTTCGTCGAGTCGAAGGGCATCGCGGCGCTGCCGCCGGACGAGCGCGTGATCGTTGAACCGGCGCTGCCGTTCGATCTCGGTTTCGCCTCGATGCACGCGTCCCCACCGCTCGAGCGGACGCCGGTGCGAAGCGTCTACTACATCACGGAGCCTCCACCGGACATGCCGAAGGCCGAAGCCGATGCCTGGCTGGAGCGGTACAACTATGCCTCCCTGGAGAATACCTCGGCGCATGAGGCGATTCCCGGGCACTGGCTCCACTCGGTGTACATGCGGAAAACGCCGGGCAAGGTCCGCCGCATCTGGATCGGCCTGAATCCGTTTCCGCAGCCCTCATCCGGACAGGATGGCTGGGCACACTATGCCGAGCAGATGGTGCTTGACGAGGGGTTCGCCGGTGGAGACCCACGCTACCGGTTGGCCCAACTCAGCGACGCCATGACACGCATTTGCCGGTTGCTGTCCGGCATCCGTGTTCACACGAAGCAATGGGCCCTGGACGATGCACAGCGTTGCTTCGAAGAGCGCGCCTACGTGGCCGGGCCCGCGGCCCGTCGTGAAGCCGAGCGGGCGACGTATGACCCGACCTACGGCGGCTACTTCCTGGGGAAGCGCGGCCTGCTGAAGTTGCGCGCCGACTATGCCGCGAAGATGGGCGATCAATTCAACCTGCGCGCGTTCCACGAGCGGGTGATGTCGAACGGGATCGCGCCCATCCGGGTTCACCGACTGCTGATGCTGCCGGGCGACAGCTCGGCGGTGATCCGCTGAGGTTGGAGCTGCCTAACGGTTGAAGGGCCACTCAGGCGCGGTGCATGTTCACCCTGAAGCGCGGGTTGCGCTCGCGGAGGGAAGCCGGTATGCTCGCTGCCCTGCGGTCTCAACCGTTTCTCGAGCTCGCCGGCGAGCGGCTCAAAGAGGGCACACGATGACGAAAGACGTTTCCGGATGGGGTCTGACGATGCTGGCGCTCGTGATCGGGGCGTGTACAAGGGAGACGCCCGTGGTGGAGACGGCCGGCGAATGCGCTGACGTGCACCAGGGACAGATCTGCACGTGGGCGCGGATGAAGGGCGACAGCGTGGTCGATGTCGGCGCGACGGTGGCAGTGGCCAGCATCGAAAACGCCCCGGCCGAAGGAATGATGCATTGGCCGCCGCCGTCGTCGGCGGCACTGAAACTTCCCGCGGCCGTGGAACAGCAGACAGGCCTGACGCACCTCACGGTGTTCTGGGAAGCGATGGGTCATCCACCCGGTCCGTACCTGACTCCCCACTTCGATTTCCACTTCTACATGGTGTCGTCTGAGGCGCGGCAGGCCATCGACTGTGCCGATCTCACGAAGCCGGCCCTGCTGCCCTCAGGATACAGCTTGCCGGATGTGCCGCTGCCGCCTCCAATGGCCGAGATGGTCGGCGTGGGCACCCTCGTCGGTCTCTGCGTCCCAACGATGGGGATGCACTCACTGCCAACGGCCGAACTGGAGAGCACCAGTCCGTTCAGGGGGACCATGGTGATCGGGTATGACAAGGGCCAGCCCGTCTTCATTGAGCCCATGATCACCAAGGCGATGTTGATGGAGAAAAGCGGCTTCGCGCTGCCGATCCCCTCCATCCCGGGACTCAGCGGCAACTATCCGCGTGCATTCCGTGCCGAGTACGACGCGCAGCAATCGACTTATCGCTTCGTCTTCTCCGGTTTCTCCTCCGGCACGTAGGCAAACAGCGTCGAGTTCTCCGCGTGCCGCCGCTGGCAGGATTGAAACCGGTGGCGACACGATCGGGGGAGGGCAGTGCGGATCGTCTGCTTCCCGGGCGGGCTCCTGCGAACTGCAACCGATTACCTTTCGCCCTCCTCTCCCGAATCGCCGTGAATCGACGACTCCTCCTTGCCGTGCTGCCGTTGTTTGGTTGTGGGGGAACTCGTCCGGGACCGGCGACGGCGTCCGAGCCCCCCGCCGAACAGCCGCTGGCTTCGTTCGCGTCGGTCCGGCTGATTGTTCTGCCCACCCAGTCGTTACGGAGCGGCGATCCGATGGGATGGGCGTCAAAAGCCGGCGGGCGATCCTTTCTCGCCCAGATCGATAGTGCACTCGAAGCTGCCGCCCGTGACCGCAACCTGGTCACTTCCTGGATCCTGCCCGGCGATCTTGCCCGTACCGCACGCCGGAATCCCCTGTACGCGGTGAACCCCGCTGACATCAGAGCGGGTGACGCGGTGCGCGTCCTCGAACGCCGCCGTGACGAGAACATCCCCGAGCCGGTGGCCTCGCAGCTCAGGACGCTGGCTGGCTTCCACGATGCCCGGTACGCGCTGATTCCGGCGGAAGTCCGCTTCGAGCCGGGAGGCGTCACCGGATCCGGGCGGGCAGTCCTCCGGATTGCGGTGCTCGACGTTCGCGGATCGAGACTCGCCTTCATCGGCGATGTCCTCGGTACCGTCGGAACTGACTTCACTCCAGCGATGGGCGGCGAACTCGTTCAGCGGTTCATGGCGCTCGTCGTTCCCTAGCCGCGCATATGGCGATCCCCTGCACGCTCATTCCCGGTGATGGCATCGGCCCGGACATCACCGACGCGACGCTCGCGGTTCTCGATGCCGCGGGCGCCAACTTCGACTGGGATCGGCAGGTCGCCGGGGCCGCCGGCGTGACCGAGAAAGGCACGCCGATGCCTGACGAGACGCTCGAGTCGATCAGACGAACCCACCTCGCGCTCAAGGGGCCGCTGGAGACGCCGATTGGCGAGGGATACCGCTCGGTCAACGTCGCGCTTCGACAGACGTTCGACCTGTACGCGAACGTGCGCCCGGCCCGCGACATCGTGCCGGGGGGCCGCTACGAGGGCGTGGATATCGTCCTGATCCGGGAGAATACGGAAGGACTCTACGCTGGCCTCGAGCACTACATCCGAATCGGTGACGACGCGCAGGCGGCCGCCGAGTCCATCGCGCTCGTCACCCGCGTGGGATCGGAGCGGGTCGTGCGCTACGCCTTCGACTACGCGGTGCGTCACGGTCGGAAAAAGCTGACGCTGGTCCACAAGGCGAACATCCTGAAATACTCGCAGGGACTGTTCCGATCGGTGGGGCAGAAAATCGCGAAGGAATTCGAGGGCAAGATCGCCTTCGACGAGCGGATCATCGACGCCGCGGCCATGCAGCTCGTCATCGACCCGAATCGGTTCGATGTCATCGTCACGACCAACCTGTTCGGCGACATCCTGTCCGACCTCGTTTCGGGCCTGGTGGGCGGACTGGGCCTGGCGCCGGGGGCGAACATCGGGCGTGAGGCAGCGATTTTCGAAGCCGTGCACGGCACGGCCCCGGACATTACCGGACAGGGGATCGCCAATCCGGGTGCCCTCCTGCTCGCCGCTTGCCTCATGCTCGACCATGTCGGGGACCGATTCCGTGCTGATCGCATCCGACGGGCGCTGGAAGCGACCATTCGCGCCGGCAGCGTGCTTACCAGGGACCTCGGTGGGACGGCGACCACTCGCGAGTTCACCGACGCCGTGATATCCCGCCTGGCGTGAACGGAGTCGAGTCATCAGCGTCCGCATCCGGCGATGCGGTGCGGATCCTTCACGTCTCCGACCTTCACTTCGGCGTTCCGGTCGACTCGGCGATGATCGAGGCCATCGAAGAGCGTATCGCCGTTGACGTCTACGATGTCGTGGCGATAAGCGGCGACCTTTCACAGCGCTCGCGCGCCGGCGAGTTCCAGCGGGCGCGCGTCTTCATCCGTGATGCGTCTCGCGTGAGCCGTGTCATCACGGTTCCCGGCAATCATGATGTTGCCTGGTGGCGGTCGCCGATGATGATTCGCGGCTCGGCAGCGATCTACGGGCCCTGGCGTCACTACATCAGCGACGAGCTCGAACCGGTGCTCCGCGTTCCCGGCGCGACGTTCGTCGGATTGAACACCGCGCAGGGCGTGAGCGGGCGAACGCTGACGTGGAACCTGCGTGACATCTCCATCATCGGCGACTTGCGGCCGAGCCAGGTGGAGCGGGCCGAGGCCGAGTTCCACGCGTCGCCGCCGGGCGACGCGCGCGTGATCGTGATGCATCACAATCCGGTGCGCGGAGAGCTGTCAGGCCGTCACGGCCTCAAGAACACGCGCCGCATTCTGGGCGCGTTCGCCAATATCGGGGTCGACGTGGTCTGCTGCGGTCACGATCATCAGGAGGCCATTCACTTCGTAGAGCACACGCGGCGTGGCACCGTGATCTCGACGGCAGGCACTGTGTCGAATCGCTCGCGTGGCGGGCGTCCGTCGTCGGTCAATGTGGTCACGATCGCGAAGTCGGACATCGAGGTGCGGACATTGATCTGGTCCTCCAGCGACCGGCTCCTGGCTGATGGGTCGAGGAAGGTCTTTGGACGGCATGCTGAGTGATGAGAACTGGGTGCTAGGGCTATTTGCTGGATCTGGAGCTGGTGCTGAATGCCGGGAGCTGGCGCCCCTCCGGCGACGACGCCCAGCTCCCAGCATCCCACCCCAGCCCCAGTTCCAGCATCTCGCCCTGGCACCCAGCACTGACAACTCAGCGTATTGTTCGTGTGTATGCGCCGCCTATTCCTGACAGCCCTCGCCGCCGCCGGCCTCGCCGGCGGTTCGTGGCTTGGCGTGCGCGGCGCAGGCCAGGTGCCGCCGCTCGCCCCCCTGCTCGATCCCGTCAACGGCGCGTGGGGCGCGGCTCGCACGGAACTTCCGACGAACGCCGAAGCGCGCATCCCCAACCTGTCCGCTCCGGTTGACGTGCGATATGACCGGCGCGGCGTGCCCCACATCTTTGCGGCCACCGAGGCCGACGCCATCCGCGCGTTAGGCTACGTCGTGGCGCGGGACCGGCTTTTCCAGCTCGAGGTGCAGGCCCGCGCCGCCTCCGGGAGGCTGACGGAATGGGCGGGTTCGGTCGCCCTTCCCGCCGACCAGGAAATGCGACGCCTGGGCCTGCCGGCATCGGCCGAAGCACATCGGGCCTCGCTCCCGGCCGGCGACCGGCGGCGCGCGATGCTCGATGCGTATGCCGAGGGCGTGAACGCCTGGATCGACGCCCTGCGGCCGGCCGACTGGCCGATCGAGTACCGACTGCTCGGCGCGCGGCCGGCGCGGTGGTCGCCGGTGAATACGATGCATCTCTTCGCGCGCATGGGATGGACGCTGGCGTTCGGCTCCTCCGAGCGGTCGCGGGTCGCGGTGGCGGCATTGGTCGGCGATACGGCGGCCGAGGCGCTCTTTCCGCCACACACGCCAATCGTCGAGCCGATCCAGCCTAACGGGGAAGGAAGGCCGCGCTACGACTTCAGGCCCATCCCACCCCCCGGATCGCCCAGTGCCGTGGCGAATCACGTCACGGCCTTCCTGCCCCGCGCCCTGCCTGACGACGGGGAGCCTCGACCGAGTTTCGCCAGCAACAACTGGGCGGTCGCGCCACGCCGGACCGCCGCGGGGAAGGCGTTGCTGGCGGGCGACCCGCACCTCGACATGTCCCTGCCGAGCCTGTGGTACGAAGTGCACCTCGTCGTTCCCGGCACGCTCGACGTCTACGGCGTGACGATCCCGGGCGCACCGGGCATCATCATCGGTTTCACTCGCGACGTCGCCTGGTCCTTCACCAACACCGGTGCCGACGTCCTCGATCTGTATGCCGAGATGGTCGACGACCCGCGGGACCCGCGGAAGTACCAGCTCGACGGGGCGTGGATGCCGCTCGCGCTGCGCATCGAGACGTATCGCGGGAAGCATGGCGAGGAACTCGCCGTGGACACGCTGCGGTTTACGCATCGAGGGCCGCTTTCGCGGTCCACGGATGGCCGCTGGGTGTCGATGCGCTGGACGGTCCTCGCGGCGGAGTTGAATCAGACCGTCTTTCTCGATGCGGCACGCGCGACCACGGCGCGCGACTTCCTGGACATCATGGCCGACGGCTTCGGCGCGCCGGCACAGAACATGATCGTGGCCGATCGCCGGGGCACGATCGCCATCCGGTCGACCGGCCGTTTTCCGATCCGTCCGGCCGGGACAAACGGCTTCGTGATTCAGGACGGGAGCCGTAGCGCGAATGACTGGCAGGGGTACTGGCCGCTGGAGCGGTACCCGCAGTCCTTCGATCCGCCGCAGGGGTTCCTCGCGTCGGCGAACCAGGAGCCGCTCGACCCCAGGCGATCCGAATACCTCGGTCTCGACAACGACTTCGATCCCTGGCGCGCGCTGCGGATCAACCGGCTGCTGCGGAGCGATTCGGCGGTCACGCCGGAGACGATGCGTCTCTGGCAGACCGACCCCGGCAGCGAACGCGCCGAGGCGTTCGTGCCGTGGTTTGTCCACGCCGCGGATGCCGCCCGGGCGCGAGGGCGGTCGACACCAGCGCTGGATTCGGCTGCGTCGTGGCTGGCGGCGTGGGACCGCCGTTACGTGCCTGGCGACGACCACGCCGTACTCTTCGAAGCGGCGATGCGGCAGCTGGTGTCGCGCACGTGGGATGAACTCACGCCCGACGGCGGTCGCCGGGTCGCGACCCCAAGCAGCGCCGTCTTATTGGGTTTGCTCCGTGACTCAGCAAGTGTGTGGTGGGACGATCATCGCACGAGCGACGTGGTGGAAGGCCGTGACGCGATCCTGGCGGCGTCGCTGGTCGCCGCGCACGATTCACTCGTCAGGCGTTTTGGAGACCGCGCCGCCGGCGGCTGGCGTTGGGGCGCCGTCGGCGCGACCCGCATCATGCACCTGCTCGGGATCCCCGCCTTCTCGGAGCGCGGGATCGCGGTGCAGGGCGGACCCGGCACGCTGAATCCGGCGTCCACGGGAGGGCACGGTCCGAGCTGGCGGATGGTCGTGGAACTGGGGGATTCGGTGCGGGCGTGGGGCACGTATCCCGGAGGCCAGAGCGGCAACCCGATCAGTGCGCGCTACCGGGACCGGATTCCGTTGTGGCGCCAGGGCGCGTTGGACACGCTCTTCGCGCCACGGGACACCGCGTCGCTGGCGCCGTCTTCACGACTGCGCATCGTTCCTGGCGTGGCACGCCGTCCATGAAGGTCGTCCTGATCGCGGCCGCCGCGATCGTGCTTGGCACCTGGCTGGGCGCATCTGTCGTGACACCGGTCGGCGCCGGCCTCGTGATCGGCTTTGGCTGGCCACGTCATGCCGCGCGCCGCGCCGCGGCCGCGGGCGCCCTGGCCTGGGGTGGGCTGCTCGTGGTTGCCGCCTTGCGGGGTGATGCGGTCGCCGCGCTCGGTTCCACGTTAGGCGCGGCGATCGGCCTTCCCGGGTGGGCGCTGTTCATCGTGACCATCCTGTATCCGGCCATCCTCGCTTCATCGGCTGCCTGGCTCGCGCACCTTGTCTCACGGCGCCGCACCCCGTCCATTCACCCGGGCGCGCCTGCACGGCGCGAGCATCGGCCCACCTGAAACCCGACCCATGTCGTCTCCACGGGACTTCATCGACATCGACAGCGCGCTCAGCGAAGAGGAGCGCGCCATTCGCGACACCATCCGGCGCTGGGTCGACGAACGCGTGCTGCCGATCATCGGCGACTGCTACGTGCAGGGACGGTTCCCGAAGGAGCTCGTGCCCGAGATGGCGGAACTCGGCGTCTTCGGCGCGAATCTCCCCGAGGAGTACGGCTGCGCGGGCCTGAACAACGTCTCGTACGGGCTGATCATGCAGGAACTCGAGCGCGGCGACAGCGGCGTCCGGTCGTTCGCGTCGGTGCAGGGGGCGCTCGTCATGTTCCCCATCTTCGCGTTCGGCAGCGAGGCACAGAAGCGCGCCTGGCTGCCGAAGATGGCGAAGGGAGAAGTCATCGGGTGTTTCGGACTGACGGAGCCTGACTACGGGTCCAATCCCGCCGGCATGATCACCATGGCCCGCGAGCGCAGCGATGGGACGTGGATGCTGAACGGGGCCAAGATGTGGATCACGAACGGCTCCACCGCGAAAGTCGCCGTCGTCTGGGCGAAGACCAATGATGACATGGACGCAGGTTCGATCCGTGGATTCCTCGTTCCAACCGACACGAAGGGTTTCGCGGCGAAGGATCAGAAGGGCAAGCTGTCCCTCCGCGCGTCCGACACGAGCGAGCTCGTATTCAGCGATGTACACCTCTCAGCCGATGCCGTCCTGCCCGGTTCGGGTGGGCTCAAGTCGCCACTCATGTGCCTGACGCAGGCGCGGTACGGCATTTCGTGGGGCGCCGTGGGCGCGGCAATGGCCTGCTTCGAGGAGGCCAGCGCCTACGCGAAGAACCGCGTGATGTTCGACCGTCCCATCGGCGGCTTCCAGATCCAGCAGCAGCGGCTGGCCGAGATGCTGACGGGGATCGTGCAGGGCCAGTTGCTGTCGCTGCATCTCGGGCGCCTGAAGGACGCGGGGACGATGACGCCGCAGCAGGTGTCGCTGGCCAAGCGGAGCAACGTGTCGATGGCCACGGACGTGGCGCGCGAAGCCCGGCGCTTGTTAGGCGCCGTGGGGGTGCTGGCGGAATACGCCTCCATGCGCCACATGGCCAACCTGGAGAGCGTGTACACCTACGAGGGGACGCACGATGTGCATTCGCTCGTCCTGGGCCAGGCCATCACGGGCCTGAGCGCGTTCAACTGACGTAGAGCCCCCCCGGTGAGGCACGCACGCCACGCTGGCTGGCGCGCGGCATGGCGCCGGAGTCTTGCGGAATCGTCCGGAACGCGGTTTATCACTCCCCGCGGGTTTGTCGCGCAGCGCACTCAACCAGGAGCGTACCCATGGACATGGTGTCATTGCTGGTCCAGCTGCTCAGCGGTGCGGCGGGGGGCAACATCGCGGGCGTGATCAACAAGGCAAAGAACCTCGGTCCGATGTTGAACACCGTCCTGGGAGCGTTGGGTGGCATCGGGGGCGGCCAGCTGCTGGGGGGTTCGCTCACCGGAATGCTTGGGGGCAACGCCACGGCCGGAAACGTGACTGCTTCGGCGCTGGTCGGGTTCCTCCTGCCACTGATTGGTGGCATGCTGAAGAAGAAGACCGCCTGACGAGTTCCTCTTCCAGTTCCGATCCTGCCCGGGGCTGGGCGCCAACCATTGAGCACCCGGCCCTCCGGCGGGACGAGCACTGCGGGAAAGCGGGTCAGATGAAGCAGTAGCCTGGGTGGCGGCATGTAGATTACGTCGTCACTTCAGCGGGCCGACCGCTCCCAGATGTCGTTGCTTCGCGATTCCGCGGCAATCCCGGTTCTTTCAGGTGTCAACCGGGGGTTCCACGGGTCGCGGCCGCGGTGTTGCGGTGGACCTGGAGCACCCGTGGGCGAGCATTCCGGCGCGATTGATCAACGACACGATCCACGGATTCGTCGGCGTACCAATTGCGCTGTGGTTCGATGGATTGCCCGGGAACGGACCGAACAGTGTCATCACCCGCGTGGCCTACGACAGCATCCCCGAGCGCTGGTTCTCGCCGATTGTGGGAGCCGGCGCGCGTCCGGCCATGAAGTTCCGCCTGGCGCAGGCGGGTATACTCGGCGTGGCCAATCTCACCGGCACGCGGCTGTCCTGGCCGGAGTCCGTCCGACTCGATCAGGCCCACGTCGTCGCGCGGTGGGCGGTCGCTCACGGGCCTTGCCCATCGCGCTGAGCCATGGCGAAGGTTCAGAATCGCCTTTCCCCCACAAACGCAAATGTGCCGATCCGCAATCGCTGTACTGGCAGCGCCGGTATTCTCGCTGTGCCTCACGACTTCGCTCCTGGCCCAGACTTCGGCTTCGGCGCGCTGCGGCGTCGGCATTCCAGCCGGTGAGCAACAGGGCTACGTGCCGCTGCCACGCGGCGACGTGTTCTGTCCGCTCATCGCCGATCCCAAGGCCACACGCTCGTTCGCAAGCCTCCTTCGTCACGAATCGGGACCGGGGCTGGCCGACGCTGAACTCGACATCGCCTCCGTCGGGATCGGAGATGCCTTCGGCCTGGGACGCTGGTCCGGCGGGCGTCTCGGCGATGGGATCCAGCTCTCGCTCACCGCGGGCGTCTTCGCCCAGTTCGACCTCGGCACGCCGTCGTACGACATGCTGAATGCCGACTACGTCGTGGGGCTGCCGGTGACGATCCGGCGGGGATGGTTCTCGACCCGTGTGCGCATCTATCACCAGAGCTCACACCTCGGCGATGAGTACCTGCTTCGCGAGCCGCCCGACCGGCAGGACCGGGAGAATCTCTCTTTCGAGGCGCTCGAGTGGTTGATCTCGGCTGATGCGGCGGCGCTCCGGATCTACGGCGGCGGCGAGATGCTCTTCAATCGCACGCCTGCTGACCTGGGGCGATATGTCGCCCGCGGCGGCCTGGAACTACGACCGTCGCCGCGCATCCTGCCGCTGGGATCGTTAGGCGGATTCCGGTTCGTCGCGGCGGGTGACGTGAAGTCGTCGGAAGAGCAGGACTGGGACCCGGCCATCAGCGCCCGGGCGGGCCTCGAGTACGATCGAGCCGGTGGCGGCGACGCCCCCGCCCGGCGCTGGGGCATCTTCGCCGAGTTCTACACGGGACCGTCGCCGTACGGTCAGTTCTTCAGGGAGAAAGTGCGGCTGGCTGGCCTCGGGATCCACTTCGGCGGCTTCTGAATACTACGAGAAGATCCGATACGGCGGACGATAGGATCGGATATGGCGGAACACGGATCCCGCGGGCTGCCCCGTTGGCTGTTCGAAGAGCGCAGCGCCTTCCCGGCTGATGGCGATGCTGAAGGTGGGCGCCAGCTCGTACTCTCCGTGGTATCCGCGCATCGACCCGTCCAGTGCGCTACTCCCGGCGGCGAGCTCCCGCGCGTCGGGATATGTTGCCACATTCGGACGAACACTGTGAACGACGCGTTTCGGGAGAACGACCAATGCTGAGTACCGTGAGAAAAGCATCAACCGCCGTGCTGATCGCCAGCGCCGTTGTGTGTCAGCGCGGCTCGGCCCAGGGCGTGGATCCGCGGCCGCCCAACGGGCAGGGTCAGACGCCGGCCTTTGCCGGACAGACCGACGCCCCGGAACGCAAGCTCGGCGTCGCCTTCACTGTGGTGACCGTGGCGGAAGGGCTCGAGACACCATGGTCGGTCGCGTTCCTGCCTAACGGGAAAATGCTCGTCACCGAGCGGCCGGGCCGCTTGCGCGTGGTCCGCGCCGACGGAACCAAGTCGGAACCCGTCGCGGGCCTGCCGGCGGTGGATGCCCGCGGCCAGGGCGGGCTTCTCGATGTCGTCCTCGACCCCGAGTTCGCCTCGAACAGTGTCATTTATTGGAGTTTTGCGGAGCCGCAAGACGGGGGAGCAAACAACACCGCCGTGGCCCGCGGACGTTTCGTGGACGGCCCGGCTCCCCGGCTCGAGGACGTGCGCGTGATCTATCACCAGGTGCCGCCGATGGCATCGCGCGCCCACTTCGGAAGCCGCCTCGTTTTCGGGCGGGATCGCACGTTGTTCGTGACGCAGGGCGATCGGTCGATCACCGAGGGCCGCATGCAGGCCCAGAACCTCGACGTCCTGATTGGCAAGATCGCCCGGATCAACCGCGACGGAACCATCCCTGCCGATAACCCATTCGTCGGACGCAGCGGCGTACGTCCCGAAATCTGGTCCATAGGGCACCGGAACCCGCAGGCCGCCACGTTGCATCCCACCACCGGTGAGCTGTGGGCCGTTGAGCACGGCACCCGCGGAGGCGATGAACTGAATATCTCGCGCAAAGGGAAGGACTACGGCTGGCCCACGATCGCGTACGGCATCGAGTATAGCGGCGGACCGATCACCGGCGGGATCACGGCGAAAGAAGGAATGGAGCAGCCGGTCTATTACTGGGACCCCGTCATCGGACCGAGCGGGATGGCGTTCTACACGGCCGACCTTTTCCCGGCGTGGAAAGGAAGTCTCTTCGTTGGCGGTCACGCGACGTACGACCTGGTGCGGTTGTCACTCGACCGAGACCGCGTGGTCGGCGAGGAGCGGCTGCTGACCGACATGCAACCGCGTCCTCACGTCCGCGATGTTCGCCAGGGACCGGATGGTGCGCTCTACGTACTGACCGACAGCACGAGTGGGAAACTCCTGAAGCTCGTTCCTCGTCGCTGACTTGATTCAAATGAAAGAGCCGGGTCTCCGCGAAGGAGACCCGGCGCGCTTCTGCATCTGGATCGGTCAGGGAGCCCTGGTTCCCGTGAAGTGATAGCGCATGACGACGGAGTCGGGCTTGTCGGCGAGCCTGATTACACCAGTGCCCGTTATCTGGCTGCCGCTGAAGCGTGTCGTGCCAGCGTTCGTCACCATCGCTCCTCCCGCTGCCGCGTCGGCGTGAGGACCCGCTGAGTACCGTGAGCTGTCTCCTTCGAGCACGTAAGTACCCAGAATGGTGTCCTTGGGGCTTTCGGCAGTGGTGAGACGGTAGGTGCCGGATCCTATGACAACGCTCCAGTTCCCGACGACCGAATCCGATCCCTCCGGCATTAGCGTGCCCGACCATGTGCCGGCGACGTCGGCTTCAGTGAGGGCGGCCGGAGCTGCCATGGCTGCGGAGTCGGCTGGAGGAGTCTCGCCTCTTGCACAAGCGAAAATGAACGGAACTACAAGCAGGTATCGGCGCATGGGGGGACTCCTTTTCGAAGGAAGCTGGCAGATGCGGATTACGGGTTCCCGATTGGACGTGAGCATATTGCAAAAACGGGCCGGTTATCGCAACGCGGTTGCCTTGGGCGACACTCTATGGCACCGCACGATTGCGCGACGCCCTGAGCTCAACGGGACGCGCCGGCCGAAAAGACGAAGCGCCGTATCCCACGAAGGAGACCCGGCGCTTTTTGCACCTGGATCGGTCAGGGAGCCTTCGATCCGGCAATCCGATAGCGCGCGATCACCGAGTCAGGCTTGTCTGCGAGCTTGAACATGCCCGTGCCCGTCGCCTGGTTGCCGCTGATGCGCACCATCCAGTGGTCTGTCACCGTGATGCCGCCCATTGCCTTGTTGGCGAACGGCTGTGTGGAGCCCACCGTGCTGTCAGCATCGAGCATGTAAGTCGAGACCACGGTGTCTGGGCTCTCCTGGCTGGTGCCGCGGCAAGTGCCATCGGCGCAGACCTGGGTCCAGTGGGCGAGGATGGAATCGGTGCCCTCCAGCGTGGCGGTGCCCGTCCACGTGCCGGCGACGTCGGCTTCGGTCAGGGCTGCAGGGGCCAAAGCTGCAGAATCGGCCGGAGGAGTCTCTCCTCTTCCACAAGCGAGGATGAACGGAACTACAAGCAGGTAACGGCGCATAGGTTCTCCAACGAGGACGCGACGAGCGGTAGTAACTGTGCGCACGACGATACATGATCAAAGGCCGGGCGCGCCAGACCCACGATTCCCACGCCGCGCCGACAGAACGAGTCGCCATAGCCATCGCGGGAGGAAGCGAATCACCAGGACGGCGAGTTTGTAGCCGCCACCCGGAACGACGACCACCGGCCGACGTCGGCGAACGGCTCGCAACGACTCGTCAACCACCCGCTCGGCGCTCATCCACCACCAAGCGGGGACCCGGCGCTTGTCCATGCCCCCGCGCCGATGGAACTCGGTGTGCGTGTAGCCCGGGCACAGCGCCTGGGCGTAGACACCCTTGGCCCCGAGTTCCAGCGACAGGCTCTCGATGAAGACGCGCTGCCACGCCTTCGTGGCGGTGTAATTCACGTTCCCGGGACTCGTGAGCCACGACGCCACCGAGGAAACATTTATGATCGCGCCACCTCCGCGGCCGACCATCCCCTGGACAGCGGCCTGCGCCAGCCGGTGCGCGGCGAGTACGTGCACCCGAATCATCGCCTCCTGGTCATCCCTCGACGCCCGTGCGAGGGAGCCCCTGGTGCCGAATCCCGCGTTGTTCACCAGCAGGTCGGGCGGCGCCTGATCGATTCGTGCGACCACCCTCGAGACGTCGCCATCACTCGTGAGATCTGCGCAAAGCACCTCGGCTTCGGCGCCGTGCAACTGCCGAAGCTCTGTTGACAGCGCGCGCAGTCGGTCCGCGTTGCGCGCGACGAGGACCAGGTCGTAGCCCTCGCGGGCCAGCTGCGCGGCGAACTCGCGGCCGAGTCCTGCCGATGCACCAGTGATCAGGGCGACCGGACGAGGGGTTGCGGTCATTCGAACCAAGTTACCCCTTCAGCTGCCCGGCAGGATGCCCTTGCTGGTTGTGGACCGGGTGCAATTCACAGACGGTGTGGAGACCGTGAACATCACGAGGGGACCATGACGGCAGAGACCATCAAGGCTGTGAGAACGATCGTTGCCTCGGCGCTGGACTGGCAGGAGGCACACGCGACATTCGACGCCGCGATGGCGGAACTCCCCACAGGCCTGCGCGGCAAGCGTCCCGACGGATTCCCGCACTCGGTCTGGGAACTCGTCGAGCATATCCGAATCGCGCAGGAAGACCTCGCGGACTTCATGGAGGATGCGAACTATCGGGCGATGAAGTGGCCGGATGATTACTGGCCCGCCTCGCCCGCGCCCCCGTCCGAGAAGGCGTGGGAACAGAGCATTGCGGTCGTACGCCGCGACCGTGACCGCATCAAGGACATCGCGATGCGCACCACGATCGACCTGACGGCGAAGATCCCCTGGGGGTCGGGGCAGACATACCTGCGTACGATTCTGGTCGCGGTCGATCACACGGCGTACCACGTGGGACAGGTGATTGCGGTTCGTCGACTGTTGGGAGCGTGGCCCGCGTCATAGGGCAGCTACCCTCTGCCCGCTGCCCGCTGCCCGTTAGTTTTCCGGTCCCTTCCACCTGAACCAGCGTGCGTCCGTGAAGATTGCCGTCTGCATCAAGCGCGTCCCGGAAATGGACGTGAAATTCAGGATCGCGCCCTCTGGCGTGGCGGTTGACGAGACTGGCCTCAAGTTCGACATGTCGGATTTCGACGGTTACGCCGTCGAGTTCGCACTCCAGACCACCGAGAGACTGGGAACCGGTGAGGTCGTCGTTATCTCCCTTGGTCCGGACGTCGTGCAGGAGACGCTGCGCAAGGCGCTGTCGATGGGTGTGGCTCGCGCCGTCCACCTCAAAGCGGACAGCGTCCCTGCCGATGGATTCGCCATCGCGCAGGCGCTGGCGGCCGAGTTGAAGGAAGGTGGGTACGACCTGATCCTGTTCGGAAAGCACGCCGCCGACACGGCGAGCGGCACGGTCGGTCTCATGGCAGCGGAGTTGTTAGGCATCCCGATGGTGCAGGCATGCACGAAGCTGTCGTTTGCTGATGGGAAGGGCACGGCGCGCCGCGAGGTGGAAGGCGGCGCCGAGATTGTTGCGTTCGCCCTGCCGGCCGCGGCGTCGATCGATGAGGGAATCGCCAGGCCACGTTATCCGTCACTCAAGGGCATCATGGCGGCGAAGAAGAAACCGATGGACGTGAAGCCGGCGCAGCTGGGCGCGGCACGTCTAACCATCATGAAGCTGGCACTTCCCCCCGAACGACAGGCCGGACGGATCATCGGCGAAGGCGCCGCCACGGTGCCCGAGTTGGTGCGTCTCCTCCGTGACGAGGCCAAGGTGCTCTGATGGCAAACATCCTGGTCTTTGCGGAATCGCGCGGCGGGTCGGTCCGGAAAGTCGCCTTCGAGTTGCTGACAGCGGCCAGGTCAGTCGCTGCCGGTGGCGAGGTACACGCGATCCTTGCTGGTGCGCCGGGGATTGCCGCTCAAGCTTCGTCGCTTTCGAAATTCGGCGCTGTTGCTGTCCTTGTTACCGAGCATCCATCGCTCTCCGCGTACAACGCGGAGTCGCTCGCGGCGCTGGTCTCGGATCGCGCGAAGAGTGGCGGATATCGCGCCGTGCTGTTCTCGGCGTCGGCGCAGGGGAAGGATCTCGCGCCGCGCGTCGCGGCGCGGCTGGGCGTCCCGATGGCGGCGGACTCCCTTTCGGTCGCATTCGACGGCGATGCGACCGTGGTCACGCACTACGTCTATGCGGGGAAGATCATCGCCACGCTCAGATTGGCGGCCATACCCGCCGTGGTCGCGTTGAGACCGGGTGCTATTGCAGCGGTGGAATCCAGCGGGGCTGGGCGCATCGAATCAATCCCTCCCGTAGGCGATCCGTCGACGTCGCGCGTGCAGGTAACGGAATCGATCCGCGGCGATTCGCGAAAGCTCGACCTGTCCGATGCGCCGGTCATCGTGAGTGGCGGTCGTGGACTCAAGGCTGCCGAGCACTTCAAGCTGGTCGAGGATCTTGCGGCTGCATTTGGGAACGCGGCAGTCGGCGCCACGCGCGCGGTCACCGACGAAGGGTGGCGGCCGCATAGCGACCAGATCGGGCAGACGGGCCGCCAGGTGAGTCCCGACCTGTACGTCGCGGTCGGAATCTCCGGCGCGATCCAGCATCTGGCCGGCATGCGCACGTCGCGGACCATTGTCGCGATCAACAAGGACAAGGACGCGCCCATCTTCAAGATCGCCGACTACGGAATCGTTGGTGATGTCTTCGAGGTCGTTCCTGCCTTGACGGCCGCCATCAAGGAAGCCAAAGCAAAGGGATAGCTCCGAAGAGCATCGAACCCCGGAGGTCACAGAGTTCACGGAGGAAGACCCGCGACGTGAGCGACCTCCGTGTCCTCCGCGCCCCCTGTGGTGAATGCTTCTTGCGAATAGGTTGAGGCAATGGAACCAGCCAATGCGCTATTCCTCTTCGTGCTCGTTGTTGCGCTCGCCGCGTTCTCGTTCAGCGGGCAACGACTGTATCGCTTCCTGCGAATTGGCCGTGACGAGCCGCGCTGGAACGACATTGGCCGGCGGACCTGGAACCTCCTCTCGATAGGCGTCGCGCAACGAAAGATCCTGCGCGATCCCGTCGCCGGCCCGCTGCACGCGCTGGTCTTCTGGGGGTTCGTCGTCCTCACCGCGGGGAGCATCGAGATCCTGGGGAGCGGCGTGGTGCCCGCCTTCTCGTTCGAGCGCCTGCTGCCATCGGCACTGTACGGACTGTTCGTTCTCTCGCAGGAAGCGTTCGCGATTTTCGTGCTCATCGCCGTATCGGCGCTGCTCTACCGGCGCATCGTGGTGAAGCCGGCGCGGCTCCAGGGCGACAACGTCCATTCCGGCGACGCGATCCTGATCCTGTCGATGATCGCGGGACTGATGATCACGCTGATCCTGATGTCGGCGTTCGATCGTGTACTCACTCCGCGCCTGCCGATGGCGCTGCAACCCGTATCCGGGCCCGTTGCCGTGGCATTCGGTTGGGTCTCACCGGAAGTCGCGCGATCGGCGCGCGATGCCAACTGGTGGGCGCACGCGCTGCTCATACTGGCTTTTCTCAACTACCTCCCGTACTCGAAACACCTGCACGTCATCGTCTCGCTTCCCAACACGTTTCTCTCCAATACGAGCGGTCCAGGCACCATCGGGGCCATGAAACCGATGGATCTCGAAGCGGAGACCGAGCAGTTCGGCGCCTCCGACGTCATGCACCTGACCTGGAAGAACCTCCTGGACGGATACAGTTGCACGGAGTGCGGCCGATGTACCTCGGTGTGTCCGGCGAACATAACGGGGAAGCCGCTCTCGCCTCGGAAGATTGTCATCAATACACGAGAGCGGCTCACTGAAGTCGCACCGGGGATCGTCGGCGGCACGGACGTCTTCGCACTGTCACGGCTGGGAAAGCCGGCGCCCGCGTCGGCTGACGGACGCCGGCTCACCGATACGTTCATCACCGAAGAAGAACTCTGGGCCTGCACGTCCTGTCGCGCCTGCGTGCACGAATGCCCGGTATCGATCGATCAGCTCGAGATCATCAACGAACTGCGCCGCGGCCTGGTCCTCACCGAGTCGCGTTTCCCCGAGGAGATCCAACCAGCCTTCGAGTCGCTGGAGCGAAACGGTTCTCCGTGGGCATTTCAGCCCGCCGACCGCGCGCGGTGGGCGGAAGGGCTGGATATCCCGACCATGTCCGAGCTGGCGGCCCGTGGTGAGCGCGCGGACATCCTGTTCTGGGTCGGATGCATGGGGTCGTTCGATGATCGCGCGAAAAAGGTCACCGTAGCCTTCGCGCGCATCCTCAAGGCAGCGGGAGTGCGCTTCGCGATCCTCGGTCAGGAAGAGAGTTGTCACGGCGACCCGGCTCGTCGCATGGGCAACGAGTATCTCTACCAGATGCTGGCGAAGCAGGCGATTGAGACCCTGCATGGCTACAACGTGACGACTGTGGTAACCAGCTGTCCGCATTGTTTTCACCAGATCGGCAACGAGTTCCCGCAGCTGGGCGGCTCATTCGAAGTCGTGCATCACTCCGAGTACCTGGCACGGTTGCTCGCCGAGGGGAAAGTGCCGCTGGACAGCGAAGATGGGCGGCACCTGACTGTCGCCTACCACGACAGCTGCTACCTGGGCCGCTACAACGATGTGTACGACGGTCCGCGGGAGACCATCCGCCGGGCACTCCCTGTCGCGACACTGGCGGAACCACCCCGGACCAGGGATCGGGGACTGTGCTGTGGTGCGGGAGGTGGCCGGATGTTCATGGAGGAGCGGACTGGAAAGCGCATCAACGTGGAACGCACCGGCGAGCTGCTGGCCACGGGCGCCGACACGCTGGCGGTGGCCTGCCCGTTCTGCCTGACCATGATCAGCGACGGCGTCCGGACTCTGGGCAGCGAGGCGCCGGTCCAGGACATCGCGGAGATCGTCGCCAGCCGGCTGAGCGGGGGCTGAACGGGGCTCTGTTTTCTGTTTCCTGTTTCCTATTTCCTGTTTCCTATTTCCTCTCTGTAATGCATCTTGGATGCGGCGCGGAGGTCGGTGGCCGCGTCCGGATAACCCCTACTTCGAGCGACTTGGAGAAACCGATGCGCTACGCGCGTACCTCCTTCACCGTCGCGGCGTTGATCACCGCCGTGACCACTCTCGCGGCCTGTGCTGGCGGTGAGAAAACCGAGACGCCTGACTCAGCCGCAGCGGCGGCCGCCGCTGCGCCACCGCCACCCGAGTCATTCGCGCTGGCCGCGGAAGACGGATCGTGGACGGGCGATATCACTCCGGGAGGAATCGTCTACCGCCCGAAGAACCGCGATTCGCTGATGTTCGATTTCAAGGCGCCGACGGTGAACGGCGCGATCAGCGACTACGAGTCGCTGATGACGGGGAAAGACACGATCCGGATCTCGATCAGCCTTGCCACGACCAAGTGCACCGACAAAGCCGGTGCCGAATACACCCACATGGCGCAGGTCTGGCTTACTGGAAGGCAGGGCGGGCGCGAACTGAATACGCAGACGAAGGGCTGCGCGAACAAGAAGTAGGTCGCCTGGCACTTCGGCGCGCCGGTCCCCGGAGGGCCGGCGCGCTTCGCTTCCTCAGTGACCGATTTCGTGCACGGTGATGGCGTGATCCCGATTGTTCAGTGGAACCGTCACCACCGTAGCCCCGATGTGCCGCAGACCCACGTCGTGGAGCGAATCAAAGAACGCCGGTGATCCAACGCGCCCCGGGTCGGCGATCAGTGCCCGTCCGCGTTCAGCCAGCGTCGTTGCGATGGCGCGGGCAACCACCGGCCCATACGTCCGCTCGTACAACACGTCGGCCCCCACCACGAAGTCGAACGCCGGGATTGCCGTGGGCAGATGTCGCCAATCGAGGATCATCGTCTTCGGCTCCCGCTGCGCGTTTCCCTTTCCGTTGAGCCGCGCGAATGCCAGGGCCTCGTCGTAGTAGTCCGACGCGGTGACGTCGAAACCGGCCTTCAGCGCGGCGGCGGCGACAAGCCCGACTCCACAGCCGAGTTCGAGGAGCGTACGCCCCTCGCCGGCCATGGCACGCACCGCGCGCGCCAGCGCCACGGCTGACGGCCACAGGTCAGCCCAATACGGCAACCGTTCGTCGCGATTGAATGCCGCCTCGTCGATCAGCGATTCGGCGTCGCGTGGATGCACGATCGCAAACTGCTCCCCATTGATGTCGACGTGCGATGTCACAACGTCGAAGCCCGCCAGCAGCGCCGGCGCTTCGTCTCCACCGAACCCAGTCACAGCGCGAACGCCTCGGCGAGCTGCGCCTCTTCGGATAGCGGCAGGACGTTCAGTCGCTCTCCTGTTTCCACGCGGGGGCGATCTTCGGGCACCACCAGAAGCGCGTTGGCCTGCGACATCGACGTCAGGATCCCCGACCCCTGAGGACCGGTCAGGCGCGCGGTCAACACGCCATCATCGCGCACGCGCGTCACGGCGCGGAGGAAATGCATGAGCCGCGCGCCAATGGAAACCGGCTCCTCCAGCACAGCGGACAGCGGACGGCGAAACAGGCGCGTGTGCCCCAGCATCCGCCGGATGACCGGCCGCGCAAACAGCTCGAATGTCACCATCGCCGAAACCGGGTTTCCGGGAAGCCCGATCCACGGCATGCCGTCGAGGGTTCCGAACCCCAGCGGCGCGCCGGGTCGCATCCGTACCCGCCAGAAGCGCAGCTCGGCGCCTAACGACTCCAGAACCTGCCGCGTATAATCGAACTCTCCCACCGACGCGCCGGCCGACGTGATGAGGAGGTCGCACCCGCGCCCGCGTTCCAGCACGGCGCGCAGCGAATCCGGCGTATCGGCTGCGTTGCCCAGGTGCCTCGGAATCCCGCCGGCCTGCCGGACCAGCGCGTCGAGCGTGTACCGGTTGGACGCGACGATCTTCCTGCCTGCCACCACCTCAGCGAACCGGTCGAGATCGACGAGCTCATCACCCGACCCGGCGATGGCCACCACCGGGTGGCGGTGCACCTCGACTTCGCCATAGCCAAGACTGGCCAGGACGCCCAGTTGCGCCGCGGCCAGTGGCGTCCCGGCGGCGATCACTACGGCACCCTTCTGAAAATCCTCCCCACGGGGCCGGATGTTCTTCCGCGCGTCGCGGGCATTGCGGATGCTCACGCGCTCCCTGCCGCCGTCGGTGTCCTCGACGCGCACCACGGTATCTGCGCCGTCCGGGATCGGCGCGCCGGTCATGATCCGCATCGCCTCGCCCGCACCGGCGCTTCGCGTCGCGAAAGCGCCGGCGGCAACTGTCTCGAGAACCGGGAGGACGATCGGACGCTCTGCTGTGGCGTTCTCGATGTCGGCGGCGCGCACGGCGTAGCCGTCCATAGCCGAGTTGTCCCACTGGGGCAGCGTGTACGGCGCGATCGCCGGCGTCGCGAGCACGCTGCCCAGTGCATCGAGGAGCGCGACCCGTTCAACAGCTCGCGGCTCGATTCCCCTGGTGATTTCCGCGACGGCCTCCGGAACCGTGAGCATCAACCCACGCCCCGCTTCATGATGTCGCGTTCCACCAGGTCGGCGAGTGATTCCAGCCAACCTTCGGCATTGAGTCGGATCCGTCGAACGCCGGGATATTCAGTGTCCATATCGGTGACCATCGCGATGTACGTCTGCGCTTCAACTTCGGGGCCGCCGAACAGCGGTTTCGGGTGCGCATCGCGCCGGTGGATTTCGATCTTCGGGAGTGACGAGCGCTTGAATCCTTCGCAGATCACGATACCGGCGTCAGCCATGTGGTGCGCCGCGATCTCCTCGGGTCCGGCCTCGTCGCTCCAGCGGACGACCAGCGCGAACTTGTCAGGCGCGACCATGGCCACGCGTTCCGCCTGTCCCTCGTGGTAGTGGCGGTAGGTGTCGGTCGACGCCGGATCGATGTTGAAGGTGTGCGCGCCGTGCTTGATGGTCATGACCCGGTGCCCGCGCCGGTGCAGTTCAGCCGCGAGCCGGACCACCACGGTCGTCTTGCCGCTGTGCTTGCGTCCGATGATCGCCACCATGGGCGGTCGCTGCATGGGTCTCCGCGCGCGCGAGATCGTCAGGCGTGTTCACGTTCATGAACAGCAGGTCGGGATCGCCGAAAGCTGACACCTCGGTTGCCGGAAGGCGAGCGACGCGCACATGGGCATGGAATCCGACCACGCGTCGATCGTCTTCCGCCAATGACCGTTCGATGGCCGCCAGGCACGACGGCGCATAGAACGCGCAAAGCGGCTCGACGCCGCGACGCGATCCGCTCTCGGGAACGGCGACGTCGGCCGAGTCGCCCAGTGTGCGCAATCGCGCCAGCAGCCCGGAGGGCACGAAAGGCATGTCCCAGGCGACGATCAGGACGGGACTCGCGGCGTGGTGCAGGGCGGCGTGGATCCCGCCCAGCCCGCCCGCGTTAGGCACCAGGTCTCCGGCGACGCGCACGCCGGGCAGCCATCCCCCGGCCGCGGGATCGTTGGCCACGAGCAGCAGGTCGTCGCTGACGTCGGCCAGCGCGTCGGCGACGCGATCGATGATGCGCCGGCCCCCGACCCGTTCCAGACCCTTGGGCAGACCGCCATAGCGCGAGGCGGCGCCACCGGCCAGGATGACTCCCGTGCACGGTGACCGCATGCCTATCCCTGGTAGCGATGCAGCTGCGGTTGACCGCTCACCGCGCGGCCGATCAGCACCATGCCGGATGCGCGGGCGATCTCCACGGCAATCGTCGAGGGGACCGACGGCGTGGCGATGACCGACAGGTTGGCGCGGGCCGCCTTGTAGGCGAGCTCACCGGAGATGCGACCGGTTACCAGGAGTACGAGGTCGTCAGGCCGGTGGCGTGACTGCACCGCGGCGCCCAGCACCTTGTCCACCGCGTTGTGCCGGCCGATGTCCTCGGCGTGAAACAGCAACTGGTCGCCGTCCGTGAGCGCGGCGGCGTGAATGCCGCCGGTCTCCTTGTACCGTCCGCCACGCGCGAACATCTCCTTGAAGAGCGCACGCAGCTTCGGCGTGTCGAGTTCCGGCACGGTGCCCTTTCGCTTCGGCACGTCGGCGAGGCTGCCGAGAAAGGCCGTCACCGAGCCGCAGCCGGACGCGAGAATGCGACGCCGGCTGGATGAATCGACGACCGCAACCCGCTCCGGCGCGATGTCGACCCAGAAGCCGGGTTCGCGCGCACAGGGGCGCATCTTCGTGATGTCCTCGAGCCGGTCGATGTACCCCTCGCCAAAGAGCCAACCCACGACGAGTTCGTCGAGCTGGTCCGGAGTGCACATCCACGTGACTACCGGCGTCCCGTTCAGCTCGAGCCAAACGGGAGTCTCCTCGACGGCGTCGAGATCAGAGGTCCGAGGTCCGAGGTCCGAGGTCACGGGCGGGCAGCGGGCAGAAGGCAGCGGGCAGCGGGCAGCGGAGCTAAGCCCACAGGCCACGGAAACTTCCTGGTCACGAGCAGTGCCGAGTCACGAGTCACGAGTCACGATTGCGGAAAGCGTATCGTCCTCATCGATCTGCACCGAGCGTACGAGCACCGAGCTGCCTAACGCCGCCTGCATCCGCTCCAGGATGAACTTCGCCAGGTTTTCTCCCGTCGGGACCAGGCGGTCCTCGGCGAACTCGGGGACCTCGAGGTTGATGTTCCGGTGGTCGAATCGCGCAACAACCTCCGTCGCGAGCACGCGATCCAGGTGCGCCAGGTCGATCACCATTCCCGTCACCTGATCAACGGCCCCCTCGACCGTCACCGCGCACGTGTAGGTGTGCCCGTGGTAGTTCGGCCTCGCGCACAACCCGAACACTTCGACGTTCTTCGCCTCACTCCAGTCAGGCCGGCGATATCGATGCGCGGCGGCGAAACGAACTCGCCGGATCAGCTGGGCGACGGACATTGGCGCGAGGCGCCCCGGATTACCGGGGCCTGTACAACGAAACTCCGATCAGCAACGCTGGATTGCGACGCCAGAACGAACGTGGCGCTCCGGCCGGCAGGAGCGGCGGGTCCTCCGTCGTTTTCAGGTAGTACGTGGTCGGGTAGGAAATTCGGTAGATGAAGTGGCTCCAATCGAATCGCAGCGACCAGTTCCGAGCCACGGCCCATGACAGGCCGGTGCCAAGCGTCATGCTGAAGGGAATGCCGAATCGATAACTGCCAACATCATTCGCGCCACGCAGGTCGCCCACGAATCCGACGCCGCCGTTCACAAACGGTGCGATGCCGTGCCAGGTCTTGTGCCCTGTAAGGCTCATTTCGAGCGCGGCGTCCACGAACATCAGGGGAACCTTCTCGGTGCCAACCACGCGCTCTTCAATGTTCTTCGCTGGATCGATGATCGTGCGGTCGGCCGAAGCGCCAGCAAGGCGCACGCCGAAATACAGAGGGCCAGTCAAGTGCATCTGCCAGCGAATCCCCGCCATCGGGCCGTCAGTCGGGGCAACGCCTACCGGATCCCGTTCGGCCGTGAACTGACCGCCAAAGAATGTCCAATCGCGGTTGTAATCCCGATCCCGATATGGACTGCGATCGGGTGGATAGCCAACCTGAGCCGCTGCCGAGCTCGCTGTGGCCGCCATCAAGGTCCCAAGGATCAAGGCCTTCACAGATTCTCCGTCAGTTCGTCGTGAGGCGAAGGTCGCGCCCGGTCATGTCCACTGGCTGCTCCAGCCCCATCATCGCGAGGATGGTCGGCCCAACGTCGCACAGCGCGCCGCCGTCACGCACGGGCCGGTCGCCGGCCGGATCGACCACCACGAAAGGTACAGGGTTTGTCGTGTGCGCGGTGTGGGGCCCACCGCTGGCGGGGTCGATCATCAGCTCGCAGTTCCCGTGGTCCGCGGTGACCAGGAGACGCGCACCGGCTCTCTCCGCGGCCGCTATCACCCGCGCAAGACAGGCATCCACCGTTTCGACTGCCTTGATCACGGCGGGAAGTACGCCGGTGTGTCCCACCATGTCGCAGTTGGCATAGTTGCAGAGAGTGAAATCGTAGGATTCCGAAGCGATTGCCCGGCACAGCACGTCCGTCACTCCTTCGGCCGACATCTCTGGCTGAAGGTCATAGGTCGCCACCTTGGGACTTGGCACCAGTTTGCGATCCTCGCGCGGGAACGGGGTCTCGATGCCGCCATTGAAGAAGTACGTCACGTGCGGGTACTTCTCCGTTTCAGCGGTCCGGAACATCGCGAGACCTGCTCCTGACACGACCTCGGCCATGATTCGCGCCATGGAAAACGGCGCAAAGGCGACGGGGAAGCTGAACGTCCTGTCATACGACGTCATCGTCGATATCGTAACCCGTGGACGCTGCCCCGTGTCGAACCCGTCGAACGCGGGCTCGGTCAGCGCCCGCAAGATCTGGCGCATCCGATCCGACCGGAAGTTGAAGCAGATGACGGCATCGCCATCTCGCATGGGCGCCACCGGAGCACCGCCGTCGACGATCACCACCGGATCGATGAATTCGTCCGTCTGGCCGCGATCGTACGCCGCTCTTATCGCCTCGATCGGATCCGTCGCTGAAGGCCCAACTCCCCGGACCGCGACATCGTACCACCGCTTCACGCGTTCCCAGCGGCGATCCCGGTCCATCCCGAAATAACGCCCGCCCAGGCTCGCCACTCTGGCACGGCCTTGTGTCCGTGACACGGTCTCGCGCATGTGCTCGAGTGCTGACGTGGGCATCGTGTCACGACCATCGAGAAGCGCGTGAATCGCGACGCGGGACACGCCACGCCGCTCGGCCAGGTCCACCAGGGCGAAAAGATGCTCATCGAGCGCGTGTACGCCGCCGTCACCCAGGAGGCCCATGAAGTGCAGGGTTCCACCGGATTTACGGACGTAGTTACAGGCGTCCACGAAGGCTGGCAGGGTGAAAAACGACCCGTCCTCGATGGCCTCCGTGATACGCACCAGGTCCTGCCTCACCACGCGCCCCGCACCCAGATTGAGGTGACCCACCTCGCTGTTCCCCATCTGGCCCGTCGGCAGGCCTACGGCTCGTCCTGAGGCCTGGAGGAGGGTTCTGGTGTGGCGCTCCCAGAGCCGCGTCCACGTAGGGGTTCGCGACAGCGCGATCGCGTTGCCCTCGCGCTCTTCCCGATACCCGAATCCGTCGATCACGACGAGGACGACCTGTTTTCCGCGGACCTTCATGTGATGAGGGGAGCGATTCGTGGATGAAGCGTCGGGTGAATGTAGCAGACCAGACGTTGTACCAAATGGGGAACTGAATTTGATACCTGGGGTTCCCCTCGAGTCGCGGGAAACGCATCTTACCCGCTCCACCGATCCGGACTCGCCTGCGATCCGGTGATGACCTCATTCGAACCGGATTGCCGTCGATGTTCCGAACGTTCGAGATGACCAACCTCCCGCGCCGCAGCACGTGACTCCATTCGCGAAGCGCCGGCGCCAGGACGGGTCGCGGCGGATCACGTTGATCGTGTCAGTCATAGCAGCCGTTGGATATGTGACGTTCCTGCGTCCCGCCGAGGGGCTCGACGCTCGCTCAATCAGGATCGGGTCGTTGGCGGCTCGTCCTGCCGCGGATGCCTTCGGGCGCAGCGGGCAGCTCAAGATGCGATTCGCGCTCCCCGGCCTGCCCGTTGACTATCCCATCGAGGTCCAGGGCGGACTGGATGAGGTTCAGTACAGCTGGATTGCCCGTGGCGATTCGGTGGCTACCGGCCAGCCACGCGCGCTCATGGAAGGGCTGATCGCCCCCGACGCTCCCGGCTTCTATCACCTTCAGCTCACCCTCGCGGGGGAGCGTCGGGTGGTCGCCGATCCGCCGCTCGCCGTGCTGGTGCCCCGTTCCGAGAAGAAAGGATCAGATCTGAACGGATACGAGATGGGGTTCTACCGGGGCGATCGCGCCCGGCGGAGCGATCCCGAGGCGCCGGCCGGATTCGTGCGGATCGACAGCGCCGATCTGGATCTTCCGCTCTCGGCACACCTGCGACTTTCGGACTTCGTGACCCGCGACCGTCAAAGCACGTGGCCCCGCTACGCGGCGGTGGACCCCCGGCTGCTCGACAAGGTGGAACTGGTGCTGGCCGAAATCGCGACGTGGACGGGAGCGCCAAGCCGCGATGAGGTGCCATTCGACATTCACTCCAGCTTCCGGACCCCGCAGCACAACCGCCTGGTGCGCAGCGCCGCGCGTGATAGCCGTCATCAGTTGGGTGACGCCATTGACGTCGCCGTCGATGCCAACCGCGACGGGCGTGTGAACTCGAAGGACGCCAAACTGGTCACGATGGCGGTCGACATCGTCGAGCGGTCGCACCCGGACCTCGTCGGCGGCATGGGCATCTATGCCCGCAATCGCTCATTCGTCCACATCGACGCCCGCGGGTTCAAGGTTCGCTGGCGCGGCTAGTGCCGTTCCAGCTTGTTTCGCCAAGCCCGTACTGGCTTGGCTCGGCTCGATGTATTCGGCGAGAATAGTTGGAACGGCACTGGCAAGGGCCCGATTAGCTGCTTACTGCTTACTGCTTACTGGCGCTGGTGCTGGAGCACCAGCCCCAGCAACCAGCGCCAGCATATGCAAGTAGTAAGCAGTAAGAAGCAACCAGCGTTTCTTTCATGAACCCAACCCTGCGCGACCGCATCAATCGACATCTGGAGCCTTTGCCGGACGAACGTGGCTACCAGGTGCTCGATTACATCGAGTTCCTCGAATCGAAGTACGCTGGCACGGCCGCGACGCCGCCGAGTCTGTTCCAGCGCTTCACGGAGGGCGTGGAAGACACGCTTCGCGCGGGGAGGGTTTCGACCACCGCGATCTCCGAGACGGTCGGGCTCCTCAACAAGGCCGTGGGAGTCCTGAGCGGAGTGGCGGCTGCCGGGAAGTCGGTCGCATCCGACATCGCGACGGCGGGAAAGTCCGTGGCGTCGGACATCGCGGCGGTGGCCACGAAGGCCGCGGAAGTAGCGACAACGGCGTCAACGCCGGCCGCTGCGCCTGGTCCGCCGGCCAGTCCGGTGCCACCGGCAGCCGGCGGACCTCCTCCCGCGCCAGACCCCGCGCCGCCTCCCACCACCGAGTAGATCCATTCTGGCCTCTGGCCTCTGGCCTCGTCGCTATTAGTTTTCGCCATGGCAACCAGAAGTACTCAGGAATCACGGCCCGCGAACCCCGAACAGGGTAGCGGGCCGTCGCGCATCAGCGAGAACGGGGCCAGCCCGTCACCACGCGTCCGTGAAGTCATGGCGCTCACGTTCGACGACGTATTGCTCCTTCCGCGCCACTCGCCCACGCACCCGCGCGACGTCGACACCACCAGCCGGTTCACCCGCGGCATCACGCTGAATGTTCCGCTGGTCTCGGCCGCGATGGACACCGTCACCGAATCGGAGATGGCCATCGCGATGGCACGCGCCGGCGGCATCGGGGTCCTGCACAAGAACATGTCGATCGACAGGCAGGCGGCGGAGGTCGATCGCGTGAAGCGTTCGGAAAGCGGGATGATCCTGAACCCGTACGCCTTGTCGCCTGACGCGAGCCTGCGCGAAGCTGTTGCGCTGATGACCCGCTTCAAGATCTCGGGTGTCCCGGTTGTCGATCGCGACGAGCGGCTGGTCGGCATCATCACCAATCGTGACTTGCAGTTCGCTCGTGATCTGGCGCGCCCGATCCTCGAGGTCATGACATCGGATGGACTCGTAACGGCGCCAGTCGGCACGACGCTCGAGGAAGCCGAGCGAATTCTCGGTGAGCACAAGATCGAGAAGCTTCCCGTCGTGGATGCCGGCGGAAAGCTGAAGGGCCTGATCACGGTCAAGGACATCCACAAGCGCCGCCAGTATCCAACGGCGAACAAGGACCAGCATGGTCGACTGCGCGTCGCTGCTGCCATTGGCACCGGTGGCGATTATCTCGATCGGGCTCGCGCCCTGGCCGAAGCCGGCGCCGACGTGCTGGTGATCGACACGGCGCACGGTCATTCCGAAGGCGTGCTGACCGCGACCGCCCTTGTGCGCGAAGCAGTGCCCAGCGTGCAATTGATTGCGGGGAACGTGGCATCCCGTGAAGGCGCGGCGGCGCTGGTCGCGCGCGGCGTCGATGCGGTCAAGGTTGGCGTTGGCCCAGGGTCGATCTGCACGACCCGCGTGGTAACGGGAGTGGGTGTTCCTCAGCTCACCGCCGTGATGGAAGCGGTCGAGGGCGCTGGCGAGATCCCGGTGATTGCCGACGGCGGCATCAAGTACTCGGGTGACATCGTGAAAGCGCTCGCGGCCGGCGCCTCGTCCGTGATGATGGGATCGATGCTCGCGGGAACCGAGGAAAGCCCCGGCGAATCGTTCCTGCTCGAGGGCCGTCGCTTCAAGATGATCCGCGGCATGGGCTCCCTCTCGGCCATGCAGGACGGCAGCGCCGACCGGTACTTCCAGGAAGGCGACCTGTCACCCAAGAAGCTCGTCCCCGAGGGCATCGAGGGACGCGTCCCGTACAGGGGCCCTGTGGGCGACGTGTTGCACCAGATGATCGGCGGTCTCCGGAGCGGCATGGGATACGTCGGGTGCGCCAGCATCCACGAGCTCAGGACGGAATCCGTGTTTATCCGCGTCACTGCCGCAGGCCTCCGCGAGTCGCACCCGCACGACGTGACGATCACCCGCGAAGCGCCTAACTACAGCCTCTGAGCTGGGCATGAAGTGGACTGAGCCGGGCGGAGACGCCCGGCTCGCAACGTCTTAGCGCGTTTCTAGTGGTATGATGCAGAATTGGTGTTCATGACGAACACGGTCCACCGCCTTGCACGTGTCGCGGCCAGTGAACGCGAACCGCGGGTTCGTCGAGTTGGGG
>Ga0209640_10000290_pt1 | contig 38319 bp, 49 predicted proteins | sample RifCSP10_1_FD_184018 | JGI IMG/M metagenome (GOLD analysis project Ga0209640, IMG submission 184018) | Soil microbial communities from Rifle, Colorado - Rifle CSP2_sed 10_1 (SPAdes) (version 2) | ecosystem: Environmental > Terrestrial > Deep subsurface > Rock core/Sediment | place: Rifle... | reverse complement strand
GATCGCATCAGGGGTCGCATGAGGGATCGCATCTGGAATAGCGTCGGTGATTGCATCAGGGATCACATCAAGGATCGCATCAGGGATCGCATCAGGAATTTTGTTTAATAATTTAAAAGTCTATTTCAATAAATTAAATAGGAGGACTTAATGAATAATAATCAATTACAGCAAGGCGATGTATGGCTGGAAAAAGTAGATAGAATGCCGGAAAAAATAAAAGTAATACGTGAAGATGGTATTTTAGCATATGGGGAAAAAACGGGGCATAAACATCAATTAGAAGATACCAATATAAAAATATATGAATCAGAAAATCATATGTTTTTTGTTGAAGTTGAAAAACCAGTTAAATTAAAACATGATGAACATAAAGAAATCCTAATTAATCCTGGTATTTGGGAATTTGGGCAAGTGAGGGAAAAAGATTGGCTCAATAATATGGTTCGGCCTGTCATTGATTAATATCAAGAATAGTCTTAATGATATGAATGACCAAAATAGGAATGAGAATCCTTTTGATCTTACATTACTTTTCAGCATGCAATTATTTGTTAAATCCTTGGAAGAAAGAGATTCCCAAAAAATAGATTATCTTGCAAAAATGACGGAATTTTTTAACGCAAAAAGAAAGATTTGGGAGATGACAAATAAATTAAGTGAAGTGGATGACTATCCACAAGTGGATGACTATCCACAGGTGGATGACTATCCACACAAGGGAGATAATCAAGATGAGAGAAGGAGAGAAAAATGGTAGAGCTGTCGCTACGTGGGAAATTGTTAATTGGATGCGCCAGTTCTATGGTCAACATCGCCAAAAATACTGGAATGAAAATCGTGTCCGAGATACAATTTCAATTGCCCATGTCGCCGCTAGATCTGGATTATCCTATGGCGCAACCAGGGATATTCTGAAATATAGAAGCTGGAAAGCAGAGTAAAAAATATGTGCTGGCATGATGAGAATAAAAATATAGGAGATTTAAAATATACAAGTATCGATGTCGATATACTAATTCGGGATTTAGTCGCTGATCTCCTTGGTTATATGCCGAATCCAAAGAAGATAATTTATCCAGAATGGATACGACGACTCGCATTCCAACTGCTTGACCAAGGATGGAGAAAAAAGAAAACGACTGTTGGAATTGCAGAATGAATCTCTATCCTCGCATAAATGAATTAAAAAAAATAATCGAATGGGAGGATGATAATTGGACAAGTTTGTTGGCTTTCGTTTATGAATTGTGGAATCATAATTATGGGAAATGGAATCATACAAGAATAGATAGTCATCCTGGAATAGAAATCCTTGGAATAATACCTTTTGAATCGATGGCCGATACTTACGAATTATGTACAGGAGGATGGTCCGACAACGAAGATTTAGTCTATGCCTTAAAAGAAAATAAACTCTTCTGGGCTAAATGCTGGGATTCGAGTCATCGCGGAGGAAGATATACGTTTATTATTAAAGAAAATAAATGTTCCGAAGGTGGATGACTATCCACATGAAAGGATTGCTTAAATGAAAAAATTTAATAAAGAAGATCTCTATGGTATTATTATATCAATCTTTTCTTATATTTCTGTTTTGCTTACTTTTGCTGCGGCAAGATGTTGTTTTGGAAAATAGTAATTCAAATAAATAATAAAAGTGGATGACTATCCACAAATAGAAAGACTATTCTCAGGGATAAAATAATGCCAAGTTTAAAATGCCCCTTTATAACTTGCCATGTCCATCTAAGAAGTAAAGCCGATATAAATTGGCATGTCAAAAGAAATCATACGGATTATTTCTCTTCTAAGAAGTTTATAGATATTATTCAAACTCCTAAACACAGGAAATCATATCCTAAAAACCGGAATAATACTTTAGCTGTGATGTAACAGAACATCAGGGGATCTCTGGCTTAATCATTAAAAGGGAGGGGACCTGATATGGTTGACCAGAGATTCCCCCTATTTATTTAATATAAAAGTATGTCATTTTTAAAAGCTACTGAAATTAAAGAACTTGAATCAAAAATTATCCCCTGTTCACAACACATCAAATCCTCTGTTCAAATTTATAGCAATACAATCTTATGGAAAATTTATTGCCCAATTTGCATGAAAGATACAGGACTCTGCAAAACATTAAAAAAAGCATTAAAGAAATGGAACCGTATTGCTAGAAAGTTATAACATGTGAAAATGAAATTTTATCCAACATATGTGGGTTCTACCTTATGCGCCTGTGATCATCAACAATACCTTCATAATCAAGTAACACACGAATGCTCTTGCTGTATGAAAGAAATATTGTTGGTTATTAAATATCTCTTGGATGGCGTCGGAATTGTTAATACGATTCTAAAACAACAAACATTATTCGAAAGCGAACGAACCGCAATGGCACAATGGCGGGAACAGGTTGAATTTTATCTCGATAAATTTAATAATACATCCCATTAGATATGAAATCACGCCTTATATGCTTTTTTAATAGATGTGAAAAAAGCATCCCACTTAGCGCCCGCTCTATTGAAATAAATGAGAAAAAAAATAGACCGCCAGATCTATTACTAGAACTCGTGTATGAATGCCCACGTTGTCATAAACAAGAGAAAAAATATCAACGAGTGGATAGAAATAAATAAAATCTGTAAACGTATGGCTCAATTAGATTCTCTCCAATATAGAATAGAACGCCATATATGCCGACAATACAGATTAATTAATTTCACGATGATTTTATTGATTGCACTATCTTCTCTTTTGCTTATATTGCTTAATTTCGCCTATATATTATGGCTCCTTCTTTTCTGCCTCTTTCTATATAGCCCAATTGTTAAAACTGTTATAAAGTATATGAAAATAGACAATCAGCTGGAATTGGCTTCATCTATATCAATACATAAATTTATATTACTTAAAAGAATAAAAATAAATATAAAAGAACCGATAAATAATGCTTAAATATTTTGATCACTTTAACACCAATACGATCCCCTGTCCTGTTTGTCAAACAAGAACAGATATTAAAACAATTTTAATACCAATAGACGGAACAAAAGAAGATGGAATCTGTGAAGCTATTCAAGTTCATCTTGATTGTATTGATCTTAGATATACGAGAGATTTTAATAGCAGTTTATTTTTAATATATCAGAAAATAACAGATGAGAATATACGGGAAAAGTCTAATTATACTGACGGATAAATAACCAATATGGAAACACATTCCTAGTTAATTATTAATATATAAATAAGTATGCCTCGAAAGAAACAGGATAAAAGTATCGCCAGGGAAATTGAAAAAAAAGGTACCAGCCCGGGACCAGGAAGATATGAGCCTAATCTCGCCGATAATTATAAATACGTCTCTAAGAGTACTCTCCCACCAATAGACGAATCAAAACTTAAGCTTAAATCCAATTCGACTAACCAGGAACAAGATAAATATTTTCTTAAACCTGCTTTTCTTGAAAGTCTTAAGAAATACAGAACCATATATGGTGCTTGCCTTGCGACAAATGTAGATAGGGAAGTGGCCAGTCAATGGATTAAAAGTGATCCCGAATTTAAGAAATATGTAAAAGCAATTATCTCTGAAACGAGAGAGGTCCTTTTTCAGACTGCCTTCGCTAGATCAATGGATCGGACAGATAAGGGTAGTACCGCATTGCTTATTTTTTTAATGAAGACCCAGGGATTCAGTGAGAGCCAGCGGGTTTCCGTAGATATTCGGGTCGCCTATGAAGTAGTACTTCAGGTCGTTAATGTTATGAAAAAGCTACCCAATTCATGCCCGCATTGTAGTAATCGATTGGACATGAAAAAGGATATCGCGGAAGAGCTTATGCACTTATCCAAGAAGTTCGAAAAACAAGAGATGTCGGTCATCAATGCGATGGCCGGAGATTCGGAAGATGCTTAATGAATCCAATCTCAGATCTCTTATCTCAGATCGCCTCGGAGATCAGTGGCCCACCCATTTGGGATATTCACCATCCACCACCAGAGCTTAAAGAATATCGGCAAGATCCGAAACTCTTCTTAAGTAGTGTCCTAGATGTTAAGCATTGGTGGAAGGGGCAAGATGATATCTGTAAGGCCATTGTCCAACACGAAAAGATTGTCATTCCATCTGGGCATTCTTGCTCTAAAGATTATACGACAGCTCGTTTGATCCTCTGGTTTCTCTATTGCTTCGAACCATCAATCGTTATTGCCACCTCTGCTAGCGATCGTCAAGTTTCGGCCATTATATGGGGCGAATTATCTGAGGCATTTAATCATGCCAGATATAAACTCCCAGGCCATTTCATAACCAAGAAACTTGTTATTGATGAAACGCGCAAATGGTACGCCATGGGATTTGCTACCAAAGAAGTGAAGAATCAACCAGGTAAGCTTCATGGGTTTCATAGTCCAAATCAAATGGTCATATTTTCCGAAGCCCAGGCCATTGAACGCGCCATATGGGAACAGTCTGAATCTCTTATGACAGGTTCTTATTCTCGTTTTATAGCGTTCGGAAACCCGATCATAAACTATGGCCCATTCTATGAGGCATGCCAACCAAATTCAGGGTGGCATAATATACGACTCGACTGCGAGAAAACACCTAACGTTATAACTGGCAGAGAGATTATTCCCGGCATGGTTACTAAACGATGGGTAGAGGATATGGCCAAAAAATATGGCAAAAACCATCCCACGTATAAGGCCAAGGTAAATGGGATCGCTCCGGCTAGGTCTGTTGACGCCTTTATCGAAACTGATTGGCTTGAATATGCTAATGGGGCCGGAATGTCAAACTCTAGGATGAATGGGATTAAAGTAGCGGGTGTGGATATAGCTTCAATCGGTGGGGATAAGACAGTGATCACCAAACGGGATGGTATGCGAGTTATTGCAGTTGAGAAGTATAGTGGCCGAAATACGATGGAGACAGTAGGCAAGATCGTTGGTCTTTTCAAGGAGGGATATTATCGGGTATATCTTGATGTAACTGGTATCGGGACAGGTGTTTATGATCGATTAGTCGAACTTGGATTTCATAACAAAGCCATACCGGTTAACTTTGGCGGCAAACCAATTGATGATCAAGATCCACGAAGTGGAATTAAAAATACCGAAAAGTTTGCTGACTATTCAACTCAGATGTATGATAATCTTGCTGAACTGATGCAACGTATGGAGATCGGTTTCCCGTTTGATGAGGAATTGAATTCGCAACTATTGAATCGCAGAATGAAAATATTATCTAATGGGAAAAAGAAAATAGAACCGAAGGACGATTACAAATCACGTGGATTCGATTCTCCAGATGAAGCAGATAGTCTTGCTCTTTGTTTCTGTAATGCTCAGCCAAGGAATTACTCGCCGCCAGCACAATATTTTTATGACGAAGATGAAGAGTTGAGCAAGATTTTTTCTTGAGGAGATAATCATGAATAATGGACATAAGCCATCAATTCCTCTAAAAGATTTTGATATCGATATCGAAGATAAACCAATCCAGCCTTACAATTTTCAACTCATCGAAAACGATTACATTCGCAAACTAGAAGAAGATGACGTTCGGAAATTCGCTCTTCCCGGAATAATACCGGGTGCCAAGAGCCAGGAAATCCAGGATGATCCAGACGGAACATGGCGCAATATTACAACTGGATTACCGGATGGCGTTATTCCTACCGTTGAGGATTTGCGTAAATGGAAAGATGCGAGTTATCAACGGTACGAGATCGACCCAAATTATCGTGGGCTGATCGATGGGTTTCTATTCTTCACGATAGGTCAGGGAATGAAAATCTCACCACTCGATGAATCACAGGAAGTCCAGGATTATGTCCACGAATGGATAAAGATAAACGAATTCGATGGACGGGATCGGGATCTCGTTGAGAAATTTCTAAAAGCAGGGGAATGTTATGTCCGATTCTTCACAACAGATGCCAATAACCTCGCGGCAAAATATCCGGCGATGCGACTTTATAGCTATTGGGAGATAACCAATATCGTTCGTGATCCGAAAAACAGGGAAAAGATTCTTGAATTTCATAGGCCATATAGAAATATCAAGGGCGATGCGGATATAGAAATTATTCCGGGGAACGAAATGATTCACATTAAATTCGGATGCAAAGATGAGGAACGGGGAAAACCTCCGTTCGCCTCAATCATGAAATTTTGTGAATATTATTCCGATTGGTTATTTAATCGCATTGTGCTCAACCGAACGAAGACGGCATTTTATCTTGAGATGATTGTTAAAGGTTCCCCGGCGGATGTGACGACAGCGGATAACGCGACGCCCGATAGTACGCGTGTAGGCCGTGGTGGTAAGAAAATAAAACGGATGCCGAAACCAGGAACTGTTCTTGTCCATAATGACGCCGTGGAATATAAATGGCTTTCTCCAGATGTGAAAGCAGATGATGCGAAAGAAGATGGCCGAGCTATTCGCATGGCGATTTTAGCTGGTGCACAAGCTCCAGAGTTTTTATTAGGCGATGCCTCAAATAGTAATTATTCGTCAACGATGATTGCCCAAAATCCTTTCGTGCGCAAGATCGAATATCTCCAGGATTTCATCGAATACTATGTTTGCGATATATTCAAATGGGTTTTGAATTACGCTATACAAAACAAGTTTCTCCCCTCACTGTCGCAAGAGACAGTCATGCGTGAGAAGGCTCATGACGTGACTCTCGTTCGACGGATGAAAAAGTGGTTTGATTTCAAAGAAGCATATGATAGCAACGGGAATATCGTCGTCAAAGAAAAAGTCCAGACGAAAATAGATATCGATGTGAACTGGCCACCTCTTATTGCCCAGAATATGTTACAGGATTCTCAGGCCTATCAGATACATCAGGCGATGGGTATCGTTTCGAATGAGACCCTAGCACAGAAACTCGGATACAACTGGGAGGATGAACAACGGAAAATGGAACGGGACGCGAATCAGGCAAAGGCGGATGACGCTGACATCGATGACGAGGAAGAGAAAAGAGATGCGGAAATAAAAAATCCGTTTTTAAAAAAAGATGAAGAGAATAATAACGGCGATGCCGACGCTTGATATTTCCCGCATAACTCAGAAAATCAGTGCACGCTATCCTGCGGTGCTGGCCAACCCTAAACATAAGTCGGACCTCATTGGACTGATTAAGAAAGGGAATGAGGATCAAGTCGTGATCTATGCGAAGGATGTTCTCGATCGGAAACCAAACTTAAAAGCGCATAATAAAATCGCTGTTGATCAACGAATACAACGGCGAGATTGGATGAAATTCCAGGTTGAGATCGAAAAAGAATTGGGGGATATTTATAACTTATTGGCTGATAAAGTTATTAAATTACTTATGAACGCGTCGGATGATTCCGGTATTATTCCGTTCGCGAAATCAAGACACTTATTGGGGAGGATTCGTGATTTTGTTTATAAATCGTATTCAGAAATTACTGTCCTTATCAAAAGCGCGGTTAGAAAATCAATTAAAGATGGAATCTTCCAAACGGGAGACGCATCTCAAGTCGGTGCTGATTTCGTCCAAGATCAAAAAGAAAGTAATGACAGGGAAGTGTCCTTACGATTTTCTGACATTGATGTAAATCGAGAAGAACAAATATCCGATTTAATCGAAGCTCCGATAAAGCCTGGGATATTGAAGACGAGCGGTGTTTTTCAGAAAATATTTAATCGTGTCAAAAAGATGCGGATCGAAAAAGGTTTATTCCCTTTTAAGCATAAGCCACGGCAGATTGGAGCATACGCAACAGGCCAACCTCTTAGCCGTCTTATCTGGGATATACGCCAATCACATTTAAGCAAGATGAGAACTATTGTTGCTAATGGAATTGCCCAAGGACGTTCTGCTATTTCCGTCGCAAAAGATATTGAAAAATTTACAAGGACCAGCCTCGCCGCACAAGCGAAAACGATTGCTCCTTCTGGACCTGGAATTTATGCCTCGCCATATAAGAACGCACTCCGTGTAACCCGCACAGAAATGAATTCATCATATGTCTCGGCCCAGCTTGAATATGTAAAGCAGAAGGGATATAAGGTTCAGTGGCATGCAAACCCTGAAGCTTGCCCAATATGCTTGCCGATGGATGGAAAAGTTCTTGATCCAGAAAATGTCGATATTCCGAGGCATCCTAGCTGCATTTTACCGGGACAATTAATTTATGCTCCTGATGCCATTGCTGGCGCGAAGAATTCTTATAATGGCCCTTGTATTGAGATACTTCTTAGCAGTGGGAACCGCATTTCCGTTACCGAGAATCACCCTATATTGACGCAACAGGGATGGATTAAATCGAAGTTCCTTCGCGAAGGCGATAATGTAATTATCGCAACTGATCCCGAGCGGATATCTTTTTCCATCAACCCAGACAATTACGACGGCCCATCCTTGATCGAGGATATATTTAAATCTTTTGTTATGTCTGAACAAATGGCATCCGTAAGAGTGAAACATTCCTCCGAAGATTTCCACGGCGATGCGAGGTTCATGGATGGCGATATCAATATTATAGGGCCCAATCGCCTTTTGTGGAGTCGTAATAAAACCATACGAACGAAGGCGGGAATTCAATTCGATCTCGATAAGAGAGGAAAATTTAATAGATCCTTCTTTTCGGATAGCCCGAAAACAGAGTTCTTCAAATCCGGCTTTTCTTCCCCTGCTAGCAATGTTCGCATTTTTTGTAACAGCACGACGTTGGTCCAAGGTCATCGCGGCAAATCTTTTCTTCATCAAGATAGGGGTAACTTGATGAGATCTGATTCGAGCTTCTGCCGTCATGGCTTGTCTCTTCTCGAAGGGAATGAAAAGAAACCGACTTTGCATAGCCTCTCTCATAGTTCGCAATTTAATATTATTCTCGATAAGAACACGCTTGACGGGCCTAAAACAGACATTGAGACTATTCGCTATTTTCTTAACAGATTCTCCAGCTTTATATCGTCTGCAAATATCGTCAGTATTCGAAAGTTCAATTTTCGCGGGCATGTTTATGATCTCCAATGTTCAGATTATAAATTATACACATGCAATAGAGTAATAGTAAGCAATTGTTCGTGTTTTATATCGACATTCATCCCCGGACTGAGCGAAGAATGAAGCCGCGATGCCCAATCTGTGGAGAAGAATTCGATATAGAAGATAAATGCCAGAATGAAGATATCGAAGGAAATCATGAGTAGATGAAAAAGCCGAGTGAGATTATTCTTGGAAGAGTAAAAGAGACGATGAATACATTTCCAGCGAATGAAACTCATTCTATCATTAGAGAAATCCTCAGATGGCTTGACGAAAATATAAAAAACAATTCTTCAGAAAATGGGAAAAAGGAAACGACTGTTTCCGAGGAGAAAATATTATGAACGTAGAATGCCCGATTTGTGGAGAAGAACTTGATAATAATGGCCATTGTCCAAATGCAGATAGTGAAGGTGGCCATAAATAGATGTGGACGTTATTTGTCATTGTAAAAAATTGGCAAACGTTATTCTTTACGAAATCAGAACATGGGGCAAGCCTAGATTTTATCTGGTTTTTTATTGTAACGAATGTTGGTTTACTTATGTTCGCCAGGAAATAAATCCTATCCAGAAACCAAATCGAATCATTATGGATAATGAATTATGAACGGGAATAATAACGTACAATTCGGAAGAATTTTTAAATCGGTAATAGATTTGGATGACAGAACAATCAATCTCCCATCTGCGTTCATTAACGAGAGTGAAAAGGTTTTTCTGAATGGTCTTGGACAAGATAAAGAAGAAAATGATTATTCTCTTATCGGTAAAATCATTTACATTGATCCCGATTTAGAAATGCGAATTGGTGACAAATTAGAAGTCCACTATTGCGTTGAAATATGATTCAAAAAATTGAACTAACGCAAAACAAGGTTACAACTGTTGATGATGATATGTTTGCAGTATTGAACAAAGTTAAGTGGTTTTTATGCGGAGGATATGCGAAATGTGTTATTCCTGCTGGCAAAGGCAAGCAGCGGCACGAGTTCATGCATCACTATATCACCGGGTTTCCTTTGAACGGATTTCAAGTTGACCACATAGACGGCGACATGCTTAACAACCGCCGTGAGAACCTCCGATTTGTGACGAATCGGCAGAATCAGCAAAATAAAAGCCTTCATCGCCGAGGCCGATTGGTGGGGTGTTATTGGCATAAACGTGTCAATCGTTGGCGGGCACAAATTAGGATTGATAAAGCTAGGAAACATCTCGGCTACTTTGACACGGAACATGCCGCCCATGAACGATATACAGAAGAACTTCAAAAATTGAATTCAGGAGGCTTAACATGAAAATACGATTTTCAACTCAAGTTAAAACAGGTAGTTTCGATCTAGGTCTACATAAACCAGCACGGGCCGCATCGACAGCCGATATTGATTTAACGACTGGCGGACTGTTGACGATTGATGGTCTTACACTCGTTGCCGATGATCGTGTGTTGGTTAAAGATCAAACCGTTGGATCAGAGAATGGAATCTATCTCGCAAAGACAACGGCCTGGGTTCGAGCAGACGATTTTGATGAATCTAGTGAAATTGTTTCTGGTGCGATCATCAGTGTTCAGGAAGGGACGACAAACGGAGATATTCTTTTTGTATTGGCGACTAATCCGCCGATAACGCTGGCAACAACATCGCTTTCGTTTATCAAGACAACCGTCAATGCGTCCGATGTTTTATTTAAATCGAAATGGGTTCCAAATGAAATCCCATCTGGTGCCATCAATGGGACAAATGTTACTTTCACACTGGCCAATACGCCGGATATTATCGTCTCCGTTACATTAAATGGCATAGATCAATTAGATCCTGATGATTATTCAATAACAGGGTCAACGATAACAATGGTCGATGCGCCAAAAGGATCACCAGGAAATCCTGATAAATTATTGGTCAGCTACTTCAAAGTGTGAGAATAAGATCATCGCAGTTGTTTATTCAAAAAGATTATGCGAAAGATAATGCCGAATCGACAACATCATCAAAGTATTGGCAAACGAAACTTAATCTCCCATTCGTTTCATATGGTGGAAGGCTCATGCTTTTTTGGACAGTGGAAGGAAAAGCCGCAACCAAAGAGAATGTCGTCATTCAAGTAATAACTAACAATACGAATATCATAAACGAGAATGTTATTTCGAATACGAATCCAGACGAATATGTTATTAATACAGGTTTTGAATTTGGAAATTTACCGTCTGGGCAACAAGATGTGAAATTGAATTATAAAAGCTTAACCGGAAAACAAGTTTCTGTTCGGAATGCTCGTCTTTGGCTGATTGAGAATTGAATATGGACAATATCAATGAAGCCATTTTCCATCTTGAGCAAGCAAGAAAAGAAATCGCCAATTTGGTCGTTAATTTCAATGAGACGACAGGAATTCATATCACGAAGAATTACAACAAGATCAGCGTCCTGAAGAAAATAGATGAGGCGATTTCAATTCTGGAACATGAGCCGATCGATGGCTTTATCTTGAGAGAGACAACCTCGACGGGAAAAATAATAATTTAAAAAAATGCTTGACTATAAAATTTTAAATACTCATGATTATTGAGAATGCTCAGGAATTATTGGCAGAATTAAATCGCAATGGATTCTGGGGCATTGTTGAATTTAGTTTCAAACGCGGCGACTTAATAAGTTTTAAGGTAGTTCAAACATTTTCACAATCATCAAATGATCAACAGGGAGTTGTGGTTGTTATAACAGAAAAAGATAGAATCGAGTTAAGGGAAAATTATCCTGAGGTCCGAGCAAGATAGTATTAGCAAAGACTGAGCGTTATCGGGAAGAACCCAGGCGCATTAATCGGTTGAACACTTCGCGTTAATTACCGCAATTAGATTAACACGAATTGATTGTTCATCGTGATTAATGCGCTTTTTTATGGAGTATGTTCAAGTTGATGACACCTGTAACAAACGAGAATAAGATTCGACGGATCATCCGCTACTGGATGAATTTTACGGCTTATCCCATCGAAGGATTTCCTGTCTCTGATATGATGGACAATCATTCTCTTAGGGTTCTTATTGAAATCATGGAAACATTTCTGGCATTTATACCCATCCCGTTCTTTTACAAAAAGTTTAATTTTGTCGAATCGCGGAGATTGATTTATCACGATATTTCTATTTTCCGGGTATTTGTTCTTAATAGAACGGTAACACTTGCGAGAGCAATATCGTCTCTTCTGCGATATCTCTTTCAATCTGAAGAATCTTCCTTGCCCACAATTAGGACAAATTATTTTTTCCCGCCTAACCTTTTTCTTTGGATGAATATTTGGTTTTCCAATCTTATTTTTCCAATAGCAAATTTTAGAGCAAAATTTATCGCTACTGTTTCGTTGTTTAAAACTACTATTGCAGTAGTGGCATTTTATTTTCGTCAAATATGTCTTCAGTTTTCCCAGAGCTGTTGCCGCGCATTGTTGTCTGCAATATTTTCGTTTTCTAAAATTATTAGCCCATTCACGTGGATGACAACGATAACTTCCATGGCAATTCAAACAAACTCTAGTCTCATGAATTGGTGCAGGGGTTATTTTTCTCATTCTAGCAATTGTATGAATTTTCGATTAAGTTTACCAACAATGCAGGAGGGTGCATATGCCATATAACGGCCCAAATGATCCCGGACTTCCTGACCACATAAAGAAGATGCCGATAAACAAACGATCCAAATTTATTTCCGTCTTTAATTCTGTCCATAGCAAATGCACGAAAGACGGCGGAAAGGATTGCGAAACAATGGCTTTCCGTATGGCGAATGGTTCAATGCAAGAGAATTTTCGCATTTCCGAAAAAGCCTCCCATGCCGACGTATTCGATTTTAATCGTGCTGAGATATCAGAAGCCACTTTCAACGATACGACAGGCAAGAAAGAAATGGTCGTCACTCTCCTTCGAGAAGGACCTGGAAACAAATTTCATAACAATTACTACACGAAATCCGCACTTGAAACAGCAATGGGCCGATTGAAAAGCAGGCCGAAACAGTATTTCAATCATGCCAAAAACGTGGATGATCCTGATCGCGATGTCCGCGACTGGGCTAGCTCGATTGTCGAAACTTGGGTTGATAATTCCGATGGTAAATCAAAGCTTAAGGCTAGGGTTAAAGTATTCGACAATTGGCTATGGGAGAGGGCGAAAGTCGCTCCCGATGAATTGGCTGTCAGCATCGAAGGCAAGGGTTCGGGTCGAAGTGAAGTGATTGAAGGTAAACCATACAATGCTATTTACGAAATCGAGAACGTGAATGGTGTTAATTGGGTCGACTATCCTGGTAATGCTGGGATGGGTGTTGAGATTTTAGAAAACAACAAAATGAAAGAGGAGGTCACACCAATGACTGTTAATGAAATTTTAGAAGCGATGAAGGATTTACCGGCAGATGAACTTAAGTCAGTTATTGAATCGAGGCAGGATCTGAAAGAACTTTTTATCGTTCCTGTTCCGGCAAAAGATAATGATGACAAAATTACTGAGCTTTCCGTATCAATTAATGCGATCAAAGAGGAAGCGAAAGGAGTTATGAAATCATTTACTGAAAAGATATCAGCTTTAGAAGGAGAAAATAATTCTCTCAAAAATAAAGTTGAGGCTCATGAACTGAAGGAAAAAGAATTATCCAAAGAGAGGATGATTGATAAATTCCTAAAGGATTCAAAGTTGAAAGAAGCTCATATCACAGAGACATTCAGAACCACTCTCCAATCCGTCAAGGAATATAAAAAAGGCGATTCTATTATCACCGAAGAAGCACAGGTAAAATCCTTGATCGAAGATCGGGAAAATGTCTGTATTGGAGAAGTGGGATCTCCGAATGATGGTGACAAGAGAAATTTGTCACCTCTTTCTGAGAAGGAAAAGGTTAGGAAATTTTGCGTGAATTTATTTGGAGAAGATCCTTATTTTGATTTGGAAGAGAAAAAAGAAGTAGGGGTAGGTAAGTAAATTTAAAGGGATGAATGTCCCAAGCGACGAATGTCGCAAATCTTCGTCACAATGAAACCTTGATCGGAGCCGGGGAATGTCGGTTAGTATGAAACATAATGTGATGAAAGAAGGAGGAAGTTATGGCAGAGATTAATCTAGGCTATGCCCATCGGGGTGAGATAGAGAATATTATTCCAAAAGCAAGCACAGACATCACTTCTGGTGATTATGTTGTTGCTCCCAGAAATTCAGATCCCATTAGCCGAGCTGTTCTCGGTGCTGAATCGAGAATAGGTCCCGCTGGATCTGCTTATGCTTGTCAATGGGGTGTTGGTGTCGTTGATGCTGATTTTGATACGAATATTGTTGGATCAACTCTTTATGCAACACCAACAGCTAATGAAGCATTACCAGTTATTCGTAAGGGGGCTGTGCGATTTCGAATAGCTCAGACGGCTGGAAAAGCGGGAGATAATGTTATTTATTCGAGTGGAGCGACGGGAGCTCAAATCTTTACGATCAATAATTTTCGTAGAGATGTTGGCGTTGGTGAAATTGAGAAAGATTTTTCCGGTGCGACTGCAAATGATACTCAAGGAGTTATTCTCTATGAGAAACCATTGCATGGAAGAGATGTTTATTTCTGGCTCGGTAATAGAGTAGTTCAGGGATGCAAAATCAAAAAACATTCTGTAAATACTCAGGCTTCAAGCCAAGTCAATGCTGGAGCCACAGGTGAAGTCAATCTGTTCATGATCAAAGGAAAATTAAATTCCGTTGCTCGCGTAACAGATTTTACTGTCGGACAATTAAATCCTGGTGCATCTGATCTTCGTTTCTATTGGGTCGCCGTTAAATTATCTACTACAGGTGGGGCTGCCGCATTCACTAAAGAAACATGCTCAGGTCCGTTTACCGCGCTTGCAAGTTGGACAAATTCTGCAGTGAGCGCAGGGATGATGATTCCGATAACATGGCAATCGAATCTTATTCCAGTTGCTTTGCTTGTTGGATGGTCAAATACGGAAGTGTCGATTAATGAAACACGAATATTGAATCTTGGTGGGCTCAATCTTCCGAATGGAACAAAAGTATTCGATCACGATACGTGGTATCTGTAAATTAGATCTGATGGGCGGGCCGGAGTTTTCGGGTTCGGCGTCCTTTTCTCCGGCTCGTCTATCCCAAATATAGAAAGTAGGGTAATTCATGGAATTGACAATTGAACAATCAATGGCAATGGACTATATAGGAGATTTAACTAATCAATCTACTAGAGGAGGCAAAAATAATCTTTGGCGTGAGAATACATTAAAGAATAGAAAATACTTTTCAAAAGGTAATCCTGATTTGACTGGATTGACTACATACGTAGTAGCTGCAGGTCCAAGCCTTGAGAAAAATATCCATCTTCTTAAAACAATATCTGCCAGGGGTGTTATTGTCTGTGTTGATGCGGCTTTACGATATTTGATTCATAATGAAATCTATCCAGAATATTGTATTTCAATAGATGGTTCAGAAAAAATGATCGCTATGATTGATGGTATTGATACAAGTCGAACGACTTTGGTCGCGACTCCATCGGCGGCGCCAGATGTTATTTCCACATGGAAAGGTCCTCTATTTTTTGTTCACACACCGCATGCAAGAGCCGAGAAAGGATTCAATCATTTTCATTTGACTAGGATTGTTAAAGCAACCCGTGATATCAAAGAAGGAGAAGAAGTTATTGCCGATGATAATTATAAAGTTGAATTTGATGGGATCAATTCTTTGATTTTAACGGGTGGGAATGTATCAACGGCGGCCCATCATTTCGCAATGCAATTTTTAAAATCACAGCAGATTGTGTTTGTCGGTCTTGATCTATCATGGGAATATGATTCACATCATTATGCGGGGCATGAACATATCGAAAATACGCGTGCACGCACGCTCACACCTGGCGGGACGCATTACGATATTTACAAAAAAGAAGTTAAGACAAACTTGTCTCTGCTTGCATTTAAACGTTGGCATGAGGCTATGGCTAAACAAATGAAAGGATCTGTCGTGAATGCGACAGAAGGTGGAATCCTTGGTGTAGGACAACAAGGTGAACATTTCGAGTATGTTGAAATAATGGATTTGAAAGACGCAATTAAAAAATACACGCCAAAAGAATGGATTAATCAGCCTAGCGAAAACTTAAATTTAACAAAAACAAAAGATATTGAATATGTATCAGGAACCGATTTGACGAAACAATATTCTCCAAACGGAAAAGACAAATTAGAATTATGAAACAGAAAATATGATCCAGCTTTTGGAAACTGAAAATAAACCGATTAATGAACAATTCGATGTCATTCATAAAGCTCGAACAATTCGGACTTTAAAGAAACATAAGGGCGAATGGATTAAAAATGCCAAAGAAAACTCAGGCAGAATTAATAAGACAATAGCAGATCTATGGAAGACAAAAGATTATGGCGAGGGAATATCTGTCGCCGCTGGACCATCATTGGAAAATGATTTTAATGATTTGGTGAAGATGAGGAAACATCGTGAATTGATTTGTGTAGACGCTTCCCTTAAATTTCTTATTCAAAAAGGCTTGACACCTGATTTTTGCGTAACAACAGATTTCTCAGATAAGATTCTTTTTATGCTTGAAGGGAAAGACGGTTCATTGATTGACACATCTCATATAAAATTGGTGGCTAATGTCATTACTCACCCAAAAGTAATAGAAGCATGGGAAGGAGAAATTTATTGGTTTGTCATGATGAACAATGTTTATGATATCGATCATCAGAAATTTATTGATGATATGCATGCGCTGGAAACAAAGGTGGGAGCGAAACTTGCTCCTGGCGGAAATGTCAGCTCAATTGCGCTTGGATTCGGACTCTCAGTCAGAAATTACAATAAACTTCTTTTGTACGGACACGACTTTTGCTGGAAGCCGGATGGTGATTTTTATGCAGGTGGAGAATTTAAGGAACTCGAAAAAGAAAGGATGGAAAAAGAAGGGACAGCCGGAACAATTTTCGAGGATATTAATACAAATGGAGAAAAGGTTTTTACAAATCTTTCGTTGCAACAATTCGCTAGATGGCATGAAGAATCAACTCGTTATATGAAACACAGAATTGACAATAGAACGAGTTGCACGATTTTAAATATCAATCCGGTATTAGCCGGCTCAAGGAGGAAATGAAAATGAATGAAATATGGGATTTAAAATCTATACGGGAAGCTTCGTCTCGGTCAGAGTTCTATCAGTTTTTGAATGTTGGATTAAAAGATCTTATGTTCAAGGCATATAGAACAGCCAAGACGACTTATTCGTCTATCGTCACATTCGAGGAATCTGATAAAGCGAAGGAGGGATATCCATCCCTCGGTAATGTAGCTCTTCCAGAAAAGATTCTGGAAGGCGCACCGTTTGTCGAAAGGACTATTCCGCCGGAGGATTTTGTTGAGATTACAAATCACAAATACGGTGAGATCATTGCAATTACAGAAGAATTGATTGAAGATGATAAAACTAATCAGATAAAAAGATTGCCGATGGATCTTGGGAATGCCCATGCTAAAAAAGAGGATAAAACTGTTTATTCGATCATAAATGGGAATCCAACGATCTATGATGCGAATGCTTTTTTCAGTTTGAATCATCCTGGTTATACCGGCGGATCGGCTATCGGTGTGAACGACAATATTTATACAAATGTAACATTATCGGCTAATGCTCTAGCGGTCGCTCTGGGTATAATTGGCGGATGGACAGGCCATACAACAGAGGATCTTTTAGATGTTGTTGCTACACATTTGGTTGTTCCGACAAATCTGAAATATACTGCAAATCTCATAACTAAAAGTGCATTTGCTCCATGGGCTTATGCCGCCGGCACATTAGGTCCTGCAGCTTCTGTTGGACAGGGTAAGAATGTATTAGCTGAAGAAGGATTGGAAGTTATTTCTTCTCCACGTCTTGATCAAACATCGACGACAGACTGGTATATAAAAACAGACTTTATTGGAATTGTTTTCCAATGGAGGCAGAAACTTGGGTTATTCGAGGAACCGGCGGAAGCAGGAAGCCGATTCGAGCGGGATGTTCGAAGATGGAAATCGCGATCTCGTTGGGCGACAACCGTCCTCAATTGGCGCGGATGGATGAAAGTATCTTAAATTAATTATGATTTTTCCCGCGTGGCTGAGATCTGGAACTCCCTCTTGATTTTTAGCCATGCGGATAAAATCGTGGAAGCATAGCTTCCTAGGGAGGAATTATAAATGGTAGCCGAAATTGGAAAAGTTAAAGATCTCCCCGTTACAGAACTTAAAGCGGGGATGAAGGTCCAAAAAGATGTCATTGGATATGGTGGTAAAGTATTAGTTAATGCTGGTGAAATATTAAGCCAAAAACATGTGAATCAATTGAATAAATGGGAAGGACGACAGCAGCCGCAAGGCCCTGTTATTGCAAAATCAAATCCAAAAGATCGTAATGAGCCTATTCGAAGATCTACTGCGCCTGAAAAATGGAAGGTCAGTCATTTCAATCCTTACGGTATAAGAGTTTCAAATACATTAGCGACGGGAGATCTTAATCCTGCAGTTGAACAAAATATAGAATTATCTCCACGGTTTCAGAAAGAAACTCCACGCACATCATTTTCAACTGGGTCGATTAATATTCCATCACCGCTTGAGAGATCATTGGAACTCCGATCAGAAATCAAGATGCTTGAAGGAATGAATTCTGAATTAGGTGGTCACCTTTGGGATGATTCAACAAATTATGCTGGAGAATCAGAATTATTAAATCGAAAAATTAATCTGCTCGAAGATAACAAGAGATTGATCAATGAATTAAAAACCGTAAAATCAAATGGGAATGGGCATAAATCTATTGACGGGAGTGAAACTATTATCGTGAAAAGAAAAAGAGGAAGACCAAGGAAAAATGCAGACAAAACATCCTGATCAATTGGCTGCCCAACGATGGTGTTCGGATCAAATACGGAATGATTTAAAGGCTGGTCGGTCGATGTCGGAGTTCCCAATTCATGATATTGAAAGTAAAGCTCGTGTCGATATGAATAAAAAAAATACAAACGGAGATTTATTATGTGGAGGTGGGAATATTTTTCAGATTTATTATCACGATAAACCGGTGGTTGTTCAAATGCGACCTTTAGCATCACGGACGTTAAAATTATTTTTTAATTGAGATTTTGTTTTGTTGACAGGAGATTTCCATGTACCAATTAATACAAAAGTCATCAAAAATCAGGCAAACTGGAACATCGACTATAACCATTGCTGCACCAGGAGCCGGGAAAAGGAATTGTCTTACCCATCTCTCAGGAGAAACAGATGGAGCTGCTACTCTTACCGTAAAGAGTGGAAGCACAACTGTTTTTCAACTTGGTCTTACAGCCGATGAAAATATTGATTTAAATTGGCCTGATACAGATCCTCTCTATACAAATGACAACGAATCGATGGTGATCGATATCAGTGCTGGAAACCAAACGCTTAACTGTATTGGATTTGTAACCCCATGATTTATTTCATTCCGGCCAGAAAAGATTCAAAACGAATTCCCAATAAAAATACATTTAAAATATTAGGGAAATCTCTAATAGAATATACCCTTGATGTTGTTTCCGATGTGATTAAAGATGAATCTTATACTGGATCTGTTTACGTTTCGACGGATGATGAAACGATTATAAGTATTGCGAAAAAGTATGGATTTAATTGGGATAAACGAAAGGATGATCTATGTTCAGATAAATCGAAGATGTCAGATGTCATTTTTGATGCCGCAAGATTATTGAGATTTGATGAAAAAGATATCTGTGTTCTTTATCCGACAAGTCCTCTTCGAAAAGCTGATCACATTAAACAAGCTATTACTATCTGGAAAACAAGCAATGGGCGCAAAAATAATAGTTCAATGAAAACATTGATGAGCGTTTGCCCTGTTCTTTATAGACCTTATGGGCTAATGGAAATACAATCGAATGGATTCTTGAAATGCAAACATCCATATGGCGAACTTTTTTATCAAAGTCAAAATCAACCTATTGATTATAGAGCGAATGGTGCTATATATATCATCCCAAAAGATGTTATTTTAAAGAAAGAAATAAATTCTCAGCTTTTTACAAAATCAACTATCCCATATGTCATGGACCAAATAAGCAGTCTAGAGATAGATACGCTGGAAGATATTTTAATTGCAGAGCATTATCTTTCAAAAAAAATACCGGCCAAATTAATTTATTCGAATCATACAATGAATGCGAAGGATTCCTATGCCTTCTGTTCTTACTAATGTAAAATCTTATGTCTATCCTGGCAATATCGTCGATAAACTAGATCGTAACTGTATAAAGAACGCCAAAATTCTTTTTATCAATATGCCCCTTCGGGAAACAGCAGTCCCAAACTGTTTACCTCTCGGACCTGCCTTGCTAGCTTCCATGTTGCGACAATGGGAAGCCATCCCAACAATGATCGATTTAAATGCTTATCGATTCAAAGATATGAATGCAGATCTGCGTGGACTTAAAAACGGGCGAACGATAAATGAGGTTGAGGCGGCGGATCTCATTCGAGGACACATCCGTGCCCATGGGATGCCGGATATGGTGGCCATGTCAGGCATGATTACAACTCTTAGATGGCAAATGGTTATTGCCAAAATTGTCAGGAATCTCATGCCGGATGTTTTCCTGGTAACGGGGAATGGTCTGGCAACTGAATTCAAAGAAGGTCTTTTCCAGTGGATACCGGAACTCGATGGCGTGGCCCACTCGGAGGGCGATCTCTCGATTATCAAGATGACATACGATGCTGTTCAAATCAAACGTCTCGGTCAACATGGGGCTTATCTCTCAGGGAGTCTCGATCCCTATTGTCTCGGTCTAGCTGGATCAAAGTATCGATTTCTCTATGACGGCGGGCGTCCTAAGAATCTAGATGATCTTCCGTTTCCAGCCTATGATCTTCTAGAAAAAGATGTGAATGGATTTCCGGTTCTAGAAACCTATATCAAAAATGAGATATGGGGACTCAAAGCCAATAACTCAAGCGCGACGCCATTCACAATGAAGCGGTCGATCAATACAGTTTCCAGCCGAGGTTGTCCACATGCATGTCATTTTTGTTTCCGTGGATCAACAGGTGAGCGAAATTATTCGATTCGATCAGCTGAAAATTTAGCCACTGAATTTGTTCATTACATTGATCAATATAATGTCGACTTTATTGGAGTAACAGATGATAATTTCGCCGTCAAAAGACAACGTATCTTCGACATGGAACCCTATTTCATTCCTCTCATACAAAACTCAAACATTAGATGGGGAACTCATGCGCGTTTGGATGAAGCCGCAGATCTCGGTCCGAATAAACATGGCCCAGGTTATGTCATCAATAATCCACTGCGGGTCAATTCTATGGCAAAGTCGGGATGTATCTATATCGGATTCGGAGCTGAAAGCGCACATAAAACAACTCTCGAAAACATGGGAAAAGGTGGATTCATATTGGTCAACGGATTCGTCAACTGGCGGGGATTCGAATTTCCGCGAACGATGGTCGAGGGAATAAAGAACACAAAATATGCTGGAATCCATTCTAATTGCACGTTTATAGAGGCCTATCCAGGAGAGACGCTGGAACAGCTTAAGACGACTGTCGCCTTTATTTTATGGCAACAGGAATTTTATTCCCAGTTTGGCGATGCCCCTGATTCGGTGAATAAAAATATGTTCATAGCAACTAGTTATCCGGGAACGGAAATGTTCAAGCATCCAACCGTTCGGCAAAAACTTCATGATAATTTCGGAATCAATTACGATCAATTCGGGAGCCCGATCATCGACGACAATCTGAAATATTATGTTCTAGAGTTGGACGATGCAGATAAAATTATGAAAGATCAGCAGGGGCGAATCTTGAATTACGGAGAGTTAACGGAAGATCAATTCATGGAGACAAGACATCATATAGCGAATGGACAGATAGAAAAAATATTGGAGATGAAATGATTGAGACGGAAACGATGAGAGGAAGACCAAGGCCCGCATTCACGAAAGAGAGATTCTATGTTGATCACATGATGAAGCATGGAATGGCTTTGTATCGTCGCCATATCAACCGTTATAAGTGGGCGGCTAATTATCTGACGAGTGAAATGGATATACTAGATGCTGGATGTGGTTCTGGCTATGGAGATTATATTTTACTGAACAATTGTCTTAAAGTAATGGCTATTGATCAATCAGCGGAAGCAATCGAATATGCAATCTACAAAGCTGAATCACTTAATGAAAAACGAATCAAATATGGCGTCTCTACACTTCAAGATTATATGGCGAATCCATCCAGATTCCATACCATTGTTTGTATTGAAGTTATTGAACATCTATCAGAAGAAAATCAGCACGCATTTATGGCTGGGATGAAAAACGCTTTCTTTAGAAAAGAAGATGCTCTTTTGTTGATCACAACGCCTATCAAAAAGGGGACAAATGTCATTTGGACTGAGTATCATGAACATGAATTTACAAAATCAGAGTTTCAGGATTTTCTATCGACTTATTTCAAGGATATTAAATTCGATGATCAGAAGAAATGGAATATACCACATGATTTTCTATTGGCTGTATGTCGAGGTATCAAATGATTGCTATTGAAAGAAGATTGCTTGCGACAGATAACCAATACGGGCTTTTTTTCCCAGATGTGGATCGTATTGGGAAGCATATATTATGTTGTTTCATTACGGCAATTAATCATACAAGGCGTGGACAAAATGAACTTATTTTTTGTCTTTCGATAGATGAAGGAGAACATTGGAAAGAGGTTTTGAGATTATCTTCTGAAAATGGATATTCATGGAATAGTCCAAGAATGGCAATTTCTAAATTAGACAATCTTTTCGTCGTTATTGTGGATGAGTTGCCTCTTGTCAAATCATTTCCTGATTTCAATAGTATGTATGATAATAATTCATGCCGGATTAGACTTCTTTCGTTGGTTCCCAAAAATAGTGGGATTGAAATTTTAAAAAATGAACACATTGATGAAAGAGGCATATGCCCATCTATTTCATTTAATGATAAAAATACTCGATATATTTCTATATCGAAATTTGATTTATCTAAGAATAAATTTGTTGTTGATATTAAATCTGATGAATTAACAGAGAATAATAATACGATAGAAGATGAATCTTGTTCATTGACGGAAGGGGAAATAATTTTTTCATCATTAGGCGTTCCTGTTGTTATTATGAGATCAGATAATTGGAGGAGACAGGGAAAACGGAGTTATCTAGATTCTGGATCATGGACAAAACCAGATTATTTTATTCTTCCAGCCGGATGTCATCGTCCAAATTTATTTCGATTGATAGATGGTCGTTATTTTTCTTCCTTTCGTCCCTATTTTGGTGGTGGAGCCAATCAAAACACAATGATGGCATTAATATCACCGCATTCATTGTTTTCACCTCTTTGTTATCAAAATATGTTATTTGCTCCACTTGATCACTGCGAAAATGTATCAGGTGATCAAGGATATACAGGTGCTTGCCAATTAGATGATGGAAATATCATTGTTGTTAATTACATGAATCCAAATTCGAATAAGACGAATATTTATTTTTATAAATTTGGGCTTCATGTTTTTGGTAATGGGTAATTAAAATGAATATTTTTGGAAAAACGGTCGGTAAAGACAATGCGATTATTATTTGTGAGATCGGTCTGAATCACAATGGTTCTTATCAACGTGCTATTGAAATGATTGATATTGCAAAAGAAAAAGGAGCTACCATCGTAAAGTTCCAAAAACGGTCGCTCAAACATCTTTACAGAAAACCCGTTCTTGAAAATCCTTCTGATTCGGCTCATTCTCTTGGGGTTTATATTCCTATCCTTGAGAAATGCGAGTTGACCGAGGTCGAACACATCCGGCTGAAAAAGCATTGTGATGAAATAGGCATTCCTTATTTTTGCTCACCGTGGGATATCCCTTCGATAGAATTCCTGGAATCACTCGGGGTCGAGGCCTATAAAGTGCCGAGTGCTCTATTCTCCGATATTTTTCACATGGAGTATTTGGCGAAAACTGGTAAGCCTGTGATAATTTCAACAGGAATGCATTACGAGGATGAGCTTGACGAATTGATTCCTTATTACAAAACACTTTTCCCTGATCGATTGGCGTTGATGCATTGTGTTTCTAGCTATCCTACATCCAATAAAGATATAAATCTAAATTATATGGTAAAGATGCGTCAAAAATACAATTTACCTATTGGCTTTTCTGGCCATGAGAGGGGTATTCCTATCACGGTAGCGGCGGTAGCACTGGGGGCAGTGATGATTGAGCGCCACTTTACCCTTGATAGAACCCTTCCCGGGCCAGATCATGCTGCTAGCCTTGAACCACACGGCCTAGAGACGCTTGTAAGGCACATTAGGGCCGTTGAAGAGGCATTGGGTGATAAGAAGGTTGTTAATCGTGGCGAGTATATGGCCAGGGAGACATTGGGGAAGATTTTAACCTGGGCTCAGGATCTTGGGGCGGATTCGCCAGTAGGCGCACATTCGTTCATGGCTTCGAGCCCAGGCTATGGTGTTCCGGTCTACAAAGGCCCCAAGTTTGTGGATATGCACTTGGTGACGACCAAGCCCGTCAGGGCCGGTGAACCTGTTTTTGAAACTGAATTGACTTATGGGAAAAAGGGAGAAAACTAATGAAACGAGGATGCAAAGCAAGGCCACACGATATCGACCAGGTTATTGACATATTTAAACCTGAACTGATTGAGATTCACGCAAGCTCGGAAGATCTCAAGAAAGAATTTAACAAAGACTACAATCTTCCTCTAGTTGTACATCTTCCAGAATATGATCAATCTGAACTTATAGATGTGTCTTCCCTGGATGAGAAGAAACGAATTCAGGCGGTGAAGTTCTATAACAATGCAATGAACGTGACCCGCAATTGGAGCAAGCGGTTTCGCGGAACGCCAAAATCCGTGCTCCATCCTGGGGGTATTAGTATCGAGCCAACGAACGCTTTGCAGAAACGGGAGATGTATGAGCAACTTGGAAGATCGTTGAGCGAGATCAACTCGCTGGGAGTGGATCTGTTGCTTGAGAATCTTCCTCCAAACTGCGTTTTTTATGGGGGGAATTGGTATGGAAACATCTTTATGAACCCGCGCGACTGCATCGATTTTGCATCAGGATTAGGATACGGTTTTTGTTTTGATATTTGCCATGCGAGCTTATTCGTAAATTCAATTGAGAATGAAATATCAATCATGAAATTCGCCCAGATGGTTCGTCCAGTAACGGCACATATGCACATATCGGATGCAAAGGGAGTTGACGGGGAAGGACTTCAAATGGATACGGGCGATTTAGATTGGAGAAGTATCCTCCGATATTTTGAACCAATGCCAATCGGTTTCGTGCCCGAGGTGTGGCAGTCAGAGAAAGACAATTTTAAGGGAATGAAAATCGCCTGGGAAAAAATTGATGAAGCGTTGAAAAAGGAAACGGTAGAAGGATAACAGAATGGCGGAACTGACCCAAGATCAGATCATCACAAAAATAAATGATATTGATACGGCGATTGCTACTGTTATTAGTGAACTAGCTACATCGGGAGCCGGAAATGTAGCCAACTTGAGTTATACGATTGGTTCAAAAACTGTCGATGGAACGGGTCGCCTTAAGCAATTGATTGAAATGCGTGAAATGTATCAGAAATTATTGAACAAAATACCGTCAATAACAATTAGGGATCATGGCTATTCCGTAAAAGACGGAACCGGATTTAACGAAACAGAATTAATTGGAGATCAGTGAATTAAATATGTTTCCACGTATGTCTTTTACAACGGAAAAGAAATGACTGTTTCCAAGGAGATTTTTATATGGCAAGTTTAGTATTTAACATAGCAAAATCCGGTTTAATGGATGGAACGATTGATTTGAATTCGCATGATATCCGCTGTGCACTTCTCATGACGAATACAACAGCAGATACGGATACTGATGTTGATACTGTGTCTGCCATCACGACTTTGGATGAATGTAATTCTTCCGGTTATGCGAGAGTCGCTTTAACCGGAGAAGCAGTCAATACGGATGATACCAATGATCGAGCTGAATTCGACGCGAATGATGTTTCCTTTACAGGTCTGGGTGGGAATGCATCACGCGATATTCAGGGAGTGCTTGTATATAAACATGTAACGGATGATACGGATTCTATTCCCATTTGTTTTGTCGATTTCACGGCAGATATTCCATCAACAGCGACGCAAATTGATATCCCCTGGAATAGCGAAGGAATTTTACAATTAAGCTAGGATTTGGAAACTAATTTACAAAACGGAGGAGATTTCATCATGGCGACTTATTCTGAAATTTATGATATCAGTTCAAACTCATCTATTCGAAATAAAATAGCGGTTGCTGTTATAAAAAAAGCTCAATCACTTCTGGATGGGGCAACCCCGACCACCGCTCAGGTTTCATTTTCGAACAAAGCATTCATTAATCCGATTCCTGAAGCAGATAAAATATTCAATTATATTCTTGCTGCAAATTCATCTGCAACAAAATCGCAAATAGAGTCATCTTCCGATGCGGTTATTCAGACTAATGTAGATAGTGCGGTTACAGCTTTAATTGCAGGCGGAATTTATGGATGACACAAACAATTCCATGGAGGTTTAAATGGCAAATGAAAGTTTAATAAAAACAGGAACATCGATCATTTTAGCTGATACTACCGATCATGCGCCGGCGGCTGGTAATAATCTAGGAACAAGAACGGATCAGATTGATTTGACTTCAACCATTGCGGGCGGTTATAAACAAAGCACGAAATTTAACCTAGGGGCGACACGGGCTGCCATGTGGGCTGTTACGGGCGCATTTGAATATTCCGTGGCTCCGACTGCCGGCGGAACGGTTAAGGTCTGGATCGGATTTTCACATTCTGCAACAGCCGGTACTGGCAATCCTGGGAATCTAGCTGGAGCAGATGGTGATTATTATGGTTATGGTGTGGCGGCTGGTGATGCTGATGAAGCCATTAATCAACTAATTTTTATCGGATCAATTCCGGTTTCGAATGACGCCGATATTCATATCGGCCATCTTGGTGTTTTCATACCAGAGCAACAATATGGAATGATTGTCGTTCAAAATGATGCAAGCCAAGCATTCATAGCCGATGCGGTTGAAATGAGTGTCAGACTAACTCCCGTGACAGACGAAATTCAGTGATCCAATTCGAGATTGTTTTGGATGTTTATAATGCCTAAATTACGTGATCCAAGATTAATTAATTGGGCTCGACCCGTTAATATGAATCATCCATTGAATAGAAGTTTGGCTGGTTGGTGGATGGTGACGCCCAATAGTAGAGGTGGAAACATATTCCGTGATTTAACCAATAGGAATCATGGAGATATATTTAATTTAACCGCTGCTGATTGGAAAGGAAGAGACAGATCTGGCAGTTGGGGATCATTAAGTTTTCTAGATGCTTCTGATGATTATGTCTCAATTCCAAATTATATTCGTATAGACAATAATGATTTTTCGGTCTGTTGTTGGATAAAAACATCCGATACTACCAGGCAAGCTATCATTGCTAATTATGAAACAACCGAAGGACAATGGTTTGCGCTAGAAATGAATCTTAGTGTTTCCGGGAGACCTCAATTTATTGTTGATGATAATACGGCTGATATAACGGTCAATTCCAGTATAACTAATTTAAACGATAATACCTGGCGATTTATTGCAGGGGTTCGAGATGGAACGAACATAAAAATATATGTTGATGGAGCCTTAACCGGTACGGAAAATATCGGTGCCGGTTATGGTGATATTTATGGAAATCTTGGTCCTCAAATAGGAAGATACGGGACGATAACTACTCTTGATTATACAGGGCAAATTGATGATGTTCGCATTATGTATCGAGCTTTAAGTGCGGAAGAAATGCAATATTTATATTTACTGGCACCGAAAGGTTATCCAGGGGTGATTTAAAATGTTTTCTTTTTTAAAAAGACCTATTCTTAAAGCACCTGGAGTATTTACCGCTGCTGTTTCTCCGGTTGTTGCACTATTTACAATTGCGACAGTAACGGCAAGTTACGTTCAACATACGGCAGTCGTTTCACCATTGACCTTGACCTTAAGTATTCCAAATGTTCTTGCAATTTCAAGTCATTGTCAATCCAAATACAGCGGTTTGGCCAATGATACGGTTGATTTAATTGATACCGATTTATGGGGACAAACTGTTTCCGTCGTCAGAAATTTTCCGACTTATAGTGATACCGGAATTGCAACAGATGATTGGCAATCGGTCGGAAGCTTTAATTCGGAAATGCAGCCCATTTCTCCTGGTTCTCTGGCAACACAAGCAATTGGCCAGATGCAATCATCGAGTCATCGATTCTATTTTGCGTGTGGGCGTGATATACAACAAGGTGATCGAATTAGGCCGGAGAATTGGATCGCTGGGAATGATGAATATGTGGTTAATCAAGTCATGGATGAAGCGGGACATGTGGAAGCTTACGCTCAGCGAGTGAGAGGTCATGGCTAAAGAACTCGATTTCACTCTTGAGCTTGATAAAGAAACATTGGATTTACTGAGAAAATCATTTGCTAATGACGTTAAAAAAACAGCGACCATGTTTATGAAGGTGATGGATTGGGGAGAGGCTGAGATTGCGAAACATGCGAAGCAACGTCATTTCTTCGTCGGGACCGGAAAAGGAGCAGCTGCCAAAGCCGAGAAAGGTGAATTCAAATTTAAAAATCCAGATGGGACATTACGGTTTAAAGTCAGGACAAGCAATCTCAGGGATAACATTCAGGAACGGGAGGTGAAAATAGAAGATGATGAAATCATTCTTCAGGTAGTTGCCGGTGTTGAATATGCGAACGATATTGAATTCGGTGGCCCTGGAAGACGGGCCTTCCCGTTTATGCGACCAGCTCTCGAAGCGAAAAAACCGGAGATAGTTCAGAAATTAAATAAAGAACTGAAGCTTATTTTTTAAAATGGAAAAGATAGATTCGGCCATATATTTAGCTCTTCGCGACGATTCGGAGGCGACCGTCGGAATCAGGGCCCTATTGGGAAATACAACGACAACACCGTATAATGTTTACCATGCTTTTTTCCCAGATAATTTTGATTTTTCTCCAGCCTCCGGGAATAAGGGAATCGTTGTCTACAATTTCGTTTCTGGAACGCCGGATAAGACTGTCCATTCGAAATCGACGATCATCAGCGAAGATCTCTATGATATTACGGCCTATCATCGATCTCTTGATACGCTGGAAGATATCCATCGAAGGATAAAAAAACGTCTTTATCTTCTCAATAATGTAACCAAACCGACGAGCCAGGCGGAACTTCATCAACTCCTTTTGGATTCAGAAAGGCCGCCGACATTCGATGATGATTGGCAAGTATGGTTTCAAACAAAATCTTATCGCGCGTGGGTGAGGGACGATGACATTATCTCTTAAAGACGAACATCTAAAGACGAAAATAGAGATTCATCGAAAACAGAGAAAACGGATCATGAACGAATTTCGCGAGATATACGCTTTTTTTTCCAATGACGAAGCCGATATTATTGATAACGAGAATGGAACAATTCTTTTCGCCCTCAATGGATCACCGAATGAATTTAAAAAGGAAGATCGTATTTTCTCCGACGGAAAAGTCTATGACGTGCTGAACGTCCAGAAACATGAATTGGATGACCTAAAATTCAAGGTCGCCATTACAAAACACAATGAATTCGAGACTCAGGTTAAGAAACTTGAGGCTCTTGGATGTCATATCGAATATGGGGTGACAAGGCCGATTGTCCAGCGCGACTATGCCAGTGAAGATTATCTGAATGACTGGGTTGGACTCTATATCAAAAACATCGTTGCCCATTATGATGAGATAAAAAACGGAAGGAAAATACAGGAATTACAGGGTCTTTTAAATCATGATATTCCGGCCCTTTGCGTGGGCGCGGGCCCGAGTCTGGATGCGAATGTGCATCTCGTCCACGAATTCCCCGGTATTGTGATCTCGACGGATAAGTCTTTCAAGATGCTTTTGGCGAGAAATATAATTCCCGATTTCGTGATTAGCGTTGATTGCCATCCGAATATTATCTCCGATATGCTGAGAGTCCCCTATGGATTTCACACGAAATTGATTCTCAACTCGTCGTCTGATCCTGAAATATCAAAGCATTGGAAAGGGCCCATTTTCTATTACAACATGATCCACTACGGGGTCCAGTTTATGGACAAGATTCTACCTGCTCTTTTCCCTGATCTCCATGGGATTATAAATTCCGGGAATGTCGGGAATTCGAGTGTCCTGTTCGCCGATTATATCGGACTCAGCCCTATCGTTATGATTGGCCATGATTATGCCTATACGGGCGGGCGAATGCACGCACAACGGTTCGAGATCGAGAAGGACGGGAGTGTTCGCGAGATACGAGATGATCACGAAAAAATGTTATTCGAGAGAACAGGAAGAGTGAAAGTCGGAGATAATGAAACGTATGTCCCTTTTCTTCAATACAGAGAAACACTTTACGATTTACGTAACAAACGAGGCTTTGACATTATCAATTCAACGGAAGGCGGAATTTTAGAAGAAATTCCCAACATCAAATTTCAAGACGTTATTGAGAATTTGAAACCAAAAACTGGGGATCGATATGTCGAGGCCCGTAGGAAAATTAATTCCATCTAAGGAGGAATAGCTTATGTCAGTTCAGGCGAATAATTTGCTTATCGGCCAGGGTAAACTATTTTTTAAAAGGGTAGATGATGTTAGTGGAAAATATCGCGAAGTTGGATCGTTAAAGGGGACTGTCACATTCAATCATGAAATCGAATTTGCGGAACAGCAGCCGGGAAATAAATTGACGATGGTAAGGAGAGATAAAATCAGCGAGAAAGCGAGTTTGACTGGAAGTGTTTGCGATTTCAAAATACGCCAACTCATTGCTGCTCTCGGTCAATCCATATCGACAACACAGCTCACGCTTACATCGACACTCCGCGTCTGGGAAGAAATCCAGCTCGGGGCCTCGACGACAACGGAAGTCACCTTAAGCCGATTGCCGGTTTCGATGACAAGCGTCGTTGTTACGGAATTGGATGAATCGGCGGTTCTCGTAAAGGGAACACATTACTCGTCAAGCATAGCCCAACATTTAGCCCCAAAGTCTGCGAGCTTCAGAAGCAAATGGGTAAGGGCGGCTTATGATTACAAAGATGCCAGCGCGACGATCATGAGAGTTGGCGATAAATTCACACTTCAGATTGTTGATCTGAAATACACATTCAAGGAACCTCAGTCCGGGAAATTTATCACCATTGAAATGCCGCGAGCGACGATTAATGGCGGCCTCGAAATTCCTTTCGCAATGAATGAATATACGCAATACCAGATCACATTTTCCGCGCTTGGCGATACAACTCTGCCGGAAGGAAGATCCTTGTTTAAACTAATTCGGGAAGCATAAAAAAATACCAGGGAGAAAACATGGCTGAAATAAAACGTTTCAAATTGGGTGAGCATGAATATGAAATGCCTCGTCTTAAAATGGGGGCAATCCGGCAGATAACGGAATTGCTAGATCGTTCGATGACTGAGTTTAAAGCGATAGACACGAATTCATCATTCACTTCTCTTGGTGATACGATTCTCTCCAAGGGGCATGAAATACTTCGGATATTATTTCCCGGCCCTAATTTCGATTTCTTGACAGAGGAGTTTTACAGTAAAGAAATTCTCTTCGTCGATTATCGGGCCATGTTGGAAGAATCTATTGTCATCAATAATCTCCAGGACATTTTTCCCGTTCTGAAGAATATCGTGCTTAAGGGGACAAAACAATCGAGCGGACAGAATTAACAAAAGAATGGGCCAAGGCTTATAATATTTTCAGCTCAGCCTATGGATGGACGCTGGATCAGATTGATTCTTTAACCGCCAATGAATTTCTGTCACTATTGGAGGAGATTCGTTATTATCCACCGCTCAATATTCTAGTTTGTGAATTTTTCCGCTCGATTGGCGCCAACGCCGATATCGGTAAATTAGCAATTCAATCCCCCATCGCCGCATCCACCAACACATCAAGGTATGCATTTAAAGATACAGGGAATAAGATCTCGAAGATAATTTCACGCCGGACCGGGAAAAGGATTCTTTAATGGCCGATGATAATGAACTAGTCATAAATTTAAAAGCCAACCTGGAAGGCCTCCAAAAAGGATTGACCAATGCACTGAAACAGGTCAGTTCTTTCGGAAAAAAAGGATCTGAATCGGTTGACGGGATTAAATCTAGTTTTGCCAACCTCGGTAAACAAATCGAACAATCCAAATTCATCTTTGCCGGTGTTTTTGCATCTTTTTCCGCGCTTGCTGTTACATCGCTTAAGAATTTTGGAGAGCAGGAATTGGCGGTAACAAAACTAACCCAGGCTCTTCGTAATCAAGGGATTACGAGCGGATCGGTTGTGAAGAATTTGTCTGATTATGCAACAAGTTTACAGGCCGTTACATCATTCGCAGACGAGCAAATTATAAGTTCTCAAGCCCAGCTTGCCGCATTTGGTTTGACGGGGGAGGCTCTTAAAGAATCAACCCGTTTGACTCTGGATCTGGCAGCAGCCAAGGGAATTGATTTGAATTCGGCGGCCACTCTCGTCGGAAAAGCTTTTGTTGGAGAGACGAGCATGTTGAGCCGGTATGGAATTATTATCGATGAGGGATTATCGAAAACAGAAAAATTTGCCGCTGCTTCGAAAAAGATGCACGAGATGTTCGGCGGCCAAGCTCAGGCTCAACGCCAGACGACACTCGGCCAATTTACCGGATTTAAAAATGCGATAAGCGATCTCCAGGAAGAGATTGGAAAAATGTTGGCTGGAAGTGCCGGTCAATTACTGAACTGGCTGATTGAATTGACGAATAAATTTACGATCTTTCTATCTTCTATCAGTCCGCAGGTTCAGAAGGCCATCGTTTTTGTAGGCGGTCTTATCGCTGGATTATCCGGTTTATTAGCCAGTATTGGTGGCATCCTGGCTTTCAAGGGAGCCTTCATCGCTTTTTTCGGAACTATCTTTTCATGGATTGGCGCAACAGTTGCCATCATCGGCGTCTTTATCGCAGCCATTGTCGGAATTGCAACAAACTTTATGGGCGTTCGAGATGCACTTATCGCTTCATGGAATGCGATCATTCCTGTCTTTAAAGCCATAGGCGATTTCGTAATGATCGTTTTGCCGAATTCAATATTTTCTTTAGGTGGTTTAATAAGCGAATTCTTCACGGAGCTTTTTTCGAAATCCCATAATCTCAGCAATGATCTTAGTACCGTCATCTCTTTTCTATTCGAAAAAATGATCTACGTTGTTAATTGGATTGTTGAAAAAGTTTCGATGTTTCTTCCAAATTCTTGGAAGACGGCATTATCCAATATTGTCTCGACAGGCGGAACGGCGGTCACTCAAATAAGGGAAGCATTCGGGAGAATGGGCTCCAATTTCACGTTAATGATAGATGGTGTGAAAACTTCTTTCCAGGAAGCTATGGAGGGTATGAAAGGAGTAGCTGTACAAACTGATTCGGACATGCGAAAAATGGAGGAAGAACATTTAACACTTTATCAACAAGGGGTAAATATTCGATTAGCCGCTGGCCAAGAAGAGGCACGCCAACGGACTCAGATTGCGCAAAAAACATATGATTTTTTAAATTTGCAAGAACAAAATTGGGGCAATATAGCGAAGGGTGTGAGCGATCAGGTTTTCACCCAATTTAGCAATGGTGTTGCCAAAATGATTGTTGAAGGAAAGCGATTTTCCGAAATAATGAAAAACATATGGAAAGATCTTTTAAGGGCCGTCATAGCGGCTATCGTCGAAATGACGGCGAGATGGTTGGTTTTCATGGCTCTTACCGGTGGAGCCGGTGGATTTTTAAGACGATTTCAGCATGGCGGAATTATTTCTGAGCCGACTCTTTTGGTCGGGATGAGATCCGGGGCAAGAGGAATTGCAGGTGAAGCCGGCCCTGAGGTTATTCAGCCTGTTGGGCAAGGCGGTCTTCGTCCCTTTAATCCGGGTGGAACCGGTGGATTATCTCCTGCTTTTGCTGGGGCTGAGAATAGTTCAATCAATATAAATGTAAATATTACCGGTCAATTTATCGAAGGGAATGAAAGCAAATGGCAAAAACTCATCCGTCAACGGATCGTTCCTGAAATCCAACGATACACCATGACAAATCCTACCGGTCCATTTATAAGAAGACGGGGAGCCGCATAACATGTCAGCTACAAATTCCGTTTATTCAAATGATACTTCGATCACTCTTGATTGGGCCGATGTTTCCGGCGCAAATCTATATCATCTACAGGTGTCCGTCGATAAACCTGATTTTTCAGCGACACTTCAACAAAATGATGCAACGTTAGCCGCTTCAACAAAAACATTCACTGATTCAGGGACGAATGATAGAAAGCGTTATTGGCGGTGGAGATATTCAACAGATGCGGGATCGACATGGAGTGAATGGCAGGAAGTGGGTTCTTATTGGCTTAATACGGCAGGAAGCACGGATATTACCCTGAGTTCGGATACATGGGCTTTGATTGATCCTGATGCATTAACTGATATATACACATTCGATTTATTCCCGCTTTATAAAGTTACAAACGAGAAAATGCAGAGACTAACAACCCGCAATCGGCTGGGCACTCTTTTATCAGAATATCTCACAGTCAAGGGAAGGATTGAAATGGACTTAAGCAGAAATCATTATATCTTGATCAATCAATTCAATGCTCTAAAAAGATTCAATGAGGAAATAAAAACATTTTTCTTGGCTACATACAAATCAAATAAAACTGATACGGTTCAAAATATTTGGAAGGTTCAATTTGAAAAAGATCCAGATATGACGATGGTTGCAGCAGGAAGACCCGATCTTTATGAGGGCAGACTTTCTTTCACGGAGGTGTAATTGTGGCAGCATCATTTCCTACTACGGTTCCGACGACGGCTCAACTTTACGGCAATCTTGTCAATAACCTTTCCACTCTTCTTGATGGAGATATTGGAACTTCAAATACAACTATTAATGTGGATGATGCGGGCAGTTTCCCTACTACTGGTTATATCACAATAGGAACGGAAGCCGTTTCATACACTGGGAAAACGGCTACTTCATTTACAGGTTGCACGCGTGGGGCGGATAGCACAACTGCATCAACCCATTCCGATAATGACGCAGTCAATCATTATTGGATTGCCAACCATCACAATAGAAGTGTTGAAGAAATGATTGCTATTGCTCAAAATTTGAGTGATCGAATCGGACTCGGGGCAACACAATTAAAAGCAGTTAATGGAACCGTAAGTGCGCCCGCTTATTCTTGGGCCAATGATTTAGATTCGGGACTTTCTCGAACTGTAGCCAATACAATAAATTTTTCAACCAATGCTTTGTTACGATGGCAACTCGACGCTAATGGTGCATGGGTTGGATCAAGCAGCACTGGTATCCAAAATGTCGCCGGTACTGTCACAAATCCTTCATATTCATGGGTGACTGATACAGCAACCGGATTCTATCTTCCTGCTGTTTCAAATCCTGCCATGGCTGTCAACGGTGTTTTGATAACACAATGGAAAACAACTGGATTCGGGATTCCCGTCGGAACCGTCACCAATCCAGGATTATTTTTTAATTCAGATACCAATTCAGGATTAGTGGGAGGAACGGACAGTGTTAGTTTTGTAACTGGCGGAGCAGAAAGAGCCTTTGTCGATAATGCCAGGTTCGCTTTTTCAGCAGGAACAGTGACAAATCCCAGCATCAGTTTTCGTGCGGACTTAAATACAGGACTCTATGGCGGAAGTGATAGTATCAGTTTTGCGACTGGTGGAACCAATCCAGCGTTTATTGATAGTGCTAGATTTGCTGTATTAAATGGGACGGTAACAAATCCAAGTCTAGCTTTTTTTAATGATCTCGACACAGGTGCTTATTTGGGAGCAACGGGAGGATTTTATATTGCTGCCGCAGGTTTATTAGCAGGAGGATTTGATAATAATGCAGTTGCCGGAAATACGAGGATGTTCGTTTATGATAACGACAATGCGACGCAGGAACGTGTTAGTGTCGGGATCTCTGATTCAGGAGGAGCTGGATATAAACTTTTAAGGATTCCTAATTAATGCCATGGCAGGTTCGACAGCCAAACTAAATGCCTTTGGTCTCAATTCTACACGCCTCAACAATGGAACCGATACTCCTTTTCATTTCAACACCGAAGCAAGACGACTTCAAGATTCAAAACCTATCATCAAAATAGAATTTATAGAAGTAACCGGAACGGTAACAGATATTACTGATTATTATTTATCAGGCGCGAATTTTGAACAAGTCAAAGAACGAGCGCCAGATGAAATACAAGCTGGAAATTTCGATATTATTTTAGCCAATCACGATGATAATTTCTCCGAATATGTAGCTGGATCTTTCCTTGAAGATAAACAATACCATGGCGCAAGAATAAGAGTCTCTCTCGGATTCATTCTTCCTGATGGAACAACATCATACGAAACTCAGGCTGTGGGATATATTGATCAATTGGTGATGGGCAATCAAGAATCTATTGTTACTTTTAGATGTCGTGATATTATGTGGCGTATTATGGATCAAATTCTCCATTCCCATCCAGCAGATGAAGTTCCTGTCGTGACATCGACAAATACGGGGAATGGAACAATTAATGTCATAAAGACACGCCCTTTTAAAACAGTAAACGAAAATTGGACGTTAACTTGTACGTTAGGGGGAGGAGATTCAACGGCCACCTTTTCAGTCGTTGGATCTGTTTCCGGCAATGTTGGAACGGCGACGAGTGGAACTGAATTTTCGACAGGGACGGGAGCAGGTGGCATAAAATTTACTATAAAGGCTGGCGGTGTAAATTGGGTTATTGACGATACAATCACATTTTCAACAAACCAATACCCAGAATGGACGACTCTCAATATGGGGAAAATCATATGGTCGATTCTGACAGGTTATAATTGGGATTCGGATACAGAGGAAGCATGGTCAGATTTCGTTCTAGATTTTGATAGAACGCAAAGCGACGCCAACGTGACTATCGATTATAATTCTTTTGATACTTTCATAGATTTGATTGATGCCATCAATACACTTGATTTGACCGGTATGATTCCTTATGAAACGGATGCGATTGAATTCATTCAGAATTTATTGGTCCATGTTCTTGGTTCTCTTTATTCAGGAAAGGATGGTCGTATCAAGATAAAGGCCTATGTTCCTTCTTTTGGAATACCAAGCAAAGAATTTGGAGATCACAGAAAAATAAGTTTATTGGGTTATATTCGAAGTGTCGATGAAATCATCAATGCAGTATCCGTAAAATTCAAGGAGACAGATTCGTGGAATTTTTCAGACGGAGATATTGAGTTTGATGGTCTCTATGTAAAAAAAGATTCGACTTCAATTGGGAAATATAAAGAAATCGGTCTTGAATTTGAATCTCATTGGTATTCAACCGGAGGTTCACATGCGGAAGATTTCTCGAATAAATTGGTAGCTCGATATTCCGAACCTGTTTTAAATATCGATCTCACAACGGGACTTGATGCAATAACAACGGAGATCGGTGATTTGGTTAGAATAACAGATACGAAATATAATTTTTCAGAAGAAATAGGAGAAGTCACAACTGTTCGAATCAATCTCGATAGTCAACCTAAAGGAGTCGATCTTAGGATTAGGAGAGATGCTTCCATAGACATTCTTTTTGGATTTATCGGTTCTGAGGCGGATGAGGGGGACGGATTAAGTCCGCAGTCTGATGATTATGATACTGCCTCGGATATGGATAAACTTTTCGCTTATTTTGGAAGCGCAGCAACAGAAACACCGGATTATAGAATGTTTTAACGGACAATTGTCCGATGGACGACGATCCAATGGAGGAAGAATTTGTCTTATACAAGTTTAGTCGGTTCTTTCGTTTATAAAGATCCTGTCTTTGCATCGAAACTTGATACTTTGGCTGAGAATGATGATTTTTTAAAAGATAATGGTTGGGCTACAAGTACGAAAACAGCTTTTTTTCAAGCCTCAGCTCCAACGGG
>Ga0209640_10000289_pt1 | contig 38355 bp, 31 predicted proteins | sample RifCSP10_1_FD_184018 | JGI IMG/M metagenome (GOLD analysis project Ga0209640, IMG submission 184018) | Soil microbial communities from Rifle, Colorado - Rifle CSP2_sed 10_1 (SPAdes) (version 2) | ecosystem: Environmental > Terrestrial > Deep subsurface > Rock core/Sediment | place: Rifle... | reverse complement strand
CCCGCCGGTGCCGTCGATGCCTAGGAATTCAAAAAGTAGCAGCCATCTGAGGGGGAAGGTATTGCTTCTTGAGGTTGGTACCGAGGATCTTCCACCCAGAGACATCATTCCGGCCCTGGAGCAGCTGCGTGACGCATTTCGAGCAAGGTTAGGTGAGCTACGCATAGACTTTGGTGACACGAGGGTATTTGGAACCCCGCGCAGGTTGGTCATCTACTGTACCGGCATGTCAACCCGCCAAAAACCCGCTCTCTTATCGATAAAGGGGCCCCCACACGGGGTCGCTTTTGATGAACAAGGTAATCCAACACAGGCCGCAATTGGTTTCGCGAAAAGCGTGGGCGTTAGTGTATCGCAATTGGTTTCAATGGAAGAGGCCAGTCGACGCTACATCTATGCGTTCGTCAAGAAGAGAGGACGAAAGTCAAAAGCTGCCCTGAGAGTGGCAATCCCCGAGATCCTAGAGAGTCTCTCTTTCTCGAAGACAATGCGCTGGGACGGCTCCGGTGCGACTTTCGCACGTCCCGTTCGGTGGATTGTCGCTCTTCTCGGAGACGAGGTGATACGTTTCACGTTTGCAGGCGTGAGGGCCAATAGAGTCACCCATGGGCACCGCTTCTTGGGCAAGAGGCGGATCTCACTCCAACAAGCTGAGGATTATCTCCCAGCCATGCAGACCGACGGTATTCTTGTTGATCCTCAGCAGCGTCGCAAACGCATCATTAGGCAAGCAACTAAGCTTTCTTCCTTAGTACGCGGTGTTCCGGTCCTGGATCAGGAACTGCTTGACGAGATTGCTATGTCTGTCGAGTACCCGACAGCGCTTCGGGGAAATTTCAGCCCGGTCTTCAGGAGTCTTCCTCGGTTGATTCTAACGACCGTAATGCAACACCATCAGAAGTACTTCTCAATCGAGGACCATAATGGTAACTTACTTTCCTACTTCATCACGGTTCGCGATGGAGGCGGGTCTGGTTCTGGACAGGTGACACAAGGCCATCAATGGGTTCTCGCTGCGCGACTTGCCGACGCTCGTTTCTTCCTAGATCAAGACCGAAAACACAGCCTTGAGTATTATGTCCCACTTCTCGAGGGAGTCACTGTCTATGCGAAATTGGGCACAATGGCAGATAAGGTTCATCGACTGGTCCGGTTAGCAGATTACCTTGCAGTTGAGTTGGTTCTCGACGGCCGTTCTGCCGAGGCTCTGCGCACGGCAGCAAAGCTATGTAAGGCTGATTTGGTTTCCCATGTGGTGCGGGAATTTCCTGAGCTTCAGGGGCTAATCGGCGGATTGTATGCGGAGATGGATGGAGAATCGGCCGACGTTTGTAAGGCGATACGTGAGCATTACAAACCCGTGGGCGCTACGGATAATCCTCCTTCAAGCTTTCTTGGTGGACTTTTGAGTCTTTCTGACAGATGTGACAACATCATGGCGGCGATTGAACTTGGACTCATGCCTACTGGTTCCGAGGACCCGTACGCCCTCAGGCGAGCAGCCCTTGGAGTGGTGCAGACGATTCTATTGCACAAGGTACCTCTGAGGCTGGGCGAGTTTCTGACTCACGTGCACGTAGGTTTGCGCGAAAGAGGCTTCAGGGGCACCTTCGCCTACATCTCCAGAGGTGGCAGACCTGCGTCGGTCGATGCTGCGATCGACTTTCTACGTCAACGGCTTCGTGCACTACTTTTGGATCGCGGCATTCGCTACGATGTCGCCGACGCCGCCCTGGCGGTAAGCGCGGATGACTTCATCGCCGCGGAGGCGCGGGCGGCGGCCATGCACGGGTTCCTGTCCGATCCGGGGTTTGGCCGCGTATTCGTCGCGTATGACCGGGCGTCGCGGATCCTCACCGCGGAGGGCGCGGTGGCGATCGATCCCGCGCTGTTCGAGCACCCCGCCGAGCGGAATCTCGCGCTGGCCAGCCACGCGGCCACGCCGGCGGTGACCGCGGCCGCCGACGCGGGAGACTACACGGCGGCGCTCCGGGCGCTGGTGCCGCTCGCCGAACCGGTCGACCGGCTGTTTGACGCGGTGCTGGTCAATTCACCCGACCCGCGCGTGCGGGCCAACCGGCAGGCCCTGCTGCGCGAGGTCGTCGACGTGTTCCGCCGCGTGGGGGACTTCGCGAAGATCGTCATGGAAGGGCGGGACTGATTCCCTCCAGTCCCGAACTCAGGATTCGAGGTGAAGGCATGGCTCAGATGAACGTTCGCAAATCCGCGCAGTCACGCAAACGTCGCGCCCCCGTGAAACGGAAATCGGCTGCCCGCGCGCCGGTCCGCGCGCGCCGCAGGACCGGCAAGTGGACGCTGCTGTTCGAAGAAGGCGACGCGACCCTGCGCGAGCTGCTCGGCGGGAAGGGGGCCGGGCTGGCCGAGATGAGCCGGATCGGCCTGCCGGTGCCCCCGGGTTTCACCATTACCACCGAGGCCTGCCTCGAGTACAATCGGCGCGACCGGAAGATGCCGGCGGGGCTGTTCGAGGAAGTGCGGAAGCGAATGGCCACCGTAGAAGAGAGGACCGGCAAGCGCTTCGGCGATCCCAGACACCCCCTGTTGGTTTCTGTGCGGTCCGGCGCCAAGTTCAGCATGCCCGGCATGATGGACACGGTCCTCAACCTCGGGCTGAATCAGGCGACGGTCGACGGCCTGGCCCGCGCGACGGGCAATCCGCGGTTCGCCTACGACTCCTACCGCCGCTTCATCCAGATGTTCGGCAACGTCGTGCTTGGAATCAAGCACGAGCAGTTCGAGGAAGCGCTCAGCACCCTGAAGCACAGCCGGGGCGTGACCCTCGACACCGACCTCACGGCCGATGACCTCTGGCGCCTCATCCAGGAGTACCGCGCGATCGTCAAAGAACAGACCGGCGAGGCCTTTCCGGATGATCCCTGGGACCAGTTGCGGCGGGCAATCGAGGCCGTCTTCGCTTCCTGGAACAACCCGCGCGCGATTACGTACCGGAATTTTCATCGGATCTCGCACGACCTGGGGACGGCCGTCAATATCCAGGCGATGGTCTTCGGCAACATGGGGGCCGACTCGGGGACGGGGGTGGCCTTCACGCGGAACCCGGCGTCGGGGGAGCAGGCGATCTTCGGGGAGTACCTGCTGAACGCCCAGGGCGAGGACGTCGTCGCCGGCATCCGGACGCCGCGGGAACTCGCCGAGCTCGCCGGTGACCTGCCGCAGGCGTACGAGGAGTTCCTTCGAGTGTGCGCATTGCTGGAGCGGCACTACCGCGACGTACAGGACATCGAGTTCACCATCGAGCGGGGCACGCTGTACCTGCTGCAGACCCGCGCGGGCAAGCGGACGGCGCAGGCGGCGGTGAAGATCGCCGTGGACATGGCCCACGAAGGGCTCATCACCAAAGAAGAAGCGCTGCTGCGCGTTGACGCCAACGAATTTGAGAAGATCCTTCACCGCCAGGTGGACCCGGCGGCGGAGAAGACGGTCCTCGCGCGCGGGCTGGCGGCCAGTCCGGGCGCCGCGCAGGGCACCGTCGTCTTCGATGCTGACGCGGCCGCCGAGCGCGGGCGCAACGGGGAGAAGGTGATCCTCGTGCGCACCGAGACGAACCCCAACGACGTGCACGGGATGCTCGTCGCGCAGGGCATCCTCACCGGCCGCGGCGGGATGACCAGCCACGCCGCGATCGTCGCCCGCGGGATCGGCACGCCGGCCGTGGTCGGGGCCGAGACGCTGCGCATCGACGAGGCCGGAGGCCAGTTCACCGCCGACGGGATGGTGGTGTCCGAGGGCCAGGTCATTACCATTGACGGCAACACTGGTGAGGTCCTCCTGGGGGCCATGCCGCTGGTCGAACCCAGACTGGGCGGGCACGTCGAGGAGTTTCTGCGCTGGGCCGACGAAGTACGCACGCTCGGCGTGCGCGCCAACGCGGATTACCCGGAAGACGCCCGCAAGGCCCGCGAGTTCGGCGCCGAGGGCATCGGGCTGTGCCGCACGGAGTACATGTTTACCAAGGAGGAGCGCCAGCCGACCTACCTGCGCCTCATCATGGCGGCCTCAGAAGGCGAGCGCCGCGCCGCCTGCGCGGAACTGGAGCCCCTGCAGACGGAGGACTTCAAGGGTCTCTTCCGCGAGATGGTCGGGCGGCCGGTCATCATCCGTCTGTTCGATCCCCCGTTGCACGAATTTCTCCCGCCGCTGCATCGGCTTGCCGAAGAGATCACCCGGCTCGAGCTGTCGGGACAAGAGTCGGAATGGGTGGCCAAGGAACGCGACCGCCTGGCTATCCCGGTCGGGGATCCAGGCCGGTTGGAGCGTTTGAAGGCGCTGCGGCAGCGGGTCCAGGAGCTGGACGAAGTCAACCCGATGCTGGGCCTGCGCGGCTGCCGCCTGGGGATTCTCTACCCGGAGATCAACGAGATGCAGGTCCGGGCGATCCTGCGCGCCGCGATCGAGCTCAAGCGTGATGAGGGGCTCGACGTGATCCCCGAGATCATGATTCCCCTGGTCGGCCACGTCAACGAGTTGCGCGTGGTCCACGAACAGCTCAGCCGGATCGCCGAACAGCTCGTGCGCGAGTCGGGGGTCTCGATCCGCTACATGTTTGGGACCATGATCGAACTCCCCCGGGCGGCGCTGGTGGCCGACCAGATCGCGGAGCTGGCGGAGTTCTTCTCGTACGGGACCAACGACCTGACCCAGACGGTCTTCGGCTTCTCTCGGGACGACGCCCAGGCGAAGTTCCTGACGCGCTACGTCGAGCGGGGCATCCTGCCCGACGATCCGTTCCGGGTCCTCGACCGGGAGGGCGTCGGCAAGATCATGCAGATCGGCACGAAGCTGGGGAAGAAGACACGGCCGGATCTGGAGGTGGGGATCTGCGGCGAGCACGGCGGCGATCCCTCGTCGGTGGAGTTCTGCCACGAGATCGGCCTGGACTACGTCTCGTGTTCCGCGTTCCGGGTGCCGATTGCGCGGCTCGCCGCGGCCCAGGCGCGTCTGAAGGAGAAGGTGGCCGTCGCCAGAGATGTCTAGCGTCCGGTGACCACGTCCCGCGAACGCATCGAGGAGCTCGAGCGTAGCTGGCTGAGTCCGCGCGCGGTCCGGGCGTCAGAGTCGAAGGGCCGCGCACTCCCGGAGGCCGAGGATGACCTGCGGACGTGCTTTCAGCGCGATCGTGACCGGGTCATCCACAGCAAGGCGTTCCGGCGGCTGAAGCACAAGACGCAGGTGTTCCTGGCGCCGGAGGGCGACCACTACCGGACGCGGTTGACCCACACGCTGGAAGTCTCACAGGTGGCGCGCACGGCCGCCCGCGCCCTGCGGTTGAACGAGGACCTCACCGAGGCGATCGTCCTGGCCCACGACCTGGGCCATCCGCCCTTCGGGCACGCCGGCGAAGAGGCCCTCAACGGTGTCATGCAGGCCGTCGGCGGATTCAAACACGACGAGCAGTCCCTGCGCGTCGTCGACGTCTTGGAGGTCCGGCGGCGGTCCGACGGCACCGAGGTGCGCGGCCTGAACCTGACCTGGGAAGTCCGTGACGGCATCGCCGGCCATTCGAAAGGGCTCCATCCCCTTGAGGCCGCCCGTCCCGGTGGAGCGGGCCTGCCGGCCACCCTGGAAGGACAGATCGCGCGAGTTGCCGACCGGATTGCGTATGTCCACCACGATACCGACGATGCGATCCGGGCCGGGCTGATTGCCGAACAGGACCTGCCCGCCGGCGTGCGGGGGGTCCTCGGAGATTCCCGGGGACGGTGGCTCGGCGTGATGGTGGCCGATCTGGTCGCATCGAGCGAGAAGGGAGATGTGGTGACCCTGTCGGACGGCGTGCGCGGCGCGCTGAACACGCTGACCGAGTTCCTCGCCGAACGCGTCTACCAGGGTCCGGACAGCCGGGCGGAGGTGCGAAAGGCGCAGCAACTGCTGCGGGAGCTGTACGGGTACTTCCTCGACCACCCGGAGGACATCTCTCCCGAGTACCAGGCCCTCGTCGCACGGGGCGAATCGACCGGCCGCGTGGTGGGCGACTTCCTCGCCGGGATGACGGATCGGTACGCGATCCGGACGGCAGAGGCGCGGCTGTTCCCGCGCACCTGGGCCTTGTGACTAACACAGAGACGAGGAGGTTCCGCCTGTGGCGCGTTCGCGGAAAACGCAATCCCAGCCGCTCAATGTGATGGTGCAGGGCAAGAATATCGACGTGACGCCGTCCCTCAAGGAGTATGCGGAGGAAAAGGTGGGCCGGATCACGCGGTATTTCGAGCACGTCCAGGAAGCGCAGGTCGTCTTGAGTGTGCAGCGGCGGGATAACCTCGGCAAAGCGCAGGTCGTGGAGGTGACGGTGTGGGGAGACGGGATCGTCCTGCGCGGCGTGGATGCGTCCGAGGACATGTACGCGTCGATCGACGGCGTGTCTGAGAAGCTGCGCAAACAGATCGAGAAGTTCCGCAGCAAGTTCATCGAGAAGCGGCGGACCGACGAGAGCCGGAAGAAAGACCGTGCCGTCGCCTCGGCGGAAGCCGCCCTGCGCGGCACCCCCGACGCCCCGCGGATCGTCCGCACGAAGCGTTTCGCGATGAAGCCCATGACGCCGGAAGAAGCGGCGATGCAGATGGAACTGCTCGGGCATGACTTCTTCGTGTTCCGCAACACCCAGTCCCTGGAGATAAACGTCCTGTACCGCCGCGCGAACGGGGACTACGGACTGATCGAACCGCAATCCTGAGGGAAGATACACCCCGACTCTCCCGCGTTGGTCAGAGCGGGAGGGGACTGTCCCCGGGGTATCCCCGAGCAGGCAGGAGGGGACTGTCCCCTCCTGCTGTACCAATGAGTGACCCTAACTGGGCTGGGGGGACAGGTCTGACACCGGGGAAGACCGCCAGACGCCCGTGCGTTATGATTGGTAAGTCATGAGCCTTCTCCAGCGGATCCTGGGTGATCCCAGCCAGCGTGAAGTGCGCCGCTGGCAGGCCACGGTCGAAGAGATCAACGCCTTCGAGCCGGACCTGCAGGTGGCCCCCGACGATCAGCTTCGCGGCACGACCGCGCAGTTCAAAGAGCGCCTCGCCGCCGGGGAGATGCTTGAGGACCTGCTGCCCGAAGCGTTTGCCGTGGTCCGGGAGGCGAGCCGCCGGACGACCGGGATGCGGCCGTTCGACGTCCAGCTGATCGGCGGCGCGGTGCTGCACGCCGGCAAGATTGCCGAGATGAAGACCGGCGAAGGCAAGACGCTGGTGGCCACCCTGCCCATCTACCTCAACGCGTTGACCGGGCGCGGGGTCCACCTCGTGACGGTCAACGACTACCTGTCCCGCCGCGACGCGGGCTGGATGGGGTCCCTCTACCACTTGCTGGGATTGTCGGTCGCCGCGATTACCCATGAAGCGAGCGGCCTCTACGACCTCTCGTTTGCAGATCCACACCCACACGCCGACGACCGGCTGAACCACTTCCGGCCGGTGACCCGGCGCGACGCCTACCACGCCGACATCACCTACGGGACGGTGAACGAGTTCGGCTTCGACTACCTGCGCGACAACATGGCGCTGCGGCCCGAGGACCTCGTCCAGCGTGATCTCGCCTACGCCATCGTCGATGAAGTGGACTTCATCCTCATCGACGAAGCCCGGACCCCGCTCATCATCTCCGGCATGCTCGAAGAGTCCACCCGGAAGTACTACGACTATGCCCGGGTCGTGCAGCGCCTGGCCGCCGGACGCGACTACACGGTGGACGAGAAGATCAAGACCGCGGTGCTCACCGAAGAGGGGATCGGGCGTGTCGAGCAGGCGCTGGGCGTCGAGAACCTGGCGGACATCGAGAACGTGGGACTGATGCATCACATCCACCAGGCGCTGCGGGCGGACGCCTGCTACAAGCGCGACGTCGACTATGTCGTGAAAGACAGCCAGGTGATCATCGTCGACGAGTTCACCGGCCGGCTGATGCTGGGACGCCGCTACTCCGATGGGTTGCACCAGGCGATCGAGGCGAAGGAGAACGTCAAGATCGAACGCGAGAGCCAGACCCTCGCCACGATCACCTTGCAGAACTACTTCCGGATGTACCAGAAACTGGCCGGCATGACCGGGACGGCCAAGACCGAGGAAGAGGAGCTCCAGAAGATCTACAACCTGCCGGTCGTCGTCGTCCCCACGGACAAACCGATGGTCCGCGATGACGCCGCCGATCTCATCTACAAGACGGAGAAGGCGAAGTGGCGCGCGGTCACCGAGGAGATCGCGCAGTGGCACAGCCACGGCCGGCCGGTGCTGGTCGGCACGCGATCGATCGAGAAGAACGAGCAGCTCGGGCAAATGCTGCAGCGCCGCGGCATCGCCCACCGGATTCTCAACGCCAAGAACCACGAACAGGAAGCCGAGATCATCGCCCAGGCCGGCCGGCGCGGGGCGGTGACCATCGCCACGAACATGGCCGGCCGCGGCGTCGACATCATCCTGGGGGGGAACCCGTCCGATCCCGCCGAGGCCGAATTCGTGCGGTCGGTGGGCGGGCTGCACGTGATCGGTACGGAGCGGCACGAGTCGCGGCGCATCGATAATCAGCTGCGGGGGCGATCGGGCCGCCAGGGCGACCAGGGATCGTCGCGGTTCTACGTGGCCCTGGACGACGAACTGATGCGGCTGTTCGCCGGCGAGCGCATCGCGTCGATTATGGACCGGCTGGGGATCGACGAGGACACGCCGATCGAACACCAGCTGGTGACACGCCAGATCGAAGGCGCGCAGCGGAAAGTGGAGCAGTACCACTTCGACGTCCGCAAGCACGTGCTCGAGTACGACGACGTCATGAACGTGCAGCGGAAAGTAATCTACAGCGAACGGCGCAAAGTGCTGAGCGGCCAGGACATCCGGGAGAACATCCTGGACATGGTGGAGCGCCTGACCGACCGCCTCGTCGACGCCCACTGTCCGCCGGCCGCCCACCCCGAGGAGTGGGATCTCGACGGTCTCGCCGAGGGCGCCGCGCAGCTGATCCCGGCGCTGGGGGACGTCGAGGTCGCCGGCAGCACGTCACGGGACGACCTGAAAGAGAAACTCACGTCCGGGGCGCTGGCCGCGTACGAGAGAAAGGCCGACGACGTCGGCGCGGACTTCCCCACGGTGGAGCGCCTGGTGCTGCTGCAGACCATCGACCGGAAGTGGATCGACCACCTCTACAACATGGAAGCGCTGCGAGAGGGGATCGGGCTCCGCGCATACGCGCAGGTCAGCCCGTTGGTCGAATACCAGCGCGAAGGGTACGCGCTGTTCCAGCAGATGCTGGATGCGGTGCAGGAGGAGACGATTCAGTTCCTGTTCCGCGTCCAGCTGGAGTCTCCGCCGGCGGCACAGCCGGCGGCGCGTGTACGTCCGAACGGAGCCGGTGGAGCCGGGCGTCCGCTGCGGGCGCCGGTCGCCGCCGGAGGGCCGCGGGGGGCTCCGGGCGAGTCGCGGAAGATCGGCCGCAACGATCCCTGCTGGTGCGGAAGCGGCAAGAAGTACAAGAAGTGTCACGGCAAGGACGAATAACGCAGTTCCTCTTTCCCGTCCTCTCCGGCGTCCTCTTCGCGCTCGCGTTTCCCAGCGTTGACGCCGGCTACCTCGCCTGGATCGCACTGGTCCCGCTGCTCGTCGCGATCTCCGACAGAAGCCCGCGCGACGCGTTTATCTTCGGCTACCTGACCGGGTTGGTGGGGTTTGCACTCATCCTGTCGTGGATGCGGTTGTTCGGCGTGATCCCGTGGATGCTGCTGGCTGCGTATCTGGGCCTCTACGTGGGGATGTTCGCCGCCATGCTGCGCTGGCTCATCGGGAATCGCTCACCGTTCTGGAGCCTGCTGCTGGCGCCGGCGCTGTGGACGGGGCTTGAGTACCTGCGGTCGATCGGGCCGCTGGCGTTTCCCTGGGCGACGTTCGGCGTGAGTCAGCACGCGTTCATTCCGGTGCTGCAGGTCGCCCGCGTCACGGGCGTGTACGGTATTTCAGCGCTCGTCGTGCTCTTCAATGTGTGGATCGCGTCGATGGTGATGCCCATTGCGTCGAGGGTGAAGGGTCTGGCACCAAGCCGCGGCGAGCGAGGTCCAGCCAACAGGCAGCTGGTCGGGATGGCCATGATCCTGGCGCTCTTCCTCGTTACAGCTCGCTCGGGGCTCCTGCAGCCACCACCGGCCGAGACCGGTTCGCTGCGGGTCGCCACGCTCCAGCCCAACGTCCCACCGCCGCTGAAGTTTGACCCGGCCGTCGCCCGCAACAACATGGCGTTGCTGAAAAGCCTGATCGACCAGGCCGCGCAGACACCGACAGACCTGATCGTCATGCCCGAGAGCGCACTGCCGTCGGATCTCTTCGGAGAACGAGGCCTCCTGCCGGTCGTCGGCGGATGGGCGGCGGCCGCCCGCTCTACGCTCATCGCGACGAGCTTGGAGAACGGGACGTCCAACATCGCCGTCTCTATCGCCCCCAGCGGGTCAGCAGTGGACCGCTACGATAAGTCGCGGCTCGTGGCGTTCGCCGAATCCGGCATCCGCCCGGGCTTCCGGAGCACCCCGCTGTGGACGCCGCTGGGGCCGCTTGGAGTCGCGATTTGTTTCGAGTCCATCTTCCCGGAGGTGAGCCGGGATTTGGTCCGCGCAGGTGCACAGGCGATCGTCGTGATTACCAACGACGCGTGGTCGGATGGCACCGGCGGTCCCGCACAGCATGCCCGTTTCGCTCCACTGCGCGCAGTGGAGACCGGGCGGTGGGTCGTCCAGGCCGCAAATTCAGGCGTGTCGCTGATCGTCGATCCCTCCGGGCGGATCGCGGCGTCGCTGCCCGTGCAGCAGCCCGGCGTCCTCGTGGGGAGGATCGCCTTCGAACGCCCCATGACGCCGTATGTCCGGTGGGGCGATTGGTTTGCCCAGCTGATGCTTGCCGCCGCGGCTGCAGCGACCATGCTCCGGCGCGACACGCTCCTTGCCGAAATCCGGCGGCCGGCGTTCCGTACTGCCGCCGCGGTCTGCGCGCTGCCCCTCACCGGCGTCGCGGCGCTGGTCGCCTCCGGCGCGCCGTGGTGGGCGTGGACGGTCCTATTGCTCGGCTTTGCAGCAGTCTTTGCCGCGGGGCGAATCGCACCCGCCGCGCCGGAATCCCGGAGAGGATTCCGCGGGCTGCCGGCGGCCCTCGCTGCGGGCTCCCTCCTGGTGGCCGCGCTGTGGGGAGTTGTCGTCCTCGCCTTCCGAGCGAATCAGATCCCGGTGGAGATCACGGTGCCCCGTGAAGGTGGGTTCGTGCTTCAGCAGTTGCTGATCGCCGCGGCGCTGGAACTCTGGCTCCGAGGGGGCGCGTTCACGGTGCTGGCAGCGTGGCGGGGCGTGCCCGTCGCGATCGGCGTCACCACACTGGTGGGGATGGTGGTCCAGCTTGGGCTCCCCGCCGAGGCGCTTGCCTGGGCGATGGTCACCGGAATCGGGTTCGGTCTCATCCGGGCACGCACGGGCAGCGCGATCGGGCTCATCGTTCCCCATGCGCTGGGCAACCTGCTCATCGCGTTTCTCACGGTGGTGCGCTGACTACTGGTAACCGGAAACGGGAAACCGGAAGCCGGGAAGCAGAGCCCAACCGCGTACCACTTTATCTCAAATGTGGGAATTGCTACTATGAGTTGGCAGTTGCGATTACCGGCTACCGGTTACCCGTTACCGGATTTCGAAAGGGCAAGGAATACGATGACGATTGAAGAACTGCGAGATCTCGTTGATGCCGACCGCGCCCGGCTGGCCGACATCGGGAGGCATCTTTGACCTGCCCGGCAAGCAGGCCCGCATCGATTCGCTCGAGACGCAGGTCCAGGCCCCGAACCTCTGGAGCAACCCCGAGCACGCCCGCGCCCTGACGCAGGAACTCAGCGCGGTCCGTTCCCAGGTGGACACCTACGCCGCGCTGCGGCGGCAGGTCGATGACCTGGAGATCCTCATCCGTCTGGCGCAAGAAGATCCAGAAGGCCTGGATGCGGCGGAACTCGCCCGTGAGGCGCAGGCGGCCCATGCGCGCGTGCGGCAGCTCGACCTCATGACGCTTCTGTCCGGCGAGCACGACCCGGCCAACGCCATCGTCTCGATCCACGCCGGCGCCGGGGGGACCGATTCGCAGGATTGGGCCAGCATACTCCTGCGAATGTACACGCGGTGGGCGGACGGCCACGGTTTCGGATCTGAAGTCGCCGATCTGTCGGCGGGTGAAGAGGCGGGGGTCAAGAGTGCCACCCTGATCGTGTCGGGTCCACATGCCTATGGGTATCTCAAAGGCGAGCGCGGCGTGCACCGGCTGGTCCGCCTGTCGCCGTTCGATGCGGCCGGCCGCCGGCACACCTCGTTTGCGCTGGTAGACGTGATCCCCGAGGTCGAGGAAGTAGAGGTCACGGTCCGCGACGATGACCTGCGGATCGAGACCTACCGGGCGGGGGGGGCCGGCGGCCAGAACGTCAACAAGGTCGAGACGGCCGTGCGCATCACCCACGTGCCGACCGGGATCACCGTCCAGTGCCAGAACGAGCGGTCCCAGCACGCGAACAAACTCACCGCCCTGCGGCTGCTTCGCGCCCGGTTGGCCGAATTCGCCGAGGCCCAGCAGCGCCAGCGCCTGGCCGAACTGCGGGGAGAGCACAAGGAAGCGGCGTGGGGCAACCAGATCCGGTCCTACGTGCTGCATCCCTACACGATGGTGAAAGACCACCGCACGGACGTCGAGACCGGCGGCGCGCAGGCCGTGCTTGACGGTGATCTCGACCGCTTCATCGACGCCTACCTGCGCACACAGTCCTCTGCATGACGACACCGTCGGTGGCCGTGCGCGTGCTCGTCGTGGCCGCGATCGTCATCGGTGTGTCGTTCGGGGCCGCCGCGGCGGCCATCCCCTTGTACGTGCAGTCCCGGCTTGCCGCCGCCTTGCGCACCGACCTCCGGGCCCGCCGTGTGGATGTCACCGTGCGGGCGTCCCCCCAGGACGCGTGGGCCGGCCGGTTCGAGCGGCTGGATGTGATTGTGGAGGATTTCCTCGCCGGCGCCCTGCCGGTGCGGCGGTTCGATGCCCGCCTCGGCGGGGCGGAAATCGATCGTCAGCGGCTGGAACGCCGCGGCGAGCTGTTCCTGCGGCGGCTTGCCGAAGGCACGATGACGGTCACGGTGACCGAGACCGGGCTGCAGGACTACCTGCTGGCGAGCGGGACACTCCGTGAGGCGCGGGTCCGGCTGGCCGGCGGCGAGGCGACGGTGCAGGGCGTGATTCGGGTCCTGACCGTCGACGTGCGGGCGGTGATGCGGGGCGCCTTCGTGATCCGCGACGGCCGCCAGATTGCGTTTCTGGTGCGCACGATCTCACTGGCCGACGTGCGGCTGCCGCCGGAAGTCGGCCAGAGTCTGAGCGCCGCGATGAACCCGCTGGTCACCGCCGACGATTTTCCGCTGCCGCTGCGGTTTGTGAGCGTGAAGGCCGACGACGGCGAACTGGTGCTCCGTGCCGACGCGGCTCGTTGACCTGACGTCGGGCTCCAGACGCTGGCTGCTGGCGATTGCGCTGGTCGGCGTGCTGGCGGCCGGAGCTATCAGCGCGGCCCGGTGGCGCCTCGAAGCAGGCTACCAGACCGTCGAAATCGTCCTCGACGGTCCGGACTGGCAGGCCCTGGCCCTCCGAGAAGGTCTCAATCCCAATGCGCTGCTCCGCGAGGCACGCACGCGCGGGGCGACATCAGTGTCGGTCTACGAACGCACGTTGAAGCGGATGGCTGACGGCGGCGAGGCGGTCTATCTGTCGGCGATGGAACTCGCCGCCCTGGCGCGCGCGGGGACCATTCCCTCCGCGTTCGAGCCCGTGCTTGACGGCGGCCTTCGGCCGGGTGTGGTCTACGTGTCCGCCGGACCCGAGATGCTGGGATTCCTTGAGGATGCCTTCTCCGGGCTCTTGGGCGTCTGGCGGGTCCACCGCAGCGGACAAATCCTCGAAGTCGCGGGCCTCCGTGAGGATGTCGAAGAGACGGGTCTCGGGTTTCTCCCGCAGGACCTGGCCGGCTACACGGATCTGGGGTTGGTGCCGGTGCTCCGCCTCCGAAACTATGCCGGACTCACGAACGATGGGCTGCAGCGCCTGTTTGGCCGCCTGCGCCGGCTCGGACGAGACTACACTGTCCTGTTTGAGTTCAATGAGGTGCTGGGGTTTGAGCGGTTGATCGATGAAACGGCCGCCGCCCTCCGCGGCGTCGCCGCCCGCTATGCCCGCATCGAGGCGCTCAGCGAACGGCGCAAGCAGCGGGGCGAAGACCGCCTTACCGCGCAGATGCGGCCGCACGTCATCCGGCTGTTCAGTCTGACGCCCGAAGAACTGCAGGTCTTGCCGGTCAGTCAAGCCAGGGAGAAGTTCATCCGCGGCATCCGCGAACGCAATATCCGCCTGCTGTACGTGCGGCCGCTGGTGACCAGCGCCGGCATGATCGGGTCACAGGTCAACCTCGAGTTCATCGAATCATTGTCGGCCGGCGTCCGCGGTGCCGGGCTGCAGGTGGGGCGGGCCGCTCCACTGCCCGCGCTGGACGCGCTGCCCATCCTGCGACTGCTGGCAGCGGCGGGGGCGCTCGCAGTCATCCTCCTGTCACTGGCCGTGGTTGTCGAGGCGATCGGCATCTCGGTTTCGATGCGGTGGTGGTGGGTGGTCTTCGCCGCGACAGTGCTGATCACGGCCGCGGCGTTTGTGGCCGGCGGATTCACGCTGTGGCGGAAGGTCCTGGCGCTGGGGGTCGCGTCGATGGTCCCAGGTGTCGCGGCCGCCGCGCTCATTCCAGTCAGGCAGACCGCCGGCGAGGACCGGAGGCATCCCGCGCGGCATGGTCTGTCGGTCCTCTGGCTGGCCTCGTTTGTCGCGATGGCCGCGGGCGTGATGGTGGCGGGACTGCTGTCGCAGTGGGAGTTCATGCTCGCGGCGGATGTCTTTGCCGGGGTCAAACTCGCCCAGGTTGCTCCGGTGCTCGTCGCCGTCATCCTGCTGTGGCAGATGGATCGCTCCCCCCGGGACTGGCGGCAGACGCTGCGGGACGCCTGGGCGTGGTCGGCTCATCCGCTGCTGCTCCGGTACGCGATTGCCGCCGTCGTGGTCGGGGTGGCAGCGGTCGTGCTGCTGGCGCGCAGCGGCAATTTCGGGCTGCCGCTCCTGGGCGCGGAGGAGCGCCTGCGGACGCTGGCCGAACAGTTGCTGGTGGCGCGGCCGCGCACGAAGGAGTTTCTGATCGGCCATCCCGCGTTGCTGCTGGCCGCCGCCGCGGCCGCCATGGGCTGGCGCCGGTGGGTGCTGCCCCTGGCGGCGGTCGGCGTCATCGGTCAGGCCGGGATCATCAATAGTTTCTCGCACCTGCATACGCCGCTGCTGTACACGCTGTGGCGGACCGGCAATGCGCTGCTCGTCGGCAGCCTCCTGGGCCTGACGGCGATGTGGGTGCTCATCGCTGCCGTCGGCCGTCTGCGGCGCGGTCCGCATGCCCTGCACCCGAACGCCGAGCGTGGTGCAGGGAGCGGCCGCCGCGCCCGCTGATGCGGGTCGTCCTTTCCGGCTACTTCGGATTTGGCAACCTCGGGGACGAAGCAGTGCTGGCCGCGATGCTGGCGGCGCTGCGGCCGCGGATGCCGGCCACGGAGTTCACCGTCCTGTCCGCCGACCCTCAGTCCACGGCCCGGCAGCACGGCGTGCGCGCGGTCTCCCGCTTGGGACCTCACGCGTTCCGCGCGATGGCGGGCGCCGACCTGGTCATCAGCGGCGGGGGGAGCCTGATTCAGGACGTAACCAGTATCCGCTCCCCCCTGTACTATCTGGGCATGCTGGCGGCCGGCCGGGCGCTGGCCCGCCGGTCGATGGTGTACGCGCAGGGAATTGGTCCGCTCCGCCGCCGCTGGCTGCGAACGCTGACCGGATGGATCGGCAATCGCGTGGACGCGCTGACGGTGCGCGACGACGAGTCGCAGCGCGAACTGGCGGCGTGCGGCGTCCGTCGTGCCGTAGATGTCGTCGCCGATCCGGTCTTTGCGCTGCCAGCCGCTCCACCGGAACGGGCCGCCGAACTGCTGGGCCCGCCGGTCCGGCCACGCATCGGTGTGGTCCTGCGGTCCTGGGGAGATAGCGGGTATGTCGAGCCACTGCTGGCCGCGATCCGGACCATCGCCGGCGAAGCAGGAGCAGAACTCCTCGTCTTGGTGTTCCATCCTGCGAAGGACCAGATGATCTCCGCGCAGGCCGCGGCCCGGCTGGACGCCCGGATCGTCAGCGGGGTCACGCCCCAGGACATGATGGCGGTTATCGGCACCCTTGACCTGGTGGTCGGTGCCCGCCTGCATGCGCTGATCTGCGCCGCGGTGGCCGGGGTGAGCCTGATCGGGCTCACCTACGACCCGAAGGTCGCCGCGCTGGTGCGGCGGATCGGGGCCGGGTCGCTGCTGCCGGTGGATGCGCTGCCTGCGGAGGAAGTACGGCAGGTCTTGGCGTCGGCGTGGGCGGCGCGGGGGCAGACGCGGACCGTGCTGCTCACACGGGTGCCTGAGCTTCGGCGCGCCGCGCTGCGCGCGGCCGACCTTGCAGCAGCGCTGGGAGGATTTCCCTCCAGACCCACGGAATAGACGCCAGACACTCCGTCGCCGCGACCGTCGCCGCATGGGAGGCTCCTTAGATGCCGGAGGTGCTCAAGGTGTCCGCCGACTCCAAACCCAAAGCCGTCGCGGGCGCGCTCGCCGCAGTCCTCCGAGACAAGGGAGTGGTTGAACTCCAGGCCATCGGCGCCGGGGCGGTCAACCAGGCCGTGAAAGCCATCGCCATCACCCGGGGGTTCGTCGCCCCCAACGGGATCGACCTCGTCGCGATCCCCGCGTTCACGAAAGTCGAGATCGAAGGCGAAGAACGCACCGCGATCAAGTTCCTCGTCGAAAAACGATAGTCCCCGAACCGCTCTGAGTCCTGCGTCCTGAGTCCGTGTTACGCTGTGAGGGGCGATGAACGCCAGCTACGGCGAACTCAAAGTGTTTTCCGGCTCCGCGAACCCGGCGCTGGGCAAGGAGATCGCGGACTACCTCGCCGTGCCGTCCGGCAAGGTGCGGCAGACTCGGTTCGCCGACGGCGAGATGTACGTCCGGTTCGAGGAAAACGCCCGAGGCGTCGACGCGTTTGTCGTGCAGCCGACCTGTCCGCCGGTGAACGAGCACCTGATGGAACTGCTCATCATGCTCGACGCCCTCAAGCGTGCCTCGGCCGGACGGATCACGGCGGTCATTCCCTACTACGGTTATGCGCAGAGCGACAAGAAGGATGCGCCGCGCGAGCCCATCACCGCGCGCCTGGTCGCCGACCTGCTCATCACCGCCGGCACCGACCGCATCCTCTCCGTCGACCTGCACGCCGGGCAGATCGAGGGGTTTTTCAACATCCCCGTGGATCACCTGCGCGCGATGCCGCTGTTCGCCGACTACCTGCGCGAGAAGGACCCGCGCAACGCCGTCGTCGTCGCCTCAGACGCCGGGGCAGTCAAGCGCAGCAAGCAGCTCGCCGACCGGCTCGACCTGCCGCTGGCGATTATCTTCCAGAGGCGCGTCGCCACGGACGTGAAGGAGCCGGTGCAGATAGTCGGCGAGGTGGAGGGCAGGGTTCCCATCATGATCGAGGACGTCATCAGCACCGCGGGTACCCTGCACGGCGCCCTCGATCTCCTCATCCAGCATGGGGCGCGTCCTGAAGTCTACATCTGCGCGACACACGCCAAACTGACCGGCTCGGCGCTGGACCGGCTGGGCCGGGATGAGATCCGGGAGGTGGTCGTGACGAACACGATCCCCATCCCGCCCGAGAAGATGCTGCCCAAGATCACGGTGCTCTCCGTCGCGCCGCTGCTGGCAGAAGCCATCCGCCGCATCCACCTCAACCAGTCCGTGAGCATGCTCTTCACGTGACGGTTCGCACGCGCTTTGCCCCCAGCCCGAGCGGGCAGCTGCACGTCGGCAACGCGTGGGCGGCGTTCTTCAACTGGCTGTACGCGCGGCACGAGGCCGGACGGTTCGTCCTGCGCATCGAGGACACCGATCAGAGCCGGTCGACCGACGAATCCATCCGCTCGATCATCAGCGATTTTCGCTGGCTGGGCATCGATTGGGACGAAGGCCCGGACGTGGGAGGTCCGTTCGGGCCTTACCGGCAGACCGAGCGGGCCGCATTGTACCGGGAGCACGCGCAGCGCCTGCTCGATTCCGGCCGGGCGTACTACTGCTACTGCACGCCGGACGAACTGGCGGCGGAGCGGGCGGCGGCCCAGGCGTCGGGCCGTCCCTATCGCTACTCCGGCCGCTGCCGCAACCTGTCCGCCGCTGAGCGCGAGGCCTTTATCCGGGAAGGGCGCCCCCCGACGATCCGTCTCCGCGTCGACCGCACCGAGCCCATCGTCGTGCCGGACCTGATTCTGGGCACGGTGAGGTTTGAACCCGCCGCCCTCGACGACGCCATCCTTATGCGGTCCGACGGCAGCGCTCTGTACAATTTCGCGAACGTCATCGACGACCACCTCATGGAGATAACCCATATCATCCGGGCCAACGAACACCTGTCGAACACGCCCAAACAGCAGTTGGTCTACGATGCGTTTGAGTGGTCGATGCCTTACGTGGCGCACCTGCCGCTGATCCTTGGGCCGGACCGCCGGAAACTCAGCAAGCGCCACGGGGAGACGTCGCTGGATGCCTACCGCCGCCAGGGGTACCTCCCCGAAGCGCTGCTGAATTTCTTTGCCCTGCTGGGGTGGCACCCGGAAGAGGGCCGCGAGATCTACTCCGTCAACGAGCTGATCGCGAAGTTTCGCATCGAGGACCTGGGCAAAGCCTCGCCGATGTTCGACGCCGCCAAGCTGTCCTGGATCAACGGGTTGTATCTGCGCGAGCTGATCGCGACCGATCCTCAGCGCGTGGTCGACGTATGCCTGAGCAGTCTCCAGCGTGCCGGTCTGATCGGGCCGGCGGTCGCAGAGGCCGACCGAACCTATGTGCAGCGGGTCATCGAGGTCCTCGGCGACCGGCTCAAAGTCGGCGCCGACATCGTCACCGCCGGCGACTTTTTCTTCTCGGACACCGCGACATACGAGCCCGCCGCGGTGGACCAGTACCTGCGGGATCCCGCCGCGCTCGAGGTGCTTGCCCGCCTCCGCGATCGGGTGGCCGCGGTCGATGAACTCGACCGTGACAGCGCTGACCGTATCGTCCGGCAGCTCGCCGCCGATCTTGGGATCCACGGCCGGGCGATCATCCACCCAACGCGGGTGGCACTGACGGGACGCACGACTGGTCCAGGACTGTTCGAACTGATGGGGGTCCTGGGCAAGGCCCGTGTGGTGCAGCGCCTGGGCCGGGCTGTGACCGCGTTGTGATCGCCTCCGCCTAGTCTCCAGTCACACGCCATCCTGCTCCATTCGGAGGGCTCTGTCTGCCGGTTGCCGCCGGGATACTGACACCTTGGCGACATTCACCTACCCTTGGCATCACCTCGGCGAGTGACAACCGGGGAACATGGACATCCGGGGGTGGTGGGCGTGACCGTGAGGGATTGGGCTGTCCTGGCAGGGTTCGCCTTCGGGGTTCTCATCAACCTGCTGTAATCCACGACGGGAGGTGGAGGCGGTGGCACAGTCGCGCGCGCTGACGATCGAGGAGGTCGATCTGCCCGAGATCACCCTCAGCGGGTGGCTGGCGGATGTCGTGACAGGCTTCATGGCCGGGTATGGCCTTGCGCAACTCACCTGTTCGGCGACCTCCTACTGTTAAACAGGCCGCGGCCTCCGGGCGGGTACTCCCGGAGGCCGCACGCCGCATCGGCGAGATGCACTACGTGCCGCGTCCCGGCACGGATCGCTGGGTTCGGCTCGGGGAGATGGAGTGGCGCCTGTTGCAGACGCTTCAGAGGAAGACGGGTCCGGCGGCCGCGCCGGTCGCGGTCGACATTCCTGGCTGGTCACCGGATCAGCTGGCAGCGGCCGTCCAACGGTTTGCCGCTTTGGGCCTGTTGGCACCCGGCGCGGTGCAGGCCGCCGAGACGCGCACCGCAGGCCGGCCGGCTCTGCTGGGTCTCCTGGCGGCGGGACTCGTGACGTTCCTCTTAGGTGACGTCATTGCGGTGGCTCGCACGGTCCCCTGGCCAGCCTGGATTGCGGGACGGCCGCCCGGCTGGCTGGCCGCCATCCTTGTGCTGATGATGGCGGCGGCGCACGAAGCCGGTCATGCCGCAATCGCGTTGGCCGTCGGTGCCCCGGCCGCCGCGCTGCGGGTCACGGCAGGGCGGCTGGGCTGGATCCCCATTCCTACCGTGCGCGTGGGGCAGTTCTGGGCGCTCTCGAACGCGGCTCGAACAGCCGTGGTGCTGGGTGGGGCGGGCGCGCAGCTGCTGCTGGCCGCACTGGCCGGCAGTCTGTGGCTGGTGTGGCCGCTCGTCGGCGCGCCGCCTCCGGCGGTCCTGCTCTGGCTGCAGTCGACGGCGATCATCCTGGCGGCTGCGAATCTTCTGCCCGTGTATCCACTTGACGGGTACTGGCTGATTGCCGTGCGGCTGGACCGCCCGCGGCTGCGAGAGGAGAGCCGGGTGGTCCGGCTCAGCTCTGAAGCCGGTGTCATCGTGCTGTCAGGGCTGACCGTGCTGTGGGTCGTCTGGTTGTTGGTGTAGCAGATGCGCGATCATTCCCCTCCCATGGACGGGGTCGCCGCGCAGTCGTTGAGCCGTCGTTTCGGCGCCCGCGTGGCCGTCGATCAGGTCGATCTTCACGTCCGTCCGGGGGAAATCCTCGCCCTGCTGGGTCCCAACGGTGCCGGGAAGACCACCACGGTGCGGATGGTGGCCGCGCTGCTCAGGCCGAGCGGCGGCACCTGCCGGGTGAACGGCTACGACGTCGTCGCACAGGCTGACCAGGTCCGGCAGATCACGGGACTCATGACCGACGTGCCGGCACTCTACGGCGACATGGCGCTCCGTGCGTACCTGATATGGTTCGCGGGTCTGTACGGAATCGCCGAGACCGCCGCGCGTGTGCAGGCCGACGCGCTGATCGATCAGTTTGGTCTCGCGGCATGGAACGCGGCCCCGCTCGCCACGCTGTCCCGCGGGACCCAGCAGAAGGTCGCGCTGGCGCGATCGCTGCTGCACGACCCACACGTCCTGCTGCTGGACGAACCCACCGCATCGCTCGACGTCGAGGCGACCCTGGGGCTGCGGGAAGTGTTCCGGACTCTGAAAGAATCCGGCCGGGCCATCGTCCTGTGCACCCACAACCTGGCTGAGGCGGAGAAAGTCGCCGACAGCGTGGCGATCCTGATCAACGGCCGGATTGCGCATCAGCAGCGGCTGCGGGCTGATGGGACGCCCAGGACCTATCGCCTGCGGCTGGCCTCAGCTGCCCCGATCGATCTGAGTCTCCTCCAGACAGTCCCTTGGCTGGAACGGGGGTCGGTCTGCTGGCGCGGGCCCGGCGTAATCGAATACGCCACACGCGTTCCTGAGGAAGCCAACCCACGCGTGGCCGCCGCGCTCGTCGGGCATGGCGCCGGGCTGGTGGAGTTGGCCCCGGGGAGAGAATCGCTCGAGGAGATTTACCTCCGCAAGTTACAGGAGGCCGGTCATGCGCACCATCAGACTCATCGCCACTAGAGAGCTCGGGGACCTGTTCGGGTCGCGCGCCAAGGGCATCCGAATGTTGCTGTTCGTCGGCATGCTCCCCGTGCTCACGTTGGTGATCCTGCGCCTGCAGCTGGCCAGACCGGACTACGACATCGCGCGCCTGCCCACCGGGGTGCTGGTATCGTTCATGTACACCGGCATTCTTCCTCTCAACTTCAGCATGGGGATGGCGGCCCTGTCGTTTGCCTCGGAGTTCGAGTCCGGGACCATCGTGCCCTTGCTGGCAGCGCCGGTCCGAACGTCGGCGATCTTCGCTGGCAAACTGGTGGCCGCCCTGGCGGCCGGCATCGGCTTGGCCTGGTTCTCACAGGGACTCCTCTTTGGTCTGTTCAGCCCGATGCTGAACCGCCCGTGGCCCGTCCCGTTGTCGGTCACCCTCCTGATGTCCGCCGGCGTACCGGTGTTGGCCTTCCCCCTCGTGGCCATGACCATGGTGCTGGGCAGCCGTGCCAGACAAGCCAGAACCGCCCAAGCGAACAGCACGCTCGCGTTCCTCGCTGTGCTGGCGGTCTCTCTGCTGATCGCCTGGCGCCGTCCGCCGCTCACCCCGCCGGTCGTCGCCGCGGCCGCGCTGGGCGGGCTCGCCGGCGGCGCTGTGCTGCTGGCGGTCGGCATGCGGCTGTGGGATCGGGAGGAGCTGCTGAGCCGTTCTGACTGAAGCGCCGTCAATTCCCATACCCGCCGCCGGTCGTGTATCCTCAGGAGATGGAGCCTTCGGCCCTCTCCGGGTCTCCGGAACACGGCGTGCCGCAGCGTCTGGTGAGTCCGAACTTCATCACCGAGATCATCGACGCGGATCTCCGGGACGGCCGCTACCCGGTCGTGCGCACGCGGTTCCCGCCTGAGCCCAACGGCTACCCGCATATCGGGCACGCGAAGTCGATCTGCCTGAACTTCGGCCTCGCGCTCGATTACGGCGGGGAGTGCAACCTGCGGTTTGACGATACGAACCCCGAGACGGAGTCCCAGGAATACGTCGAGGCGATGAAACGGGACATCGCGTGGCTGGGCTTCGCCTGGGCGCGGGAGCTGTACGCGTCGGACTACTTTGAACGACTGTACGCCTGTGCCGAGCAGCTCATCCTCGACGGGCACGCGTATGTCGACAGTCTGTCGGATGAGCAGATCAGCGAGTACCGGGGGACGGTCACGCGCCCCGGCCGGCCGAGTCCCAATCGCGACCGCAGCATCGACGAGAACCTCGACCTGTTCCGGCGCATGCGGGCGGGGGAGTTCCCCGACGGAGCGCATGTGCTGCGGGCCAAGATCGATCTGGCCAGCCCCAACATGAAGCTGCGCGATCCGGTCCTCTACCGGATCGTGCATGCGCCACATTACCACAGGGGGGACCGGTGGGTACTCTACCCGCTGTACGATTTTGCCCACCCACTCTCAGATGCCATTGAGGGGATCTCGCACAGCATCTGCACGCTGGAGTTCGAGAACAACCGGGCGATCTACGACTGGCTCGTGGAGCGCCTGCGCGGGAAGTGCGGATTGCCGGAGGCCCCGCGGCCGCACCAGTATGAATTCGCCCGCCTCAACCTCGACTACACGGTGCTGTCGAAGCGCAAACTCATCCGGCTGGTGGAGGGAGGCTACGTCTCGGGTTGGGACGACCCGCGGATGCCGACCCTGTCCGGCCTGCGCCGGCGCGGGGTGAATCCGGAGGCCATCCGCGAGTTCTGCTACCGGATCGGGGTGGCCAAAACGAACAGCCGTGTCGACCTCGCGACGTTCGAGGCGGCGGTGCGCGATGACCTCAATCACCGCGCCCCGCGTGTGCTGGCCGTGGTGCGGCCGGTGCGCGTCGTGCTGGCGAACTACCCCGAGGAGCACGAGGAGTGGCTGGAGGCGTCGTACTGGCCGCGGGACGTCCCGCGGGAGGGAACCCGCCGGGTGCCCTTCTCCCGGGACCTGTACATCGACGCCGACGACTTCATGGAGCATCCGCCGGCGGGCTACCATCGCCTCGTGCCCGGTGGGCGGGTCCGCCTGCGCCATGCCTATGTCATCCGCTGCGAGGACGTGGTCAAAGATGACGCGGGCCGGATCGCCGAATTGCGCTGCTCCTATGAACCCGATACGTTGGGGAAGAAGCCGGCCGGACCCGCGGTCAAAGGGACGATCCACTGGGTCTCTGCCCGCTACGCCGTCCCGGCAGTGATCCGGCTGTACGACCGGTTGTTTGCGGTTGCCGATCCGGAGGCTGGAGGCGAAGACTTCACAGCCAGTCTGAATCCGGTATCCCTCACGGAGGTCACGGGGTACGTCGAACCCAGCGTCCGCGATGACGCGCGCGACACGCGCTACCAGTTCGAGCGCCTCGGCTACTTCTGGCAGGACCCGCAGGACTCCCGGGCCGACCGGTTGGTCTTCAACCGCATTGTGACCCTCCGGGACTCCTGGACCAAGGCCCTTGAGCGACGTTGACCAGAAATTGCGGACCACAACGAGGATGGGTAGGGGAGCGGCGAGAACGTACACTCGGCGTTTTTCGCGCCCGTCGGAGGTGACTCGTGGATGGCCGCGTACTCGATCCTAGGACCGCAGACCTTGCCAGGCTTCGCCGCCTCCCTCCGCACGACCTCGCGGAAATTCTCTACGATCTGAATCCCTCGGAACTGGCGCACCTGTTCACGCGGTTCGGGGACGAAGATCTCGCGGACCTCGTCGCCGAACTCGATCCCCACGACGCCGGCCGGCTCATTCTCAAGCTCAGTCTGGCCCAAGCGGCAGACGTGTTGGAAGAGATGCCCCCCGACGATGCCGCCGATGTCGTCGAGGAGTTGTCCCCTTCGCAGGCCCGCGCCATCCTCCAGGAGATGGAGCCGGATGAGGCGCGCCAGCTGAAGGAACTCCTGGCGTACCCCGAGGGCAGCGCCGGCCACCTGATGACTCCGAAGTATGTCGCGGTGAGTCCGGATATGACGGCAGAAGAGGCCCTCGTTGCGCTCCGGCACGTCGCCGAGGAAGCGGAATCGGTGTACTACGTGTACGTCAAGGACCCAGAGACCAACCGGCTCCTGGCGGTCCTGCCGCTGTACAATTTGTTTTTCGCCAAGCCGCAGACACCCGTGCGAGACATCATGAACCGGGATGTGGCCAAGGTGCGCGCGGACGCTCCCCAGGAAGAGGCCGCCCGGCTCCTCAACCAGTACCATTTCATTGCCTTGCCGGTTGTCGACGATGACGACCGGCTGCTGGGGATCATCACGGCCGATGACGCGGCGGCCGTGCTGCGGGAGGAGGCCACCGAAGACATCGAGCGGCTCGGCGGCTCCCAACCGCTGGATGAGCCGTACCTGACGGCCTCACCGTTCACGCTGGCCAGAAAGCGGATCGGCTGGCTGCTGCTGTTGTTTGTGGCTCAGGCGTACACCGGCACCGTTATGCGGCACTTTCAAAACGATCTGCAGCAGGTCGTCGCCCTCGCCTTCTTCATCCCGCTGCTCATCGGGACCGGGGGCAACACGGGGTCGCAGACGGTGACCACGGTCATCCGGGCGATGGCCTTGGGCGAGTTGCGGTTCCGCGACGCGTTCCGTGTGTGGCTGAAGGAACTCGGGACGGCGTTCATCCTGGCGACGGCGATGGCGCTGGCCACACTCGTCCGCGCCTGGACGCTCAACGTCACGACGGCGATCGGATTGACCGTGGCGCTGGCGGCGTCGGCGATCGTGCTGTGGGCCGCGACCGTAGCCGCGCTGCTGCCCCTGGTGCTGCGGCGCCTGCGGGTCGATCCGGCGGTGGTCTCGGCGCCGCTCATCAGTACCCTGGTGGACGGCACAGGGCTGATTATCTACTTCGAGATCGCCCGGCGCGTCCTCAGGCTCTGATCGCGTCTTCCCGAACAGATCGCGCATTCATCGTCGGCTTACCTACACGATTGTCGTCTCACCGACGAACACAGTTCCCGACTGTCCGGTGAACCGAAGGATGTCGTCAACGACCTCCTTGCCCTCCGGGGTGGCGAAGGCGGCGATAAAGGCCTGCTTGGTGTCGAAGTACAACTCGGCGACTCCGTCGGGGAATCCGGTCCTCCCGGGTCCGCCCTCGACGAGGTTGATCTCGTACCGCCTCAGCCCCTGGAGTTTTTCCCTTGCCAGGGGCGCATGGACCTCCAGCCAGTACCGACTGAACTCCTCGGGTGCCTGACCTTCCTTCTTATGGGCCCAGAAGATGGCTTTGAACATGTGAAGAAGCCTCCTTGGCTACCGCGTCGAGAGCCACCAGAGCAGGTACACGACTCCCAGCCCCAGGATCATCGGAATGAGAATGACCCACCAGTTCATCGCGCAGAGGCAACCTCCAGGCGTGTTTTCCCCCGCGCGGCGGTAGCAGATCCGTGCTCGGAATCGCGCTCCCCTGGTTTCCTTCCTCCTGTTACACTGGAAGTCCCTGCGATATGACGAAGCGTGATGCCGCGTCGAGGAAGGACACGATGAAACTACATGGCAGCGTCAGTACGCGGGCGCGTTCAACCTACGTCGGCAGCGCGCTCGACGGATCGCGCGCGGCGCTGAAGAGCCAGTACCATGCCACGCTGGCGATGCTGAAGGCGGCGATTACAAGATGCTCGGATGACCTGTGGATCAGCAGGGGCGGCCACGCCAATCCGTACTGGCGAATCGCCTACCACACGCTGTTCTACACGCATCTGTATCTCCAGCCCAACAACCGGGTATTTACTCCGTGGGAACACCATTACAAGGGAATTCAATACATGGGCAGACCGTCGAGACGGAAGCCGTACACGAAGGCCGAGGTCCTGGCGTATTGGCGGCTCTGCGACTGGCTGGTGGATGATGCAGTGGACAACCTTCGACCTGACGAGCCCGCAGAGTGGGTTCAGCTGGTACAAGATTCCCAAGATGGAGTATCAGATTGTCAACATTCGCCATATTCAGTATCATGAGGCCCAACTCGCGGACCGGCTGCGGGCGGCGACGGGCGCCGGAGTCAACTGGGCCGACGCGCGGCGGAGAACACGCGCGCATAGCTAGTGTCTGCGTATCGCGCAGGCGTGGCGTTGACGCTCTTGTCGGGGCGTTCATATAATGAAGTGTTCCTGCGCTGGGGGATCGTCTAGTGGTAGGACGACGGGCTCTGGACCCGTTAGCGGGGGTTCGAATCCTCCTCCCCCAGCCAGTTCGTCCAGTCAGTTCGGTTGTTTCCGCCGCTGATCGCCCCTGAGTCCTAGTGTAGTACGCCGGCCAGTAATGTGAGGCCGTGGGCGACTAACGCAGGGGAAGAAACGAAGGGTGACGAAGGCGGCTTCCCAAGCATAGACCTTGTCAACAGCATACTTGATGTCTCCTACCAGGAGGCGATTCGTGCGCAGCTTGAATCGATGGTGTCGGGCTGCGCCGGGCGAAAGTCGAACCCGGCCGGAGTCCTTGTGGCCGAGTCGCGTTCTTCGGGTGGGTATTCCAACCTCCGGAGGCGATGCGACGAAGCTAGCCGCAACGCTCGGTCTCGTTCTCCTCCTCTTCGCATCTCCCGTTGTCTCCCAGGTTCCCGATGACAAACTCATTGTGCCGGGGCAGCGGATTGGGAGATTCGCGCTGACGATGAGTGTTGCAGATGTCACTGGGATTCTGGGGCCTTCCACCAATCTGTCCCCCGGAAGATTTGGTGACCAAGCCCTGCAGAACGATCTCACACTGTATATCTGGGACGTTGTACCCCTGGTGGTCATCGCGAGAGACGAGAGGGCACCGGTAAGCATTGGCATTCGACGATCGAGCGACTACCAGACAGCCCAAGGACTAAAGTACTTGGCGCAACCCGAAGCGGTTCGAGACGCACTTGGGGCTCCGACCAGAGAAGTCCAATGGGGTGCAAGGACCCAACAGCGAGCGCTCATCTACGACGGCTTGGGAATCGCCTTCCTCACAGCAGATGAGGGTATTGTCGGCTCGATACTCGTATTCAGGCCACAGAGCGCCAATCGCATCTGGAAGCCATAACCATCACCTAGGTCCAGGCCCTACGCAGTGCCCGCTGCCGGCAACGGCACCACCACGCGGACGTTCACGATCAGCCTGCAGGAGGTATGTACTTCCGAGGAGACGTTCTCCCCAGCCATTCGACTCGCCCGCCTTGCCGGCGGGCTCGCTCATGGCCTTCGGCCACATACCTTTTCGGAGCTAATCGGGCGAGTCGAAGGACCCCTTGGACGTCCCGCATCTGGGCCCGCGTGGTAGACAGAGTCAAGCTCCCCTTGTGCGCCGGCGTCTTGGAGTACTGGCAGACTCTTCTTGATGTCGGTCACGTACCAGTAGCCCACAGGCCCCGTCATCTCTTTGTTATGGAGTTGTCACATCGACTGGGTTTCGTCCGTCACGACTATGACGGAATGGCCTCGCACACATCTTACCCGGCCGTGATGATTTCCGGCTTCAGGACGCCAATGAACGGCAGGTTGCGGTACAACTGGCGGTAGTCCAGCCCGTAGCCGACCACGAAGGTGTCGGGTACTTCGAAGCCGCGGTAGTCGATCGGCAGGTCATCGACAATTCGGCGGGCCGTCTTGTCAAGCAGCGTGCAGATCCGCAGACTGGCAGGGTCTCTGGTGGAGAGGGTCCGCAGGAGGTACGATGCCGTCAGGCCGGTGTCGATGATGTCTTCCACCAGGATGACGTGCCGGCCGGTGATCTCCTCATCGAGGTCTTTGATCAGCCGGACCACACCCGAAGTCTCCCGGCCGCCGCCATAGGACGTGATCGCCATGAAGTCCAGCGTCATCGGAATCGTGATGGCCCGGGTGAGGTCGGCGACGAAGTACAAGGCGCCCTTCAGCAGGCTCACGAGCAGGGGGGTGCGGCCGTCATAGTCCCGCGTGATCGCCGCGCCGAGGTCCCGCACGCGGGCACTGATCTGGGACTCGGTGAACAGGACCCGGTCGATGTCGTCGGTGATGGTCATCCCGCGACGATGCTACCGCGCGCCGGCTCCGGCGAGACCATACTTGAACAGGAGACTGCGGTAGTCCCGGCCGTAGAAAATCTTCAACCGCACGTCGGGATACAGCTCCCGCAGGCGGCGGACCTTGCGGTTTTTCTTGGTGACCAGACTCTGCTTGAGGGTCGTCAACTCGATGTACAGATCAAAATCCGGCAGGTAGAAATCGGGGTTGAAGCTCTCCACCACGCGTCCTTCAGCATCCCATTCGAGAGGGAAGCTGCGGGGTTCGTATTCCCACCGGATTCCGTAAAAATCCAGGAGGCGAGCGAATTCTTGTTCACTGGCGTGGGCGAAGCGAGGGGGCGACGGTGCCTCGTCCTGGGTTTTGCGGATCTCCACCGGGGTCGCGGTCACCTCCCTTCGCCCATCAGCTCCCGAACTTCTCGCTGTCGTCAGGGCCGGGGCGAGCCTGCGCGCATTTGTGTCATAGTATAGTCAAAAGCCCCGTTGACATTCAAGCAGAGGAGTCATTCGGGCCTCGCAGAAAGGGTGGGGGAAGGAGATCCCCTCCATGCCAGAGAGCACCAGCGACGCGGACCTTGAGCGGTTTGTCGCTCAACTGCGCAGCCACGACGTTACTGTGCGCAGCGATGCCGCCCACCACCTGGGCAAGCTGGGCGACGAGCGCGCGGTTCCTGCTCTCGCTGAGGCCCTGACCGATACGGACGAGTATGTCCGCAAGAGCGCGGTCTCCGCGCTGCGCCGCATCGGCGGGACGTCGACCATGGAAGCCCTGCGGGCGGCGCTGGGCGACCGGTCGGAGCAGGTTGTCCTCCAGGCGGTGAACGGGCTGCGCGACATGCGCGACAAAGGCGCCGTCGAACCGCTGATCCGGGTGCTGGCGAGGCGCGAACGTTCGCTGCAGCTGGCATCGACCGAAGCGCTCGTCCGCATCGGCAGCGACGCGGTGCCCGCCCTGCTGGAAGCGTTCAAGGACCGCACCCTCCGCCGGAAGATCGGCAACCAGGTGTGGAAGATTCTCGTCGACATGGAGAGCAAGGCGATCGACCCGCTGCTCGCGGTCATGTCCGACGAGAACCAGTACATCCGGCTGACCGCGATCTCGGTCCTGGGACGCATCGGCGATACACGGGTGGCGCTCCCGCTGATCGCCCTGTTCCTCGATGATGCGCGAATGCAGGAAGCCGTCGTGACTACGTTCGGCCGCCTGGAAGAGCGCGGCGTGCTCGAGTTTCCTTCCGGGACCACGGTCGATCGAGAGATTGCGCTGCCGAAGGAAATCATCGAGGGTCTGACGGGCCGCGGCCGTGCGGCGGTCACCACGCAGCTGGCCGAGGCCCTGGAGAATCCCAGTCCCAAGGTGCGGCGCTTTGCGCTGAAGGCGATGTATGCACTGCTGGGGGAGGGGGCGCTGGACACGCTGGTCCGGACCCTCGAGGACGAGGATATCGATGTCAAGCGGCTGGCGATCAAGATGATGGGCAAGCTGCGCGACAAGCGGGTCGTCGAACCGCTGGTCCGGATGATTCTCAGCAACGGCGAACAGGTGGAAGAAGCGGCCTGGAATACGCTGAAAGTCCTCACCGAGCTGCGCGAGTACGAGGAACTGCGCGCCAAGGTTGCCAAGGAGCGGGCGGGCGGGCGTCCGGTCGTGCGCAAGTACACCCGGACGAAAGACGTCTCGCCCGACTGGTGGCGCGAACAGGACTGACCCCGCGGTCGTAGGCGTGGCAGATGAGCTACGTCGTCGTGTTCGTGACAGCGTCGTCCGAAGCGGAAGCTGCGAAGATCGGCCGGGCCGTTGTCGATGAGCGCCTGGCGGCGTGCGCGAACGTGCTCGGGGGCGTGGCGTCGCGTTACTGGTGGAAGGGTCAGATCGAAGCCGCCTCGGAAGCGCTGCTGATTCTGAAGACCCGGCAGGAACTCGTCGAGACCGTGACCGCCCGGGTACGCGCGCTGCACTCGTACACGGTGCCCGAAGTCATCGCGATTCCCATCGTGGGCGGGAATCCTGACTACCTGCGCTGGATCGATGAATCTACCCGATCTCCCCAGTCGTCCTGATCCAACGCTGATGACGCGTGAGAGTGAGGAGATCGGCTAGATTGGGGAGATTGGGGAGATTCTCATGCGGGTATTGCTGACAAACGATGACGGCATAGGGTCTCCCGGTCTCCATGCCTTGGCGCGGGCATTCGAGCCGGAGGCGGAGGTCTTTGTCGTCGCGCCGGAGCATGAGCGCAGTGCCACCGGCCACGCCATCACCCTGCATAAGCCGCTGCGGGCCGTGCCGTCGTCGATCCCGGGCTCGTCGGTGCGTGCCTGGGCCACCAACGGGACTCCGGCCGACTGTGTCGCGATGGGAGCGCTGTCGCTGCTGGCGGAGCGGCCCGATATCGTCGTGTCCGGGATCAATGTCGGCCCCAACATGGGTCGTGATCTTACGTACTCGGGGACTGTGTCCGGGGCGATGGAGGCTGCGATCATCGGGGTGCCGGGCATTGCGGTGTCGGTCGGCGCGTTCCGCAACCCACGGTTCGACGTTGCCGGGCGATTTGCGGTGTACCTGGCGAAGATGATCGTCGCGCGGGGCCTACCCGCCGACACGCTGCTGAATGTCAACGTCCCCAATCTGCCCGCGGCCGAAATCGAAGGCGTGGAGATCACCCGGCAGGGCGACAAACGGTACATCAGCCGCCTGGAGGAACGGACCGATCCACGCGGCCGTCCATACTACTGGCTGACCGGGGAGCCCGGCATCCGAGGCGACCTCGAGGGCACCGATACGTGGGCGCTCGCGCACAGGCGGATTTCCGTGACGCCCATTGGCCTGGACATGACGAGCCCGCCGGCGGTCACCGCGTTGCGGTCGTGGGGACTGGAGGTGGCCAAGGAGGAAAGGCCCGCGCGGCCGTAGAACCGCGCTCTGAAGCAGTCGCCGCCGCGGCGGACGCAGCATCAGTCGCACCTTTCGTCCCGTTCCAATTCGCCAGGTAGTTCTGGCGAGCCCGGCAAGATGACGGGCGAATTGGAACGGGATTCGTCGGAGCAGCGGATGGTCTTCTTGCAGGATGTCGTCAAGTCATATGCCAACGGCGTCGGCGCGCTGCGCGGCGTCACTCTCCGGGTTGAGCCCGGAGAGTTTGTGTTTATCGTCGGCCCGACCGGGACCGGGAAGTCCACCCTCCTGAAACTCCTCTACCGGGACGAAGTCGCGACCCGCGGCCGCGTGTACGTCCACGGCCGCGAGGTGAGCCGGCTGTCCCGCGACGACGTCGCCCTGTTGCGCCGCCAGCTGGGAGTCGTGTTCCAGGACTTCAAACTCCTGCCGCAGCGCACGGCCCTGGAGAACGTGGAGTTCGCGCTGCGCGTGATCGGCACCCCGGCCCGGGAGATCCGGCCCCGTGCGCTCCGAGCGCTGGAGCTGGTCGGGCTGCTCGACCGGGCCCAGGCGTTTCCCGCCCAACTCAGCGGCGGCGAACAGCAGCGCGTCAGCATCGCGCGCGCGATCGTGAATGAACCACCGCTCCTGCTGGCCGATGAACCAACCGGTAATCTCGATCCGGACTCCTCGTGGGAAATCATCCAGCTGTTGTCCCGCATCAATCTGCGGGGCACGACCGTCATCATGACGACCCACAACAAGATGATCGTGGACATCCTTCGCCGCCGCGTCGTGCAGCTGACGGAAGGCGTGATCGTCCGCGATCAGCGGCGCGGGCTCTATGCGGTTGAAGCCTAGCCGGCTCCGCGCCCTCGGCGACCCCCGGCGGGCGGCGGCCGCGGTCGCCTATTTCACCGCCGAAGCGATTGCCGGCGTCCGCCGCAACGGACTGATGAGCGTCGCGGCGGTCACGACGGTCATGGTGGTGCTGCTCGCCGTCGGCGCAAGCATCGTGCTGGGCGCGAACCTCGCCCACATCGCCGGGGCGTTGGAAGCGGACATTCAGATCGTGGCCTTCCTGCGCGAGGACCTTCCCGCTAATGCAGCGGGGGTGGTGCAGAAAGCGGTGGAAGCCACAGACGGCGTTGCGGCGGTACGCTTCGTGTCCCGCGCCGAGGCGCTGACCCGTCTGCGCCAGCAGCTGGGCGGCGGAGCGGGACTGTCCAGCCTGGACAGCAACCCCCTGCCCGATTCATTGGAGATCCAGGTGACCACTCCACGGGATGCGGGCACCGTCGCCGCCGCGCTCCGCCGCGTGCCGGGGATCGAGGACGTCACGTACGGGGCGCATGTCGTCGACCGTCTGCTCGCCCTCACCCGCGGGGTCCGGATCCTCACCGCACTCGCCGGATCCCTGCTGGGGGCCGTCGCCGTGGTCGTCGTCGTCAACACGATCCGGCTGACCGTCATTGCGCGCCGTCAGGAAATCGAGATCATGGGCCTCGTCGGGGCCACGCGGTGGTTCATCCGGTGGCCGTTCCTCATCGAAGGAATGCTCCAGGGGCTGCTGGCCGCCGGCGCGTCCGCGGCGGTGCTGGCCGTCGGCTATGCGGCGACGGCGGCGCGGCTGAGCGCCAATCTTCCCTTCTTGCCCATGCTCCCACCGCAGCACCTCGTCGATACACTCGCCGTGATCCTCTTGCTGCTCGGCATCGGTGTGGGCGCCGCCGGCAGTGCCATCGCCGTGCGCCGGTTTCTGACGGCATAGATCATGCTGTGCCGCGGCGTGCGACGGATCCGAGTGCGGCGTGCTGCCCAGGGCGTGCTCGTCGCGTTCCTGATCGCGGCGGTGTCGGCACCGTCGGCGCAGGCCGGATGGCTGACCCAAAAGCAGCAGCAGCTTCAACAGATCCTGTCCCAACTCACACAGCACCGGCGCCGGCTGGATCAGGTCAAGCGGCAGGAACGCACCGTGCTGGGGGAGCTCGAGGACATCGACCGGACCCTGGAACAGGCCGAGCACCGTCTGTCCGACCTGCACTCCAACCTCCGCGCGTCCCAGATCCGGGCCACTTCGCTGCGCACCCAGCTGGACGCCGCCCGCCGGCAGCGGGTTCTGCAGCAGGCGCGAATGGCCCGGCGGGTGCGTGACATCTACAAATACGGGCGGGCAGGCTATCTCGACGTTCTGCTGGACGCCGCGGACTTCGGAGAATTCGTTGCCCGCTGGCAGTTCGTCTCCCGCATGGTGGCTGCCGACACCCGGCTGCTCGACGCGTACGCGGTGGAGGCCGAACGCTTCGAGCGGCTCCACGGGGCACTGACGGCGGAACAGACGCGACTGGGTTCGTTCATCCGGCAGGTCGACGGCCGCCGCCGGGAGATCGCCGGCCAGGAGCAGGCGAAGCGGGCCCTCCTGCAGCGTCTGCAGGCGGAACGGACGGCCTATGAGCGCATGGTGCGGGAACTGGAGAAGAATTCGCGTGAGATCGAAGCGCTCGTCCGCCGTTCCCAGGGGGCTCGACCGGTTCCCATGCCGGGCCGCCGGCTCGGCCAGTTCCTCATGCCGGCCCGCGGCGTGCTGACGTCCGGATTCGGGTACCGCACGCATCCCATCTTCCGCATACGCCGGATGCACACGGGCATCGACATTGCCGCGTCGCGCGGCGCTCCCGTCGTGGCCGCCGCCGACGGCGTGGTGCTGTATGCGGGATGGTTCGGAGGTTACGGGAAGATCGTCCTGCTCGACCACGGCGGCGGGATCTCGACGCTGTACGGACATCTGTCGGCCACGCTGGTCCGCGCGGGCCAGCGCGTGAAGCGCGGTCAAAAGATCGGCCTCGTCGGCAGCACCGGGTACAGCACCGGTCCCCACGTCCACTTCGAGGTCCGCATCAACGGGCGCCCGGTCGATCCCCGCCGCCGCTAACCCTTCGACTCGCTGCGCTCGCTCTGGGTACCATTCGACTCACGGTGGCCGCAGGCCATGAGCGAGCTCGCTGAAAAGCGAGCGAGTCGAATGGTACAATTCAGGCAATTCCCATCTGATTGGGGTGCACAATGATTCGTCGCAATCGGCTCATCGCGGCGTCATTGGTCGCCGCCCTCGTTTCGGCCGCGTTTTTCGTCGGCTACGCGTACGGGCAGCGATCCGTGCCGTTTGCAGCAGCTCAGCCCGGCCAGGCTGCCGGCAGCGCCCGCACCGAGGGTATTCGCCTGCTCGAAGCGCTGTCGAATCGCGTCACCAGTTCCTTCATCACCAAAGGAATCGACGAGCGGACACTGTACCTGGGGGCCGCCAAGGGAATGCTCGAGTCCCTGGGCGATCCCTACACCCGGTTCATGGAGCCCCGGGCCTTCTCCGAATTCAAGCAGGATGCCCGTGGGTTCTTCTTCGGCGTTGGAATCTTCATCGACATCAGAGACCGTCACCTGATCGTTGTCCAGCCCATCAAAGGCACGCCGGCCGCCCGGGCTGGACTGCGGGCCGGCGACTGGATCACGAAGATCGACGGTTTGTCCACCGACGGGATGGCGATCCAAGAGGCGGTCGTCCGCATCCGCGGCCCGCGGGGCACAACCGTGAAACTCAGCATCCACCGCGGCACCCGGGACTTCGAGGCGACAATCGTCCGGGACCGGATCGAGATCGTCACCGGTGAAGGTCCCGACTCGCTGGACGCGGCATCGCGGGCTGCCCTGCGGCAGGCCGGCATCGGCTACGTGAAGTTGATCACATTCAACGACGCCACGGCGCGCACGTTCGACCGGCTGTTTGACGAGGCGCGGCGGGCCGGGGCCAGGGCGCTCATCCTCGACCTGCGCGGTAACGGCGGCGGCCTCCTCGATGTCTCGCTGGAGGTGGCCAACCGCTTCGTGCGGTCGGGGCAGGCCCTCGTGCTGACGGTCAACCGCGACGGGCGGCGCACGACGGAGCGGGCGACGTCGGGTCCAAAGATCACGATGCCGGTCGTCGTGCTGGTGAACGAGTTCACGGCCAGCGCCTCGGAGATCGTCTCGGGCGCCCTGGAAGACAATGGGGTGGCGACCCTGGTCGGCGTGAAGACGTTCGGCAAGGGCGTCATTCAGACCATCTTCGACCTCCCGATGGACTCGGGCGCCGCGATCACCACGGCGAAGTATCTGACGCCTAACGGCCGGGACATCCACGGCCGGGGCCTGACGCCTCAGGTCGGCGTAGGCGAAACCGAAGAAGTGCTGCGCGAGCGGCTGCGCGGGAAGAGCGACGACGAGGTTGACCAAGCTCTCGAACGCATGCGGGCGGAGCAGTTGCGAAGGGCGATCGAGGTGCTCAAGCAGAAGATGACCCGCTGATGGGCCGACGTCGTGCAGGGGCGCGGGGAGGACCCGGTTTGGGGCGAACCGCGTGGTTGGTGCTGGGCGTCGTCGTGCTCGCGGCCGGCTTTGTCGCCGGCACCGCCCTCCGCAGCCGCCTCTCGGCCCCGACTGAGCCGCTCCCGGCGCTCGCACCGGTCCCTGCCGTCCCGCCAGCCGTCGAACCCGGACCGGAGATCCCGGCCGGCCCTGAAGTGGTCACGATTGACCAGACGGGGCTCGATGGAGCGGTCACGCGCGCCTTGGCCGGCCTGGGCTCGGTCCGCTGGCTGTCTGTCGAGCGTCTGAGCGAGCGCCAGGGCGACAGAGAGTTTCGATGGGTCCGCCGCCGGGTCGAGGCCACCGTACGTGTCGCACAGCCGGACGCGGTGGAGGCGATTAGGAAGGAAGTCGAATCCGCGGGCGGGAAAGTGCTTTCCCGCTCAGCCGACCTCGTCCGCGTGGGAGTCAGCCAGGCCGGGCTAACCCTGGTGACGCATGAGATTCGCCTCCTGGCATCGGCGATCCAGGGGCCCCGCGTGGCGATCATTTTTGACGATGCCGGGGGAAGTCTGAGCGACCTCGACATCATCATCGCGCTGGGCCGTCCGGTGACTATTGCGGTGCTGCCGGGGCTGCGGTTCTCACGGGAGGTGGCCGAACGCGCGCGGGCGGCGGGGTTGGATGTCTTGCTGCATCTGCCGATGGAGGCGGAGGATGCGTCGAAAGCGCTCGGTCCCGGCGGCATTTCCGGAGAGATGAGCGACGAGGAGATCGCGACGGTGGTGCGCGAAGGCCTCGACGGCGTGCCCGGAGCGATCGGCGTCAACAACCACATGGGCAGCAAGGGCACGGCCGACGAACGGATCATGCGCGCGGTGCTCGGAGTGGTGCGCGAGCGGCGGCTGATGTTCGTCGACAGTTACACGTCGCCGAAGTCCCGCGCGGCCCAGCTGGCCGCCGAGATGGGCATCCCAGCGGGGGTCCGCGCCGTCTTCCTCGACAACGAAGACGACCCCGACGCCATCCGGACCCAGATCACCCGACTGCTGGCGCTTGCCGTCCAACGCGGCCAGGTCATCGCCATCGGGCACGCGCAGCGGCAGACGGCGAAAGTACTTCAGGAGATGCTCGCCGAATTTGACCGTCAGGGGATCCGGCTTGTACCCATTTCAGTCCTGGTGCGCTGAACCACCGGGGTCCGGTGTCCGATACCCGAGGTCCGAAACTACGAGATTGAAATCCGGACCCCGGACCCCGGACGGCGGACCCCGAGATGTTGCAAAAGGAGGCTCTGCATGAGTGCCAAGACGTTGGTGATGACGCCGCGGGAAGATCCGTGGGAGATGGCGCTGCGGCAGTTCAACATCGCCGCGGACTATCTGCCGCTCAAACGCGGCATTCGCGAGTTTCTCGCCTATCCGAAGCGGGAGCTGACGGTGAACTTTCCGGTGAAGATGGATGACGGCTCCGTCCGCATTTTCACCGGCTACCGCGTGCACCACAGCACGGTGCTGGGTCCCACCAAGGGCGGCATCCGTTACCATCCCGATGTCACGCTCAACGAGGTTCGGGCTCTGGCGATGTGGATGTCGTGGAAGTGCGCGGTGGTGGGCCTGCCGTACGGCGGCGCGAAGGGCGGCGTGGTGGTGAACCCCAAAGAGCTCTCCCGTGACGAGCTCGAGCATCTCACCCGCCGCTACGCCACTGAGATCAGCATCTTGATGAGTCCCGAAGGGGACATTCCCGCCCCCGATGTCGGGACGAATCCCCAGACGATGGCGTGGATCATGGACACGTTCTCGATGCACCGGGGCCACTCCACGCCGTCGGTGGTCACCGGCAAGCCGCTGTCGATTGGCGGCTCGTACGGGCGAACGGAAGCGACCGGGCGCGGCGTCATGATCATCGCCCGCGAGCTCAGCCGCCAGCTGGGCCGGCCGCTGGAGGGTGCACGCGTCGCCGTCCAGGGGTATGGGAACGTCGGGTCCGTCAGCGCCTACCTGCTGCACGACCAGGGCTGCCGTCTCGTGGCCGCCAGCGATTCCGGGGGCGGCGTCTACAATCCAGACGGCTTCGATCCCCGGGCGCTGCTCAAACACAAGGAAGAATACGGTTCCGTGGCAGGATTCCGCGGAACCCAGAGCGTCACCAACGAGGAGCTCGTCGAGCTCCCCTGTGACATCCTGGTGCCCAGCGCCCTGGAGGGTCAGATTACCGGCGAGAACGCCCCGCGCGTGAAGGCCAAGATGATCGTCGAGGGTGCCAACGGCCCCCTGACCCCGGATGCCGACGAGATCCTCGAGGAGCGCAAAATCGCCGTGGCTCCCGACATCCTGGCCAACGCCGGCGGCGTCGTGGTGTCCTACTTCGAGTGGGTGCAGGGCCTGCAGCAGTTCTTCTGGACCGAGGAAGAGGTGAACCAGAACCTCGAGCGCATCATGGTCCGTAGCTTCGCGCAGGTCTGGAACACCGCTCAGGACACACATGTCACGATGCGCACCGGGGCAC